>Ga0210402_10006038_pt1 | contig 10763 bp, 5 predicted proteins | sample IncBWC7MmetaG_FD_161055 | JGI IMG/M metagenome (GOLD analysis project Ga0210402, IMG submission 161055) | Forest soil microbial communities from Barre Woods Harvard Forest LTER site, Petersham, Massachusetts, United States - Inc-BW-C-7-M | ecosystem: Environmental > Terrestrial > Soil >... | reverse complement strand
CGTCCGACGGTGGCCATCCTGGCTCGCTACGCTTCCCGCTTCTCGGTTCGCGCGCTCGATCTGACGGTCGATTCCACCGTGCTGTGGGTCGGGGCGGCACTGGCCCTGGTGGCGGCGGTGCTGCTGGCGTTTGTCCCGCGCCTGCCATCGTCTGACACTTCGCATGGATTCGGTCTGTCGAGCGGCAGCGTGCGGATCACCGGCGGCACCAATCGCCGGCTTCGGGCCTTCGCGGTGACACAGATTGCGGCGTCCTTCGTGCTGCTGGCCGGCGCCGGCATGCTGCTGAAGACGCTGCTGGCGCTGCAATCGGCGCAGACCGGATTCGATACCCATCGCGTACTCGCGTTGAACGTGCCGCCGATGTCGTACGGAAGGACGCCCGATCAGGTTGTTGGTTTCTACAAGGAATCGATGCGGCGCATTACGGAGCTGCCGGGCGTGGATGGCGTCGCTCTCGGCACCATGGTGCCCTGGCGCGATGCCGGCACCTTCGGTCCGGGGTTCCAGTTCTCGGCGGACGGCCACGTCCGCGCCGACGGCGAAGAGGATCCGCGCGCGCGATTCCGCATCGTCTCGCCTGGATTTTTCGCGTCGCTCGGCGTCCGGATGATCGCCGGGCGCGATTTCAGCGACGCCGACCGCCGGGACCACGAGCCCGTCGTGATCGTGAGCCAGAGCCTGGCGCAGCGCATGTTCCCCAATCAGGATGCCGTCAACCGCCACATGATGTGGACCGATCCGGTGATGAAGTTCGTCGACATCAGCACGGCGCCGCGGCGCATCATCGGCGTGGCGGCCGACGTGGATGACGAGAACGTGGTGCCGGGCCCGGCCATCAGCGTCTATCAGTCTTTCGAGCAGTCGCCGCTCTTTGCAGGCCGCCTCTTCGTTCACGCGCGCACGGATCCTTATAAACTGGTGCAGCCGATCACGCGAATCATCCACGGCCTGTCCGCCGACCAGCCAGTGGAGCGCGCCGCCACCCTGGAAGACATCCGCGCGGAAGTGCTCACGCCCGATCGGCTGAACACTTTGGTGTTCGGCGGCTTCGCGGCCGTCGCGCTGTTGATCGCGGTGGTCGGTGTCGCCGGTGTGCTGGCGTTCTCGGTCAGCGCGCGGACGCGCGAATTCGGCATCCGGCTGGCGATTGGATCGCAGCCACGGCATGTCCTGACAGGTGTTGTGACGGAGGGCGCCCTGATGGCGGCGGTGGGCGTCATCGCAGGGGCCGCATGCGGGTACGCGCTGGCGAAGCTGGCAGGCGGCTATTTCGAGGCCGTGCGGATGCCGGGCGCGGTGCCGGTGGTGGGCTCGGCGGCGGTACTGCTGGGGGCCGCGGTGTTCGCCTCGGTACTGCCGGCGGTACGCGCCGCACGCGTCGATGTGATGCAGGCGCTGCGAGGGGACTGACGGCCGGCCGGGACGTACATCCCGGTCGCTGTCCGCGCTCTCCGCGCTCAACCTACCGCGCCAGTGCGATTGCCAGCACCAACGCGCGCTGGGTGCCGCGCCACGAATCTTTCGGGTCGAAGGCCTCGTTCAACGAGTGAGCGCCGGTGCCGTTGCCACCGCCGCTGATGGTGATGGCGGGAATTCCCAGGTTCATGGGGACGTTCGAGTCCGTTGAGCCTTCGCGCAACGCTTCCTCGATTTGCATGGCACGGGAAACACTCAGCGCGGTTTGCACAATCGGGCTGTTTTTCGGCGTCTGGCCGGCTGGGCGGACGCCGACCAATTCCGCGGCGGCCGTCACCGGTCCGCGGTTGCCCCAGCGCTGATTCTCTTCCGCCACGGCCTGCTTTACCGCGGCATTGAACTTGTCGTCCAAGGCCTTCAATGAGGCGGGGTCTGAGGAGCGCATGTCCACTTCCATCCAGGCCTCGAAGGGAATCGCGTTGACCGAGGTGCCGCCGCCCACGCGCCCGACGTTGAACGTGGTCTTGGGCTGCTTGGGGACTTCGAAGGCGTCGATCTTGGCGATGGCGCGGCCCATCGCCTGAATGGGATTGGCCATGCCGAAGGCGCCGAAACTGTGGCCGCCCGGCCCCTTAAATGTGACCCGGTAGCGGTTGCTGCCGACGCCGATATGGGTGATCCCGAGGCCGGTGCCGTCCACTGAAATGAACTTGTCGATCTGCCCCTTCAGGCTTTCGTAGAACAGGCTCTTCATGCCGCGCAAGTCGCCCAGGCCCTCCTCGCCCACATCGGCGACGAACGTGATGGTGCCCGGCGTTTCCACATGGCCGTCATTGAGGGCGCCGATGACGGCCAGCATCACCGCCAGCCCGCGGCAGTCATCGCCGATGCCCGGGCCTTTCAGCACTTCGCCATCGAGCTTCACTTTGACGTCGGTGCCTTCGGGGAAGACCGTATCCAGGTGCGCGCTGAAGACTAGGTTGGGATGCGCGGCGCGGCCCGGTCTGACGCCGATCACGTTGCCGGCGCGGTCGGTGCGCACGTCCTTCAGGCCCAGTTCGCCAAACAGCCGCTGCAACTCACGGCCGCGAACTTCCTCATGGAACGGCGGCGCCGGAATCTCGCACAAGCGCACCTGGGTTTCCAAAGTCTTCGATTCGTTGCGTTTGGCAGCCTCCATGGCGGCGCCAACGGCCGGGTTGTTCAGCAATTCCGCCGGGCTTTGCGCCAGGCAGGCGACCGCGAAGAGCGGCGGAAGAATCAGATGCCAGATGCCGGATGCCAGTGCCCGGTAGGACCGCGTCGCACACTTAACCGGCCACCGGCCACCGGCCACCGGCCACCGTTTCTCAGGCATCCGCCGATGATATCACGGCCCAAACTGTGTAACGATTTGTAGTAGACCGCGCCCATGCACCAGACCATCGAGTTCGTCTTACGCCACGGCTACGCGCTGTTGTTCCTCTGGATCTTCGCCGAGCAGGGGGCGCTGCCGCTTCCATCCATTCCCCTTTTGCTGGCTTGCGGCGCGCTGGCGCGGGACGGCCGTATGAACCCGGCGGCGATCGTTTCCCTGGGTGTGGCGGCCAGCCTTCTGGCGGACAACGTTTGGTTCCAACTCGGCCGGCGGCGCGGCACCGCGGTGCTGCGTTTTCTGTGCCGCATCTCCCTGGAGCCGGATTCCTGCGTGCGGCGCACCGAGGGCGTGTTTCTGCGGTACGGCAGCCGCTCCCTGCTGGTATCCAAGTTCGTTCCGGGCCTCAACGCGGCGGCAACGCCACTGGCTGGTATCTCCGGAATGAGCCTGGGGCGATTTCTGGTTTTCGATAGCCTGGGAGCGCTGATCTGGATCTCGTCCTACACGCTGGCCGGTTATTTGTTCGCCGGCCAGTTGGAGACGGCCTTTCAGTATCTTGAGCGGATGGGCTCCTGGATGGGCCTGCTGGTAGCCGGTGTGCTTGGCGCCTGGATTTCGTGGAAATTCATACAGCGCCGGCGCTTCCTGCGCAAGCTTTCCGTGGCGCGCATCACAGTGGAGGAGTTGAGCCGCATGTTGGAGGCGGGGGAGCAGGTTATGATTCTAGACCTGCGCAGCAGCCTGGAAAACGGCAGCCAAGGAATTCCCGGGGCGCTGAAAATCCCGGTCGAAGAGTTGATCGAGCGCCATCTCGACATCCCGCGGGACCGCGACATCGTGCTGTTTTGCAGTTGACCAAACGAAGCTTCCAGCGCCCGTGCGGCGCTGCTTCTCAGAAAGCAGGGAATCACCCGAGTGCGTCCGCTCAAAGGCGGGGTCGATGCCTGGGACAGCCTGCATCCCCCTTTGCAGCCCCCCGTGCAACTATAGAGGGGCCAGAAGCATCGAGAATAGAATATGGAGGGAGAATGCCGACCAAGCCGGTAATTTTGACCGTGGATGACGACGTGCCGGTGTTGCGCGCCGTGGAACGGGATCTGCGAAAGCGGTATGGGCCCCAGTACCGCATCATGTCCGCGGCATCCGGGCAGGCGGCGCTGGAATTGCTGCACAAAATCGACCAGCGAAACGAACCCGTGGCGCTGTTTCTGGTGGACTACCGCATGCCGCAAATGACCGGCATCGCGTTCTTGTCCCAAACCCTGGAACGCCACGGCGACGCCAAGCGCGTGCTGCTCACGGCCTATGCCGATACCGATGCCGCCATCCGCGCCATCAATCAGATCAAGCTTAACCATTATCTGTTGAAGCCCTGGGACCCGCCGGAGCAGAACCTGTATCCGGTTCTGGACGATCTGCTCGCAGACTGGCACTCGGCCTTCCGGCCGCCGTTTGAAGGGCTGCGCGTCCTGGGCTCGCGCTGGTCGCCGAAAACGTATGAGCTGCGTGAGTTTCTGGCCCGCAACGCGGTGCCGTATCAATGGCTGGACGTGGACACGGCCAGCAGCGATCCCGAGGTGCAGCGCCTGGTGGACAAGGCGCGAAGCGAAGGATGCCAGTTCCCCGTGGTGATGTTCCAGGATGGCGGCTTTCTGCACCAGCCGGGGCAGGCCGAATTGGCCGAGCGCATCGGTTTGCGCACACGCGCCGACAACAAGTTTTACGACCTGGTGATCGTGGGCGGAGGCCCGGCCGGATTGGCCGCCGCGGTGTATGGGGCTTCGGAGGGGCTGAGCACGGTGATTGTGGAGCGCGACGCTCCGGGCGGACAGGCGGGTTTGAGTTCGCGAATTGAGAACTACCTGGGCTTTCCATCCGGATTGAGCGGGGCCGATCTTACGCGGCGCGCCGTGGCACAGGCGAAGCGGTTCGGGACCGAGATTCTGGCGCCGCAACATACCGTGAGCGTGCGCTCCGAAGGGCCGTACCGGATTGTGAAGCTGGGCGACGATTCGGAACTCTCCTGCCACGCCCTGATGGTTGCCACCGGGGTGCAGTGGCGCAAGCTGGACCTTCCGGGAATGGTGAGGCTACAGGGCGCGGGGGTCTACTATGGGGCCGGCCCGGCCGAGGCCATTTCGTGCCGCGATGAAGAGGTCTACATCGTGGGCGGCGCCAACTCGGCGGGCCAGGCAGCCATGAATTTCTCGCGATACGCACGGCGCGTCATCATGCTGGTGCGCGGCTCGAGTCTGGGGGCGTCCATGTCTCAGTACCTCATCGACGAGATTGCGCAGACCCCCAACATCGAAGTGCTGACGGGCACGCGCGTGGTTGAGGTTCACGGTGAGGACCGTCTGGAGGCGATTTCCATCGGCTGCGACGCCACCGGAACGGTTGACCGGGTTCCGGCCAGCGCCCTGTTCATTTTCATCGGCGCCGCGCCCAGCACGGACTGGCTGGATGGCTTCGTGGAGCGTGACGAACGCGGCTTTCTGCTCACCGGTCAGGATCTGCTGAAGAACGGGCAGCGGCCCAAGGGTTGGCCGCTGGACCGCGATCCCAGCCTGCTGGAAACCAGTGTGCCGGGGGTGTTTGCGGTGGGCGATGTGCGGCACGGCTCGGTGAAACGCGTGGCTTCCGGGGTGGGCGAAGGCTCCATCGCCATCCAGTTTGTGCACCAGTATCTGGCCAAGGTGTCGTCATCTGGCGACGGTGTCGGCATGAGTCTGAAGAAGGTGTCGGCATGAGCGGCGCGGCTTCTCAATCCCATCCGGATTCCCTGGTGGCGGAGTTGCGCGGAATCAGCCATTTCGCGGACTTGCCGGACGACGCGCTGGAGTGGCTGGCCTCGCACATGCAAGTGGTGCACCTGGAGCCCGGGCAAATCTTCTTTCCCGCGGGGTCGCCGGCCGATCGCATGATGATCATTCTCGAAGGTGAGTTGCGCAACCAGTCCGAAGGCGGCTCGGACGGGCGGGTCTTCGTAGCGCACGCAGGGGAGGTCACCGGCATGCTTCCCTATTCCCGGCTGACGGTATTTCCGATGGCCTCGCGCGCGGCCATGCGAAGCCGCATCGCCACCCTGTCCAAAGATCTTTTTCCGGAGATGCTGCAGCGCATTCCGGAACTGGGGGCGCGGCTGGTGGCCGTAATGGCCGACCGGATCCGCTACGTGGCACGCGACGAGCAGCGTCGCGAAAAGCTGGCGGCGTTGGGCAAGATCTCCGCCGGTCTGGCGCATGAACTGAACAACCCGGCAGCGGCGGCCGCGCGCGCCGCCGAAAGCCTGCGCGAATCCGTGACGGCTTTGCGGACCGCCAATCTCCGGCTGGACCGGCTGGCGCTTTCCGCCGCGCAGCGCAGCACTCTGGCCGACCTGGAGGAGCGCGTGCTGGCTTTTGCCGCCCGCCACCAGGAAGACGACCCTTTGGAGCGCAGCGACCGCGAACAGGCTTTGGGCGACTGGCTGGAGGAGCACGGCATCGCCAACGCCTGGACGCTGGCATCCACCATGGCCGATGCCGGCGCCAGCGTTGCCCATATGGAACGGCTTCCGGACATGCTTCCCACCGCGGCCATCGGCGACGCGCTTTGCCGCATCAGCGCCGCGCTGCAGGTGGGCGCCCTGGTAGACCAGATTGAAGACAGCACGCGCCGGATTTCCGCCCTGGTGAAGGCCGTAAAAGAGTACTCCTTCATGGATCAGGGTTCGCAGCAGGAGGTGGACATCCACGAAGGCCTGGACAACACACTGCTGATTCTGCACCACCGGTTGAAGCAGGGCGTCACCGTGATTCGCGAGTACGACCGCACACTGCCGCGCATCTGCGCGCACGGCAGCGAGCTCAACCAGGTGTGGACCAACCTGATCGACAACGCGGTGGACGCCATGGGCGGCAAAGGCGAACTGCGCATTCGCACGTCGCGCGCCGGGAACTGCGTGCAGGTGGAGATCATCGACAACGGCCCCGGTATTCCGCCCGAAGTGAAGGCCCATCTTTTCGAGCCCTTCTTCACCACCAAGGGAGTGGGCGAGGGAACGGGGCTGGGTCTGGACACAGTCAATCGGATTGTGATGCAGCATCACGGCCATGTTCGCGTGGAGACGAGGCCGGGCGAGACGAATTTCCAGGTGAGTGTGCCGATCTAGCGGAACTTTCGCAAGTTTGAGAGGCTCGGGGGCCGGCGGAGAGGCCCACAGGCCCGTCAACCAAGGGTACGCGTCAGACGCGCGCCGATACATCGTTAGATGAAATGAAGGAATAGATGAGGCGGGAGCGATAGGTGCCAGCGTCACCGCGAGTGCTCCGATAGCGCGGAAAAGCAGGGCTCGGACGCTTGCGGTCAACCTACCCCCGCAAAGTGAATCAGGGTAGCCAGTGTCGTGGAAAAAACAGAATTGGCCGCCGATAAACGCGGATAAGACAAACGCGGATAAAACACACACCGAGTTTTCATCTGCGTTCATCCGCGGCTCAATATTGTCAGCCCGTGGGCGGAAACCCGAGGACGATACGCTTCCATTCGACTTTGGGCTTCTGGAAATTGACGAGTAGACAAAGAGTCCGGCCGGAGGCTCGCAAATAGTTGAGACATTGCGCGGTGTGTTCGTTAGGCAGGCGCTCGACACATTTCAGCTCGACCACCAGCACATCTTCGACGAGGATATCGGCAAAGTATTCTCCGACGCAGTAGCCTTTGCAGGTTACTGTAAATGAAGATTGGGCTTTGCGAGAGTCCCGCTTTCAGCTTTCAGAGCTAGTCCCAAACCGCGCCGAAGGCGCGCGATCCGAAGCTGAAGGCTGATCGCTGAAAGCTCTTAAAACGTAAACCGGATTTGTGATTCCAGCCGCCGGTTATTGGCGGTCTCGTAGAATCCCTCGCCATTCGGCCCTCCCGCCACCTGGTTGGCGCGGCCGAACAACGGCGACGTGATGTTGCCGATAATGGGACCAGGGTTGGTGTGGTTCAGCAAATTGCGAATCGACATCGAAATCACCAGGTTGAAACGCCTGCTGGTAGTTGGGCTGCCGATGACGTTACGTAATCCGCCGCCTGTTCCTGCAACCGGCGCCCCCCCGCCTCCACCGGACGTTGGCCGCGGGTCCGCACCGGCGGCCCGGCCGCGCTCCTTGCCGAATCCAATCGTCTTGGCCACCCGCAGGTTCATGTTGATCTGGCCGGGCGAGCGCCCGAAGTTGCGCGGCAGCAGCGCCTCGCCGGGTGTGGGATTCGGATCGAGCAAGCCATACGGCGTCGGGATGAGCCCGCTCTTCGCCGGGTTAGCGGGGATCGTCGCGGGGATACCGGGCCGCCCATTGAACAGCGTGGTGCCGAACAGATCGCTGCCCGCCGTGATGTCGAAGGGCGCTCCCGTTTGCGCCACCGCGAACGGGCTGATGCGCACGTTCCCCTTCAGGTTGATCGAGCCGCCCGCGGTTACGCGATGGCGAATGTCCGTGGACGCCCGCCCGTATTCGCCCGCGGCGTTGTATGGATTCGCCGGAAAGGTGCCCAGGCCATCGCTGTTGCTCATGGCCTTGTTGAACGCATAAAAGCTGAATAGCGACAGGCCGGAATTGACCTTGGCGTTGACGTTGGCAATCACCTGGTTCTGGTTGTACAGGCCCGCCGATTCCATCAGCAGGATCGGCCCCGCGCGCCCTGCCGGAAACACGCCGCTGCCGCGCACGTTCGGGTCGTATGTTCCGGGCAGCGGCGCGTTGATGTCATTCGAACGGAGAATGTGCAGCCCATGGGAGTTGGTATAAGTCACCGCCAGCGTGGTGTTCCGCGGCAACTGGCGCTCCAGCGTTACCGCGGTCTGCATGATATAGGGCGCGCGCAGCCGCGCACTCACTTCCTGGATAGTCTGGGTGGATTGGAACCCGGCCAGCGAACCGAGCGGCGGGACCACCGGGAAGAAATCGGGATTGGACACCACGTATTGCTGCTGGTTGACGCCGTTGAAGCGCAGTGACGTCAGCGTGCCGCCCAGGCTGAAGCGGTCGTAAAACATGCCGAAGCCGGCGCGCAGAACCGTTTTGGCGCGGGTCTTGCCCGACCCGCCCGGCGCCCAGGCCGCGGCGATGCGCGGCGCAAAATCGCGCCAGTCGTGAATGTTGGTTTGGGTTTCGTAGCGGAAGCCCAGGTTCAAGGTCAGGTTGGGCCGTACCCGCCACTCGTCGCCGCCGAAGATGCCGGCGTCCACCTGATGTACCGCCAGTTCGGGATTGCCGCCGTTAATGCTGAACTGCGTGGCGCCGCCGCCCAGCGCGCGGATTTCCGCGGCCGGGTAACCGAGTTGCTGGAACACCACGGTCCGGCGGTAGCGTTCGATCGACGTGATAGGCGCCAGCACGGGCTGTCCCGAGGCATCCTGCGTCGGCGCGTTGGCAGCGTTCAGCACCGGAGCCAGCCCGCCGCCACCGAACGTGAAGGTGCCGTTGAAGTCTTGCGGGGAAACGCTGTCATCCAGTTGGGCGCGCAGGCGCACGCCGAACTTCCAGGAGTGCTTGCCGCGCAACATCGACGTGTAGTTCTGCAACTCGAAGGTATTCTGGGTGTCAGCGGAGCGGCCCACCGTGGCGCCGCCGCCGTTGAAGGAACCCAGCACCATCACGGCCGTGCTGGCGTTGTTCGCGGTCATTTGGGCAGCGCTGCGGTAATACTGGAATCGCGTCTCGTTGATGGTGGTTCCAAAGACAGCCGTTTCGGCTGCTTGTAAAGTCTGATTCAGAAACTGATTGCGGTAGCCGCGGGAAATCTGGTCGAAGCTTCCCACCCCCACGTTCTGCGCGCCGGCGCGCGTCACGCTATAGCGCAGCATCAGGGTGTTGTTGGGGTTCAACTGGTAGTCCACGCGCGGGCTGACGCGCGTGAAACGGCCCGGGATGACCAGCACGCTGGCAAATGGCGTGACCGCCAGCGACTGCGGGTCGAGCGCCACCGCATTGGTGATGGCGCCGTTGTCCACCGTATTGCGCTGCGCATCCAGGGTGAAGGACGCGCGCTTGCCCAGCGGCCCGCTGGCGTTGCCCTCGAATTCGTTGAGCAGAAAATGCGCCTTGTCCGGCGAATAGGGATTGCGCGAGTTCCAGGCCTGCGTGCCCAGGTTGTAATCCACCGTGCCGCGGTATTTGTCGGTGCCCGGTTTGGTGAAGATTTCGATGCGGCCGTAACCCAGCTTATCGTACTCCGGCGAGAAGGGATTCTGGTTGATGCGGATCTCGCGAATCGATTCCTTGGCGGGTAGTTCGCCGCCGCTGAATCCATCAATGAAGATGGAGCCGCCGTTCGGTCCCGCCGCAGGCCCGGCCAGCGCTTGCAGGTCAACCAGCAGATCGTCCGGGTTATCCGAGAGGGCGTCGAGGTCGGAGCCCTGCAGCACCAGGGCGCTGGCATTGTTGGCGGATGCGGTGCTGACACTGGGGCCGGAGTCGTCCTGCACCGTCACGCGTTCCTGCACGGCCGCGATACTCAACTGCAGGTTCAGAACCTGGACGCCTGCCTTGATGGCGATTCGTGCGGGTGCAGCCAGGGCCAGTTGCGGCGCCGATGCCAACACGGTGTAATTGCCGGGAGCCAGGCCGGTGAAGGAGTAGGCCCCGGCGCCATCGCTGATGGTGCTCTTTGTTTGGCTGCCGGGTCCGGTCAGGAGGACCTTGGCAGCCGGCACCACCGCACCGCTTTCATCGCTGACCACGCCCCGTAAGATCGCGGTCTGCGCGCCCAGAGACGACGCGAGCAGAACCAAAAACAGGAGACAGCCGGTGAATGAGCGCACTAATTGGAAGTATAGCGAAGCCCGCGAGGGATGCTGGACACGAAACCTCTCCTAAGGAACTCGCTGCAAGTTATTGATAATACGAGAGTCCAAAAATGGCTTTGCTGAATAATTTCGCCGTCAGAGACCCGGCCAAGTTCCTCTCCGGTATGGACCCGCGCCACGCGGGCGCTTTGCTTGTGGGGCAGATTGTTAATC
>Ga0210402_10006037_pt1 | contig 10766 bp, 12 predicted proteins | sample IncBWC7MmetaG_FD_161055 | JGI IMG/M metagenome (GOLD analysis project Ga0210402, IMG submission 161055) | Forest soil microbial communities from Barre Woods Harvard Forest LTER site, Petersham, Massachusetts, United States - Inc-BW-C-7-M | ecosystem: Environmental > Terrestrial > Soil >... | reverse complement strand
ATCGCGTGGGCTTTCCGCGCACCGACCTCAAAGTGTCGCTCGACGGCCTGGCACTCCGGCCAGGCTTTGCGCTGGGCGGCTGGGTGGCGTTCCAGCCGATGGGCGCCGAGGCCATGGTGATGGGCGATCTCGTCCTGACGCAGGACGAGGTCAACCCGGTCATGCGCAAGCTCGAGGAAGGCGGCATCGAGATCAGCGCGCTGCACAATCACCTGCTGCGCGCCGAGCCCATGACGCTCTACATGCACGTCCAGGGCCACGGCGATCCCGTCAAGCTCGCCAGCGCCCTCCACGCCGGCCTGGCGCTCAGCAAGACGCCGTTCGCGCCGCCACCCGGCACGTCGACGCCCGGCAACATCGACATGATCGGCATCGACCACGTCATGGGGTACTTCGGCCAGGATAGCGGCGGCATCTACCAGTTCGGCATTCCGCGCGCCCAGCCGATCACCGACCAGGGCATGGCGCTGCCGGGCCCGATGGGTGCGGCGATCGCCATCAATTTCCAGCCCACGGGCTTCGACACCGCCGCCATCACGGGCGATTTTGTCCTGCTTGCCAGCGAGGTCAATCCGGTGATCAAGGCCTTGCAAGCCAACGGCATCGAGATCATGGCGCTGCACAGCCACATGCTCGACGAACAGCCGCGCGTCTTCTTCATGCATTTCTGGGCCAATGACGACGCGCACAAGCTCGCCACCGGCCTGCGGGCCGCGCTCGACAAGGTGGACGTCAAGAAGTAGGTCGCCGGCCCGCGATTTATTTCCATCGATGGCGGGCCCGACCGCCGGGAGGCGGCAATGAAGCGCGTGACGATATTGGCGGCCGTGGTCGGCCTGCTCCTTCCGGCGGCGGGTTGGGCCGAGGACCCGGCGCCTCTGGTGCTCAAGGCGAAAATCGCGCTCGGGCCGGTGGCGGGGCGTATCGACCATTTTGCCTTCGACCCCGATCGGCAGCTCCTGTTCGTGGCCGAGCTCGGCAACGACAGTGCGGGCATCGTCGATCTGAAAGAGCGCAAGGTCCTGCACCGGATCACCGGGCTCAGCGAGCCGGAAGGTGTTGCCTATCATCCGGCCACGACGACGCTCTATGTCGCCAACGCCGGAGACGGATCGCTGCGCCTCTACCAGGCGTCCGCCTTCACGCTGCTCGGGACCATCGCGCTCGGCGCCGATGCCGACAACATCCGGCTCGATCCGTGGCGCAACCGCATCATCGTCGGTTACGGCAAAGGCGGGCTTGCCGTGATCGATCCGGCAAGCCGGCGGAAGATCGCCGACATGCCGCTCGACGGCCATCCCGAGAGTTTCCAGTTCGACGAGACGGGCTCGCGGATCTTTGTCAACGTGCCGGACGCTTCCCGGATCGCGGGCCTTGACGCCGTCTCGGGTAGGCAAGTCTCGATCCTCGAGAGCGCAGGGGCACGCTCCAACTTTGCGATGGCGGTCGACGCCGACGAGCATCGCGTGATGATCGCCTTCCGCAATCCTGCCAGGCTTGTGGTCTTCGGAACCGAGACTGGCAAGCGGGAGGCGAGCCTCGAGACCTGCCGCGATGCCGACGATGTGTTCGTCGATCCGCGACGGCGACGCGTCTATGTGAGTTGCGGCGAAGGCGTGATCGATGTCTTTGCGAGGGCCGGCAGCGGCTACGAGCGAATAGCCCGCGTCCCGACGATCACGGGCGCCCGCACCTCGTTGTTCGTCGCGGCAACCGACCGGCTCTATCTCGGCGTGCGAGCGAGCGGCGCGGAGCCTGCGGCAATCTGGGTGTTTCGACCGCAGCCATGACCCGCAGCCCGCGGACTGCCGGCCTCGTGCTGTCGCCGGTCCTGGCCATCGCCTGGTACGGCAACGCCCAGGCGTACCGCCCCTTTGACGGCACCGACGCCGCCGTTGCCGAGCCCCGGCCAGGTCGAGATCGAACTGGGGCCCGCGCAATATCTGCAGATAGGATCCGGACGCACGCTCGTGGCCCCGACCGTAGTCTTCAACTACGGGATTGCAGAGGGATGGGAGCTCGTGCTGCAAGGCGAGGCGGTGCACTCGTTGATGCAGGACTTCCCCAAGTCGAGCCTGGTCGGCAACGGCCTGTTTCTCAAGGCAATATTGCGCGAAGGCAGCTTGCAGGGCCAGCCGGGTCCGAGCATCGCGACGGAATTCGGCTTCCTGCTGCCCAGCATCAATGACGACCCGACCAACAGCACCGGCGGCAGCGTTGCGGGAATCGTGTCGCAGCAATGGCCGTGGCTGGCCGTCCATTTCAACGCCGCCCTCGCCATCACACACCAACAGACCGCGGACGCCTTTGTCGGGCTGATCCTCGAGGGTCCGCACGATTGGCCATTGCGACCCGTCGCGGAGGTCTTCTACGAGCGCGATTTCGGTGGCGTGACGACCAGGTCGGCGCTCGTCGGCGCGATCTGGCAGGTCCGCGACAACATCGCCTTCGACGTCGGCCTGCGCGGCGCACAGCTCAACGACCAGCCGGTGCGTGAAGTCCGCTTCGGTGTGACGTTCGGCTTTCCGGTCCGATGAGGCCGCTACATTTTCGGCGGCCAGTTGTGCGTTTCGCCCTGGAGACTACGACACCAGGCGTAGAGCGCATCGTAGAGCACCAGGCCATGCTTCAGCATTTCATGGTCGTCGGTGAAGACATGACCAAGGCCGAGCGAGATCGCGAACAAGCCCGCCGATTGCGGCGTGAGATCGAGGCGCGACGTGTCAGCGCCTCGCACGATGTGGGCGAGCTGCTGCAGCGCCGGTTCGTCGAGTTTGTATTCCTGCAGAAAGGCGTCGAAGCTGCACTTCTCGCCGACGTGGGTGAACTTCACGCCGGGAATGTCGTAGGGAACCGCGCCGGTGCTCTCAGCCATCGCGACGACGCGATCGGCAGGCACGTAGAGGAACTCGGGTTCCTTGTCGATGAAGCGCGCGATCAGCCAAGGGCAAGCGATACGGTCGATCTTGGGGCGCTCGCGGGTGACCCATTTCATGGCCGTTCTCCTTTGCTCAGCGGTCGCGCCGGCAAGCCGTCCGAGTGGAACCGCCGTTACGGACGCAGAATCAAATATGGGCGGCTGATACCTCCGTTTCACGGAAACAAGCCCTGTTTCAAGGGAAGTAAACGAAATGTGATACGAACGTCCGGGGTTAATTCTGCGTTAATGATACGAATGAATCATATCTGATCTTCGTCTTCCCGAGGCGCCAGGACAACGAGGCAAACATGACCGACATAACCGCATCGGACGCCAGACCAGCTGCGCCATCGCGCGGCGTTCCCTTCGGCGAGGCGATGAAAGTGTGGGCGCGCGTCGCGGCCCTCTCCTTCGGCGGGCCGGCAGGGCAGATCGCAGTGATGCATCGCATCATCGTCGAGGAAAAAAGATGGATCGGCGAACAGCGCTTCCTGCAGACGCTCAACTACTGCCACCTATTGCCGGGACCGGAGGCGCAGCAGCTCGCCATCTATATCGGCTGGCTGATGCACAAGACCAAGGGCGGCCTGTTCGCCGGCACGCTGTTCGTGCTGCCCGGCCTGCTTGCCATCATGGCCTTGAGCTGGATCTACGTCCTGCTCGGCAAAGTGACGATCGTGCAAGGGCTGTTCTTCGGCCTCAAGGCCGCCGTCCTGGTGATCGTGGTCGAAGCGGTGTTGCGCGTCGGCAGGCGAGCGCTCAGGAACAACACCATGCGGGCGCTGGCGGCCGCGGCCTTCATCGCGCTCTTCTTCTTCGATGTGCCATTCCCCATCGTCGTCGTGACTGCCGGCCTGGTCGGTTACTTTGGCGGACGCGCGCGTGTGCCGGCGTTCCTCCCCGGCGGAGGCCATGGCAAGGCCGGAGACAAGCAGTTGGCCGACGCCGATTCGCTGCTCGGGGAGGAAACGCCCACGCATGCCCGGCCGAATCTGCGCTGGTCGCTTTCCGTTGCCGCAGTGTTCCTGGCGCTGTGGCTGGTGCCGGTGGCAGCGCTCTATCTCGGGCTGGGCGGCGACAATGTCTTCACCAAGATCGCCGTCTTTTTCAGCCAGGCGGCGGTGGTCTCCTTCGGCGGCGCCTATGCCGTGCTGGCCTACGTGGCGCAACAGGCGGTCAACACCTACCACTGGGTGACCCCCGGCGAGATGCTCGATGGGCTTGGCATGGCGGAGACCACGCCAGGCCCCTTGATCATGGTGACCCAGTTCGTCGGCTTCCTTGCCGCCTGGCGTGCGCCGGGGGCGCTGCCGCCGCTGCTCGCCGCGACGCTGGGCGGGCTGCTCACGACCTGGGTCACCTTCGTGCCCTGCTTCCTGTGGATCTTCTTCGGCGCGCCGTTCGTCGAAGTGCTGCGCGCCAACAAGGCGCTGGCAGCGGCGCTGGCCGCCATCACGGCCGCTGTGGTCGGCGTGATCCTGAACCTTGCGGTGTGGTTCGCGCTGCACGTGCTGTTCGCCAAGCAGGCGCCGGTGCATTGGCTGGGCGCTTCCGTTGATCTTCCGGTATTGAGTTCGGTCGCGGTGCCTTCGCTCATCCTGGCATTGGCCGCTGCGGTGGCGATCTTCCGCTTCAAGCTCGGAATGATTCCGGTGCTGCTGGCGAGCTCGCTGGCAGGCATCGCCTATTTCCTTGTCGCTGGCCAACCCTAGCCCTTCAACAGGAGGCATGCATGACCGATGAACGAACGAGGCGCGATGTGATGGGCGCCGCGACAGTAGCCGCAGCGGCCCTGGCGGTGACGGGGCTGCACTCGGCTGCACAGGCGCAAACCGCTACAGGAGGACCCAAGATGGAATACGCGATCAAGAAGCTGCCGTTCGATCCGGCCAAGGTGAAGGGCCTGTCCGAGAAGCTCCTGGTGAGCCACTACGAGAACAACTACTCGGGCGCGGTGAAGCGGCTCAACGCCATCACGGCGCAGCTTGCGTCCCTCGACTTCGCGACGGCGCCGGTGTTCGTGGTCAACGGGCTGAAGCGCGAGGAGCTGATCGCCGCCAATTCGATGCTCATCCATGAGCTCTATTTCGACACCCTCGGCGGCGAGGGCGACCCGACGGGGGCTCTCGCGGAGGCGATCAACCGCGATTTCGGATCGCTGGCGCGCTGGAAGGCCGAGTTCTCCGCCACCGGCAAGGCGCTGGGCGGCGGCTCGGGCTGGGTGCTGCTGACCTGGTCGCCGCGCGACAAGCGGCTGATCACAACCTGGGCGGCCGATCACACCCACAGCCTGTCCAACGGCCGGCCGATCCTCGCGCTCGACATGTACGAGCACGCCTATCACATGGACTACGGCGCCAAGGCCGCCGCCTACGTCGATGGCTTCATGCAAGGCATCCGCTGGAGCAACGCCGCGATGCTGTACGAGCGCTACTCCCAGGAAGCGTGATGGGGCGATCATGACCAAGCGCGCGCGTCGCGCCTGGCGATCTCCGCGCCACAGCAGCGCCAGCCTGGCCGGCTCTCGGTCGCGATCCTTCATTTGTCGCCCTGCTTGCTGGAGAAATACCGGTAAAGATCGTCGAGCACGGCGCCGCCGCGCTCCAGGCGCTGATTGTCGTCGGTGTGCGAGGACGCGATGCCGGCGATCAGGTTGCGGATGCCGGCCATCTCCTCGCGGCCGTACTTGTCATCCTTGAGATCGATGTCGTGGACAATCTCGCCGATCGCCGCCAATGCCGCATCGGTTAGCCCGGTGTGGGCGATCAGCACCTCGAAGGTGCAGCGATCGCCCCTGTGCGTGAACTCGCCCTCGAACATGTCGAAGCGCAACTCGCCCGGCAGCGCCGCGTAGCCCGTGCCTGGCACGAACTTGAAGCGCGCGCCCGGATCGATAAAGCGGCGGACCAGCCAGGCAGAGGCGATGCGGTCGATCTGAACGCCCTGACGCGTCACCCAGACGCGGTCTTTCAGTGCGTCGACAGGGGCGACGCTCGTTGGCTTGTCGGTCACGGCTTCTCCCTCCTGCTTCAGTCCGGCTTCAAGCCCCGAGAGCAAGCCCTCCGCGGGCTCGCGCTCATCGGCGCCGAAGAAATCAATGGCCACGACGGCATCGAGCTGCTTGCGCAGCCGCGCCGTCTGGCTGGCGATCTCGGCCAGCGCGTTATCGGGCAGATCGTCACCAAGACGGCCCGCCACTTCGCGCGCCTCGGCGGCGATGCGCCGGTAATCCTCGTCGCGTGCGGCATCGAACAGCGTCTGCAGCTCGCGATCGGACAGGCCGTCGACGAGGACTGCCTCGCAGACGATCGCCTCGCCGCCGCTCTCGACGATCTCCTTGGCAAGCCAGGCGAAGTCCTCACGCGTCTCGGCGTTGGCGGGCAGCGCATAGACCGCGCCCTTCAGCGTGACCGCGCCCAACGCCTGCAGGCGGCGCCACACCTTGACCCGCGCATAGGCAGACTTGGCCGGCAGCTGGTGGATCAGCAGCAGCCACTTGTTGTCCGAAGTCTCATTAGTCGTCATTGTGCACTCGTATCATACCATAGATAGTATTTGCAACACACGTATCTTTTTCTCTTGTATCATCCAGGAAACATCGCTATTTGCGTCTTTGTAGCAAGTGTATCAAGGGAGAGAAACAGATGTCTCATACTCACCCTTTCACACAAAGCGCCGCTCGCTTCTTCGTCCCTCCGGCGCGGGGATGGTGGTTTCGCGCATGGCCCACCCTCGTCTCGACCCTCGTCCTCTGGCGCGAGCGCAGGCGCACGCGCCAGCACCTCGATCGCTTGGATGATCGCGCGCTGGCCGACGTTGGCCTCACCCGAGCCCAACAACGCAGCGAATGCGCCAAATCGTTTTGGCAGCTCTGAACCTCTGACCTCTGACGTCCCGCAACTCTCGTCATCTTTAGGAGCCTCGACATGCGATACCATCTTGCACCCCTGTTCTGCCGCCCCTGGACCCTCAACGGGATCTCGCCTCGCCTCATCGAGAGCCACTACGAAAACAACTACGGCAGCGCGCTCAATCGCCTCAATGCCATCACCGAGGAACTCGGATCGCTCGATCCCGCGACAACGCCGGCGGACGTTCTCAGCCGGCTGAAGCGCGACGAGACAGCCGCACTCAACTCCACGCTCCTGCACGAGTTGTACTTCGCCAGCCTGGGCGGCGACGGGCGTGCGGTGCCGAACGCGATGGCCGACGCGATCGCCCGCGACTTCGGTTCGGTCGACCGCTGGCGCCAGGAGTTCATGGCGCTGGCCAATGCGCTTGCCGGCGGCTCGGGCTGGGTCGTGCTGACCTACGTGCCGCGCGATGGCCGGCTGATCAACCAGACCGCCTCGGATCATGGCCAGAGCATCTCGGGCGGCATCCCGATCCTGGCTCTCGACATGTATGAGCACGCCTATCACCTCGACTTCGGCGCCAACGCGACCGCCTACGTGGCCACCTTCATGCGCAACATCGAGTGGAATGCCGTGCAGGGGCGGTACGACGACGCGACCCAGGTCGCCCCTCCCCGGCCGCTCGTGCAGAAGCAGTTCGCCGACGTGCCGGCGATCACCGTCGAGGAAGTGGCGGCCATGCTCAAGGCAGGAACGCCTGTCCAGATCATCGATGCGCGGCCAAGGCACTACGCGACCAAGTCGCAGGACATCATGGAAGGCGCCGTGTGGCGCGATCCGGAGCGCCTGGATGAGTGGATCGGCGAGCTTTCCAAGACCGAGCCGGTCGTCACCTACTGCGTCTATGGCTTCCACATCGGCTGCGAAACGGCGGTGACGCTGCGCAAGGCCGGATTCGATGCCCGCTACATGGCCGGCGGACACTACGCCTGGAAAGCAATCAAGGGGCCCGTGAAGCTTCTTGCCCCCGAAGCCTGACGGCGATCGTCTTGAGAAAGGAGGCAATTCGATGATCAACCATGACCCCTCGTTGCTGCAACGACGCTCGCTGTTCGCCGGCTTCGCTGCCTTCGGCGCAAGCGCCGCCATTGGATGCAGACCAGCACTGGCAAAAGTCGAGCAGAACGTCCTCAAACGCCGAGGCGTCGGCTTGCGCGCACTCGATCCGGAGCGTGCCAGCCCGGGGTTTACTCTCTTCGCGCCTCATTTCGTGCAAAACAGAGCCGTGTATCTCATTAATCTTCAAGGCGAGATCGTTCACACCTGGAACCTGCCTCATCCTCCTGGACTGTCCGGCTATCTCACCGAGCACGGGACGCTGTTCTACAATGGGCGCACTTCAGAGGAGAACTTTCTCAATCGCTTTCCATTCAAAGGTGGCGTGGTCCTGGAAGCGGACTGGAACGGCAAGGTGCTCTGGGAAGTACGCCATCGGGATCATCATCATCACGGCATTCTGCTGCGCAATGGAAACGTGCTTTTGAATTGTATGGGCCAGGTACCCGACGAGATCGCGCGGCGTGTCAAAGGCGGGATGGTCGAAAGCAACATGCTATCGGGCCAATATGCTCCCCGACCGGAGGGCGACTCCGGCAAGATGTACTCTGATTACTTGGCGGAAGTGACTCCTGCAGGAAAGACCGTTTGGGAGTGGCGCACTTGGGAGCATCTTGATCCTGTGGCTGACGGCATCGTCGAGGTGCAGGCCCCCCGGGCGCTGTGGGCTCAAGGTAACAGTGTCGAGGAATTGCCTAACGGCGACATTCTCGCCAGCTACCGGCCGATCTCCACTGTGATTCGCATTTCGCGCGAAACCGGAAAAATCGTATGGAAGCTTGGCCCACCGACGATCGCTGGCCAGCATGCGCCAACCTTATTGGGGAACGGCAACGTCCTGATATTCGATAACGGAGTTCATCGTCTCGACGACTCGGTACCGTATTCGAGAGCGATCGAGGTCAGTCCAACAACAAACGAGATCGTATGGAAGTATCAGGATAAGCCGACTTGGAACTTTTTCTCGCCGCGCATGGGCAATGCTCAGCGTCTGCCAAACGGCAATACCTTGATCGATGAAGCTTCCTTCGGCCGCTTCTTCGAAGTCACCAAAGAAGGAGAGGTTGTCTGGGAATACGTCAACCCATTCTTTGGTAAGCCCTTTTTCGGCGGTCCGCCAACCTCTGAAAGCAACCAGGTCTTCCGGGCGCTCCGTTACAGCGCAGAAGAGATCGCCCGAGCTCGCGGTTCAGGTTGACGGAGGCCAGTTGCGTGCCGGTGACTAATCGAGCGCTTCATCGGGAAGCAGCCGGAGTTCCTCTTACTACGAGCGCCATCAGGTGCTGTCGCTGTTGGTGATGCTCATGACTTCCACGGCCTCTGAAAGCCTTGAGCGAGGGGCTGGGATCGGTGCCTTTGCGGGCGGAATGGGAATCGGAACGCTCGGCGGTTTAATCGGCCTTGGTGGCGCCGAGTTTCGCCTGCCGCTTCTCATCGGCATGTTCCGTTTCGGGCCGCTGGAAGCCGTCATTGTGAACAAGGCGATGAGCCTCATTGTGGTAGCGACTGCATTGCCCTTTCGGGCCGGCACGACTTCGTTTGCTGCGATTGCAGACCAATGGACGGTAATCGTGAACCTGCTGGCGGGCAGCCTACTAGGCGCCTGGGTCGGTGCATCGTGGGCGACCAGGCTTAGGTCCGAAACGCTCTATCGCGTTATCGCAGTGCTGCTTGTGGCAATCGCCGCGGTGCTGATGGTCGGCCACGGCGCGGAAGGGGGAGGACATCCCTTGTTCGTTGGTCCAGTTCAAATCGTGGCCGGCATCGGGGCGGGTTTTGTCATCGGGGTTGTCACCTCGCTGCTTGGCGTCGATGGAGGAGAGTTGCTGATACCAACGCTGATCCTGCTATTCGGGGCAGACGTGGAAGCTGGCGGGCAGCCTGTCCCTCGCGGTCAGTCTCCCGACAATGCGTGTAGACTTCGCCCGCTACAGCCGGGACAGCACCTTCGCCGTCCTGCTGCGCAATCGGTGGTTCGTGGTCGTGATGGCGGCCGGCTCGATCGCCGGCAGCTTCGTCGGTGCGATGCTCTTGGGAATTGTGCCCGCTAACGTTCTGCTGCCGGCGCTGGCGATTATTCTGCTGCTCTCTGCCATGAAGGTCTGGCGGCATACCTAATTGAGGGCAGTCTTCTCGCCGACACGGTGGTCGAAGCCGTTGCGCGATCCATTCAAGCGCTGAGCTACTGAAACGCGCCCGGATAGAGCCGCGCCGCCTCGTCGATCAGCCATTGCGGCGCCTCGCTCATGCGGTGGCGGCTGAACATGGTCTCGGCCTTATGGCCATTCACCCGATCGCCAATCCAGAGCCTGATGCTGCCATCCCAGAAGGTCTCGCAGCCGCAGTTGATCTCGCGGGCATAGAGGGTGGCGATATGGTTGTGCGCTTGGCAGTATTCTCGCCGACTTGCCCGAGGAGACATTCTTCGACGTTGCCATGGTCCATCTATTGACCACGGCTACGCTCGATCGCCTGCGCGAACTGTATCCGCAAGGCCGTTTCGAGGTCCGGCGGTTTCGTCCAAACATCGTGGTGCAGCTGGGCTCAACTGAGAAGAGCTTTGCGGAGAATGCCTGGGTCGGCCACACGCTCGCCATCGGGACGGCGGTGCGCTTGAAGATCACCAGCCCGTGCGGGCGTTGCGTGATGACCACACTCGCGCAGGGCGATCTCCCGAAGGATCCGGGAATCCTGCGCACAGCGGCCCAGCATAACCAAGTCAACGTCGGTGTGTATGCTGCCGTTGAGCAGGGGGGCACAATCCGCCGTGGCGATCCGATCAGGATTGAATAGCGCCCACTCCGAAGACGCGCGGGCCGGCCGATGTAGGATGTTTGGTTCCCAGTTTCCCCCCGGACCTGAGGAGAACACGATGA
>Ga0210402_10006036_pt1 | contig 10767 bp, 10 predicted proteins | sample IncBWC7MmetaG_FD_161055 | JGI IMG/M metagenome (GOLD analysis project Ga0210402, IMG submission 161055) | Forest soil microbial communities from Barre Woods Harvard Forest LTER site, Petersham, Massachusetts, United States - Inc-BW-C-7-M | ecosystem: Environmental > Terrestrial > Soil >... | reverse complement strand
ACTCGCGTTTGGTCGCGGTGGGCAATCGCGCACGGTTTCGATCCCGACGAGGTTGTTCACAGAGCGCATGGACGGCCTAGCGTTGCGACTATACGCGACTATCTCCCGCACGCCGACCATGAGGCCGAGAACCTGAAAGTGGAAAGCGGCGAGATTCAAGATCTCGAGGGTGTAGTGACTTTGCCGGGGGCGCGCGAACTGCTGAGCGCTCTTCCCCCGGATCGATGGACGATCGTGACCTCGTGTACCCGCCCGCTGGCGGAAGTCCGGCTTCGCGCGGCAGGTCTGCCGATTCCCGAGCGCTTGCTCACTTGCGACGATGTGACAAATGGAAAACCGGATCCCGAGCCCTATCTGAGAGGCGCGTCGTTGCTGGGAGTGCCGGCGACAGAGTGCCTCGTGGTGGAAGACGTACCCGCGGGCATTCGCGCCGGCAAAGCGGCTGGCGCCCGAGTCATCGCCTGCAGAACCACGGCCTCAGAAGCGGAACTCAAAGACGCAGGTGCCGATTGGATCGTGGACGGTTGCAACTCTATTTCTGTGTCGCAAGCAAACGGCAAATTAAGGCTCGTGCTGACCGACGAACACGTGATTCACAACCGATAAGACCAACCTCTCCGACTCGGCGTGCATCGTAGGGAGGTGAAAATAATCAGTGCTTTCGCCGTCGTGTTGCTGCTGCTCGCGGTTGGATGTACTTCGCAAAACCCCAGCCCTGACGAAGTCAGAGAGAAAACCGCACAAGCTACGTCCGACATCAAGCGCGACGCGCAGGCGTTGGCTCAAGGCGTGAGAGAAGGCTGGAACCGTGACAACCCGCTGGATCTGAACCGAGCCAGCAAAGACCAATTGCTGAGCCTCCCGGGAATGAGCAGCGAGGCAGCAGATCGCGTAATCGCTGGCCGACCTTATAGCAACGCCCACGAACTGTTGAGCCGTCGCGCTATCTCTGAGCAAGAGTATGCCAAGATCAGGGACCAGGTAACGGCAAAGCCCTGACCGTTTTCACTCCGTGGTCTGGGATCAGTGAGCCATCACGGCGCCACCCTTCTTCGGCTTGCGCATCAAGAAAAGCAGCGGCAACATTGCAACGAACATCAGAGCGAGAAAACGCAACACATCGTTATAGGCGAGCATAGCCGCCTGCTGCTGCACCATCCCCCACACTGCGCCATAAGCCTGTCGGATCGCGGTGAACCTGGCGTTTTATCTGTCCAACAGAACCCGTCGCGGGAATTTGGATGACGCAGATGGCCACGAGTTGGCTGGTTGCAATCCTTCGCGATAACTGAACACTTGGCACTTACGTCTAAAACGGCGTACAGTATCGTTTCCTCCGAATCTCGCTGTTTCGACTTCACAGGAGCACGTTGCATGCGTTATTGGCTGGTTTTATTGCTCGTAGTTGTCTGCTTCAACCTTCACGCTAAGTCCCAAACCGCGGACGAATTGGTCAACAAGAATATCGAAGCCAAGGGAGGGATGGACAAAATCAAAGCCATCAACACCTGGCGCATGACGGGCAAACTTATTGGCGGCGGCATCACGGCCACCGCGGGACAGGAAAACATGCGCCCGAACCTCGTGCGCGAAACTTTTTCGCTTCAGGGCATGACTGCGGTGCAAGCTTACGACGGCGCTACGGGATGGCAAATCCAGCCGTTCGGCGGGCGCAAAGATCCCGAACTGATGGGAGACGACGATATGCGGGATCTCTTGATTGACTCCGACTTCGACGGGCCGCTTGTAGATTACAAGGCCAAAGGGAACACGGTGGAATATCTGGGCCACGACATTGTCGACGGCGACGATGCCTTCCGACTCAAGGTCACGCTGAAAAATGGCGACATCGTCTACTATTACCTCGACCCCGACACCTATCTGGAGATTCACAAGGAAACCCAGGAATTCATTCGCGGTTCGGTGCGAGAGAGCGCTTCCGATCTCGGATCTTACAAGCCCATCGGGGGCGTGATGTATCCCTTTTCTATCGCATCGGGCCCCAAGAACGATCCCACCTCATGGCAAACGGTAACGGTCGAGAAAATCGAGGTCAACGTGCCGTTGGATGCCTCCGACTTTGCGTTACCGGCATCCCTGAAAAAGGGAGCATCGAAAACCCAGTGAGCGACTACGAATCGAGCGGACCACTCTTGTCGCGAAATCTCCGGACACATTACGTCAAACTCGCATTTATTCCGAAGAGGACTTTTACCATGACAGTTCACGCCAGTTCCCAGAAACTGCCCCGAAATCTCTCGCGGTTACTCAGTCTTGGATTGCTGTTCGTTTCCGTGGCGGTTTCCGCGCAGCAAGTGACGAAGTTCGACGCCGCCACCATCTCTGGATTGCCGGCCCGCAACATTGGTTCTGCGACGATGAGCGGGCGCATTGCAGCGATAGCAGCGGTGAACGAAAACGGACGGCTCACTCTATTTGCCGGGTCAGCCAGCGGCGGAGTCTGGAAGTCGGTGAACGGCGGAACCACGTTCAAACCGGTTTTCGATCGTCAATCGGTTCAGTCGATTGGAGCGCTCGCGATTGATCCGTCAAATTCCAAGATCGTTTGGGCGGGCACAGGAGAGGCGTGGACCAGAAACAGCGTTTCCATTGGCGATGGCATTTACAAATCCACCGATGGCGGGGAGAACTGGACCAACATGGGGTTGAAGGACACCGAGCATATCGCGAAGATCCTCGTCGATCCCAAGGACAGCAATAGTGCTCTCGCCTGCGCCACTGGCCACATTTGGAACGACAGTGACGAACGGGGAGTTTTCAAAACCTCCGATGGTGGTAATACCTGGAAGAAAGTTCTGGCTGGGGCGAACGGTTCCACGGGCTGCGGCATGCTCTCCATGAGTCCGCTTGAACCGAAAACTGTCTTCGCATCGATGTGGGACTTCCGCCGCCAAGGTTGGACGTTCCGTTCTGGAGGCCCGGGCAGCGGACTCTACAAGTCCAACGACGGCGGTAACAGTTGGACGGAACTGGATGACAAGAACGCCAAGGGCCTGCCTGACAAACCCTGGGGACGCATCGCGGTGGCAGTAGCGCCGGGTAAGCCGCAAGTCGTGTATGCCATGATCGAGTCAAAAAAGAGCGCGCTGTTTCGCTCTGACGATGGCGGCAAGACATGGAATCGCATGGATGCCAGCCGGTTTATGATCTGGCGGCCTTTTTATTTCGCCAACTTGATCGTGGATCCCAAAGATGAGAATAAAGTCTTCAAACCCGATGGGCCGCTGCTGCTCAGCGTGAACGGTGGAAAGAGTTTTAGTTCCGTTGGCAACGCGCATGGCGATTTCCACGACATTTGGATCGATCCCAGCAATCCTAATGTGGTTTATACGGGCGATGACGGCGGTCTGTGGCGCAGCGAAGATGGAGGCACGCGTTGGATGCACCAAAACAACCTTCCAATTTCGCAGTTCTACCATGTGAGCGTGGACAACGCGAATCCCTATCATGTTTATGGGGGCTTGCAAGACAACAGCAGTTGGATCGGAGACTCGTCGTATCCCGGAGGCGTTACAAATTCGCGTTGGGAAAACATCTATGGCGGCGACGGCTTCTGGGTTTTTGAGGATACTTCCGACCCGGATTACATCTACGCCGAATACCAGGGCGGCACGATCGGCCGCGTCAATCGACATACGCTCGAGATCCGACCCATTCAGCCACTTCCCAACTACAACGAAAAGAAGTTACGTTTCAATTGGAACACGCCCATTCACATGAGTCCCAACGAGAAAGGGACGATCTATATCGGCGCGCAATTCCTGTTCCGTTCTCGCGACCACGGGCAGTCGTGGGAGCGCATCTCTCCTGACCTCACCACCAACGATCCTGAAAAGCAGAAGCAGGAAGAATCCGGCGGAGTTACCGTCGACAATTCCTCGGCCGAGATGCACACCTCGATTTATTCGATTTCGGAATCCCCGAAGAACGGTCAGATCATTTGGGTTGGAACCGACGACGGCAATTTGCAAATCACGCGGGATGGCGCCAAGACGTGGACGAACGTTGTCGCGAACGTTGCAGGGCTCGCCAAAAACTCATGGGTCTCAACCATTGAGGCCAGCCGCTTCGACGAAGGAACTGCCTACGCGACGTTCGATCGCCATACTTTTGGCGACATGAACCCCTACGCGTACAAAACTACCGACTATGGAAAGACCTGGACTTCACTGCACGTACAAGAAAACGGCGCCCTCGGCTATGCGCATGTGATCAAGGAAGATACCGTCGATCCGAACCTCCTGTTTCTGGGAACGGAATTCGGACTCTGGATCTCGGTCGATGGCGGGCAGCATTGGGGACAGTACAAGGGAAGCAACTTTCCTGCCGTAGCGGTGCGCGATCTTGTGGTGCAATCGCGTGAGTCCGATTTAGTGCTCGCGACTCACGGACGCGGAATCTGGATCATTGACGATATTTCTCCGCTGCGCGCCCTGACGCCCGATCTGATGGCAAAAAACGCTACCCTGATCGAAGGGCCGCCAGCCATTCAATGGCTCAATGCCAACGGAGGCTGGGCTGAGGGCGACGAGACTTTTAACGGGCCCAGCCGGCCGACCGACGCGTTCATCGATTACTACCAGAAGCAGCGTCACATCTTCGGTGACCTAAAAATCGAAATCCTCGATCAGGATGGCAAGTTGATGGATACAGTGCCGGGCAGCAAACATCGAGGGGTGAACCGGGCGAAGTGGTCGATGCGGCTGAAGGCCCCGGTCGTCCCTCCGGCGGCAAGCGCTCTCTTCCAAGCTGCTCAGGGGCCGAGGGTCCTGCCTGGCACGTATACGATCAAAATGACTAAAGGGGATCAGATCTACACGGAGCCATTGAAGGTCGTGCTTGATCCCCGCGCCAAATACACGGTTGAGGATCGAAAGGCACAGTTTGCTCTCGCCATGCAGTTGGACAAAATGCTGGGGCACATGAGCTACGCTGTGAGCGCCATCGAAGGCGTGCGCGATGCCGCTGTGGCGCGCGCCGCGAAGCTGCCTGAGAAGGATCCGCTTCGTGGCCGTCTCCAGCAACTCTCCACCGAGTTGGATAACCTCCGTTCCAAGATCGTGGCGACCAAGGAAGGTGGAGCGATTACCGGTGAAGAACGCATTCGCGAACATCTTGGAAGCCTGTATGGCGACGTGAACGGTTACGAGGGACGACCCACCGATTACCAAGTGGCTCGCGCCGAATCCCTTGGACATGAACTGGAAGACGTAATTACTGATTTCCGCAAGCTGATGGACAAGGAGCTATCCGCGATCAATGCCGGTCTACAGAAGAAAAAACTTGAAGCGATTTCGGTGCTGACAGAAGCGGACTGGACGAAGCAGCACGAAGAGTCTTCAGCGAAGTCGGCCGGAATGGAGCTTCGCGAAACGGATTGAAGGCCGCGTCCGGTCCGAGTTTCGCGCTATTGGCTGCGAACGTCGCTCAAGAGTTTCTCTGCGGCTTCTCCCGGATCTTGGGTAGCGAAGTTCTCGTCCAAAATAAGCAAAGAAACGGCCGGATCGACATCCTCCAGCGACTTGCGTGTGGGTTTGCCATGGACGGATTGCATGCGGGCAGGAATCACCACCAGCTTTGCCTTCGTAGCCTTCAGCAGGATCAGGGCGTCGTCAATGGTGGCAGTAGTTAAGGCGTTGTATCCGGCAGCACAGCACTTCTCGCAGAAACGTGCGGACGTCTGTCGAATCGTAAACGCAAAGTATGCGTGGCCTCGTGTCTCCGGCTTTTGCTCGCGAATATCGCGAGCCCAAATAGGCGGCCGTGATCGCTTCCTCAATCGTGTCGTAGGTTTCAAATTGCGAGAGCAAGCTGGTCATCTCGAGTGTTTTGCGGATCTTGGCTGGCACTCCGCTGAGTTTGAGGTCTCATGTGTAGGGACGCTGTTCGTCATTGAGCAGATCCCAGACCGCGGCTGAATCGGCGTTCCAGCTTCCGTCCTTGTTCGCGTAGGAATGGTAGAGCTCGTACAGCCAGCAGTTGTCGCGATCGAGCACCAGCACGTGGCGGTCGCCGTTGCCCCGGGTGCGGATAACCTTCGATCGGAGCATTGTGGGGAACGGGCATGGGGCCGGGATCGCTCTCACTGCCATAGGCGGTGAAGTGGATGTTCACGAAGGGAGAGCCGCTCACGACAACATAGGGAATGCCGATAGTCGATCCGGCGTACAGGCCGGCGCCGAAGTCGGGATGCATGGGAGTGCTGGCGCCGATGAAGTTGATGAGCGCGTCCGAATTGGGATCGACCGAGGCGTTGGATATGTCCTGATTCCACGCGTTGTCCGCAGGGAAGGGAATAAAGCCGTTCAGGCTGGCGCCGCGGCCCAAGCTCATGCCGCTGCAAGAGGTTTGGGCGTACAGCGGGGAACAGAGAAACGCTACGCAGAAAGCTAAGAGCAATCCAAGACGTGGCATGAAAACCTCCGGCGGGCGAGTGGCGGCATCAGCAAGTTATCACAGGCTCGGCGAGCGGATTGACACGAAGGTGCAGCAGGCCGGCTTGTTTATGGGCTATTTATATTCGTCGCAGAAACCGGGCTTGCTCTGCCCCAGCAATGAGCAACTTCGTTCGATTTCGTCGATGATCAGCTGACAAGAGTTCTGGCTATTGCAGGGTGGATGTGTGGCCGGCGAAACCTGGAGACATTCCTCGACCAGTTTCTTGGAGCGTTCCGCGCCTACGGCCTGGATGCAGGGAATTGTGCTGTCCCCGCCGCCGGCTGCGGCCGCGGGCGGAGCGATTCCATACGCGTTCGATACTTGATTCAGATCGGTTCGAATCTTGTCCCAACCGGTGGTTTGCGGATCGAGCTTGAGATCGGTCATGAACTTTTCGATCTGGCCGCCGGTGCTCAGCATGGCGGGGACGGAGTCGCCCTTTTTGGTCTTCCTGAATTCGTTTAACGCCGAAGAGGTCTGCTTTTCGAACATGGACGCCAGATTCATGGCATCTTTGGCCTGGCTGGTTTTGCGAATCGAGCTCTTCTTGATTACAGAATCGAAGCGGGGTCGGAACGCTTTGGCGTCAGCTTTCAGATTATTCATCACCGATTCCAGGTCTTTGTCGCTGAGACGGTTGGGCGTCGGCGTCGTGCTCTGGGCGACGACAACCTGGGTGATGACCAGAAAGCCGAAGGCTATGACTGTGCCGAAGGAAGTCAAAGCATTTCGATTGCTCTGCATGGTTTCTTCTTCATGATGCCAACTCGGCGGACGGGCTTGCACTGCGGACTCTCTCAGTGCCGTCTGGCAGAAAAATGGAGAACACAGTGCCGCTCGAACCCGCCGTAGTGCGGCTGCGGACGCGGATCGATCCCTCATGTTTCTGCACAATGCCGTGCGAGAGCCAGAGGCCAAGGCCGGTGCCGGCGTCTCCCTTGGTGGAATAGAAGGGTTCGAAGATGCGAGTCAGATCGCCTTGTCGAATCCCGCTGCCGCTATCGGCGATGGTAATGCGGACTCCGGACCTGTGCGCTCCGGTTTCGTGGCCGTTGGACCACTGGCGTCCGGGGGCGACGTGGAGAGTCAGTCGACCTCCGTCGTCGAGGGCATCGATGGCGTTGAGGATGAGGTTGGAGAAAAGCTGGCGGAGCTCCCCGGCGAAGCCGTAGATTTTGACAGCCCGGTCATACTGTTTCTCGACCTGGATGTGCTTTTCGCTCAGCGGGCGCAAGTAGAGTTGCAGAACATCGTCGAGCGTTGCCGCGACGTTCAGTGGAGAGGGCGATGAGGTTTCGCGGACGAACCCCAGCATTTGTTGAGCGATGGCAGCGACGCGCAGCACTTCTTTTTCGGCCATCTCCAGGTATTGGTCCTGACCCTGGGGACGGTGGCGGGCCAGATAGATCAGATTGAGGACCGCTTCCAGCGGGTTGTTGATCTCATGCGCGACGGCCGCGGCCAGGCGTCCGGCGGTAGCCAGCTTTTCGTTGCGGCGCAGTGCTTCTTCCGAACGCCGCTTGGCAGTGATGTCGTGCGCGATGCTGGATCCGCCGATCACTTCGCCACGCTTGTTACGAATCGGTGACAGCGAGACATCCACGGCGACCCGGGTACCGTCCTTCCGGACTCGCTCGGAGGTATGGTGCTGAATCGATTCGCCCCGCATAATCTTTCTACTGATTCCGGGGATCTCGTCGGGATGCTCTGGCGAAGCCAGCATTTTAACCGACATGCCGACGGCCTCGGCGGCGGAGTATCCGTAGAGGCGTTCGGCTCCCGGATTCCAACTGGTGATGATTCCGTTTATGTCTCCGGTGACGATGGCATCGTCGGAAGATTCAACCATGGCGGCCATTTGCCGCTGGGTCTGGTCCGCGCGCGTCTGCGCGTGCGAGCGCTGGCGGGCGAGACCGGCGGCAAGAACCGAAACGGCCAAGAATACGAACAGGCGGCCGAAATCATGCGCTGACAGCGAAAAACTGAAGTGCGGCTCAAGGGCGAAATAATCGATTGCCAGACCAGATACAGCTGTGCAGAGCAACGCCGGTCCAAATCCGAGAAACCGCGCGCTCACAATCACTGCGGCGATGAAGATGTCGAATGGATCGTCGCGCATGACCGGCCAAAGAAACCAGATGCACAGCGCAACGCCGGTCGCCATCAGAGGGGCCGTGTAGCGGAATGTCCAATGGCGCCACAGGGCACTCTTTGATTGCGGAATGTCGAGCGATGCCATAGGAAAGAGAAACAAGCCAACCCAAAGGCGGGGTGGGCGTGAGCAAACCTGGAACATCCGAAAAAACAACGCAGCTGTAGGCGATCAATTTAGCAGGATAGGGTGCAGTCGCGCAATTGTCAGTATGGAAGGAACATTGACGGAGGCGCGGAATTTCTCCGCGCCTCCGTCGCTGATTGAGCCTGATCTATTGCTGCGTGTTCAGAGTCTGACGTCCTGCGTTAGGCCCTTGCGTGGTCGGAATCACGGTTAGAGCCGCTTGCAGGGTAAAGTTCAACACGGTTTCCGAGGGCAGTTTGATTTGCTGACTATGGGTAACGGCTTGCGCCCCGGCACCTAATCCACCGCCGGCTGCGGCTCCAATGGCGGCTCCTTTGCCGCCACCGGCGATGGCGCCAATAATGGCTCCGATTCCAGCGCCGGCCCCCACCTTCTCCACCGTGTTTTTGCCCCGCGAGCTGCCTTGCTTCTTGTATTGATCGGTTTGGATGTTGTAGGTACTTCCGGACGCCGAAATGCGATCCAGTTGAAGTACGAGTAAGGATTGCCCGGCAAACTTGCCGGCACTCTGCACGGTCACGACGTGGCCTTCCACGTTGTAGCCTGTGGGAATCGCTGTGGCACCATCCACGGCGAGCGGAGAATTCAGTGTAGCGTGGAAAGTTTGGCCCTGAGTCGCGGTTTCTGAGTCAATCGCGTCGACCAACCTCACGGCGAAAGTTGTTCCCGAGGGAATGGTGACCTTTTGCGGAGGCGGTGGAGGAGGTGGCGGCGCTGGTGCTACCAGAGCAGGCGCTGGAGCCGGGGCTGGCGCTGCTTGCGCGACCTGAGCCGGGGCCTTCGCAGAATCGTCCTGATCCTTGGATACTTTGTGATGACGCTTTACTGACGGAGCCGGTTTGGGCTCCTCGGGCGCTGGTGCCTGGGCCTCGACCGGCGGGGGTGGCGGCGGGGCAACTTGCAAATTGTTTACAACCTGTTTCACGCCTGTTTCGCTGGACGCATAGCGAGCGGCTGCATCGCGCTGGGCGTCGTTGTCCACCTGGCCGGAGAGCGTAACGCTTCCCTTGTCCGCCTGGACGATGAGTTGCTTGCCCTGGAGACCGGAATCGGTGTTCAGCTTGTTCTGGATATCGCTGGCAATCTGGGCGTCCGTCGGAGCCTTGGAGCAGCCGACGCCCACCAAGATGGTGAGCAACACGACCGTGCTGAGGTAGAGAGAAAGCCTGGCCTTCATAAAATCACTCCTAGTGATGTAAGTCCGGTATGAATAGTTTAGATGCACGCATAGGCCGAGTTTTGTGGAAAAATGTTGCTGGAAGCTTCTCTGTCATTAGAGTTCGCAAAGCTGCCGCAACCAAAGTTTTATCCCTGTTGGGAAAGCCCGGGCGAGCACAAACGATTACTGTAAAGCCGGTTAAGTCTGGTGCAGAAATTTGTAATCGAGGATGCTGGCCGCAAGTTTCGAAGTCTCGGTTTTTTCTTGCGTTTCTTTTTTATCTTTGTCTTGCACGTCTTTGGTTCGAGTGATGCGTCCCTGGCATAGCACCGTGCTATTTTTCTGGCCGGAAATCTCCTCCGGCATCTCGAAAACCATCTCCACTAATGTGTTGTCGGGAAAACGCTGCGGTCCCTGCAAGAGCACGCCGGACTGGCTAAGGTTCGCAATCGTGCCTTCATACCAGCTTCCGAGGTTCTTCACCCGGTAGCGCACTGGGGTGTCGAGCTTCAGGCGCCGGGCGCGCGGAACCCAAGTAGGTTTGCGAGTTCGGGCGCGGCTGCGGCGTGCGCTGGTGCCTTCCGCCTCCGATGCGGACTGGGTGCGATCCACGCGCTGGGTGCGGCGCATGGTGGTCCAGTCATAGCTGTATTCGACAGCGCAGAGAAGGCAAACCTGGTAGAACTGGCCATCGGCAGCCCGCCGGGGCCAGGAAAACTCGTGGGAGCAACGGCCTAACATAAGAACGTCCATTAACTTCTGAGGCATGTTCGTCTTTCCGGGACGGGATCGCCGGAAGACACATCATCTAACGACAGCGTAATTTTGTGTAGGTTACTTTCGTGTGAGG
>Ga0210402_10006035_pt1 | contig 10767 bp, 9 predicted proteins | sample IncBWC7MmetaG_FD_161055 | JGI IMG/M metagenome (GOLD analysis project Ga0210402, IMG submission 161055) | Forest soil microbial communities from Barre Woods Harvard Forest LTER site, Petersham, Massachusetts, United States - Inc-BW-C-7-M | ecosystem: Environmental > Terrestrial > Soil >... | reverse complement strand
GAAAAGGCATCCTCGAGCTCCAGCATCATGGCGTGGGTGAGCGCGTTTCGGCGTTCCGGTCGATTCAGGATCAGCCGCGTCACCGCGCCGTCGCGCTCCAGCTTGATGTTGGCATAGTCGGCCATGGCAAAGTCTTAGCCGGCGGTTATCGTGCCAACAAGATGACTGTCGCACGCAAGGCGTCAATCGATCCGTTGTTGACCCGCTTGGATTTCATCTGCCTTCGTCCGTTTCGGCCCTTGCTCTCGTTGCGCACTCGTTGCGCACTCACTTGGTCGCCATGGCAGCGGCGGCCTGCTTCAGGTGGCCCTGCATGTGCTTGCCGTAGATCGTCGTGAGCGTCGCCAGGCTGGTCGCCGTCACACCCGACACATCCCACGGCGATGCCTTGGCCAGGCCCCAGGTGATGCAGGTGTGCTTCAGAGTGTGCGGCGTCACGCCCTTCAGCTTGGCGAGCTTGCAGGCCGTCCTGAAGGCCACCCAGACCCCGTTCATCGGCTCGGTCTTGGCGCCGATCACGAACTTCTTCTTGGAGCCGTCGGGGCGGGCTGCGCGCAGGGCGCGTGCGAGTTTGAAGTTGATCGGGGCGACAGGCCGGCGCTTCTTTGTGATCTCCATGCCGGGGACGTTGAAGTCGATCCAGCCGTCGGCAAGGTCCACGCGGTCCCAGGTCAGTTGCAGGATCGCCCGGTGCCGGACGCCGGTGTACAGCGCGATGCGGACGAACATGGCGAGGTATTTCACCCGGCTCCGTCGGCAGGCCCACAGCAGGGCCGCAGCCTCCTTGCGCGTCAGGTAGCGGAGCTTGGCGTGCGTCGGCGGCATCTTGGATACGTGCGGCACCGAGGCTAGCCGGCCCATCTTGTGCGCGTGGTTCAGGGCGGCGATCAGCGTCACCCGCTGGTTGTTGATCGTGCTGGCGGCGATGCCGTCCTTCAGGCGCATCTTTTCGAACGCCGTGTTGCTAGCTGGCGTGATGGCCGACACCGGCTGGTCGCCATAGAACTCGCTGAACAGCTTCACGCAGGTCCGGGCGTTCTTCCATGCGGGCCACGGCCGTCGATGCTCGTCGAAGTAGCGCTGCAGCACCGAGGCGATGCTGATGTCGTCCTGGCTGGCGTTGCTGGGCGTCAGCTTTTCGCGGACGAAATCGTCCCGCCAAGCCTTCGCCTCAGCATGGCTTGACGTGCCAGTCGAGCGGCGGAGGCTGCGTCTGCCTTCCGAGTAGAAAACGTACCAGTGCTTCTTCGGGCCGTATCGGCGGAGTTCGAAGTCTGGCATGTGCGGGTCACCTGTGCTTGCCGATACTGCTCGATGGAGCTGACCGGATAGAACACGCGGCGACGTCGCTGTGCAAACTCTATCTTGCCTTCAGCGCGTTCACGGCGCAGCGACTTGATCGAGATGCGCAGCTCCTTCGCCGCTTCGGCTTCAGTCAGCTCCCGCACAAGCCCTAACGGGGGCTCGTTGTCATTGGCCCTTGGGAAGCTGGCCTGATACTTTTTCATGGCGCGCACTTAGTGCGGGCCTGATATTTAATTTTCCAGGCGTACGACATGGCGTTCGTTGTCGTTACGGCGAGCATATCTTCTGCCAGCTCGTTCGGCTGCCAAAGCGCACCAAAAGCCTTCTTCCAGGCCTCGCTGTACTGAGCGACGTGCTGCTCTTCCTCGCCGTCCGGTGCTTGCAGGTAGGTCCTCACGACATTGCGCTCATAGCGGTGAAATGAGCGAGTCGAAGGGCAGAAGCGGATTTCCGCGCCGAAGACCTTCGGTGTGCGGCGCAGTTTGTACTTGCAAAAGTTGACGTACTTGTCGACGCACCAGATCTTGTGAAACCCGATAGTCAGCGGGCCGGCAGGACCGTTGTTCTCCAGGCGAGAACGTAGGGTTTTGTAGATGTCCCCGGCCTCCTCCGCAGTCTTTGCAGCTACTGCGATGTCATCCCCGTGCAGAAGAACACGCCCTGCGTAGGGTGTCGCGTTGAGCAGCGGTCCGAGGACTGTGCGCGACATGATAAGGGTGGAGGTCGAAGAGCCCTGCGGTATTCCCTGCCGGGCCGCTGTATCGGCTTCGAGGAAGAATTGTGTGAGTAAGTCTCCTAGGTCGTATGGTTCCTTTCCTATGGTTATGTCGTCCATGATCAACAGTACGTTGTTGGTCACTGGTGTTGGCAGGGGCAGAAGCTGCGCTACCCCCGCCTTGTTGACGGACCTGAAGCAGTTCTTAATATCGACCGTTACGACGAAGTCATAGTTGCCCTCCTTGATGATTGCTCCGAGGCGCTCGGCGGCACCGTCTGCTCCGCCGTTGCCCTTCTCCATGAAATCGAACGGAAATGCCGGCAGCAAGACCTTGAGAATGTCCGCGCACAGCTGCTGTAGTGCTCGACGCATCCAACCGAAGTCGATCACGGGCCGCAACTCGCCCGAGTCCTTCTCCTTGAAGCGGAGACTCACCGGTTCGGGGACCGGCGCATAGGGAAAGAGGCTGCGAACCCGCTGAAGAAGCTCCGCCAACGTGTACGGCGGCGCATCGGGGTCGTAATAGATCGTGCGCACCAGCGCGGACAGCTTGGCGCCGGGTGAATTCAGGATGGCATGGAGGACATGCTTGATCTTCTTCTTTTTGCCCGCCAGCACCGCGCGCGCCAGCTTCTCAAGAAGGCCCTGAACTTCAATGCCGGCGTTCGTCACCACGTCCAGGTCGGCTTGCGTTGCTACCAAAAGTTGTCCGCGAGATACGGTGGAGCGCAGAACGTGGATGTTGCCGGGTTTCAAAATGGTCAAGTGTCGCTCCCCAAGTGAACTGCTTTTGGGATAGCTTTTTTTGGCATTCTGGCAAGGGAAAACTCGAGAGCATTAAGTCGTTGAAGACGCTCGAAATTCTGGACCGCGGTCTCTGGCGGGCCGAACAACCGTATGCCGCCTATGGTTGTGCACATAATTGCACGAGCCGCTACGCAGACTCATTCAGGTGCCAGCGCATCACGACAAACACGCTCGCACGCTAGGGCGTTCTAACGCGGATCTTTGCAATCGATTGCACATAGTGATTGCACGTCTCGATCCACCGTTCGGGGAGACACGTAACGTGCTCCCACACTTCCGAAACGCAATGGCTTTGGTAAGGATCCGCTGACGTATGTCGCTGTCTAACGACGGAGGTCGCGGCGCATTTTCAGCGTGGCTCGCGGGCGGTCGCCAGTGGCGTGCCTGACATCGGCCTTCTGTACAATCGATTGCACGAGCTCGGAGGTACTGTTCCTGTGCAATCGGCTGCACAGGAGGGTGCGGGTCTCCGAGGATGCTCCGCCGTTGCGCCCATCCGCACCAAGAAGTAGCTTGTTCGCTGAAAAACTCCCAGACGATGTGGCGCGCATAAAAACGTTGACCCGCCTGATTTATCTCTTCTAGTTGCCTCTCGAATTCGAAGGGGCATGCAGCAGGCCGGAGATAGATCGGAGGTTCTGGTGCAATCAATTGCACGACGGCGATCGAGCTTAGCTGTGCAATCGATTGCACAATCCATCTCGTGGTACCCGCGGTTCTCTCGAGTGACGAAGTAAGCCGTCGCGCGCCGCTTGATGTTCGTGCAATCGATTGCACCGCTACGAAACGATCTGTCCTGCCCCTGATCGCACGGCTCCTGCAATCTGGCGCCACGACCGGGCGCAGCATCAAAGCGTGGATTGGGCGTCGACGTTTGCTGCGTTCACCTAGCTTTTGCACGACCTCTCCCGTCCGGAGGGATCCTGCCCTTCGCCGGGTCGCGTCGACTGCATGCTCACTCGAGCAATGTCAGCAACGGAGTCCCCAGTCGACTCTCCGCTTGGGAAGCAACTACTGACACCGATTTCCACGATGCTTTTTTTTGCGGCCCGCAAACCCGTGATGGTTGGTCGAACGTCCTGGCCGTCACGGCCTTGATCGGGGGTTTGGATGCGCGCCGAATGCCTTGCCTCCTATGCAATCGATTGCACGAGCGGTCGCCGGCAACAAATTGCATGAGCATCAAGTGCCCCATCGGGTCCGCGCTGCCCGCGCCAGTCGCGGGCAGCAAGCGAGCCTGAGTTCGTCGCAAGATACGCAAGGTCATGCAAACGATTGCATGGGCCAGCGTGACTCGTCAGAGTACTTTTCGGCGCACTATGTTGTTACGGTCCGGAAACTCCCCCGCCTCACCGGCCAGAAAGGAGTGGTCCATGGCTATTGGATGCCACTTGTCTTTATCTAAGATGCCGGAGGACACCTTATATGTCTCGCCGTCGGTGGCCACGATGTAGCACACCGTTACTTCTGCGCGGCCGCCCGAGGTCGTGATCTGCGTCGGATAGTGGCGGATCTCATATCGAATGTCCGGAAAGCCTTCTACGTGCTGCAGGTGGTCGAGATTGGCATACTGGATGAGAGTGCCATCCTCAGCGAAGCCACACATGATGTTGGCAAGTGACTTCGCGGCGATCTGCTTCTTTACCCTATCTCGGGCAGCCTCAAGAATGCCCACCGGTGTGACTGTCATCGGTTGTAAATCCTCAAGAACGTCCATCATTTGTACCTCCATTGCATTTTGCCTCGGCCGGAACGGCCGAGGGCGTCCATTTGTGATAGCCGAGGATCCGGATTTCGCAACCAATACTTCGGTGATCGATAACCTACTGTTTTTGTTGATATATCTGACTATTTCGACTCCCGACCCGCGGGAACCACACTGAAAACCCGTGTTGTGCAATCGTTTGACGAGACGCCGTGATCGTGGCTCAGGCCCGCTGGCACGATAAAAGCGACAGTTGTACCGCGTGTTCGCGTCGCTTCCGCTGGCAGGGTGAGGTGCGCTCGGCCGAGGCCTTCTCCAGGCGTAGCAGCCGGCGGCTGAACAGACCGCGTCGCCATACGTTGCGGGTAAGGCCAGCTCATTGGCGACCCTGACCGCGCCATGGCAGGGATAAGCCAAGCTGTGATCGAGGATCACCTTCTCGACGTCGTCGGTCACCCGGTTGGGTGCGGTGGCCTGGCGCCCAGCGATCTTGTCGAGCAGGCCTTTGGCGCCGTCGGTCTGGAAGTTGCGGCGGCCGCTGTAGCCCATCGCCCGACAGGCCTTGCTGACGTTGCCCAGGTCGGCGGCCAGCTTGGCGCTCATGATGTCGGCTGCTCGGTCTGTGAGCCTGTTCGTTAGCCGTCTCGCTCCCTACGTTGCCGAAAAGCGGCGGATCGGAGGACGCTAATCATTGTCGACCCCGTGACGAGACGCGCGATTGCGAGCCATCTCCTCGATGTCGGCCTGCCGATAGAGCCGCAAGCGGCTGGGGGGCAAACTAACCGTGGGCGGCATCTTGCCCTCCTTCTCCCAACGACAGATGGTGCGGCGCGTTTTTCCAAGGATTTTTCCGGCCTCCTCGGCATTTACCGTCCTGTAGGAGCGTCGGTTGGAGCGCTGCCGTGCACCCATGTTGGTAGTCATGTTGATCTCCGCGACCGCAAGATTTTTGCAGGGGTGTCTCAAGTAGCAATTCGATTGCACGGATCATGGCTTCTCGGCCTGCTGGCCGTGCAATGAGACGCGTACACGCGCCGCGCGGCGGCCCCACCGGTTGGTAGCCGATTTCTGGCGAGTTCCAAGAAAATTCGTCCAAATCAATAAAACGTTGATCAGGTTGAACTATTGCCTTCTGGTCACCCCGATGACCGCAGGATTTCCCCCGATGTCTCAAGTAGCACTCGTTTGCACGCGCTGTTGCGCATCGCCTAGAGGAGGTGCGCGTCTTCGAGTACCTCGTGCTAGACCGATTGCACGGACTTGACGGTCTCTTCACGTGGTTGCGGTTCTGCCCCAAGGCCGCTCCAGCAGGTCGCCGCTAGCGATAAGTGAATGTTATCGCCGATGCAGCAATGGCTCTCCCTCCAAAGTCAGATGTCGAGCGATCGAATCTCGCCGGCTCCGCGAGCCTCGTGCAAAACCCTGAACATTTGAAGCGCTGATGCCGTAACTAGTTGCTCGGACATCAGCTTCGAAAAGGCCTCAGCCGAGCATATCACAGAATAGGCCAATCAGAGTTCAGCAGGGAACTAACGTATCAAGGCCCCCGAGGACCGGACGGGATCTCATTGTGCTCCCGCCGCCACCGCGCCAATTTCGGCGCTCTTCGTTTCGTACACGAAAGCCACGTCGTCGAGGTCGATTACGGGGAATTCGTCCTTTTCCGCCCAGTAGTCCTGGGTGTGTTGCCATTCCGCCTTGTCACCGCGTTTGGGCAGCAGGTGCATGCTGCGCATGAGATAGCCCGGATTGAAATTATTCTGATCGATCCAGGGCTCGAGCTTCATGTCCTTGTCCTCGGGGCGCAGCGTCACGGTGACCTTCTGTGCGCTCCTGGCCTTCATGTGCTTGAGCAGGCGGCAAACGAAGTCTGCCACAAGGTCGGCGCGCAAGGTCCAGCTCGCGCGGAAGTAGCCGAATACCCAAGCCATGTTGGGAATGCCGCTAAACATCATTCCTCGATAGGTGACGGTGTCAGCGAAGTCGAGCGGCTTACCGTCGATCGCAAAATCGATGTCTCCCAGCACATTCATGTTGAAGCCGGTGGCAGTGATGACGATGTCGGCTTCGAGCTGATTGCCGGATTTCAGCAGGATGCCCTTCTCGACAAAGCGCTCGATCTCGTCGGTCACGACCGACGCCTTGCCTGACCTGATGCCTTTGAACAGATCGCCATCCGGGACGAAGGCGATGCGCTGCCGCCACGGACGGTAGTTCGGGGTGAAATGGGTTTGAATGTCGTAATCAGGGCCGAGATAGGCGCGCACACCGGCCAGCAGTTCTTTTTTCACGGCCTCTGGCTCATCGAACGAGCGACGCGTGAAGACGGACTGATCATGCAGAATCTTGCGGCGCACGATCTCGTGGATCCAGGTCTCGTCGATCTGCAGCTCGCGCAGCGTGTCGGCGAGGTCGTTGGCGTTGCGCGCCGCAATAAAGTAGGTCGGCGAGCGCTGCAGCATTGTGATGCCACCGCAATCGGCCGCCATCGCCGGAATGAGCGTCGCCGCCGTCGCGCCCGAGCCAATGACGACGACTTTTTTGCCTTTGTAGTCGAGATCTTCAGGCCAGGTCTGCGGGTGGACGACCCGACCCTTGAACGTATCCATCCCTGCCCACTCGGGCGTGTAGCCTTCCGAGTGCCGGTAGTAACCCTGGCACATCCACAGGAAGGTCGCCGTAAAGCGCACCTTCTTGCCGGTGTCGGTACGGGTGCCCTCAAGGGTCCAGCGACTGTCGTCGCTCGACCACCGTGCGGAGGCGATCGTGTGGCCGTAACGGATGTGTCGGCCGAGATCGTTCTCCTCGATCACTTCACCCATGTAGGCGAGGATCTCCGCTGCGGTTGCGATCGGTGTGCCGGTCCACGGCTTGAAGCGATAGCCGAACGTGTAGAGATCGCTGTCGGAGCGGATGCCGGGAAAGCGGTGCGTGATCCACGTGCCGCCGAAGCTTTCTTGTGACTCGAGGACGACGAAGCTCGTTCCCGGGCATTGCTTGGTGAGGTGATAGGCGCCACCCACACCGGAAATCCCGGCGCCGACGATGGCGACGTCGAAATGCTCGGGCCCCTGGGCGGTGGTTGGCTGGGTGACGGTAGTGGTGTCGGGCATGGAAAATATACTCCCCCTTCCGGCATTCTCGTTCGAAAGGACGTGGCACCACAATGTGTTGCGAGGCTTTGACGCGCTGCAAGTGACATAGGGCCATTAAGGATCGACAATGTAGACGGTTCGTCGTCAGCTGTCAGGACTTGAAAATTCCTGCCGGTTACCGACCAGCAATAGGCGATTGATCGCATGCCTATTAAGGGGGTTCAGTGCCCCCCTGCGCCAACTGCCACGAGTCCAGCATCTGCAGGAAGCTGCGCAGGGCTGCTGCTAAAGCTCATTGCATCGTCGCCATGGCGACGAGCAGCGGCGGCCGGGGGCGTCATCTCCACCGCCGACGATTTCGCCGCCTGGGTCCAGGCACTGGTGGCTGGCCGCGTGTTCAACGTGGCGTATCAACGTCGCTGGCTCGACAGCCTGCAGCCCGAGGACCCGAGCAAGCCCGACGGGCAACAGTATGGGTACGGCGTCAGCCGACTGCGCTGGGGGCCGAACGCGATATATTTTCACGGCGGCGAGACCCCCGGTTACAACTCGTTCATCGGCTACGACCTCACCAACCAGGTGACGCTGGTGGTGTGGACCAATCTGACCGTATCGCTCGACGAACAACCAACCGCCAATGCCCTCATGCTGCAAGTGCTCGATCAAATCTACGTCGTGTCACCGCTGCGGCCTACGACGGGGATGAGACAGCCCGCAAGATGAGGAAGCCGGTATCCCTCTTCTAGTCGCCTCCATCACGAATGCGCCCGGATGACTTGAACGGCAGGGACAGGTTCTCTGAGCGACGGGAGAGCTCATGCCTCAATATGGCAAGCCAACATAGTTTTCCGCCAAGCTAGTTTGCGCGGCCCGCGATGAAGCGAGGTAGTCAAGTTCAGCGCGCTGCATTTGGGCTTCGAAGCTTGTCGGTTCATGCAGCTTGTGCAGCATGCTGGTCATCCACCAGGAGAAACGCTCAGCCTTCCAGACGCGGCTCAGTGCGGTGTCACTGTAAGCGTCCAGCAGGTCAACGGCGCCGGTCTCATAGTATCTGACGAGCGCACGGCAGAGATAGTGCACGTCAGAGGCGGCAAGGTTCAGGCCCTTGGCGCCCGTCGGCGGCACGATATGTGCGGCATCTCCGGCGAGCAACAGGCGGCAGTGCCGCATCGGCGACGACACGAAACTGCGCAGTGGCACGATGCTCTTCTCGATCGAAGAGCCGGTGACCATGCGCGATTCAGCCTCAGGGCCCAGGCGCAACTTCAACTCCTCCCAGATCCGCGCATCGCTCCATTCGCCAACATCCTCGTAGGGGCTGCACTGTATGTAGTAGCGGCTACGGGTGAGCGACCGCATGGAGGCTAGGGCGAAGCCGCGCTCGTGACTGGCATATATCAGCTCGGCGGAACAGGGCGGCACATCGGCCAGGATTCCGAGCCATCCAAATGGATAGACACGTTCAAAGGTTTGCGATGACGGCACCGGCACGTACGTCCGACTGATCCCATGATAGCCGTCGCATCCGGCAATGAAGTCACAAACCAGCTGCCGGCCTGCGCCATCCTCTCGATATGTCAGCCGCGGTCGTTCGGTCTCCACATCATGGACCACCACATCTGAGGCCCCCCACACGATTGGCCCGTCGCCCGCCAGACGCGCTGCAATGAGATCCTTCGTCACCTCGGTCTGGCCGTAGACTGTGACGGTCTTGCCCGTCAGTTCGCGGAAGTCGATGCGAAAGCGCCGGCCTCGGACGGCCAGCTCGACGCCGTCATGCACCAACCCCTCGCGACACAGGCGATCGGCAACACCGACCTCCTTAAGCAAAGCGACCGTGCCCTCTTCAAGTACCCCTGCCCTGATACGCCCTTCAACATGGTCGCGAGACCTCGCTTCGAGGATGACGCTTTCGACGCTGTGCATGGTGAGCAGGCGGGCAAGCAGCAGTCCTGCCGGCCCCGCGCCGATGATGCCGACCTGCGTACGTTCAGCTCTGTTTGAGAACTTTCGATTTCGACCCAAGGTGGACCTCAGCAGAGTCATAGCTGGTGCCAAACAAACCCTGCCGCGAGCGAGTTAGATCGTCCAGATCCTATTTGGATGCTGTCTCGGGTTTACCGCAGTCCTCACGCCACCGCACCGCGCCGGCTAGGGCGCCCGATGCGCGCCTGGGTGAAATAGCTTAGCTACTGGCGGCAGGTATTTTACGCGCCAAAGCACGCCGCAACGGCGCTGACAGGGGAAAAGGTTCGACTGGACTAGGCGCCGGAATAGAGCCTGTGTTGGGTCAGGACAACCACCCGTGACCGACCGCGTACTCGCCCAGATAGCAGCCCTGGCCAAGGCTTCCCTGCCCGATCTGAAGGGCCGATATCGTGATCTGTTCGGTGTCGAGGCCCCCGTAACCAATAGGGGCTACCTGGAGCGCCGGTTGGCCTACCGGCTCGAGGCCTTGGCCCAGACCGCCGACAAAGGTTCCTCCCCCCGCAGCCGGATAAAAGACCGCCCCCTGGCCGGGACGCGACTGCTCCGGATGTGGAACGGGGTCGAGCACAGCGTGACGGTGCTGCAGACCGGCTTCGAATACCGAGGCCGGCCGTTCGCCAGCCTGTCCCCGATCGCCCGGCATGTCACTAAAACCTCTTGGAACGGTCCCGCCTTCTTCGGCTTGCGGGAGAAGCGGCCGCGAAGGCGCTCGCCCGCGCCTTCCGGCGGCGGAAGCTGCTGGAGACCGGCGTCTACGGGACCATCGAGGAGCTGGCCGCGGCAGAGAAGATTAACTCGTCCTACGTTAGCCGCATCCTCCGCCTGACCCTTCTGGCTCCCGACGTTGTCAAAGCCATCTTGAATGGAAAGCATGCCCCAAAGGTAACGCTCGCAACCTTGATGCAGCCCTTCTCCACCGACTGGTTGCGCCAACGGTCACTCTGGGGGTCTGCTTTCGAGGCAGACCGGGAATCATATACTCGGGCTAAGTGTTACCGAGTTTGACCCAGCCAGACCTATTGGGGCCTCCCTTGCGCGGGCCCTTGATGGCAACGTGGGCAGTCGGTTTTATAGGTACACGCCCTAGTCTATCGGTCCGGCTACGACATGGAGTACATCTCATTCAGCGTTTTCCCTAGTGGCCGCTA
>Ga0210402_10006034_pt1 | contig 10768 bp, 7 predicted proteins | sample IncBWC7MmetaG_FD_161055 | JGI IMG/M metagenome (GOLD analysis project Ga0210402, IMG submission 161055) | Forest soil microbial communities from Barre Woods Harvard Forest LTER site, Petersham, Massachusetts, United States - Inc-BW-C-7-M | ecosystem: Environmental > Terrestrial > Soil >... | reverse complement strand
TGCGCCTTCATGGCGATATAGGAACCCTGCAAATTGTCCGAAGTTGGGCGCTGTGACGTTGTTGAACACCGCGTTGAAGTTGTGGTGGTTGGTTAGGTTGAGGGTGTAAACGCCGAGCCGAATATGATGTACCTTGCCGCTTCTATTCCCAAGAAATGGCATCTTGAATTCACGATAGAGTTTGAAGTCGAGCGAGAAATACTCCGAAAAACGCTGGCTATTGGGAACACCCACGTACTGTTGCTGCACATCTATCGCCGAATAGGGGTAACCCGAATGAACGTCCACCAGCGGACTTAGCGTCATCTTCCAGGGCACCGCAAAGATGCCCCAGGCAATCACACGATTCGGAATATCCGAAGGCAGAATCCCATAAACATTCGGACGAATCACCGGAGCCGCAAAGGGAATCTCGATATTGGAAAGACTGTTCAAGTCTCCCCGTGCGCGGCTCCAGATGTAGGACACATTCACCTGGTCGTGTTCGCGCAGCGTGTAATGCGCCGTTGCTTCCAGTTCGCGATAGTGCGATGAGCCCGTGTTCGTCAGCGCCATGAAGGATTCCGCGCCTGAAGGCGCCGTAAACGGATTCACGTCAAAAAGATAAGTTGTGCGACTGTCGAGGTACGCTGCTTTCAACTTCAAATCCGAGCGCAGCTGGTGATCCACCTCTCCGTTCCATGTGACGTTACGGGGCGTTGTGTTTGTTTTGCTGGGCAACCCGGAACCCAGGAGCGGATTCACGCTGCCGGCATAAATGTTTGTGTACGTGATGGAAGGTCCCGTCGGAACGCCCAGGGTATCGAAATCCGTGATGGTGCGACTTGGATTTGCCGCGAAATCACCCGCGAGCAGGGGTAGCACTCCATAAAACATTCCGGCTCCCGCCCGGATCACCGTCTTACCCGATTTTCCAGGAGAGTAGGCCACGCCGGCGCGCGGCGCGAATGCGGCCGACCAACCATAAGATTCCGTGGACAGACGCGCTCCCAAATCAAGGCTCCATTGGGGACTGATTACCCAGTGGTCCTGGATGAATTCGGCTACGGAACTATCGGAGGGTTTCTGAGAGCTCGCCAAATCAAAAGTGATCTCTTCCGCTAGTGAATTGTCTTGGCGTAGCAGTTCTATCGGATGAGAACCGGTCGTTCCGAAGAAAGAACGGTAGTCCACATCTGCGCCAATGCGTACCTCGTGTTCGCCGTGCCAATGCCTTTTGGGGAATTGAAAGGACGGAACCGCCTGAAATTCTTTGCCCCTTCTCGACCATTGGTTGTAGAAGTTGCCGCCCCACCCTTCAGGGGTGATCAGCATGTCCGCGCTTCCCTGGCCATGCGCATTAGCGTCAAACCGCATGTACTGGCCCACGAGGCTGAGAATTGCTCCAGAGCCGAACTGATACTTGTCGCTGAGGCCGATGGCCCACCCGTTCTGATTCAGATCGTTGGACGCCGGCTGCGGAACCAGCGCGTTTATGTCTACGTGCTCCTGGCGCAGGGGAAATAGATTGATCGTAAGCGTCAGCACATGATTCGGCGCAAGAATTGCCTCGAGCGTTGTAAACGAGTTGAATCCCTGCCGCTTGCTGATGTCGTTCGGCCACGGGAGACCTTCCACCGTAGTTTTTTTCATTTCGTACTGGAATACTTCAGACACTAGGAATTTGTGGGGGATCAGGGGAGCGTCGAAAGCAACTCCAGGAATAGCTTCCGCAAAACCCACCATATGGCCTTCCTTACCGAGCACGGAAGGCACGATTCCCCTTATCTTGAAACCCCATTTGTCGTCCGGTGGCCTCGTCTCGATCGAAGTCAATCCGCCCGAGAAACTCCCCAAGCCGGCGTCGTACGGAGTCTTATATACGGCGAAAGATTCGACCGCATCCGTGGGAATAGGGACTCCGAAGCTCCCCGTAACCGGATCAGTAGTGCGCGCGGAGTTGACGATGAGCAGGCTTTGATTTTCATCCGCGCCCTTGAACGTTAATTTGCTGTCGAGCGTGCGAATCACTCCCGGTGTGATGGGAAGGACGTCCTTCACTTTCTCTTGCGCGGTCGGAAGCGTCTTCAACTCGGTGTTGGTCACCGTCGCGGGCGGCACGGAGGCGCTTTCCGTGGTTACTGACGAAGCGGTTTCGTTCACTTCTACCTTTTCGGAAACCGTCTCCAGTTGCAATGTGAAATCCTGAACGCTCGGTTGTTTCGCGATCAAAACGACGGACTTCTTAATGGCCTTGAATCCAGTTACGTTGATGGAGATGGTGTAGTTACCCGGTTGCAGGTTGGGAAATTCGTATCGGCCATTGTCGTCTGTATCTGCGCTCAGGGGAGCGCCAGCCAACGCGTCGCCCGAAAGTTTTATAGTGATTCCGGCAAGACCGCCAGCGGAATTCTCCGGTGCCGTAGAAATTGTGCCGCGCAATGAGGCGGTTTGATCATTCGTATTCTTTGTCGCACCTTTTTGCGCGACTGCACCGTTAGCTCCAAGCAGGATGACAATGGCGGCCGCCAATCGCGAGGACCAGCCCCAAGCCTTGCGCCAGATCTTGGCGGAAACGGCAGCGCCGCTTCTGCGCTGCCGAGATAGCGTTAGCACTGAATTTATTTTCTGATTCATGTAAAGACTTGAAATATCTTTCTCCCACGCGATTTGGGGAACTTGTCGGGTTTGCACACGGCCGACTCTGTTCCCATCCACGCCATCATCACTTACTGCTTTTCTTGCATCCTCAGGTACAGGGGAGGACGTTCTCGACTACCGCACCAAACTCCGGCAAACTCAGGAGTTTTATTGGATGCGCCTTCCGCGAAGTTCGTACACAGCCTTAACCAATCTTGTCGTTGCAGCTTCTCTTCACGCGGATTTCGGTGCACTTATCTGCCTTTAATAATGGTAGCAGAGTCGCGCCCAACCTTTGCAGAACCAGTAGCTGCCCGTGTTCTTCATTGCAAACGAGGAACGATCTCCGCTTATGACCGCCAAGCCGCTTATTGACATCCCGGACTGCCATTCGTATCCTCCGCCCAACTGTTTCCAACCCACGATTTGCAGGAGCCGCTGTTGGACCCACGTTTCCCCAAAGGCGCACAAGGGCGCAATGTTGGCCACTACACCCTGCTGGAGCAGATTGGCTCTGGGGGAATGGGTGAGGTCTATTCGGCCGTTCGTTCCGACGGCCAATTTGATCAAAAAGTCGCCATCAAATTAGTCCGCACCAGCTCTGACTCGTCTCTCCTTCTCTCTCGCTTTCGCAATGAGCGGCAAATCCTCGCAGGACTCGACCACGTCAATATCGCGCGACTTCTCGATGGTGGAACCACCGATGACGGCATCCCCTTTTTCGCCATGGAGCTCGTTTCCGGCTCACCGATAGATACCTATTGCGACGCTCACAAACTGTCTGTTTCCAAACGACTCGAACTCTTCCGCCAGGTTTGTTCCGCGGTGCAATATGCCCATCAGCACCTCGTCATTCATCGGGATATCAAGCCCGGCAACATTCTGGTTACTGACGACGGCGTGCCAAAGCTGCTCGATTTTGGCATCGCCAGAATTTTGGACGATTCCGGTACTCTGGAAGCCACTCAGTTCCGTTCCTTCACTCCCGAGTACGCTAGCCCGGAACAACTTCGCGGAGATGCTGTTTCAACAGCCACGGATCTTTATTCACTCGGTGTTGTCCTCTATCAGCTGCTTACGGGCCGGTTTCCTTACCGTTTGGGAACTCGTACTGTCGCAAAGTTGGCCAGTGCCATCGCAACGGGCGATCCCGAGCGTCCCAGCACTTCCGTGGCGCAAAAGGAGACGGTCAACACCGCGGAAGGCTCGCGTGAAGTGACGCCGGAGTTTTTCGCCGCCGCACGGGAGACGACTCCTTCGGTCCTGCAAAACAATTTGCGCGGTGATCTTGATTTCATTCTTCTGAAGGCGCTGCGCAAGGAACCGGAACAACGCTACAGCTCTGCCGAGCAATTATCGGAAGACATTCACAACCATCTGGAAGGGCGCCCCGTTTCCGCGCGTAAAGGGACGTGGGCATATCACACCACGAAATTTCTGCGCAGCCACCGAGCAGGAGTTGCAGCGGCCGCTATTGTGTTCGTTGCGCTGCTCGCGGGAGTTGGAGTCACGCTCCGCGAAGCGCGCATTGCCGAAGCCAATCGTCGCAAAGCCGATGCGCGTTTCAACGATGTCCGCAAACTGGCAAATTCGCTCCTGTTCGAAGTTCACGATTCCATTCAAGACCTTCCCGGTGCTACGGAACCCCGCAAACTCATCATGCAGAAAGCCCTTCTCTATTTGGACAGTCTTGCGGAGGACTCTCAGAATGACGTCGGCTTGATGAGGGAAATCGCGGGAGGCTACGTCAAGATAGCGGAAGTAGAGGGCAATCCTCTTCAGCCAAATCTTGGCGACACCAAAGCTGCCCTCGAAAGCTATCAGAAATCCCTCGCCTTGCGTGAGTCGATCATGCGCCTCTCGCCAAACAATGAGCGAGATCAGCTGAACCTTGCGGAGACCTACATCGGCCTGTCCGAGCTTCATATGTCCGCAACTGGGAACATGGCGGAAGCCTATAGGCTGTGTTTGAAATCCATTCCAATTCTTGAAAAAGAAGCATCCAGCAACCCGAAGAGCGCCAGAATCCTCGGCCAGACCACACGCGCCTACGTTAGTCTCGGCATGTTGCAGATTGGCAACGGTCTTACTGGGACTGTCGGAACGATTGACGGTGGGGTTAACGCGCTCGAAAAAGCGCTCGTCTATGACCGCCGCGCGATCGAACTCGAACCTAAACAGATTCAGTATCGAGCCGAAGAAGCTTCCGTCAACGTTACTCTTGGTGATGCTGAGTTGAAAAGAGGCAATCTCGGCAAGGCGGAAGAGTACTTTCGGAGCGGCCTCAAAACTCTCGAAGCTCTCGACACAAAATCGAACAACATACGCATCGCGGGAAACAGGGCCGTCATCACTACAAAAGTTGGCGACGCTTTGATGATTCAGGGCCGATACGCGGAAGCTCGAGACTTTTATCAAAAAGGCTTCGATCTCGTCGAGAAGCTGCGTATTCGCGATCCGCGCAACGAGCCCATACTGGACCATGCGATAACGGCGGAAGCTCAACTGGCGCTTTCGCTTACTGCTCTCGGAAATTACTCCGAGTGTAACCGGCATTTTCGCAGCGCCCTTTCGGTAGCGGAGGGTGCGCCGCAGCAGGTAACCGTAATTCGTGCGGTAGAAGCGATTGTCCGCATCTGGTATGGGCAAGCACTGGAGCACGAGAAAAATTGGGCAGAGGCGAGCAGGCAGTATGAAAAAAGCGCGGCTATTCTTGAGGGATTGCGAAAAATCACCGGAGTCGATCCCCGCACGCAGTCGTACCATGCCTCGGCTCGTTTGAAGCTGGCCGGCGCGCTGGGGGAGCAGGGGAAGTTTGAGCATGCGCGGAACGAATACCAGGAAGCAGCCTCTACGCTTGAAAAGTTGGTCAGCAGCGCTACAAGCAATCGGGAACTGCTCTTCGCGCTGGCGGAGACTTACAATGGCGAAGGGATAATGTATGAGCGCAAAGCCAAAGCCGCGCGTAACTCCGCGGAAAGAATCGCCGATTGGAAACTGGCGGACGGGCAGTTCCAGCGGAGCCTTGCAACCTGGAAAAAAGTGGTGAACCCCGCTCGCTATAGCACGATCGGGCTGGAAGTTTCGCTTCCGAGCGAAGTCGAAAGTCGTCTTGCGGAGTGCGACGCACAAATCAAATCGTTGGAAACTCCCCAGCATTAGCGGAATCATTGGCGCGGAGTTTTCCTCAGCCTTGGGAATTCGCGGTGTATTTTCGGCGCGGCGGCAAGTACAATCTCGCCAACCGCGGAAATGAACTCGAACACGGTCATCATCGCCGTAGGAAGCACTCGAAAGCCAAAGCTTGGCGCGGTGCGCGAAGCTCTCACCTCAGTTGGATCCCTCCTTGCTCCAGACAAACAGATCGAAGTAGTCGGCGTGGAAGTCGAAAGCGGCGTTGGGCACACTCCCGTGAGCCGGGAAGAATTGATGCAGGGTGCGCGGCAGCGCGCGGAAGCGGTTGCAAGACTCGCCGCGCAGAATCACGAACCGTGGAATTACTTTGTCGGACTTGAAGGCGGCCTTGACGTGATTGAAGACGCGGGGCAGCGGCGCGTTTTTCTGGAAGGTTGGGCGTACGTGAGCGACGGCACGCACGGATTCTTTGGCCGGTCCGGCGGGATTGAAATTGCGGAATCGATTGCGGGAGAAGTGGTCGATCGCGGCACGGAACTTTCGATTGTGATTGATCGCTTCGCGGGAGAAGCTGGCATTCGCGACGCGCAGGGCGCTTGGGGAGTTTTGAGCGGAAATCTGATTTCGCGGCAGGAAGCTTTCCGCGTGGCGGTCGTTGCGGCCTTTGCTCCGTTCTATAATGCAAAGATGTACCGGCGAGCGGTTGCGGCACGATAGAATCCAGGGAGGAGTCAGCGTGGACATCGTCAAGGGAAATATGGGCTGGATCGAAGTGGTGGTCGGGCCGATGTTTTCGGGCAAGAGCGAAGAATTGATTCGCCGGTTGCGCCGGGCGGAGTTTGCGCGGCAGCGCGTGCAAATCTTTAAGCCCGCGATTGACGAGCGATATGCGGTAAACGAAATCGTCTCGCATTCCGGACTGGGAATTGAATCGGAAAGTGTCCATAAAGCTTCCGAAGTGATGGAGAAAGTGCAGCCGCGAACGGAAGTGGTCGGAATTGACGAAGCGCAATTCCTGGGCGACGAAATTGCTGACGTCTGCACGCAGCTGGCGAATTTGGGAAAGCGCGTGATTGTGGCGGGGCTGGACACGGATTATCTTGGGCGTCCTTTCGAGCCGATGCCGCGGTTGCTTGCAGTGGCCGAAGAGATTACGAAGCTGCTGGCGATTTGCGTGCGGTGCGGAAATCCGGCGGTGCACACGCAGCGGTTGATCGAAAGCGACGAGCTGATTGTGGTGGGCGCGGTGGGCGCGTACGAAGCGCGGTGCCGCCGGTGTTTTGAAACGAATCCCGCGCTGGCGAATGCGAAAAAAGAAGGCCCGCAACTGATTGCGCGGAGCCGCGCGGCGGGAACAGCGGGGAAGTAAAGCCAGCCCAAATCTCTCTCCTGAAAAGGAAAACCTTGCGAATTGAATCGAAAGCACCCACACGTGTGGACCTGGCCGGCGCTACGTTGGACATCTGGCCGCTTTATCTTTTTCATCCGGGCGCGGTGACGATCAACGCGGCGATTACGCGTTACGCAAGCTGCGTGATCGAAACGCGCGGTGCGGACGATCAGAAGATTCATTTGATTTCGCGCGACACGAAACGCGAAGAAAGCTTTGCTTCGTACGCTGCCATGGTGAAGGGAAAGAGATACAAACTGCCGCTGCTTGCGGAGATCGCGAAGTTTTTTCGACCTGAGCATGGATTCACACTGACGACGGATTCGGAAGCTCCCGCGGGCGCCGGGATTGGCGGATCGAGCGCAATGGCGGTGGCGATTTGCGCGGCGATGGACCGATTTACTTCCGCGGGCAAGAGCAAAGTGGATTGGATTCACATCAGCCGCGACGCGGAAGGAATTGTGATCAAAGTGCCGACGGGAACCCAAGATCACTATCCTCCGGCGTTCGGCGGAGCGGCAGCGATTGAATTGCCGCCGGGCGGCGAGCGACGCGTCGAATTGCGTGTGGATTTGCGCGAGCTTGAAGAACGGATTGTGCTTTGTTACACGGGGAAGCCGCGGCAGTCCGGGATTAATAATTGGGAAGTGTTTAAGGCTCATATTGATGCCAGAAACCGTGTGTTTGAAAACCTGGAGCGTATTTCCGAAGTGGCGCAGGCGATGCGCGGTGCTCTGGAAAAAGCGGACTGGAACGAGACCGGACGATTGATGCGGGAAGAGTGGAGCTTCCGGAAAAAGAATTTGCCGACGATTTCGACGAAGACGGTTGACCGGATTGTTGAGAACGCGCGGAAAAAGGGTGCGCTGTCCGGAAAAGTTTGCGGAGCGGGCGGCGGCGGATGCGTGGTGCTGCTGATCAACCCGGAGGCGCGGGAAGCGGTGGAGAAGTCGGTGGTGCAATCCGGCGGGGAATTGCTTCCGATGCGGATTGACAGGTCGGGAGTGCAAGTAAACGTCAGCTGAGAATGATTTCGGCTGCTGCGGTGCGATAGGGCGATGAGTAGTTCCACTTTGGGAATAGTTGGACCCCACCCCGGTTGTCTTCGTAAGAGTGGCAAATAAAGAACTTACAAGCGAACGTTTGGAATCTGGGAGATGGGGTACCCCCACCCCCCGGGGGTTTTGTATCGTTTTCAGAACAAAAGAGATGCGGGGGAGGGAGTTTGCGCAGAGAATTCGAAATGAAGTGGACTACACACTGCAAGGATACCATGGGCAAGTTACCAAGTCAATAGATTATTGATACGTTAATTCGAATGGATTGTGGAAAACGGTTCGAACGGGAAGAAAAGTCCACCCCAAGACCCACCCTCACAAATCGAGGGTGGGGCACCCTCCGTGTTTTTGCGAGTTGAATAGACCTTGAAGAAAAACCAAACCCGCGCCCTTAAAGACGAAGGGGCGGCACCCCAAGCCTGGAAAAAGCAGATCCCTCACTACGTTCGGGATGACAAAAAAGGAAACGCGGATGACGGAAAGAGAGAAGAGCGAAGAAGGTCCGTTGATTCTTGACATATTGTGTCACGTCCAAAAAATCACAGGGATCCGGCAGAGACAGCAGCCGGTTGGCGTTGACTTGGGTGGGGCGGTGGCCTAGTATCCGGCGCATTGCGACACGGAAAGCGAGGGTCGGCCGGATGAATGACTGGGTGTATTTGCAGGCAACACCGGGCGAGGAATTGATGCGGCTGCATCAGTTTTCGATTGTGAAGCAGCAAGCGTCCGGCAACGTGACTTTTGCGATTACGGTAAAGGAGTTCGCAGTTCCGCCTCCCGGGCAGCGCGTACGTTTTTACGCCGAAGCGGACAAGGCCGTGAATCAGAAAACGGCTTCGTTTGTGCCCTGCGGATGGGGAGAATCGATTTTTTCGGCTTTGGGCGATTGCGTGCGATTGATACGGCAGTTTCCTTATGAAGGTGAAGGGCAAGGCGCGTCGTGATTCTGCAATTCAAGAAGCGTGCCTTGGAAGGTGGCGTGACGGCGCTGGAGATTAACGGAAACATTCATTGCGGGCCGGAGTGCGCGCGGCTGGAGAAAGAAGTGGATGGGATGATTGCGGCACACGAGACGCGGGTGATTTTTGACATGGCCGGAGTGACGCACGCCGACAGCGCGGCAATTGGGTCGATTGTGCGGTGCTTATCGAAATTAAAAGGCGCGGGCGGAATGCTGCGGATTGCGGCGGCGCAGTCCATGATTGACTACAGCCTGAAGCTGACCAAAGTGGACCGAGTGATTGAAATGTTCCCAACGGTGGAGCAAGCGGTGAAGCGGTTTTCCGAGCCAGAGGCGAGTGCGACCCAGCAAGCCTAGGGCTGGCATCGCGTTTGCTGTTTTGCTTGCGCAAACTCCTGAAGAACAGGCGTGGTCGTCCGCCGGAAGACCGCGTTTCGCAACTGGCTGGATTGGCTGTTACTAAAGTCTAGCGAGAGGCCTAAAGAGATGCGCTGCAAGTCGGTCGGAGTCCATTCTCCCCGCATGATTCCTTCTTCGGAATGAGCTGGCCCAATTAGAACGTGCGCCATCTCGTGCGCCATGGCGTATCCCAAGATCCGGTCTCCCCGATATCCTCTGGCCGCCAGTTCATCGATCTGGTGATAGAAGACATTTAGTTCGCAGGCCGGCTCAGTCTCAGGGCAAATCTGGGCGAAACCCAGAGTGTCATGGCGATGCAGAAGCTTGAGTGCCATGCGCCGCGGAAGGATCCTCAACACGAGGTCGGACGTTCCCATGTCCGACTGACAGTCCAGATACGCCGAAGACTTCTCTTTTGAAACGGGGCAGTCCACCCAAACGGTTTCTATCCCAACATTTTGAAAAATTGCGGCAGCGATTTTCTCCGAGAGGGTAAGCGACATAGAGTCGAGCCGAGCGTAGTTGTAAACTCGGAGGGTAAGTTTTGCTTCCAGTGTTGCTTGGGCGTGATTCACGGGGGCTACTCGCGCTGCATTCTGGGAAGCGCTTTGTCCTAGAGGAGACTGAGCCAAGGCGTGTGCAGGGGACAGAACTGAACTGACCACGAGAGTAATCGCCAAGACCGCTCGTTGCCGCGGCAATCCAAATCGCATGTCGCCCTCTGCCACGCCGTTTTGCGTGTAGGGGCGACTCTGGTTCAGGGAAACAAATGCTTCAATGCAACGAGGTTCACAATCGCCTCATTGCTGGGTCACACAAAGATGTCTCGCAAATTCAGTCAGTTAGGGAAGGTGCCGGAATGGCCTTCAACATAGATTGATTTTGCTTCCTGACAATCTGAGGTGATATCAGTCTAATCAATAGAAGGTGGAACCTTGCTTTGGGATGGGACGTAGGTATAGATAGAGCTGAGACCAAGAAAATAGGATGACTAGGCCAAATATGAAGGTATCTCCCCGGTTCCCCGTTGTGGTGCGCTTTACAGGTTTTCGACTTGACCTTCGCGCCGGCGAATTGCTGGCTGAGGGTGGCAAGACCGTCCGGCTACCAGACCAGCCGTTTCGAATCCTGAAAACGTTGCTGGAACGTTCTGGCGAAGTGGTGACCCGGGAAGAGCTGCGGAAGTGCCTTTGGCCGCACGATACG
>Ga0210402_10006031_pt1 | contig 10770 bp, 8 predicted proteins | sample IncBWC7MmetaG_FD_161055 | JGI IMG/M metagenome (GOLD analysis project Ga0210402, IMG submission 161055) | Forest soil microbial communities from Barre Woods Harvard Forest LTER site, Petersham, Massachusetts, United States - Inc-BW-C-7-M | ecosystem: Environmental > Terrestrial > Soil >... | reverse complement strand
CTCATCGCCTCGACTCGTTCCCGGATACCACCATCCATGCCGGCACCATTATATCTGCGATCTAGCACTCTATCCGCGACAAGAGCACCCGCTTAAAAGGGACTTATCTTCGCCAGGCGACACGAGTACGTTGGTCCCCAAACTACGAATTCGGTTGCGACGGTCTGCTAAGCTTGGGAACGATGAGGCGAACGGGTAAACCCAAAGCGAGTGCGGAAAGCCGCAAGAAGAGCGCGGTGAAAGCAAAACCGAGTGCGCAACCGCATCCTATGCTTCTCAACGGTTGGCAGAACATCGCGAAATTCCTGGGACAACCGACCTCCGTGACTCAGCACTGAGCTAAGACAGGGATGCCCGTGACTCGTGAAGGCCGATTCGTCACCGCTTCACCGGAAGCATTCAATGCGTGGCTAGAGCGCGAGGCTGGCATAGGACCGATTCATGTAGCCACACCCGATACAGATCTATCGGCTGAATTGAAGCGCGGGCTTGCATACGTCCGCCGAGAACACTCTACTGGTAGAAATCCGAAGCAAAGTGAGGGCGGGAAGTCCAACGCGAGTAGGGGCGATAAACATTAATTGCTTCTACGCTTTCACCTTGTCCATCTTCCGCTGATGGCTGTGTGTCGTCACGACCGGACACTTAACTGAAGGGTCATACTGTATCTCTTTTATGCTAAGATAGCGGTCGTCGCTTCGCATGCCACGCATTAGGCCGGTGTCCCAATGCATCTCCTAGGATTGTTTCTGGCGGCATGGCTGGTACTCGGAATTGTAACGATTTTCTTTCTGTTCTGGCTGTGTAAGCGAACCGCCCAACGCGCCAATACTCTCGGCAGGCCAGTTCTGGATCGGGATGAGTTCCAGCAACTTTTGGCTGCTGCTAATACACTGCAGGAGCAAAGTCATTTTCCGGTTGAGGAAACTAGAGCGGAATCTTCCCGGGCAGTATCGGTGCGGCTAAAGTCGCTTCCGATCGCTAACTCTGATGTTGACATCCTACCGTCCCGCAATGATTCGATAGTTCCGAACCCCCATGGCAGACTGATCCGTAGCGACGAGTTCTTCTGGAAGATTGCGACGGCTGTAGCAATGGCAGCGGTTATTGCTCTGCTATTGGTCACTTCCCTCGATCGCCTTTCACCATTACCTGCCGGGCTGGAACTGGTTCATCAAGAAGCGCCATCCCATAAGATTCCGCCGCAGATTAGCCCAGCGAGCGCGAAGACCAGTAAGATGCAACCACAAATAACCACGACCGAAAACTCAGCCGTTGTTAACAAGCCAGGAAAAAGCGCGGCTGCAGCGGCCCATAAGAGGATTATGAACCGGGCCCGGCATTCCATTTATGAGAGCGAAGCCGGCCTGGTCGCTCCGGACACCGTGATGCGTTACGGTAGACGCGCTGCTGCTCAGTAGTTCCTCGGCTCGAACCCTGTTACGCCTATCTTGGAGAGTTCTGGCCAAGATCCCGCATCGCGAAAACACTCGCCTTCGGTCGCGGCCAACCCTGGTCGAGCGTCTACAGCATTCACTGTATTTCACGTGCATCTCCTGATCTCTCATCTAGAGGCAGCAACTCACCAAAGATATTCGTGAGAGAAGACCTCGTAACACGCAGAACATAAGGAGTTCGCCGCACTGGCTTTATCAACTTTTCGGGCAGCAATGTAAATTGTCATCAGTGGTGGCAAATTATTACAAAACAATTCACAAGCGACCCTTGACTTTCGCCGCGATCTGTTTCTAGGGTGGCTAGATCTAATTAATCCAAACAAAATGAGGACGCCTAAACAATCAGTCGGCTTCGATAGGTGGGACCCTGAAATCCACATCGAGATCAATCCTTGGCCGTTCCTCTGGACTGTGGTTGGCGCATGGATGTGGTTTGGCGTTTTACATCTTGCCCGTTTGGTATGAAACCATGGGCTATTCGGCCTTCTTCTCCCGCCTCACCTTCGCCCACCTCGCCCTTTGGTCTTTTCGGTGTAGCGCAGTGGGAACGGCAGGTTTAGTGTTGCTCGTTTAAGTCCAGACTGGCAACTGACCTCGCGAACGATGGGGAACCGCTTTCTCCTAACGGCATTGACAGTGGGCTGAACCCCCGGCGTTCGCTTTGATCGCGCGCACTCAATATAGACAATTTCGATTTGCTTAGCCATCTGGAATGTGCTTCTAGGCCTTTCTAGTCGCAACCATCACGCAAAACGCAAGCTCGCGAGCGATGCGCGCGCGGTTCCGCCAGTCTGATCAGGCAGAATTTTCAATTCAACCACGGTCACGTCGGCGAGTTCCACTGGGTAGTCCTCAGTCTCCCGGATTGTCCCAGGCGGACTGAAATTCCATTGTTGCCGAACAATTTCTCGGAACGAACGCCCGTGATCCGGTGACCACCTCAGAACGAACTCTTGTGTGCGCGGGTTTTCGGTTTCTTCGAAAACCAACCAGATACGGTTGAGCCTTTGTGGTTGGTCGAATAGAAGTCGGATGACTTGGGGTCCGGGCTCAGCAGCGCGCCAGCCTCGTCTGTCTCCGGGCTGCAGCGCACCTTCGATGGGGTAGGCTTCATCCTCCGATGTGATCTCGACCATTCCAAAGTTAGCCAGATCAAGCCCGTCCCGATCAAGAGGCGTGCGGTCGCGCGGAGTCGGAGAAATTAGACGTTTGCGCATATGCAACTGTGATGCTTTTTCGTGACAGCGGAATCACAAAATTGCATCGAGCCATCACGAAACCGGGATCGCTGCGCCTTGGCGCATTCGGCAACGAAGGCCTGGCTTATCCACCTGGAGGCGGCGGCCACCCCAGCGTAGCTGCACACCAGTGCGTCTTTTGCACTTGTTGGGTCTCATGCAACTTCCGCGAAACAGGAACTGTTGTCGAACGAATTTTCCTCCTCTGACGAAACTCACGTATTCCGATTTACTTCCTTCTCCGCGTGGAGTTCAATGCTCCCGAGCCGCAACTGAATCACCAGGGACGGACGGCGGTGTGGCGTCACCTGTTTCCGTCTTGACTAGGGGCCCGGTCAGAGGAGCACCATTCTTGACCAATTCAGTCTTGATTTCAACCCTCTGATTGGCGATTGGATTGATCTCCGTCTCAAAGCTTTGGTAGCCGGGAAGGGCGATCCGGATCTGATGGGTTCCCGGCGCAACTAGCATCCCTCGACCCGGGCCTTCAAACTCCCCGACGTGTCCCACGAAAAGGCCGTCCAAAAAGACTGCCGCCCTCGATGGGTTGACCGCAATCTTGACTGTCGCCGTTACCCTGGGGAGGGGTCCCGTCAGGGCTCTCTCCATAGCCACACGAACGACCTCCTTCTGTCCGGGCTGGAGAACAACTCGCTGAGTAAAATCTTGATAGCCGTCCTGGCGCACCGTAATCACGTGTTCACCAGGTAAAAGTAGAACCTTCTTCGATCCCTTGAGCTCTTTCAGGTAGCCTACGTACTCTCCGTCAATCCAGACCCCAGAAGTCTTTTCGACATGGGATTTCCCTTCAAATTGAATCTCTCCCATCACATCATTTTCAGCGTACGTCGCGGAGCCTAGAACCAACGCAGCGAGCAAGAGCAATATCCACCACAATGCATGGACTTCTCGGGGTGATTTGTTCATAGTGGCCTCCTTGCCAGTCGTAGAAGTGGCGCTGAACATTTTGCGAACCTTTGCAAGTAATAAACTGCAGTTACATCCGCGGCAGGTGCAGTGTGGTTCATGCTGCTCGCTTGTTTCCTTCTCTTGTTTCTTTTTGTGGTTGCGCACCCGGCGTACGCCAGTTGTTGATCTCGGTTGGCTTCAGTCGCTGTCTCATCTTCGGATTGCAGAAAGCGTCAAGAATGTCCCGATACCAAGGCCAAGCAACAGGAACGTGATCGCAGAATATGTGTCGTATTCATTTTCATTTCTCATCGCTACACCTACCCTAAATACAGAGTTGCAATAAGGATGCCATTTCCATAGAGTCTTCTGTTTTCTGGAGATGCATGATTCGCTGGACCCACTAACCGCGCAATTTTGACCCTCCGAACACAAAACTCTCGCGTCGTGAACTAAAGGAAACACCGTAGGTCGCGTTTGACGCAGAGCACCGCGCTTTGCGACTTCTGCTCTGCTGCTTCCCGTATACCCATGCATACTTAGCCAGTGTTCGACAGCGAACAAGCGCAATTCCGCGGCCTGCCGATTTGCGATATGGCACGAGTAGTGACAATTGTTTGATCACCAAGCCAACGGCAGGCCGCTCCGAGGTATCAAAGTCGAAGGGCGTTATGAAGCAGCCGAGATGCAAGAAGCAGCCCACCCGCGACGACTTAGCGGCAGGCTGGAGAATAATCCGTGACCAATCCCAAATCATCAAATTGCTGACCGAAGGGCTGCGCCGTCAAGAACGGGTGCTGGGGAGCATCTTGATGGCTTACCCAAGGTTTGAAGAGGTGAGAGTAAACTAGGGCTCGGGACTTGACCGCGATCAGTTCATGGGCGGTCGCCTTCTGCAGTTGTGTGTGCGCGTACAGAGGCACGCCGCGGAAACCACAAGTGAGACCTGCGGTCGAGACCGCCCATCCCGCGCAGTCATGGACTGAGCATAAGCGCCCCGTGGAGAAGCTGTGAGGATCACATGAAGGGGCTTTTGTGCGTGTTGATTCTTTCCGTACTATCGGCGATGTTTGCCCAGCATCCAGCGCACGCAGCCCAGCCACCAGAGCCGTACCACATTCAAAATGATGTCCTAGGCGAGCCGATCTCTGTTTATCGTCAAAATAATCCAGAGTGTTCCGACAAAGACCCGGTCACTGATTCAGCCAATTTTTACCAAACGAAAACTACAGGGAAATGGGACGGCACATGCGCGGCACTAAGCTTCGATCCAAACCTGCTTCCCGGTAAGTCTACGCGAATCACCTACGCTGATATCCCCATGAAGATGAAAGTTGCGACCTTTTCCGAAGATCGTTGGGTGTTGCTCATTTTTACGACAAAGCATCCTGATTACGATGTCGTGCGGAATACAGTGATAAAAAAGTTTGGCGATCCGACTAGCCGAGCCAGCGAGGACGTTCACAACAAAATGGGAGACCACTTTGTCGGAGAATTGCTAACCTGGGACAATGGCTTGTCTTCGATTCACCTGGAAGAATACGGTGAAGATTTGGATTCATCCTCGCTGGTTTTTGCGTTGGATGACTATCTGAAACAACAAAGGTGTTGTGCCAAGCCAAACCCAGATATGTAGGGTACTGACACCTTGACGGAGAACTCGGCACCGGAGCACACTTATTGGTGTCAGTGAAGATGAAAGCCCCGCGCGTGACTCGTCTCCAGGTGTCGATACTTCCCAGTTAGATCGATACCATCCTCAGAGTAATTCTGCGAAAGGAGAAGAAGATGAAAAAGCTGTTGATCATTTCATTCCTCCTGGCTCTGCTGGTGTCCGCAGTCGCCGTGGCTCAATACGGGGCGCAGCAGCCGGATAACAGCAAATCCAGCATGTCAACAAAGGCTGTCAGTATCACGGGAACAATCAGCGATGATGGCAAAATGTTCCTGTCGCGCTGCTATACCATCATCCAATGCAGTTCGCAGTTTCCTTCCAACGATCCCGCTTTCCATGTTGGAACGGCGTCCGCGTTCTTTCGCTCTTCCTTGCCTTCATCTGCCTCACGACATTAACGCTTGCCGGCACCAGCCGCATTTCCGGGGTCATCTTCACGATCGACAGCAATCGCATCCGGGTCCTCTCGCCTAACGCTCGCATCACCCTCAAAAATCTTATTTCTGGCCGGGAGCTCTCCACCGTCTCCAATGACCTCGGCCAATACTCGTATGTGGGGATACTTCCCGGCAAGTATGAACTCACCGTTACTCTCGCCGGCTTTGCACCTGCCGCTAAGCAAATCACGGTCAGCGCAGGCACTCCTGCCAGTGTCGATTTTCAACTTGTTCTGGAAAAGCAGTCCACCTCTATAACAGTTAGCGCCAATCCTACCGGCGTTGACACTTCCTCTAGCTCCGGGGGAACACAGGTCCTTACGACTGCCACCCTCAAATCTCTGGTCCGGCTTAATGACGATTTTCAGGAAGCGCTTCCTCTGCTTCCCGGAGTACTGCGCGGTCCGGATGGTCTCATCCACGTCAAGGGAGGCAACGCGAACCAAAGCACAGCTCTCCTCAACAATGCTTCGATCGGCGATCCCTTCACAGGTCAGCCCGCACTTCGCCTTCCGACGGCCGCTGTCGAATCGATGCGAGTCCTCTCCAATCCTTTCTCCGCTGAATACGGTGGTTTCTCGAGTGGCGTCATTGAAGTCACGACCCGCGGCGGTGGTGATGAATGGAAGTGGCTGTTCGAAGATCCTATCCCCCGCCTCCGCTGGATCAACGGCAGCACCCACGGCATCGAAAGCCTCACTCCTCATCTTGCCTTTTCCGGCCCTCTTATTCGTGGCAAACTCTACCTTTTCCAATCTCTGTACTATGGCTACGACACCATCCGCACGCCTTCCCTTCCGAACCCCAATAACGTCCGCGTCGATCAGCGCGCTAACACGCAGACTCAGGTCGACTGGGACATCAACCGCAGTCAGCGCCTGACCAGCATTCTCACTCTCGACCCGCAGAATACTAAATACGCCAACATCAATACCTTCAACCCCCAGCCCGTCACCGCCGATTATCGCCAGCGCGGCTTTTTCAGCTCCGTTTCCGATCGCTGGATTCTCTCCGAAGGCGGCTTTGTCCAATCTCTCTTCTCCATTAAGCGGCTTAAGGTCCGAACCTATCCTGCTGATTCCAACTCTAGCCTGATGATTCTTTACCCCGAACAAAATTCCGGCAGCTTCTTCGAAGGCCAAAACCGCGACACCTGGCTGTACCAGTGGGCACAGGCTCTACATCTGCATCCACTCGAATTCTCGGGCCGCCATCTCTTAACGGTCGGATATTCCTTCTCGCGCTCCACCTATGGTGGCACCGTCGCCAACCTTCCCGTCTCTGTCCTCCGCGAAGATCACACCCTCGCCACCGAAATCACGTACACGTCTCAACTCTCCTCCTCCGCTGCAGAAAACAGCTACGTATTCTTCGCACAGGACAACTGGCAGCTCCATCCCCGCTTCTCCCTGGATCTCGGCGTCCGCATTGAGCACGACAGCCTCTCCTCAGATACCCTTTACGCCGCGCCCCGCATCGGCTTTGTGTTCGCCCCCACCAGGGACAATCGCACCGCCATTCGCGGAGGGATTGGCCTTTTCTACGACAAAATTCCTCTTAACGTCGCAGTCTTCCCCGAAATTCCTGGGCAGACAATCACGCAATTTGCCTCCGATGGCATCACTATCGTCCAGCCCCCCACAACTTACACCCACGTCATCGCCACTCAAACCCGAACGCTCCACCTCCCATATAGCCTCGGCTCTACGCTCCAATTCGATCGTGAACTCCGCCGCAATCTTCTGCTCCGCATCGGGTACGAGCACCGCGAAGGGAGTCGTGAGTTCTATGTCAACCCGGTATCACCGGAAGCACAACAAGCCGCTGAACTCCAACTGCTCAATTCGGGACACCAAACCTACGACGAATTGCTCGCCATGCTTCGCTGGCAACCGACCGAGCGTATGACCATCATCGGCAGCTACGTTCGTTCTCGAGCTTTCAGTGAACTCAACGACTACAACCAATTCTTCGGCAACTTTCCCTATCCCCTCATCCGTCCCAACCAGTACGGACCTCTTCCCAGCGACGCCCCGAATCGTGTGCTGTTCTGGGGCATCATCGGGCTACCCTACAAGCTCCAGTTCGTTCCTCTCCTCGACGCCCACACTGGTTTCCCGTACTCCAAGCTGGATGCAAATTGGAACTACGTGGGACAGCGAGACGAAGCCGGACGCTTCCCCACTTTCATGAGTTTCGATGTTAAGCTCCAATATCCTTTCGATTTCAAATTCCGCGGCCATCGCATCCAATTTCTCGGCGGTCTCAAGGTCATTGATGTCACCAATCACGATAATCCTCGCGACGTCCAGCAATACCTTGGCTCCCCGAGTTACGGCGCCTTCTACAACTCCGTAGGTCGCCTCTGGCGCATCGATGGCGATTTCGACTTTTGATTTACGGCCCTCGAGAACTGATCACGCTCTCACACAAACACACCAAGCTTGACCTCCCATCTCATTCCACATGACCTAGCGGGGTAGTGGAGCGCGCCGGAAAAACGGGGCCACCCCGTAACGAACGAGTTAACGTATTAACTCACAAGTAAACCAACGAACGCAAACACGTCGATCGGTCGTGCGGTCGGTCGGTCGGGCGCTCTCATAGGCGACTCGAAAGTGCGGGCAGCGGGGATTTCGGGGGTTTTGAGCGTAATGGCCTTCCATGAGAAGGCCGGTCCAGGTCAAGTAGATTTTGATTTGCCTTTCCCAAAAATCTCCCTTTCCTTCATGACGGGAGGGTGTGCAGAGCGGCCCGGAGCGGTCAAGGGCGCGTTCTGTGCGGCGTTAGCGAACCCTTGACGGCGAGGACCGATCTGTCACCATTCCGTCATGAAGGAAAGGGGGCAGTCTCCGGTTTGTTTTTTGTGTTTCCTCAGCTCTTGCGTTGCGCCCAAACCAAAGCTGTCGCCACCCTTCCATCCGCACTCTCGATGAGCGATTTATTCGCTCGGTGCAAGTTGGGTGTTCTCGTTGCAGCCGGTGCTGCCACCTGATTGTCGACCTCTCCTTCCATCTCGCGATGGAAGTTGGGCCAGGCCATTAACGCAGTCACCGGAACTCGGCGCGGGGCGCGGTGCTTCCGATCCGTAAATCAGAACTTAGGCAGCTGCCGGCAACATTCCCCGGCGGCTGTTGCGCAGCGGTTCGTAAGCCTCTCCGCTCACCCACAAGCGATGCAACAACACCGCCAGCTTTCGCGCGGTCGCGATCACCGCTCGCTTTTTGCCGTTCTTCCCGCCACGCTCCGCCAGCTTCAGTCCCCAACGTCGCAGATCGCTGTCCGCTCCAAACGGTCCCAGAATGTGATGCGCACCTTGCACCAGCAGCGTTCTTAAATACGGATCGCCTTCCTTGCTGATGTGCAGCTGCGGTTCGCTCTGCCCCGAGTTCCGCCGTCCCGGCTGCAACCCAACGTAGCAGCCCACGTCGCGGCTCTTGCGAAAACGTTGCGCGTCTTCCAGCGTCAGCAGGTAAGTCAGCGCGATCAGCGTGCCCACTCCCTTCACCTGTTCCAGCCGCACCACTTGCGGATAACTTTCCCTGGCGATCTTCGCGATCTGCTGGTTGTATTCGTAAATCCGCTGGCTCAACGATTCGATGGCTGCGAGCAACGGTTCCAGCGCCGCCTGCAACTCCGGACTCAGCTGACGCGCTGTCTCGGCATTCATATTGCGCGGACTGCAACCGCGCAGCCGCTCCCCGTAGGATTTTGTCAGTCCCCGCGCCGTGTTGATCAACGACGTTCGTGCCCGCACCAGTCCGGCGCGCGCCCGGATCACCATCAGATGCGCCTGCGCCTCCGCGCTGCGATGCTGCACCGGCGCCAGCAACTGCGGATCGATCCGCGCCAATCGCGCCAGAGTGCGGGCGTCGAAGCGATCATCTTTCCGTCGACTCTCCCCGATCAGGCGCACGTTGCGCGCATGCGCCACGATCACTTCATGCCCCAACTCGCTCAACCCCCGGCTCACCCACGGCGAATGCATTCCCGTCTCCAACGCGATCCGGCTCCGCGGCATCTTCCCAAACACTTCTTTCATCGCCTTCGGAGTCGTGCCGAGCTTCTGTTCCAGCAGCACGTCGCCGGCTTCATCCAACACGCAATACCAGCTCGATCGATCGCCCAGATCCAAACCGATCGTCAGCTTCTGCTCTGCAAAATTCTTGGTCTGCTTTGCTGCTACAGTGCTAACCTTCTTCATTGCCGGTCTCCTTTATCTCTTGCGCCTTCGAGCGCGTCGATAACTTGGGAGCCTATCGCATCCCGCCGGAGACCGGCCTTCTCATCCCATCTGGTTACATCAAGAATCTTTCAAATTGATTGCGAGCGGTGTCTAATCTCAGAATATGACCATTCGTTCGTTAGTCGCGGCTTGCTTGTGTTGTTCTGGAATCGCGGCCGCACAGACTTCCGTTGCTACAAAGACCTACGATGTTGCGGACGCCTACCGAATTTACAACGTCCTGCTGCCGCATGAAGAGTCGTACGGCTTCGCAAAGGGCACACTGATCATCCAAGAAGAGACGGTGTCGAATCGAGTTGCGTCAGAACCTTGCGTGACGCCAGAAGCGGCCAGTCGATTCAAAGACGCCATCGCCGACTACAAGAGTCTCAACCAAAAGCAGATGCGCTTGAAGCGCCAGTTCCAGATTGAGAAGGCTTACGAAGTTGTGAGTTCGGATACGATCGAGACGCTCTTAAAGGACGGCGGATGGGACCGTTTTTATAAGCGCTTTCCAGACTCGGGCGGATACATCATCATGTCCGCCGTAGGCTTCAACAAGGAAATGACTCGTGCCATCGTTTACACGGGTAGTTCCTGCGGCGGCCTCTGCGGGAGTTGGCGCTTCCATCTGGTTGAGAAGATTGATGGCACCTGGAAAGAAGTTCCGGGTGTTAGCTGTTCCATGGTCTCTTAACTGTTGATAAATCCCGTGGGTGTTGAAAAAGTCCCTCAACAGAACGGTTTTTCATCTGCGAGTATGCCGTCGGCGGTTTTCTTGTCTCCGATCGACTAAGTGGTGGCCGGCAGAACCGGACTGGTCGGCTGA
>Ga0210402_10006029_pt1 | contig 10771 bp, 10 predicted proteins | sample IncBWC7MmetaG_FD_161055 | JGI IMG/M metagenome (GOLD analysis project Ga0210402, IMG submission 161055) | Forest soil microbial communities from Barre Woods Harvard Forest LTER site, Petersham, Massachusetts, United States - Inc-BW-C-7-M | ecosystem: Environmental > Terrestrial > Soil >... | reverse complement strand
GTTTGCGATGCCAGCCCGCTGGACGTGACTCCGCATGCTGACAGCCAGCGGGTTATTTTGTTTGATGGGTGTCAGGCAGCTGGGGATTTAGGTCAAATGTGGTCGTTGGAACGCCTGGTGACCAATGTGTGGATTGCCTCAATCGAGTGCCGGATCGATACCCGCATGACAGCGACTCGACTACGAAGGAAGCGAGTCTTTGTTGGTACGTGAGATGCCAAGTTTTTGCATCCTGAAATAAAGGGTGGACCTCTTGACTCCCAAACGTGCGGCCGCCCCGTTGGGACCAGAGACAACCCACCGGGTCTGCTCGAGGGTCTTGCGAATGTGGTCTCGCTCCGCTTCCTCCATGGTAATTGGTCCAAGGGATTGCGCTTCGGCGGCGTTTCTCAAGCTCGCGAGAGGGGACTCCAGGACGTGGCCCGTAGTAAGGATCACGCTCCGCTCAATGAAATTCTGAAGCTCCCGAATGTTGCCCGGCCACGGGTACGACACCAGTTCAGCCATCGTTTCTGAGGAAATCTGGTCGATTTGTTTACTCATTCGACGTGCATAAATTGCAACAAAATGCTCGACAAGAGCCGGAATGTCTGCACGGCGCGCCCGCAGCGGCGGCAGCGGGACCGGAAATACATTCAGACGATAATAGAGATCGCTGCGAAACTCATTTCGCTTCACCATTTCAACCAGGTTCCTGTGAGTCGCCGCCACGAGTCGAACGTCTACTTGGTGAGTCCGGCCGCTGCCCAAGCGTTCGAATTCCTGCTCCTGCAGGACACGCAGAAGTTTGGGCTGTAGCGGCAACGGAATATCTCCCACCTCGTCGAGGAACAGGGTTCCTTTGTCAGCCAATTCGAACCGTCCGATCTTTTGCGCGATGGCGCCCGTAAAAGCGCCTTTCTCGTGGCCAAATAGCTCGCTTTCGAGTAGATCGAACGGAATGGCGGCGCAATTCAGCTTTATGAACGGGCGCCCGCACCGCGAGCTGAGATTGTGAATCGCGCGTGCGATCAACTCCTTGCCGGTGCCGGTTTCTCCTTGGACCAGGACCGTGGAATCCGTGGGGGCGACGCGCTCGACCTGTTCGAGCACCGATTCCAGAGCAGCGCTGCTACCTATGATCTGTTCGAATCTGCGGGGATTAACATCCTGGTCGGCAGACCCGAATCTTGCGACAGCTGCCACGAAAGACCTCCTTGCGCAACCCGATGCCCGCTACTAGCGGGCTTAGCTCTCCAGAGCCGCGCGCACACTCTCTAGCAATGCTTCGTCATCGAACGGTTTTGCCATGAACTCCACAGCGCCTGCGCGCAGCGCTTGCATCCGCATCTTTTCGTCGCCGTGCGCCGTAATGAAGATGATGGGAATCTTGCAGCGTTCGGCGTTCAGTTGCGCTTGCAGTTCGAGGCCGGACATTCCTGGCATACGGATATCGGCGATCAAACATCCAGCTTGGCGTTGTTGGCCGGATTTCAGGAATTCTTCCGCCGACGCAAACGCTTGCGCCGGCAAGCCCACAGCTTTCAGCAGGCCCTGTAGCGCGCTGCGCATTAGATCATCGTCATCGACAATCGCAACCATTTTAGTGTTCTCCAGCTCGGCCATAGCTGCAATCTAGCAAGCGTCCCCACAGCGGCGCAATCATACCTTGGTATGAGAGGCCGAGTGTTGCGCCGATGGAGAGAGGCCCGGGCGACCTGGGAGGCTTAAAGAAAAACTGCGAACTAACAACCTGCGTTATGGGACAGTTGCGGGTAGGTATGCGGCTACTCTTTGCCGGGTGGAAGCTCCAGTTTCGACGCCATTCTAACTAATTCTGCCAGCGAGTCGGCCTTCATTTTCCGCATCACGCGGCCGCGATGAATCTTCACGGTGATCTCGCTGATCCCGAGGTCAAAAGCAATCTGCTTATTGAGCATGCCCGAGACGACTAAGCCCATGACCTCGCGCTCGCGCTTGCTCAGGGCCTGGTAGCATTTTCGCAGCCCGGCAGAGTAACTCTGCTGACGGCGCATGGCACCGTCCCGATCCAAAGCCTGTTGGATCGCATTCAGCAAGTCCTGGTCGTCGAAAGGCTTGGTCAGAAACTCCACGGCACCCGATTTCATGGCCTTCACGGTCATCGGAATATCCCCATGACCAGTTACAAAGATGATGGGGATCTGGATACCGGCGTCGGCCAACTCGCGCTGAAAGTCGAGACCGTTAACTCCAGGTAGGCTCACGTCCAGAACCAGGCAGCTTGGGCCCTCCGACCGCTTGTTGCGCAGGAATTCTTCCGCCGTTCCGAAGGATTCAGAGCGCAAGTTCGCCGACTTCAGCAGTCCTTGGATAGACGCACGCACCGAAGGATCGTCATCAACGACGAATACCGTGGAAGTGTCTGGCGGTTTCATTCCTTGGCCTCTGCCTTAGTGGGTAGGGTGAAAGAAAAAGTTGCACCGCGGGGAGAGTTGTTGGCAGCCCACAAGCGGCCGCCATGCGACTCAACTATGGATCGGCTGATGGCCAGCCCCATACCTGTGCCATGAGGTTTGGTGGTGAAAAACGCTTCGAAGACCTGGTCCGACTGCTGCGGTGGCAGCCCCACGCCGGTATCGTTGACGGATACGAGGATTTGGTCGTTCTCGGCGGGCTGCGATTTGATGGCCAGCTCCCGCGCCCCATCTGCATCCTTCATTGCATCAATGGCATTGAGCATGAGGTTCATCAGCACCTGCTGCAATTGCACGCGATCCGCCATGACCGGCGGAGTGTGGGCCTCCAGTTCGGTCCGCAGTACAATGAAGTATCTCATCGCCTCTCCACGCAGAAGGACGATCATCTCCCGAATGACTTCCCTCACATCCACCAACTCTCGTTCCGAAGTACCCTTCTTGAACAGCAGCCGGATGCGCTTGATGATTTCTGCCGCACGCGTTCCGTCGTTCACGATTCTCATGGCCGCCGCGCGTGCTTCCTCCACGTCTGGGTTATCGCGCGTAAGCCAGCGCAAGCAGGTCTTGGCGTTGGTGACCGCGGCCGCAATCGGTTGATTCACTTCGTGTGCCACGGAGGCAGTCAACTCTCCCATCGTGTTTACGCGGTTGACGTGTGCGAGATCCGCTTGCGCTTGCCGTAATCTCTCGCGCTCTTCCTCTGCCCGCTTACGTTCAGTCACGTCCATCACAATACCCACAAATTGCACCACATCCCCGGATGCGTTCAAGACAGGATGGCCGATGGTGTGAGTGTATTTGACAGTGCCGTCGGGAAGAAGAAGTCGTTGCTCGACTTCGTAATCCGACTTATCACCGATTGCTCGATTGGTTGTCTCTTGCCACTTGGCTCGATCCTCCGGATGCATGCGCTGCAACCGTTTTCCCCAGACCGACAAGCCCTCTTCCGGAGCGAAACCATATATGCGAAACCATTCCTCGGAGAGATGCAAGGCCTCTCTTCCCGGCAATCCCCAGGCCCAACTCCCCGTATGCGTGAGCTTCTGCGCTTCTGCCAGATAACTCTCGCTCCGCCGCAGCGCTTCTTCCACACGCTCGCGCTCACGGCTCTCTGCTTGGAGCGTTTCGTTGGTGCTCTGGAGTTCTTGAACTGTTGCACTCAAGTCATCGCGTGCGCGCCTGAGCGATTCCGTGGCGCTTCTTTGAGCACAACTCAGCGAGCCGACAAACAGAGCTGATACGACGAAGATGACCAGGCGCGGTATTTCGTCGGGTTTTGGACCGACCGAATGGATCGGAGGCAGGAAGTAATAATTGAAAGCGAGTGCGGAGAGTGTCGTGGCGACTAGTCCAGGCCCGACTCCACCGAACCACGCACTCAATATGACGGCGCAGAGAAAAAGCGACACAGGGGCATCTTGCAAATGAATCGCCGGCAATCTTGAAACAGTCAGGGCCGCTGCGACCGAGAGAACAGCTATCCCGTAGCCCCAAATTCCAGGCGGCTTGACCCACAGAAGAGCATTGGATCTGGACATGCTTCTCCTCCGGGAAGGCAAGGTCTTGCTCGCGATCAGAATCTTAGCACTAGAAAGAGCCCGGCTCACGCCAGGGCGGCCATGTTACGCGTGTCATCTCTCTCTTACCAAGAGGCGGGAACAAGTGAACAAGCCTCTTCACCGCGATGCGGCCAGAGCGGGAACTCTAGAAAGCTTTTGGTAGTCTTCGTCGGTTAAACGCACCGAGGACGCCGCAACATTCTCCTCAAGATGCGCGATCGAGGAAGTCCCTGGGATGGGTAACATCATGGGAGATCGCCGCAGGAGCCAGGCCAGGGCTACTTGTGTAGAACTCGCTTGATGTGCTTGCGCGATGCGGCCAAGCACTTCTCCGGCAACTCTGCCTGCCCCCAGTGGGAACCACGGAATAAAGGCGATTGCATTGCGTTCACAATAGTCCACTACGTAGTCCCATTCCCGGTCTGCAAAGCTATAGCGGTTTTGTACCGAGACGATCGGCACGATTTTGCGTGCGCGCTCGATATGCTCTTGCGTAACGTTGGACAACGCGACCAGGCGAATCTTTCCTTCGTTTCGCAGTTGAGCCAAAGTTTCCACCGAGGCCTCAAACGAGACAACGGGATCCGGAATATGCAATTGATAGACGTCGATGCGGTCCAGGCGCAGTCGTTTTAGACTTCCTTCAACGGCTTTGCGAAGATGCGCAGGAGTTGCATCGTGCGTCCACTGATTCGGGCCGGGACGGTTCCAGCCTCCCTTGGTGGCGATAACCAGACCAGCCGGGTAAGGAGACAACGCTTCGGCAATCAGCTCCTCGCTAACGTGTGGACCATAGGAATCCGCGGTATCCATGAAATTGACCCCCAGTTCCACGGCCCGGCGAAGAACCGTTAACGCCGCCTGGCGATCTGTTGGCGGTCCCCAGATGCCTGTTCCGGTAAGTCGCATCGCCCCGAATCCGAGACGATGCACTGAAATCTCCCCGCCTAGCGAAACATCTCCAGCCGAACCTGCTAAATGTTCCTTCTTACTCATGATTGACCTCCAAAATCCTTCCTTTAATTTTATCCAACGCTGACCACCATTGGTGCAGCAGTTTCGCGGACCGGTGGAGCCATGAATTCCGGCCCGATTGGGTTGCGAATGCTCTCGCGAAGAATGGCCTCGATAGCGGCGAAATCAGTTTTTGTCAGCGACCAGCCGCTCACCTCGTTGATAGGCGCGAGTTGTTCCGGACGACGCGCACCCCAGAGTGCCACTCCAACGCCTGGTTGATCGAGTAGCCAGCGCACCGCTAAATGAATTACACCCTTACCATAGTTTTCGCGAGCAAATCTATCAAGCTTGCTGGCGGCATTAAGATACTCGGCGAAATGCTGGGGCTGAAACTTCGGATCGGTGGTCTTCCGCATGTCGCCGTTGGCAAACTGACGATCGGTGCGCATGGCGCCGCTCAGCAATCCGCGGCAGAGGGCACCATAACTGAGCGTGGTGATACCGCGGTCAAGAGCGTATGGCAGAACGTCGCGCTCTATCTCGCGTTCAAACAGATTGTAGGGAGGCTGAATGATGTGAAGCGGCGCGACAGCTCTGAAACGCGACATCTCTATGGGCGAATAGTTGCTCACGCCGATCGCGCGAATTTTGCCCTGTTCATGGAGCTCGCGAAGCGTGGCTGCGGTCTCCTCGACGGGGACGATAGGGTCAGGCCAGTGCACCTGATAGATATCGACGTAGTCCGTATGGAGACGACGAAACGAGTCCTCCAGCTCCCGGAAAATGCGTTGCCGAGTGGAGTTGCGTTCGATCTTGCCATTCGTCCAATCGAGTCCGACTTTGGTGGCAAGGATAATGCTCTCTCTGCGGCCACGTTGGCGCAGGGCTTCGCCCACAATTTCTTCAGAACGCCCAAAGCCGTAAACGGGCGCTGTGTCGATCAGGTTGACGCCCTGGTCGAGCGCGGTATGAATGGTGCGAATGGATTCCTTTTCATCGCTTCCGCCCCACATCCAGCCGCCCATGGCCCAGGTGCCGAGCGCGATTCGTGAACTAATGAGGTTTGTACCTTGGATTTGCGTGTATTCGAGCATGGTCGTTCTTTCGTTGTTCTAGTCAGACATGGTCATAATTCCAGACCCGCCACTGTGGGTTAAGGTAGATGCCGTCGAACTGCGGGCTCTTGGACGAAGTCAACGCCAGATCGCGTCCGCCCGTTCCCGTTGGAACCCAGATGCGCACGTTTTTCCATTTGCAGAATCACCGCCGAAAAATCTTGCTCCGGTCCTTCGTCCGATTGCCTGGCATTTATCTCAAAAGCAATTTCGGCCGTGGGCATTCGCACTCCAAGGGAAGCCGCGAGATTGAAAATCAGTGCGAAGTCTTTGTTCATTAGTCGAATCGGAAATTGTGGGCTGTAATCCCTCTTCATCGCTCTTTCCAGTTTGCCCACGTGCGCTGGAGCGACCACGGCAGTCTGGGACAGCACGTCCAGCAAGCGATTGCGATCAAGGCCAGCCTTCTCGCCAAGCGCAACGGCCTCGGCAATGGCCTGCATTCCGATTCCCAGCAAGGTGTTCACGACGAGCTTCATCGTCGCCCCCGAACCGCTCGGCCCGAGGTAAAAATACTTCTTTGCAATAACGCGAAAGATCGACTCGGCAGCGTCGAAGTACTCCTTTTCTCCGCCCCCGAACAGCGTCAGCAACCCATTTTCCGCGGCGGGAGTACTCCCGGATATAGTCACGTCGAGAACCTCAACTCCACGCTCTGAACCAAGTCTCGAGAGTTCCTGCGAGGTCTCGGGAAACACCGTGCTTAGGTCGATGACCACTGAGCCATGATGGGCATTGGCGAACACGCCGTTGGGTTCCCGATACGTGGCCAGCACAGCTTCATCGCTCGGTAGGCAAGACAACACCACATTGCAACTGGAGGAAAGGCCCGCAACACTTTCCGCGATGGTACCACCGTATCGAACTAACTCTTCCGCCTTGGCACGGTTTCGGTCGTACGCGGTCAGCTTGAAGCCGCTTTCGAGCAACCTCCGCGCGATCGGCCGACCCATGTAGCCGATCCCGACAAATCCGAGCCTATCGTTTTCCTGCGTGATTGGTTTCATGATGAATCGCCCTTACGCTGAGTTGCAATTTCAACTTCCATGATGGTAGAAAGCACGCGCTATGCCGTTTTGCGAGGTGAACCGAGCATTCATGCAAGATGTTGGCGCCAGGGAGGATACCGAGTAAGCAGGGAGGACTTAACCCTCAGCCGGCGAGAGTTGCCTGTCGAATCCCCTGGACGGTGTCCAATCTGTTGGAAAATGAATGGGGGGCCAGAACTTCACTGAATTGCCTCTGGGATGCCGAGCGGCTAGTCCGGCATCACCCGGGCGCTTCCGCGGCTCCTCGGATGCGATTCAGCCGTACTCGGGGATCGGCGAGCTAACTCCCAGACAAAACTGCTTGTCTTGCTTCATTGCTGGCCTCCTGCGTGAGGTCGCGCATGCCAAAACCGATGCCGATTTTTTTCAGGAAAGCAGTCGGGGGCTCACCGCCCGCAAAGATCCAGACGAAATCGTTGGGCAGTTGCTGCAGCTTACCTTGGACTTCGAGGACGACGGCGTCTGGCTTGAACTCCACAGGAACGGAGTTGAATACCACTTTGAGCTTTCCCTTGCGCAGGCATTCCTGGATGCGCTGCGCATTTCGTTCTTTGACGCGGCTAAAAGCTTCCTTGCGATAGGAAAGCGTGACCTGATTGCCAACCTGGTGCGCAAGTCCCATGGCGGCTTCGATGGCGCTGTCGCCGCCCCCCACCACCAGGATTCGCTTGTTGACGTAATGGTCCGCTTCGATCAAGCGGTACATGACCTTTGGCAGCTCCTCGCCTTTCACACCGAGCTTCCGCGGACTACCGCTCTTACCGAGGGCGAGAACTACAGTGTGAGCGCGGTATTGGTTCTTGGAGGTTGCGACGCTAAAAATGCCGTCCTGCCCCTTCTTAATGTCCTCGACCTTCTCGCCTTTGCTGAACTTGAAATCCGCGCGTTGTAACACTTGGTTCCAGAAAGCAATCAAGTCTTCCTTGGAAAGCTCGGTCTTTTTGAACTTTCCGTAGGTCGGAAATTCCACCGGGCTGGTCATCACCAGCTTTTGGCGCGGGTATTTCGCCACGGTACCACCCATTTCACCTTCGTCCACGGTGAGGTAGTTGAGTTTTTTCTCGGCTGCACGCAGGGAGGCGCTGATTCCCGCCGGCCCGGCTCCAACGATCAGAACATCCAACACATCAGCCACGGACCGGCGGGATCCGAACGCCATCATTCGATTGGAGATGTTATCGATGCAGTTTCGCCCCTCATTGATGGCATTTTTGATGAGCGCCAAGCCACCGAGTTCGCCGACGATGAATAGATTCTTGATGCTGGTTTCATATTGAGGCGTCAACGTAGCCATGTCCGCGCCCATGCTAGGGCTGGCCATGACCATGGTAATGGCGCCGACGGGACACACCTCCGCACAGAGGCTGTGGCCGATACACTTGTGGCCGTTGACGATCGCGGCCTTGCCGCCGACCATGGCTAGGACGTCACCTTCCGGGCACACCATCGTGCATGCTGCACAGCCGATGCAATAGGTCTCATCGATGTGGGGGTGCTGGGATCTGGGGCCCTCGGAATATAGCTTTCCCTTCTCTACAGCCGCGCGTGCTTGTGCGTCCTTTTGTTTCTGTTCCTTCAGGTACCGCCACATGAAAAAGGCGATGACCGCCACGGCGATTAAGAATGCGACGGTAGAGTCCATAGAGTCAGTACCCTCGGCTCATGCCAAATCCCCTTCCGATATCGATCGAGGCGCAAGAAAGGGGCAGTCACAATCTATAGCCCATGGAGAGCGCGAGACAAATATGAAGGATGGCTAGTATTGCGAATGCGTAACTGAATGGGCGGTGGATGACGTGCCAAAGCTGGAAAATCCGCTGGGTGCGGCTGAGAAAAGCAATACTCTGAGAGAGCGAAGCTTGCTTCTGCGCCAAAACAATGGCGCGCTCGAGTTTCAGGTCGCGAGTGGAGAACAGACCAAAGGCGGAAAAGACCCATGGGCCGAACCCAGCCTGTTGCAGCCGCAACAGGGAAGTCTTGAAAGGGCGCTTGATATCCAGCACAAACATGGACAAGAGCGAAGCGATCAGTGGGGTCTTGGCTAGTTGGGCCGGCGAAGGCAATTCGGCAAGGGCTTCGACGGAAAAGCCGAAAGTGGCTTTTTGTTCGGCGAGTTCCTTGCGCAGAGCTTCTTCTTTTTCCTGGATCTCCTTCATGGAGAGTTCCGCAGCGCTGAGGCTCCGCGGAATGTGGGAATAGAGATAGCGGCCCACAAATCCACTCAGTGTGACCATCAGCATGCTGTAGAAGGCCATGCCGGCGATATTTCCAAATTTAAAAGAAGCGTGAAAGGCGATGATCACGGGCGCGGCGGTGCCCAGGACAATGTGGAAATCCAGCCAGTGACGGGAATTCCCCATTCTTCCGAGCCAACCCCATTTCTTGCGCAGCGGATACAGATAAATGAGAAAAAACATCAACACCCCCACCATTCCCAGTTTGACGCCGATGGTGCCGCTGGGACGCAGGATTTGATGCTTTGGCGAGAAGGGGCGCTCGGAGGCGCTCAACGTGTAGTAGTTCATGCCGTAGCTGGCAATGACCAGAACGAAGGCCAGTGCGAGCATCCAGGCAAGGAACACTCTTATGCGATGTCCCTTTTCGGGGTCTTCGCGAGTCAGTACCGCGGAGCCAATGGTAGCGGATGCGCTCATGGTTTTACCTCAGCCTCTTCGACTTGAATTGTGGCCCGGAATCTTTTATAGCCTGCAAAACGGTGGATATTGCGCCAATGCCGGCGGGGAGTCTCGACATCAATCACGGCGGAAATTGGCATCCAATAGGACTCTTCTGGGTCGTGGAAATGGACGGTGGCGTAGTGAATCTCGCTGCGCATACCCTGCAGCCCCAGATCGCCGAGGCTAGTGTCCACGGCCGCGATGAGTTTTGAGACCGCGCCGGTCTGTTCCTCGATCCAAATCGTTCCAAAAAGAGGCATGGGATAGCTTTGCCCGCGGAGTTGAAACGCGGCGGGGGAAGAAGCGCCGGGGATAGGCTTGAAATTGATTTTCGCCAAGACCACGCCGTCGACGGTTTCTTCGCCGACAGGCTCGAACGTATAGCTGGCCTCGTAAGTCGGGTGAATGATCAGAAGCATGCTGGTGAAACCGTTGGTGATGAGCAGCGTCCGCGCCGAATCGCGAAAAGCCGCCTTGCGCGTATCCCGGGATTCGACGAGTTTCAAGAATCCGCTGCTGATATTGACCTGCAGCTGGTAGTCGAAGACCGAGTCTTCGCGATAGTTGGACTTGCCATTCTTCCCGACCACTGCTTGCGTTACATTTTCCGTGCATACTACATTGGCAGCCTGCTCGAAGTATTTTTCAACGGTTTTGCGGGCGCGCAGCAGAGCATCCATCTCCGGTGAAGCGGGAGAAGTCGATACCTCTGTAGCAGGTAGTGGCCCAGCCGGTGCCTGGCCGAACGCGTGGGAACTGCAGAACAGTAGCGCCGCCAAAAAGACCGACGAGCCAGTGAAACCTCTGCGCCGGAGATTCTTCATTTGCGGTAGCCTCCGAAGCGGTAGCCAAAAACCGTGGACCACTGCTGGTAGTTCATGCTGGTGCCGCGATACCAACCGAAATTGGCTTCCAGAAAATACCGCGGGCCAACGTTCCAATCCGCCACCCCGTTGACGAAATTGGAGTGATTGT
>Ga0210402_10006028_pt1 | contig 10771 bp, 4 predicted proteins | sample IncBWC7MmetaG_FD_161055 | JGI IMG/M metagenome (GOLD analysis project Ga0210402, IMG submission 161055) | Forest soil microbial communities from Barre Woods Harvard Forest LTER site, Petersham, Massachusetts, United States - Inc-BW-C-7-M | ecosystem: Environmental > Terrestrial > Soil >... | reverse complement strand
GACGGATGGGGCTGCTCCGGTTTGTGCCGGTACTTCCCCTCCCTGGTTCGTCTTATTCCGCTGCGCGATTTCTATGAGTGTTGCCAGCTTGCCGCCCGCCTTCGAAAGTGCGTCAAAAACGTACGCAACATTTTTCTGGGTGAACTGAAGCTGCCGAGCAGTCAAAGTCAGTCTGATGCTATCGTCGATTTCATGTTGCTGGCTTTCGGAAAGATAGTCCCGCAACCCAGAATAGAGTGCGCCGTTCTCGTAATTCTCTCTCCACTCAAGCATGGCCTGGAGACGACGACTGGCGTCCTTCTCCAATTCTTGTTCTTGCTGTTCTGCTGCGACGGCCTCGGTGAACACTGCTTCCTGGCCGTGGGGTAACGCCATCGTTATTTCTGCTAATCCGCCACGGAATTCCTGAACTTTGTTGGAAGGCAAAGATGTTTTGTGACAGACCCACTCTCCGCGCATCTTGTCGAAATCAATCGAGGCGCGATACTCATCCGTTTCATACTTGAATACCGGCAATGGCTTGAGCGGTGGCCAACTACCGGCCAGGAGTAGTTTCATCTCGGCCTGTTGGACTGGAGACACGAGTCCAGCAATATTGGGCCTGGCTCGTTCGTGTTCAGTTAATTTCATGATTCGGCCCGAAAAATTCTACCCGCCACACAGGTTTGCTGACGTGCGGCCGGCAAACTTTTAGAAAGTGAGATATTCTGGAGATTCGTGCCGTTGTTTCTAGGGCTGGGCCTGTACATCTCGTCACCCCTTGCAGCCCCACTTCCGTGTGGGAAAAACCCTTATCTGATCAAGTTCCTTCGTCCGCTGTTATGGTTTTCCTGAGTGTAGTCAATTTTAAACCCTGCCCAAAGAGATTAGTTGCTCGCCTCCGCTGCCAAACGGCGAAGCTTGCTCAGATAGCACCCGTCTTTGCCCTGGCTGCCCCAGGGGACGTTATCAATCTCTGGCTGCAACAGGAGGATAGGTCCAGACACAAACGCTCTCCAGCCGTCCTCTTGCCTCATGCAAACCATTCATTTTCAGCCACATACAAGAGAATCATCATCGGGCTGCCCGTCACTTGGCTGGTTAACGATGAACTCAGCTGCGCCGGCTTCCCTTTAGGAACGCTCGGCCGAGGGATGCGAACGCGCGTGAGACGGACAGTAGTTGGTGCGGTAGAACTCCACCACCGCCCCCGGAGGGAAAGGATAGTCAAAGTGATAGACGCGAACTGCACACACGCCGACGGGCAGGAGAAACTACGGAGCGAACTTGTCCGTCTCTGGTCCGCGTACAATAAAGCTAGTGGCGATACCAGCAGGGTCGACGCCCAATACCTTGAGGTTCTTGCGACTCGCAGCCGGAGTAATGTTGACTCGCCACAGAACGCAGCTACTTACAAAATAGGAGGTACTATGAGTCGTCGCGCTGAATCACTTGCCAGTCGTATCGAGGAAGGTGCTGCAGGCTTGGCTGCTTTTGCGGCAGAACTATCGGAAGTGGAGTGGCATACACCGATATCGCAAGGTGCGGGCGACCGCCGTTCGGTTGGCGTCATCGTGCACCATGTTGCCAGCGTCTACCCTATTGAGATTGATCTCGCGAGAACGATCGCCCGAGGGAAGGCCGTTGCTGACGTTTCGTGGGAGGTAGTCGGCGAGTTGAATGCCAAGCATGCCGACGACCAGGCGAACGTAACCAAGGCCGCCGCGCTCGAACTCTTGCGCCGGAACAGTAGTGAAGCGGCCGCCGCGGTACGCGCGTTCACGGATGAAGAGTTGGACCGTGCGGCGCCCTTTTCGCTGAGCTACGGCGCGCCGGTCACTGCGCAGTTCGTGATTGAGGACCACGCCCTACGGCACAGCTGGCACCATCTGGCGCGCATCCGCAAGGCCCTTGGTAGGTGACGCTTTACGGGCCGGGCCGATGGTGCGGAGATCGTTGACTGATGAACAGCCAGGCCAATATTCTTAGCATAATTCAGGAGGGTGCTCCTTTCTGGCGGCGCTCGCGATTCCTTCCATTGTGATCATGACCAGAGTGTGCCCGTCACAGAAGCGCGGATTTTGGCGGCGGAGGTGCGGAACGCCAGATTCGTTCCACTCTCGATTGCTATTCATTTTCTTGTCAGGGAAGAATCGGCACGGAGACAATTCTTGGAAGAACTCGCGGCTTTTCTGCACTGGTGAGGCGACGCCAGCGCTGACCAGGTTGCCAGAACCTCTTCGCTTGCTACAAATCTTTGGCGTTGGCGCATTTGACCGTCTCTTTCTTCCTCACCGCTGGTTCAAAATGCAGCCCGGTGCTGTCCTTAAACCATAAAAGCATTCTTCGGGATTCAGTTCAGTCTTATGTCACACTCACCGCCTAGCACAATCGAGAGGACTCTCTTTCATGCCTGATAAATATTCAAGCATCGTCTGCGAAATCCGCGATAGTGTGGCGAGGATTACCCTGAACCTGCCACCTTTGAACATCATAGGGATTCCGATGATGAAGGAGATGCACCGTGCGCTCGAACGAGTTCAAGCTGCCGGCGACGTAAGAGTTCTGGTTTTCGACCATCAGGGCAAAGCCTTTTCGGCGGGGGTGTCCATTGAAGATCACTCGCCAGAGAAAGTGGTGGAGATGCTCGAGACGTTTCACGGACTCTTTAGGCGTCTGAACACATTTGAGTTTCCAAGTGTGGCGCTGGTGGACGGAATGGCCTTGGGCGGTGGATGTGAACTGGCCGTTTATTGCGACATGGTGATTGCTTCGGACCGTGCAACGTTTGGACAGCCGGAAATCAAGGTGGGTGTTTTTCCACCGGTGGCCGCGGCCGTTTTTCCTCGGCTCGTGGGCAGGAACCGGACGCTGGAATTGTTGCTGACCGGCGAAGTCATCGATGCGGCGGAGGCCAAGGCTATCGGACTCATCAACAAGGTTTTTCCGACACAGGTATTCAAGCATAAGTCAGACGAATTTATCCGCAAGCTCACATCGCTCAGTGGAAGAGTAATATGCCTGACCAAACGCGCCGTGGACCGGGGCCTCTACGTGAGCGTAAGCGAAGGGATCTCCGCGGCTGAACACCTCTATCTTGGAGAGTTGATGAAGACAGAAGACTCGCTGGAAGGCTTGAACGCTTTCCTGGAAAAGCGCAGACCCATTTGGAAAAATAAGTAGCATCGAAGCCCGTTCAACTCCAGGTCAAAGTAATATTTCGATTCTCCTTGACACGCACCTTCCCGAGGAACAGTATCACTTCGAGGTTTCGCTGTTTGAGGCGAAACTCCCGCTACTCAGTCCATCAGCAGTTTCTTTAAAAGGACAAGCTCCGCATCGAGCGCCATCAGGGCGGAACCAATCAGGTTTATTTTATTCCTCGCGCGGCGCTCTACTTCCTGTTCGACGTACAGGTTTACACAACCAGACGCCAGCGGTTTCAAGCTAATTCAGTCAACCCAGCTCGCTACATGCGAGAAGGAAGTCCGTGTTTTCAAAAAGGAGATTCACTATGTCTGAACAAAACAAAACTAACGTCCGTCGTTTGTTCGAAGAAGTTTGGAATAAGGGTTATGTGCCCGTAGCAGACGAGCTCTTTGCACCTACTTACGCTCACCACGACAGCTCGACGCCCGATGTTGGGCGAGGCCCCGAGAGTGAGAAAAAGAGAGTGACTCTTTACCGCAATGCCTTCCCCGACATTCGATTCACGATCGAGGACATGCTTGCCGAAGGTGAAACAGTGGTGGCTCGCTGGTCTTGCCGCGGTACCCATAAGGGCGAACTGAATGGAATTGCGCCAACAGGTAAGCAATTCAACATCAACGGCATAAGCATTGCTCGCTTTACGAACGGCAAAATGTTCGAAGGCTTCGTCAACTGGGACGCTTTGGGTCTCATGCAGCAGCTCGGTGTTGTCCCTGAGCTCGCCAGAGCCAAGGCCACCGCCGCTTCCGCCTCCTCAAGGTAGCTGTCGCTGCTTCGCCGAAAAATCGGAGGGCCCGATCATACTTCGGGCCTTCTGATCGATTTCCGCGCTTCCCCGGTGCAATTCCATGCTCGAACGTTCAACTCAAAAACTAAGTGTTAACTGGATTCAAGGTGAGTTGTCGCCTGCTCCGGAGCGGCGGAGACTGGTCGACAATGCAATCCGTCGGGAGTTAGTAAACCTCTCCGAGAAACGACAACTTGAATTAAAGCTGTCCCTCAAACCCTTTGGAATGTGAATTCGATTCGAACCTAAGAATTTTGACGACGGTAGCGAGCTTGCTCAACTCGGGCGTCGAGTACGGTTGCTGAAATGGACATTGAAAACGGGGACCCGCGAGTTAGAGCCGTACAGAGTTTGCTTTCGACTGCACTGGCGTCATAATGGAAGTCAATTGGAGCTCAACCAGCCAACCCATGGAATGTCCAGTTTGTGCCGCTAAAAATCCAGACACCTCCCTGCAGTGTGGTAAGTGCCACACGCCATTTCCCGGTGCATCTGGGCAGGAAACCTTACATGACGGTCACACGCCGGAATCCTGGTCTGTCGAAGCCACCCCACAGGCAACAGGAATAGCGCCTGCTGTCGAAGACCTCGAACTGGGAACCGTATTATCCGGCCGCTACGAAATTCTCCAATTGCTCGGCCGAGGCGGCATGGGTTCGGTCTACAAGGCGCGCGACACCGAACTCGAACGCATTGTTGCCCTCAAACTCATCCGTCCCGAGCTTGCCAAAAATCCTGAGATTCTGCGGCGTTTCAAGCAGGAACTAATTCTCGCCCGGCAGGTGACTCACAAGAATGTCATTCGTATTTTCGATCTTGGCCAATCCGACGGAATTAAGTTCATCACTATGGATTTCGTTGAGGGCCAGGACCTCCGGGCATTGTTGCTGGAAAGAGGCAAATTGCCCCCCGAACAAGCAGCGCGCGTCATGTTGCAGATTTGCCGCGCTCTGGATGCCGCTCATTCCGAGGGAGTGATTCACCGTGACCTGAAGCCACAAAACATTATGGTGGCTCCGGATGGTCGCGTTTACGTGATGGACTTCGGCATCGCGCGGTCCGCGCACCTGCCTGGGATGACGCAAACAGGGGCGCTCATCGGCACCCCGGAATATATGTCCCCGGAACAAGCCCGCGGCGAGAAGCTCACGGAGCGTTCCGATCTTTTCTCGCTCGGAGTCATTTTCTACGAGCTTCTCACTGGCAAGTCACCCTATCCCGCTGACGCTCCGTTAGGAACCTTGTGGAAACGTCTGCAGGAAAAGCCAAAACCACCTATTGAGGTCGATGCTGCCGTTCCCAAGCCGCTCAACGACCTCGTCATGCGCTCTCTCGAGATTGAACCGGAGGATCGAATCTCAAGTGCCCATGAAATGGTACAGCAATTGGAAATCTGGCTTGGACCTACGGCGGGCGGCTCAACCGTTTATTTGCCCGCGAAAAGCATTTCGGCTTATTGGAAATGGGCCTCTGCAGCTCTCGGCTTATTGCTCGTTGCAACGGTGGTCACGCTACGATTAATTCGCCCGCATAAGCCCAACGCTGCTCACCCACCGGTGAGCGTTCTTGTGGCGGACATCAGAAATGAGACCGGCGATCCGATCTTCGACGATACTTTGGAACCGATGTTCAATGTCGCGCTCGAGGGGGCAAGCTTTGTCAATGCGTTCAGCCGCGGCAACGCACGCAAGCTTGCTGGCCAACTCCCCCACCCCACAGACAAACTCGACGAGCAGTCGGCTCGGCTGGTTGCGGTTGGTCAAGGGGTCGCCGCGGTCGTCACTGGCTCGCTCAGCCGCCGCGGCGATGGCTACAAAATGTCTGTGGAAGCATTAGACTCCCGGACTGGCAATTCCATCGCGACTTCGGAAGTAAGCGCTGCCAGCAAAGACGAACTGTTGCTCGACGTACCCAAGTTGGTCGCCCCCATCCGCAAAGCGCTCGGCGATTCTACGCCTGTATCGGTGCAACTGGTGGCCACGCAAGGAAGCTTCGCAGCCGGCAATCTGGAAGCGGTGCACCAGTACGGCATTGGGGTGGAACAGCAATTCGCTGGAAAAATGGAAGACGCATTGGCCTCATTCTCGAAGGCCTCGGAGCTGGACCCGAGCTTCGCACGTGCCTACGCCGCTATGGCTGCGATAGCAGGAAACCTCGGACGTACAGAAGATGCGACAAAGTATATCAAGCTCGCCATGGAGCACGTGGACCGCATGACTGAACGCGAGCGATACCGCAGCCGGGCCATGTATTACCTGAGGACCCGAAACTGGGGAAAATGCGTCGAGGAATATGGTGCACTGGTCAAGCAATATCCAGCTGATCTCGCCGGTCATATAAACGTGACTTATTGTTATGAGAACCTGCATAACCTGCCGAAAGTTGTCGAGGAGCTGCAGCACTCTCTGGAGATCCTGCCCCAGAATCAGCCATCACGCGCGAATCTCGCGTTATCTCTGTCGTACATGGGTGATTTCTCAGCGGCTGAGCGGGAGGCAAGGAAAGTATTGGAGGTCAACCCATCCTATGAGAAGGCCTATCGTGGTCTAGCGTATGCCCAGGTCGGGCAGGGCCAGATAGCCGAGGCGATCAAAACGTATCAACAGCTCGAGAAGGTCAGCAATGTCGGAGAGTCCTCCGCCGCCAGCGGAATGGCAGACATCGCTCTTTACGAAGGACGACTTGGCGACGCACTGCAATTGCTTCAGCGCGGGGCGGCCGTCGACCTAAAAGCCGGCCGGGCCGACTCTGCGGCCGCCGACTTGGCCTTGCTGGGAAATGCGTATCTCTTGCGAAAACAGAAAGCTCCAGCATTGACGGCACTGGAACAGGCACTGGCCAACAGCAAATCGATCTCGACTCGGTTTTTGACGGCGCGCGTCTACGCAGCGGCCGGCGAGACTGCGAAAGCGCGCTCGCTAGCTGCCACTCTCGCTGCCGAGTCGCAGCCCGAGCCTCAGGCCTACGCTAAATTGATAGAGGGCGAGGCTGCCCTTCAAGACAAAGACGCTCGCAAGGCGATCGCCTTGTTCAGCGAAGCCAACAAGTTGCTCGATAGCTGGATCGGACATTTCGATCTCGGCAGAGCCTATTTGGAAACCGACTCTTTCGTGGAAGCTAACTCGGAATTCGACCAATGCCTCGCTCGGCGCAGTGAATCCTTGGATTTATTCGACTTTGTGCCCACTTATGCGTACATCCCGCCGGTCTATTACTATCTGGGTCGTACGGAGGAAGGGCTTGGCAGTTCCGGGGCCGCCAATTCTTACTGGAAATTCGTGTCCATTCAAGAAAAAGGGGATGGCGGTACACTGCTCGAAGACGCCAAGAAGCGGATCGATGTGCTAAACAAGAGGTAGCTGCGAACCTGCTACTCCCTCTGTATCGGGCATCTCAGACCATCCTTCGCGCGTTGGCCTGTGACACTTCAACAAGAAATACAGCCGGCGTTCTGGGGCCAGTCTTAGCCTTCCAGGTCTCTGGCACTTGAATCGCCGTCGATTGCGCATGCAGTGGGCCGCCTGTCAGTGCGGCCCGCTGCGTTGCCACAGTCCTCAGAAACTTACAGTTACATGCGTCAAGTTCGACGCGCCGCTCGTGGCCCCCTGCGTGTTCGTATCCGTCACGAAGTATGTGTACGTGGTGTTGTTCTTGACATTGCTGTCCGTGAAGCTGGTCGACGGCGCATTCACGGTGCCAATGACTGCGAACAATGTCCGGTTCGCCGCCGTGAGGGTGGTGAACGAACCCAAAGCGCGCCAAACGGTATAGCCCGCTTTTCGTCTAACCTGGCACACCCCGGGCGGCGTCCAGCTTAGGACGACGAAATGAGCTTTGGGAGGCTCGATGGCTGTCGACCCGGTCGGAGGATCGGCCGTGGAGCAAGCCGTCTCCGCATCTTGCTCGTTGCCGCCAACCGTATCGAGGGCGTTCCCCCCGACCGTATCCAGGGCGTTGCCGCCAACCGTATCGAGGGAGTTCCCCCCAATCGTGTCGAACGCGTTTCCGCCAACCGTATCAAACGAGTTCCCGCCAATCGTATCGAACGCATTCCCGCCTATTGTGTCGAACGAATTTCCGCCCGAAAATCCGAATGTATTGGCTCGAGCACTGGTTTGACGTAGATCTAGATTTGACCAGTCATTATACCCGGCCAAGGGCGCGTCCACGTTGCTGCCCGCGGGCTTATTGAAGAAATTGTTGTTGAAATTGACGTCTTGCGTCAAACCTGCGTCAGTCGTACTCCCGTTGTTGTTCCAATCGATGGGAGCGGAGTAAGTTGTGCCGTCAACTCGCGTCATTTGCACTGTATCCAGCTTCGGCGTGCCGTCGCAATGTCTCGTGGCAACGCGGCCGAGTTGGATATCCAGCGCACTGGGAAGCGCATACCAACGTGTGTAATGATCGGCAGGGAGGCCGGTATACAGGTCTGTGCCAATCCCGACACCTTCATTTAGTGCTAGTTCAGAAAGGTTTGGCAGTGTCTGCCCTGAATAACCAATTCCTCCGTCGGGGAATCCACGAATCTGGTGCAGATAATTCATCGAGCTGAGAAAGTTGGGGCTGCAGTTCAATCCGTAGCTCGGCAGTCCCGGTGAACCATCCACCTGTGAACTATTGATCTTTTTTCCTTGGATATCTTGACCATTAGGAAAGAACGTGCCGCCATGCGTTAGCATGAACGTATGCCCCAATTCATGTAACAGCGTCCCGGCCTCCGCCGTGATGCTTCCCGCCTCATTGCTGCAATACGATTGGTGTAGCGCCAGCATCACCGAAGGATCTGCCTGGCACCCCGGCGCGTCGTCCACTGGCCACAAACCAAACGTGATCATCGAGTCTCCGCCACCCAGGTCCGAATGTCCGGAGCTGCTTGTCGGACCCCCATACGCAACCGCTAGTTGCGTCTGATTGCCTAGATTGTAAATGCCGTCTGCTACGCACGGTGCCAAAGTGCAGGTCGCCGTCGTGTTGGTTGTGGCGATGTTGAAAGTCGTTGTAGTCACTCCATTTGCGTCAGGGAGCGAATTGCTGAGATTCGTGAATAAATACGTCCCGTTTAGAGCGAGTTGTCCAATGGCTCCGGTGACGGTTACACGTTTGGAATTGGCGTCACAGCCGGAATTGGGGCAGTCTCCAGGCTTTAGGAGCCCTTGGGGCGTCGCAAGGGTTACTTTCGCGGTCGTTCCGGAATCCACGATTGAAATTAACTTGGCGAATGAGTTGTTTGACACCGCGCTGGCGAAGGTGGTCCAGAAAGTTCTCGGTGACCCCAATGAGTGGCCGAAAAGCACATAGTGCCGGCTGTCTTTTCCTCCGGGCTGAAATCGCCTTATGCAGGGGCCGTGCAGAGCAGCTTCACACGATATCTCGTCGGGGTAGTTGAGCGACTGGTTCTTAAAGAACAGCAAGCCTTCTTTCCAGCCGACTGCCGCCTGGCCTGGAAACTGGCACAGCGACGTCGCATCGGTGCAAAGCACCGTACTTTCAGAAATCTTGTTTCCCCCTGTGCCACCCTGGATGATGTACGGGTCGGGACAGGTAGACGGAGAAGTTGTCGAGCAGTTATTCGCATAGTTAGGCCCAACATCGAAATGAATGTGCACGTTTTGCGCGGCAAGGGTATCTCCCACCATGTCGAGAGCCGTTTGCTTCGGTAGATGCGAGTGCGGCGCATCGCTTGGGACGAGACCATCAAGGTTGCTGAGGTAATCGATCTGCACAAAAACATCTTGCTGACCGCTTGTCGCTCCAGGTAGCGCGACCGCTTGACCTGTCAGGAGGTCCGTATAGCCGTGGTTGGCCTTCCACACGTCGAGCAGTCCATCGCCGTCGCTGGACTGCACGGTAGTGCTGAATATGATGGCGCCCCAATCCACGCAACCGCCCCCGGACTGAGCTGACATGACCGAAGCCGTCGCCGAAGTGTCATATCCGCTCGCTCCGCCCTTCACCAAACTGCTGACGTCCCACGTTGGGTTGTCCCAAGAACCGTTATAGATCCCAGGAAAGGCTACGTTAGGAGCGCTCGGGTAGAGAAAGGGCAGGTTCTTGCCGTTCAGCCGTGCTGTTTCAGACTTATTTGGCTGGCCATCGCCTACAAGGTGCGTGATCTTAGCCCTATGGATACCATCAGGCTGATAAAATCCTTGGAGCGTCTGAGTCATCTGCGCATTCGTTTGGTTGCTTGGGGCGACGGCGCCATCGTAGAGAACGATCGCATTCAGTGGATATGCTGGTGAGAACTGGACCCTATATATGATTACCAAACTGGCGCCCAGTGTAAAAGGCGTCCCATTGCCATTTCCTCCGCCAGCCAGACTTACAGGAAAAGTACCATTCCCCTGGATTCTCCCAGTCGTCGGATCTACAGGCAAAAACGGCCGGACGTCCGCGCGGTACGCCACGATGGTTTTTACACCCCCGTTTGAACCCCCGCAGCCACCGTTACTCCAGGAGGTAGGAGCGTTTTGGTTGCCGAGAATCTTTCCAGTGATGGCGAAACCGTTGAAAGTTCCCGTTTGTCCAGGGTGCGGCGGAAGCTGCGACGTAGACTCGACGGTTTCCCAGTAGAGGAAGGCAGCCACGATATCGGCGCCCACAGGCACACCCGGAGAGGGCACACCGGTGGCACTGGCCTGCACTGTATCCGGAATCCTTATGGCGCCCGTCGTGATGTCCCATCCTCCAACGACGTAGTCCCCTGTAACAAAATAGTTCTGGGAGGGCGCCAGTCCATTCACAACTTGTCCAGCGGCCGGCCGCGCAAACCAAATCCCTAGCAGTAACATAAAG
>Ga0210402_10006027_pt1 | contig 10773 bp, 9 predicted proteins | sample IncBWC7MmetaG_FD_161055 | JGI IMG/M metagenome (GOLD analysis project Ga0210402, IMG submission 161055) | Forest soil microbial communities from Barre Woods Harvard Forest LTER site, Petersham, Massachusetts, United States - Inc-BW-C-7-M | ecosystem: Environmental > Terrestrial > Soil >... | reverse complement strand
GATGGTATTCACCGGCAAAGGCCCTTTGTTGAGGAGTGCTTCAAGTATCCGGAAGTCGGTATCGTCGATTCCCGTCTCCTCAAGTCCCGCATAAAGATATTTCGCGGCCGCCCGAAAGGCCTTCCCCAATACCAGCCAACAGTGAACCGGCTCTCGCGAGTTCTTGTCCATGTCGAAACTATTGTGCTCTTTTTATGTAACCAATGTCCAGAATAATGAATCTATATCAATATAATTGACATCAATGTATAGTGGGAGAGGCACCCTGCAAATGGAAAGCACAGATCAAAAGCCGATTACTTTGCGCGGTTGCTCGTAAGCGGATTCAACAAGCAAAAGGAGGAACTGCATGGCAACGAATTCCATCGCAATTTCCAAAGATGTGGAGGCAATAAGCTTTTGGCAGGGAACGGTGGTCGTACTGGGACGCTTTTTGTTCGCGCTGATTTTCCTGTTTGCTGCCCCAAATCATTTCACCAAGCAAACTATCGCCTTTTCGGCTTCTCAAGGCGTGCCCTTGGCTGGGATCGCGGTTCCCCTTTCTGGGGTGGTGGCCATCGCCGGGGGCCTCAGCATTTTACTGGGCTACCGAGCAAAACTTGGCGCCTGGCTCATCGTGCTGTTCCTGATTCCGGTCACCCTGATATTGCACAAGTTCTGGACCGTAACCGACCCCATGATGGCGCAGATCCAAATGATTCTCTTCATGAAAAATGTCTGCATGCTTGGCGGCGCCTTGCTGATTTCTCAATTTGGAGCTGGACCGTTTAGCCTTGATGCTCGTCGCTCGCGCTGAACGCACCGAATGAAAGGAGAGTACTAAAATGCGCCATGAGTCTGAATCATCGAGTTTGGCAGCTATCAAAGCGCCCATCTCACAGGAGGCTTTCAACCAGCTATTTCGCGAAGCGCGGACCCACTCCACGTGGCTTCCCGAACCCGTGCCGGTAGAGCTCCTACGCAAGGCCTACGAATTGGCGCGCCTTGGACCGACCAGTGCCAACGGCTCACCCGCCAGATTCGTTTTTTTAACCACGCCCGGTGCCAAGGAGCGTCTCAAGCCAGTTCTAGCGGCCGGCAATGTCGACAAAACCATGGCCGCTCCTGTGACCGTCATCATCGCCTGGGACACAGAATTTCACGAGAATCTTCCCAGGCTCTTTCCGCAGGCTGATATGCGCTCCTACTTCATCGGAAATAAACCGTTGATTGAGGAGAACGCCTTCCGCAACAGCTCCCTGCAAGCTGCTTACTTCATCCTGGCCGCACGCGCTCTTGGATTGGACTGCGGGCCGATGTCCGGGTTCGACGCTGGCAAACTGAATGCGGCATTCTTTCCGGACGGGAAGTGGAAGGTCAATCTCCTCTGCAACCTGGGCTATGGAGACCAGCGCAAGCTCCATCCACGTAATCCTCGCCTGAATTTTGAGGAAGCAGCTGTGATTTTATAGAGGTCGAAACTTGCCAACAAGCAATCCTACGGGGCACGCAGTGGCTTGTTGGATGCCCGAGCATATTTAGAATCGCAGTTTAATCATCGAACGAAATCGCGCATTCGGATGGTACGAGAAGTCTGCTTATAGTGAGCAATCTCTCCGGTCGCCACAAGCGCGTTTATCGGGAGCCACCAGCCGGAGGCATTACTTCCGGTTTGCGTGTCATCCGTCTGGAACCGGCGCCGCATGAGTTCGCCCTTTCAGACGTACGGCCAGCGTCTTTAGTATTTCGCGCGAAACCTGCTCATCTGATACGGCGCCCGCCACGCCGATCGCGCCGACAAGCGCCTATTCACAAGGCTCGCCTTAAGCGGGACTATACCCGGTTTGCACGGCCTCTCCCTGAACCATCTAGGCACTGCAATGCTGATGCGCTGGGCGCTCGTGGATTCGCAAGAAACCGTTAGCTGTGTACCCCATCCGTTCACCAATGTTCATGATGTTCACCATGTTCAGGTCATCGGATTGGCGTTGGCTTGAGCCACTACTGTCTTCAGTGAACCATTCGCCGCGGTAGTTTCGTTTCTCGCCGGTCTAAGTAGGCCCGATGATTCCGGCACATCGCGAGTTCTCGGTATTTTGCATCTTTGACGGTTTTCCGAAAGTGAAACCTGCTTTAGTCGGGGCAGAATCTCAACACAGTAAACCCCCTCGTCGAGCCAGCCGGGAAGAGCGGAATCTTTCCACGCTGCTTTCGCAGCCCCACGCCGACGCTGTGTCTCTGCTCGACGCTTTTGTGTCTGATCGCTTTGAGCAACAATACGTCCTTGCTGTGCCACCGTGACCAGGCCCGGCAGTAGCGTAGCCCGCCGCTGCCATCGCCCCACCACAGTGTAGGCATGCAGGGTCATGTATGGCTTTCCAGAACTCTCTCCATAAAGACTCTCTCCGAGAAGCCTTTGGAAAAGGCTACATCAGGGTACATGCCTACACACCAGCGGATTGGAGCCCCAATCGCCGCTGAAACAGGACCCTTTTCAGTGAGCCAGACCGGGTCCTCCTTGGTCTGTGCAGCCCGGGCAAAATCCGCCGCACTACTCAGAGAGCACTAAGATTGCTTCCGAGTGGCCCAAGCTCATGGACGGGCTTCGTAGACGACGTTAAACGGTGTTTCCGCGGCTCTGCGGAAACGGCTGAAGCCAGCCGCGGTGACTACTTCGCGAATGCGTTTTTCGCCTGACTGCGCACCCAAGCACAGCGCAACTTCCTGTGAACGCGAACAGGGAGTACACAACAAAGTTGAAAAAGAATAGTACACGCGGCCGACCGGATTCAGATTGTCTTTAAGTTCATCGTGGGCAAACGGTTCGACGATCATCCATGTGCCATCCTTGCTAAGTGAATTGCGCACATGGGTTGCGGCACCGACCGGGTCACCCATGTCGTGCAAACAATCGAACACGGTGACCAAATCGTAGTTTTTCCCTGGAAATGCTTTGGCCTTGGCGACGCCAAAGTTGAGGCGAACCTCGAGACCCTCTTTAGCGGCGGTCGCGCGAGCGCCCTCGATGGACTTGTCGTGATAGTCGAAGCCAAAGAATTGCGATTTTGGGAAGGCTTTAGCCATCAGCACGGTGGACGCACCCTTGCCGCACCCAACATCGGCGACGCGCGCGCCGGCTTCGAGCTTAGCCTGGACGCCGTGCAGGGAAGGAATCCAAGAACTGACAAGGTTTGCTGCATAGCTTGGCCGGAAGAATTTCTCACAGCCATGAAACACATCTTCATCATGCTCATTCCAACCCATGCCTTCGCCGGATCGGAAGGCTTCGGTAATCCTGGGAACTGCGGCCAGAGAGCCGAGGGCCAATTGGAAGGCGCCCGGAAGATAAGCTGGACTATCTTCGTTCGCCAGCGTAAATGCCTGCTCTTCGCTGAGACTGAACTTGCGAGTCTGCTCGCTATAGGTGACATAGCCCCCTGCAGCTTGTGAGCTCAGCCATTCGCGCACATAACGTTCGTCTGTTTTGGTCTTAACGGCTAGCTCGGCCGAAGTCAGCGGGCCTTGGGCGAGAGCCTTGTACAGCCCCAATTTTTCGCCGATCACCACCATGCCAGAGTGGACCGCAGCGCCTAGATCCCCAACGAATTGCCCTACGAACACATTTAGCTTGTCCATATCGAGTGCCATTCTAATTCTCCTTTGTAAATCCGATTTCTTTGACTCCTCGTTAAATGATGAGGTGCGCGAGTACCGATTACTTAATCTTGCTGGGGTCATCGTCAGGATTCACGTAGTTGAACTGAAGCGGAGATTGTCCGTGGACCTGGACAATCGTTTCTCCGGTGGCCAGGGCGTAGTGGTGCATGTTGGGATCGAGGAAGGCAAAGCTACCTGTAATGAACGCGTTCATCTTGTTGGTGTCGAACTGATCGCCCATGCCAACTTTGAGCGTACCGGAAATGATTGTGACGTTTTCCCTATTCGGGTGCCAATGGGGCGCGATGCGGAACCCATCAGGCATCTTCAAGCGAATCGTGAAGTCGCCGGTAGAGGCAGTTGGATCGCCTTCGAGCACAGCAAACTGCGCACCAGGACGCACAACGGGCGGCGCCGCTCCCCAGGAAATGGCATCGGGGGTGAATGCGTTTTTTTCGTGGGAGTTATCGTGCGCGGCGCTGGTGAATGCCAGTCCCGCCCAAGAGAATATTCCAGCTACTGCAACAGCTAGGAACGAGTGTCGTTTCATTGTCGAACCTCCGTTGTTTGGGTATCGAACCGCGGCAATCATGTCTTGAGCGGAGGACGATTCCAATGACGTGTTCATACAGATTGCGTATCTTTTCTATATCGTCGCAAATTGCTGATTCTTACGGGATAATGCCTCTCGAGAGCCTCATGCGAAGCACACGGTCGGCAACGGGCGACATTGAACTGGACCTGGGGCGTTATGAGCTTCGCCGACAGGGCCAGCGAGTCAAACTCGAAAAGAAGCCGATGGAACTGCTCATTTTTTTGGTGAGCCGCCGAGATCAATTGGTTTCGCGCCAGGAGATCGTAAGCAAATTGTGGGGCTCGGATTTGTTCCTCGATACCGAGCCCAACATCAACAACATTGTGCGAAAAATCCGCTCCGCTCTAGGTGACGACTCCGCGAAGCCTCGTTTTCTCGAAACCGTAGTGGGCAAAGGTTACAGATTTGTCGGACCGGTGCGAGTACTGGACGCGCGTTATCCACAATCCGATTTTGCGCCGGGCGTTGTACGCGCGGCCGCCCCAGAGAAGACGCGCCGGTGGAGCGAGCGTACTTCTCTGGCCGTCTTGCCCCTGATGCTTCTCGGCAGGGACACGGATGACAATGGCGTGTGCCTCGGATTTGCCGATGCACTGGTCGTGCGGTTAGGGAATTTGCCGGGCGTCGACGTCCTTCCAACTTCCGCAGTGCTTAGCGTGCCGACCGGGGCGATGCCTGTGGACGCCGCTTCGCGACTTGGCGTGCGGTTTGTCGTTCACGGTGGCATTCAAATATCCAAGGGACTTTGGCGCCTCTCACTGGAAATGTTCGACACGCATCTGCAAAGTGTCTGCTTCACAAGGAAGCGTGATCTGGACCTCAATCGCCTATCCGACCTCGAGGATGAGATCGCCAAGCAAATCGCCATGGCACTGAACCGGCCGCTGGGTGCAGCGATAGTTCAACGCTCCCCGCGCTATAGCAAGGACCCTACGGCTTATGCGGATTTCATGCGGGGTTACAAGCTCAGCTCCTCTGGCAATCCAGCGATGCTGGACGAAGCTGGTCGGCACCTGAGCAATGCGGTTGCTAGAGATCCAGCATTTTCCTTGGCGCACGCAGTGCTTTCCGTGGTCTGCGCCACTCGTCACTTTGAACTTGATCCATCGAGCGCGTGGTGGGAGAAGGCCGAGTTTCATTGTTGCCGCGCGCTGGATCTGGATCCGGATTTGCCCGAGGGGCACGTCGCCCGCGCGTTTCTCTTTTGGGGGCCGTCCAGGAACTTCCAACACCTAGAAGCGATTGACGAGCTCAAACGAGCCTTGGCTCTGCAGAACAATCAGCCCCAAGCGTACAACCGTCTGGGAACGATCTTGGCTCACATCGGTCTGCTCGAGCACGCCCGTGAAATGTTCGAGCGGGCACGGCCATTTCATCCCAGAAAAGCTGTTAGTCACAGCATCGTACAAGTGTACGTTTGGAACCAAGAATACGACTTGGCACGCGTGGAGATCGAAGCTTGGCGTGCCGAGAATCCGGAGAACAAATACCCTGTCTACTTTGCAGTTCAACTGGCCTTGCTGACAGGAGATTTGAAAGAAGCAAGAGCCCTGTTGGACGAAGCGGTTCAGTTGTTGCCGGAAGAACCGCTAATTGTCAGTTTGGAGGGTGTGTACTACGCGTCGAAAGGATTAGCCGGAAAGGCGCTCGACTGCCTGACAACGGCTTGTGCGAGCCCAAAATCATTTGGGCATGCGCACCACAGCTACTATCAAATCGCCTGCATATTGGCATTGTTGGAGCGGCGTCAAGCTGGGTTTGAGTGGTTGGAGCGGAGCGTTTCGAGTGGCTTCGCGTGCTGGCCTTTTTTCCTCAAGGACCCTCACCTAAAAAACTTACGCGACCTACCAGAGTTTGAGGTTTTGGTGAGCTCGGTGCAAGCCAAGTACCCTGACCGTCTCGGATTGCTTTAGCGGCACGCGCCCTCGCGTTTACCCTAGGCTAAATGCTGCAACTGCCCACACTCCCGACACCGTTTTCGCGTCGCCCGATAGATATGGTTTTGGTTGCGCGGGTTCACACCAGGGTCAGCTGAAAATTTCATATATCGGTTTCCGCGTTTAATCAGGCATTGCGGAACGTTCCCCCGACAACTCTTGCGCAGCCGGCTCGCATCCAACTGTGCACCTTCATTGCGAAGCAAGAAGGAGCGCACCTATGCCTATTCGAGTCGGCTTGTCCGTTGTGGTTGTCGTCTCGATATTGACGGGCCTTGATTGGCCTCGATCGGCTTTCGACCAGGATAGAGGTGGTCAGGAAGGCGCCTTTCACAAGCAGGTGGATCTCGTGTCCGTCTATTTCACGGTCCGCGATGACAAGAAACACCTGGCCAGCGATCTGGCGCAAGACAAGTTCAGCGTCTCTGAAGACGGCCAGCCGCAGGTTATCAAGCTGTTTGCCCACCACAGCGACGTGGTCCTGAACGTGGGAGTGCTCTTGGACACGGGCACTAACATGTCCTGGATTCTCGGCGAGGAGGCGCAGGCCGCGAGGCTGTTCATGAAGCACATTGTAAGGCCCACAGACCTTGGCTTTATTCTGAGCTACGCCTCGCGGGTTGAAACTGTGCAGTTGCCGACGTCAGACGTTGCGCTCCTGGAGGAGAAGGCGGATACCGTTGGGAGTGGAACGGCGATTGGATTGCCAGACCAAGGCCCGTCCCCCGAGCCGAGGATCGGGATGCCCGGGAGTGGAGGGACGGTAGGCATCAACGGGCGACCCATTAACGAGAACCGCGAAGCCCACCTGTACGACGCGATCCGTGTGTCCACACTCCGTTACCTGGCGGGCGAGGTGGGACGCAAGGCGGTGGTTATCGTAGCCCTCTCCGGCGATTCCCGAAGTGAGTCTTCGATGGAAGAGGCCCTGGAAGCTCTGCTCGAAAACGACGTGATCGCCTATGTCTTGCAGATTTACGATGCCTCAAAGCGGGACAATTGCGACGTGCTCCACATCTACGGAGAAGACGGGCACGGAGAGTCCCTGCTCAAGAAACTCGCCGAGGCCACCGGCGGGCGGATGTTGGAAGTTCGGGGTGTTGGTAAACTCGAAGCCGCGCTTGACGAGATCTCCGACGAACTGCATCACCAGTACAGCCTAGGCTACTACCCCGAAAACAAGAATTGGGACGGCAAGTTCCGCAAAATTCAGATTTCCGCGGGGGAGAAAGCCTATAAGGTTTATGCTCGCAAAGGCTACTATGCCAACCCTCCGGCGGGGAATGTAGCGGCAACCCACTAACCAATGAGTTGGCGCCGAACTCTACACCAGTCGCCCACCCGCACAGGCGCTGTACAACTGGTGCATCATTATCAAGATCGAGGGGCCGTGGCAGCGGCAGCTAACTCCTGAGAAGTGCTTGGTTGACTGGACATTTGGTCCTTCATCCTCATTTCCTGAGGCGTGGGTTCTGCAACGTGGGTCGCAAGCATCCAATCGTAGCCCTCGGGATCGACAATGGCTCCCACAGCGGTCGCTCCAAAACGTATCCATCACTGGTCCTTTATCAAACACCGCTCTGAGAAACCTCTGGGTCGCGGAAAGCAACAATACTTAAAGGGGAAAGGTTCGGCCAGTCACGTACCATGGCAAAGCAAGCGGACGATGATTGGAGTACAATGGGGTAGTAAGAACGCAGTAGCGGACTGTTACCGCACGGCTGGAATCCCACAGTTTCTCTAGCATCTATCAGCACTCGCGTCCGGGAGTCTCTAGACCGCAGTAAATCGTTAGGGCAATCCTAGCCAATCAGACGACAGCCTGATAAACGGAGGAAACCTTGGCACTGGTGATCGAGGAAAAGTACGACCAAGTACGCCAACTCATCGGTATTGGCAAGGAGCGCGGGTATCTGCTCTACGCTGAGGTGAACGACATTCTCCCCCCAGAAGTGCATTCCTCCGAGGAGATTGACGAAATGCTTTCAACCTTTGAGCGCTGCGGCATCAATATCTACGAAGACGCCACCAGTGCCGAGGCCGCTCGTGATGCTGCGGAAACCACCGATTTCGGTGCCGCGGAGCCGAAAGAGGAAATTCCAACTGAGGACAGCGAACTCGATCTGACAGCGGGAACGCTCGATAAGACGAACGACGATCCGGTTCGATCGTACCTTCGCGAAATGGGTACTGTTCCACTGCTGACGCGCGAAAGTGAAGTGGTGCTTGCGAAGCGCTTCGAGCGCGGGCATCTGCTCGTTCTTAAAACCATTACGCGGGCGCCGCTCATTCTGAAGGAAGTGTTGCAGATTGGGGAGGTTTTGCGTAACGAGTCCCGCTCTATCAAGGAAATCGTCGAGTTTGAGGACGAGGAGCTGTCCGACGAGAAGATCGAAGCGAAGACAAAGAAGACGCTCAAGCAGATCGATAAGATTGCCACGCTCTATCTGTTAGCGACGAAGCAAGCTGAGAAGCTCCAGCGTGTTCCGCGTTCCAAGAAGCGATCTTATCTCCATGCTCGCTACGCTCTCGCCCGGACCCGCGTCGAGATGTCTAAACGCGTCCGAGAACTCGATTTCAAGCTGTCCGAGAAGAAGCGGCTGATCAAGAAGATTCACCAGACGGTCGAACGCGTTCAATTCCTAGAGCGCGAAATCGGAAAGCTCGAGCGCCGAGTCGATGCATCGAAAGCCGATGTCCAGGCCGAGGCGCGCAGGGACCTGAAAGCCCGTCGGCAGGAGTTGAACGAGATTGATGTCGCGAGTGAGGTCAGCTCGACGGAGCTGAAGCGGGGGCTCCAAATCATCCTGCGGGGTGAAGCAGAAGCCGAACAGGCCAAAAAGGAATTAGTCGAAGCAAACCTCCGCCTCGTCGTCTCCATCGCAAAAAAGTACAACAACCGCGGCCTGCAGTTTCTCGATCTGATTCAGGAAGGCAATATCGGTCTCATGAAAGGGGTGGATAAGTTTGAGTGGCGGCGTGGATACAAGTTCTCGACTTATGCGACTTGGTGGATCCGCCAAGCCGTCACCCGCGGCCTCGCTGATCAGGCACGCACAATTCGCGTTCCGGTACACATGATCGAGACAATCAACAAAGTTGTGCGAACTCAGCGACAGCTTGTGCAGGAATTAGGCCACGAGCCTACTTCTCAAGAAATTGCCAAGCGCATGGATATCAGCGTCGAAAAGGTGCGCAAGACCAAAAAGATTGCGCAGCAGCCGATCTCGCTTGAAACGCCCATCGGCGAGGAGGAAAACTCGCACTTAGGAGACTTTCTCGAGGACAAGAATGCCATGTCGCCCTCGGATACGGCCACCTACCTGAGCCTCCAAGAGCAGACATCCTCGGTGCTGAAGACGCTTTCACCACGCGAAGAGAAAATCATCAAGATGCGCTTCGGCCTAGAAGACGGCAGCGAGCACACGCTTGAGCAAGTGGGCCAAACATTCACCGTCACCCGCGAGCGTATCCGTCAGATTGAAGCCAAGGCGCTGCGTAAGTTGAGGCATCCTGCGCGCTCGAACCGGCTTCGCGGCTTCCTCGAACTCCACTCAAGAGGTCACGTTAGACCTATTACAAAATTGTGACTTCGCTGGACTTCGGGCGTCGTCGTGAAATGAGACCCTTTTCAGTGAGCTGTTTGGGTCCTCCTTGGTCTGTGCAGTGAACGAACTCTCCTGAACCGGAACCGCAGCAATCGGTCTATCTCCGATCGGCCCCCGAAGTTGGGGCAGAGTCCGCCGCACTACTCAGAAGTACTCACGTTGCTTCCGAGTGGCCCGTAATCCGTCAAGAGTCGAAGCCAAGCTTGGAGATCACTCCCTACAAGTCGACTTCTCAGGACTAAACTACGTTGCGATTCCCGGAATAACTTCCGAGTTGCCGACTATCCGGCCGGAAAGGTAGTGTGCCATTGTACTTCAACCACATGGCAACGGTATCCACCAGGTGGCGTGTACAGAACTGGTTTGAAAGCCATTACCTTCATGTCGAGATATATGTATCGCCTTGCCGCAGAGATACATCAAATAAGCCGATTTTGAACAGCGCCTGCAGAGTCTTCGACTATATCCACAACACGACAGCATGGAGCAAAAAGAATGAGAGTTGAGCTCTTTCCACCCGAATCTGTCACCGAGTCGCGGCATTGGATGCGACATGATCAGGCTTTCGCAATGATGTTGCGGCCGGGCTCAATTGAATGGGGCTCGAAGCGTTCCGCACTGGAAAAATTCGACTACGGCGCGGGCGACCTAGCACTGTGTCATCGTCATGTGGGTGAGTGGGTTGGACTCATGAACGTACCGCATCTGCAGCTCGGCATTTCCGATGCGGCTCTGATGGCCAGCTCTGATGGAGCCTACGGCGAGGTAGAACTGCACCCTTCACACAAGTTTGCGGACCCGCGCCTGAGTGCGATGGTTGCGGCCGTTCAAGCGGAAATGGTAGCTGGTTTTCCGAGTGGGCGGCTTTTTCTGGATTCTGTCGAACAGGCGATGGCCGTGGCCCTCGTCAATGGCCATGCGGTAAGGCACCGCCCTGTACAGATGTACAAGGGCGGACTAGGCTCAGCGCGCTTGCGAAGGATTAAAGAGTTGGTCC
>Ga0210402_10006025_pt1 | contig 10775 bp, 11 predicted proteins | sample IncBWC7MmetaG_FD_161055 | JGI IMG/M metagenome (GOLD analysis project Ga0210402, IMG submission 161055) | Forest soil microbial communities from Barre Woods Harvard Forest LTER site, Petersham, Massachusetts, United States - Inc-BW-C-7-M | ecosystem: Environmental > Terrestrial > Soil >... | reverse complement strand
GCCGTTGGTGTCGATACCTAGAAAATTCCCGGAAATGGTGTAGGTGCCCGCCGACGGAGCGGTGAACAAGACGGAGACAGTGCCGCTTTCGGGGTCCATCCACAAGTTGTTTGTGGGTAGAGAGAGGGTGGTTGAGACAAAGGTGCTGCCGGTGACATTTTGGCCGACGACCAGGGAATTTGGCACCGCCGCGCCCGTCCACCAACCTGGCAGGCCCGTGCCGTTAACGCTGCTATAGCCTTGGGCGCTGGTGAACGCGGTCGAGTTGTACTCGTAGGTCCACACGCCGTTTGGGTTGCTGGCAGAGCTGAACCCGGTCACGACGTCATAGGTGGTGTCTGCGTTGAGGTTAGGCGCCGCGATGCCCACGAGCAGGGCTGCAATTGCGATCCACAGATATTTGCGCATGTTCGGAATCTCCTTGTTGCGCCTGGGCGAAGATAGACACCTTTCCCGGAGTCACGGGGTGACTGGGACGAATGTCTGCACCTTGTTGGCCTGCAATAACGGAATGTTGAGCGCTTGGGTCGTTTGGCTGTTGATGTCGTGAGATGCCATGAGATGTCCTTTCATGTCCTCTACGAGCAGGTTTCAAAGGTGGGCCGGAAGGCAAATTACGGTCAATTGCCAGGCAGGATTTGATCGAGGCGTTCGATCACGTGGAAGTTTCATGCACAGATATGGCATCGAGTCTCCTTTTGTGACCTACGGATGCGGACTAGACGAGGCGAAGACAAAATTGGTGTACCCAGGAGCTGCTCGGGCCAGTGGACATTTTCTGGTTACAAGGGACAAGGTCTTGTAATTGAACAGGTTAGCTGACGGGACTCCACAACATTAGCTGGCAACAAACGTGCTTTTGATGGTCACCGGATTAGACCGTTCAGGGCTTGCCATTTGGAATTTCCAGAATTCATAGGGCGGTAAACCCAGGACTTGGTGGGGCGAAGGGGCTAACTTCGCGGTTCCAGCTTCCGAGCATTGTGGGCTACGGAATTGCCAAACGACCAAAAACTGCCAGAGCGTCGGCGGAACGACCAGCGGCTGAACTCGTGGAAGGCTATCGGCGCGTATTTTGAGCGCGACGAGCGGACGGTAAAGCGCTGGGAAGCCCAACGTGGTCTGCCGGTCCACCGGGTTCCGGGCGCCGGGCGATCGGGTGTCTACGCGTGCACCAGCGAACTGGCGGAGTGGCTCAAGACAGCCGATACCCATACACCGTTAACCACGGCTGGCGACGATCCTCCCTCGGAAAGTTCAATTGCGGCGGTGGCAACTCCCCCGGCGGTGGATTCCAGCGACAGGTCGCCGCGTCGTACCAGGATGATCATTTCGCTGGCGGTGGCAGTGCTGGTGTTCTCGGTGGTTTCGTTTGCCACCTATCGGCAGCTGCGTTTGGGGCATGCGGCGCTGGCGAGTGCGCGGCCAGCGGGATTGAAAGCGGCAGCTAACCCGGAGGCCGAAGAGCTGTACCTACAGGGCCTGTACCATTGGAACAAACGAACTCCTGAAAATTTGAATTTGGCGCTGGATGATTTTACACAGTCTATCGTGCACGATCCGAACTACGCGCCGGCTTATGCCGGGATGGCCAACTGCTACAACCTGATGCGCGAATATACGCTGATGCCGGCGAAGGAAGCGTACCCGCGGGCGATGGCCGCGGCGAAGCGTGCGATTGCGCTGGACGATTCGCTGGCGGAAGCGCACAACGCCCTGGCGTTCGGGGATTTCTACTGGTCGTGGGACGCGGCGTCGGCAGAGCAGGAATTTCAGCGGGCGATTGCACTGGATCCGCACTCGGTGGCGGCGCATCACTGGTACGCGACGTTTCTGATGGTGCTGGGACGGGCGCAAGAGGCGCTTGCGGAGATTGAAGAAGCCCGCAAACTTGATCCGCAGTCGTCGGCAATCCTGGCGGACAAGGGGCTGATCCTGTTCGCTGCGGGTCAGGAGAGCCAATCGGTGGAGCTGCTGAAGCAGATCGAAGCGACGGACCCGGCGTTTTTGTCGCCGCACGCGTATCTGGCGACGGTGTATCTGGAAATGAAAAACTTCCGGGAATATCTGCCGGAAGCCAAACAAACAGCCGAATTGCTGCACGATCAGAACCGGATGAAAATTGTCACCGCGGCTGAAGAGGGTTTCGCTGCCAATGAAGGCGACGGGATGCTGCGGGCCATGCTGAGTGTCGAGAAGGAGCTGTATAACGAGCGTCAGTTCGATGCGTACGATCTGGCTACGACCTATTGCCTGTTGGGAGAGAAGAAGCAGGCGCTAAGCTTGTTGAAGGTTGCGGTGGCCAATCATGACGAGCGGGATGTTGCGTTGCGGATAGACGAAAACTTTGCAGCGCTGCATGATGAGCCGGAATTCCGCGCGATGCTCGAGCAGGTGGGATTGCCGGGATTGGAATAAATGCGTTAGCGGGCTGAGGCGGCGGGAATGCGTTTGGTGCCGTTAAGCTCGGATTCGATGTCGGCGATATTGCGTTTGGCGAAATAATCGAAGAATTGCCAGGTACCGTATTTTTGCTGGAGTTGCGGCAAGACGGTGTCGACGATTGCCGAGCCGGATTTTCCATCCTTTTTTGCAGCGGAAACCCAGTCACGTATATCGGAGAGATATCCACGGAAGGCGGCGACGTCCAAGGCGTTGCCGGGATCGCCATGTCCCGGAATGAAGACTACCGGCGATTCGCCGGAGAATTTTGAAAAGGTGGCGAGGGTTTCCATCCAGAGAAAAGTGGAAGCGTCAATCAGGTTGGGAAGAGTTTGCCGCCAGAAAAGATCGCCGGTGAAAACGGCCACGGATTTTTCTTTTTCGACGATGACCACGGAATCGCCGCCGGTGTGTCCGGGGAAAAACTCGACGCGAAGCGGAACCGAGCCGAGGCGGAGTTCGATGGTCGATTCGTAGAGAATATTCGGTGCGGCGAGATTTTCGACTTGGGATTTTTGTTCGGGCTTGATGTCTTTGCCGAAGAATTTCAGATTTTCGGTGTGAATCCATGCAGGGACGTTGCGATGAGCGATGATCACCGCGCCTTCCTTGGCGAAGACCGCGTTTCCGGCGACGTGGTCGAGATGGTAGTGAGTGTTGATGACAAATTTGATGGGGAGCTTGGTGACGACGCGAATTTCGCCGAGCAAAGCTTGCGCGGCGGGCGCGTTGTCGAAGGTGTCGATGACTGCGACGCTGTCGTCGCCGACAACGAAGCCTGCGTTAGCACCGGATTCACCTTTGGCGTTATCAATGGCGGCGTACATGCCGTGGCCGAGATTTTTCAGGGAGAAGGGGAGAGCGGAGTTTGCGGCGGGCACCGGAGTTTGTGCGTGCAGAGAGGCGATGGCGCAGGAGAAGAGGAGCGCTAAAGTCAGGGTACGCATCGCAAGTATCGTAGCGCAAGGTAGGCGAGGTTGACCATAAGGTTTAACGGTGCTGTGAACGCAATGCAAAGAGCCGGCTCAATCCATTTTGGGGTGAGCCGGCATTTTACGAAGAACGGATTGAAAGCTTACTTGTGATGCTCGGAGTTTTGCTTTTGTACCGGGCGATCGGTCTTGTTGTTGTGCTTGTCGTTGTAAATCTGCTTGCTGGTATTGTTCTGTTGATGATTGACCTGCGCTTTTTCCTGGGCGGTGAGCTTGCCGCCGTTGGCCGCGCGATCGTTTTTCACTTCGCGGTTGATGTTGGCCTCGCGATTTTCCAGGTGGCTGGTTTCTTTTGGAGTGAGCTGGCCAGATTTGACGCCATTGGCGATGCGGGCTTGCTGGTTGGCTTGGCGTTCGTTAACGCGGCTCATGGCGGCGGTAGCCGGGCGGCCATGATTTTCGGACGCGAAATTCGCGCGGTTGGTGCTGGCCGTGTGCTCATGCGAAGTTTGCATGGCGGTCGGCTGAATGTGGTTTTCGCGGCTGGCAGCCATTTCTTCACGCGATGGCCGCGCGTTGATTCCGCCGGGGCCGCCGCTGAAGCTGGTGCGATTTACCGTGGTGTTGTTGACGATCACCGTTTTATTGACGTAGGTGTTGTGGATGACGGTGGTGTTCACGTTTACGACCGCGGTGTTGTATGCGAAACGTCCGCCGCGCCACTCTCCGCCGACAAATCCGACGCCGCCGTAGCCGAAGCCGTAATTCACGCCGCCGTAGAAGCCGATGTGTGGGCCCCAGTAACCGGCGTGGAACACGTATACGCCTTCATTCCAGCCCCAATAGCCTGGAGTCCAAAGCACACCGACGCGCGGGGGCGAGACCCAAACGCCGGGCACCCAGTAGTAGCCTTCATCGCCGTAGGCCCAATAACCGGGTGTCCACAGATAACCTTCGACGGGACAAGGCGGCTGGGTGTAAACCGGAATGGCTGGCGGGCCAACGTGAACGGAAATGCCCACAGCAACCTGTGCTTGCGAAGCGGCGGGCAACACGCAAGCCGCTAACAGCAAAAGCAAAATTCGCATCGAGAACAATTTGCGCATCACGGGATCCTCCCAAGAATTGTTCATTGCATCGCGATCAAAAATCAAAAACGTGAAGGAACTCGATTCAGTTCCAGTTGCCGTCAACGAGGACAAGACGGCTTCTTTTATGAGAACACCGAATTGAGGCGAATGTTTCGTCGGCGAAGTACAGTGTTGACTGTACGAAAGGACAGGGGAGTGCAGGTGGCCAAATTTTTGCGCGGGTTTTGAGCTCGACGGCAGGAATGTCTGAAGAACTAAGTGCTCTCCAATTTTTCCGCAATTTCCAACATATTGGTGACGGAGTTCCAGTTGCGCCCGGTGCCGGGAGTTTGCAGAAGTTTGTAGATGCGCGGGAAGGGCAGCTTGGATTGGCCCTGGCCGTTTGGGAAATAAATGTAGAGTTCGCGGCCAATGGCGTGGAGTTCTTCTGGCTGAAATTTGTGGTCCAGCACGGCTTTGCGAGCTTCGTTGCCCGGATCGGCGGCGAGAAAAACGACCAGGAGCTTGCCGGGTTCGACGTCGGAGCGTTTGGCGAAGGGATTTTTCTTGACGACGGCGCTAAGGTCCTCGGTGGTGCGAAGAATAACTTCGGTGCTACAGCTGAATTTCTTTTCGATGGCGGACTGCAGGCGCTTTGCGACGGTGTCGAGATTGCCTTCGCTGGTTTTGAAGATGACGTTGCCGCTTTGGAGATAGGATTGCGGATTTTCAAACTTGAGCGAGGCGTAGAGTGCGCGCAGGGCGTCCATTCTGATTTTGCCGTGGCCGCCAACGTTTACGGCGCGCAGCATGGAGATCAATACCGGCATAGCGACCTCAGCGAAGCAGATTCTTGTATACCGCCATGCATACGGCGGCGTCCATTTTTAGTTTGGCGAGGGCGGAGATTTCGCGGCGGGTTTTGATGCCACCGGCGGCAATGATCGGGTGCGCGGTGGCGGCGCGGAGCGATGCGAAATATTTCAGATTGGCGCCGGAGAGCGTGCCTTCGCGGTCGACATCGGTGCAGAGGAATGCGGCGCAGTGCGGTTCGAGTGCGGACATGACGTCCTGCGGATGAAGAGCGACGGACTTACGCCAGCCGTGAGTGGTGATTTTTCCTTTATAGGTGTCGAGCGCGATGACGATTTTCTTGCGTGGGATGGCGCGATTCAGCGCGCGAAGGAAGCGGAGGTTGAGTTTGCCGTCTTTGAAAGCGGCGCTGCCAATAATGATTTGTGTTGCGCCGAGTCTGGTGAGTTGTGTGGCGCGGGCCACGGTGCGGATGCCCCCGCCGACGCGAACGTTCATTTTGTATTTGCGGCGAGCGCGTTTGCAGAGCGCGGCGACCAGAGAGTTGTTGTGGGATTTGTTCATGGCGGCGTCGAGATCAATGATGTGCAGCCATCGGTAATGGCGGAATTTGTGGAGTTGCGCAAACACATCGGGAACGGCAAGTTCGCGGCGGCGACCGTGGACCAGCTGCACGGCCTGGCCGGATTGCAGATCGATGCAGGGGATCAGCACGGGAGGCGCACCTCGATATTCTGTGAGGAGAGAAATTCTTTGAGGGCGCGGATAGACTGCACGTTGTCGTGGAAGATGGATGCGGCGAGAGCGGCGTCGGCTGCGCCCGCTGAGAAAATTTCGGCGAAGTGAGCAGGTGTCTTAGCGCCGCCGGAAGCAATCACCGGAACCGAGACGGCGCGCGAGATTATGGAAGTGAGCGCGACGTCGAAACCGGCTTGGGTGCCGTCGCGGTCCATGCTGGTCAGCAGGATTTCGCCGGCGCCAAGTTCAACACCGCGTTGCGCCCACGCAAGGGCGTCGAGATTCGCGGAATCGCGGCCTCCGCGGACGTGGACATCCCAATGAGCGGGAGAAGAACCACCCTCAAGAATCGAGGGTGGGGCACCCGAAGAAGTTCGCAGCGACGGCTTTAGTTTGGCGTCGATGGCCAGGACGACGGCTTGCGCGCCAAATTCGTGAGAAAGTTCGGTGATGAGTTCGGGGCGCTCGACGGCGGCGGTGTTGACGGTAATTTTGTCGGCGCCGGCCCGAACGACGGCGCGCGCGTCATCGAGCGTGCGAATTCCGCCGCCTGCGGTGAGCGGTATGGCAAGTTCGGCGGCGACTCGGCGAATGGTTTCAAGGAAAGTCGGGCGGCGATCGCGTGAGGCGGCGATATCGAGGACGATCAGTTCGTCGGCACCTTCGGCGTTGTAGCGTGCCGCAAGTGCTGCGGGATCGCCGGCATCGCGCAGACCGACAAAGTTGACGCCTTTGACGACGCGTGCGCCGTCGGTGTCGAGACACGGAATGATCCGTCGGGCGAGGGTCATTGTGCAGCGCTCATGCGGCTAGACTCACGAAGTTTTGCAGCAGACGCGCGCCTGCGGCGCCGCTCTTTTCCGGGTGAAATTGTGTGGCGAAAATATTCTGGTGTTCGAGGACGGCGGTGAAGTTCGCGCCGTATTCGCAGGTGGCGACAATCTCGCCGGACTGAGCGGTGGCGGCGAAGGTGTGCGCGAAATAGAAATAGTCGGATTCGGAGAGACCCGCGAGCAATTGTGACGGGCGCTGAATGCGAACGCGGTTCCAGCCCATATGGGGCAGCTTTACATTTGTTGGAAGAGAGCGGACCGGGCCTTGGAAGAGATTAAGCCCAGAGAGAGTGGGAGCTTCATCGCTGGATGAATAAAGTGCCTGGAGGCCGAGGCAGATTCCCAGGAAGGGAATGCCGCGGGCAATTGCGTCGAGAATCGCCGAACGGAGATTTTGCTCGTCGAGTGCGCGGATGATCGCCGCGTAGTGCCCGACGCCGGGAAGAATGATTGCGCGAGCGTCATCAAGTTCGGCGGCTTGCGTGACTCGCTTGGTCGAGACGCCAAGTTTTTGCAGGGCGCGTTCGACGGATGGCACATTGCCAGCGCCGTAATCAATGAGCGCGATGGGCGAAGCGTTGGTCACAGAAGTTCCTTGGTGCTGGGAAGGACATTTTTCAAACGTAGATCGCGGCTGACGGCAAAACGCAGTGCGCGAGCGAACGCCTTAAAAATCGCCTCGACTTGATGATGCGAGGAGCGGCCGTAGAGGCAACGGAGATGCACGTTGGCTTTGGCAGCTTGCGCGAAGCCCTGGAAAAAATCCTCGAGGAGTTCAACAGTAAAGTCGCCGACTTTCTGCGCTTTAATTTTCGCGTGAATGACGCAGTGCGGACGGCCGCTGAGATCGATTGCCGCGGCGGCGAGCGTTTCATCCATCGGCATCAGAAAATATCCGGCGCGGAGAATTCCTTTTTTTGAGCCGAGCGCTTTTTGTACGGCCTCACCGAGCGCGATGCCCACGTCTTCCACGGTGTGGTGTTGGTCCACGTCGAGGTCGCCTTTGGCGGCGATCGCGAGGTCGAAAGCACCGTGGCGCGCGACGAGGTCCAGCATGTGATCGAAAAAGCGGATGCCAGTGGAGATTGTCGATTTGCCACGGCCGTCAAGCGCCAGGCGGAGACGAATGTCGGTTTCGGTGGTCTTGCGATGAATATTGGCGGTGCGCGCCATCAGCGGTATCTCCATTTTTTCCGGATTTCAGCGAGCAGCGTTTTCATTTCTGCGGGAGTGCCGATGGTGATGCGAACGAAGCCGGGGCCCATGTCTTTGGAACGGTCGCGGATAAGAATTCCTTTGCGCGCGAGCTTGGCAAACAGAGCGGGGCCGGTGGGGCCGAAGTCGGCAAGCAGAAAATTTCCAGCGGAAGGGAAAGTGATGACGCCGAGTTTCTGCAGCCCCTTCGCGAACGTCTCCCGGGTGCGCTGAATGGTGCGGACGTAGTTACGAATTGTTTTGCCATCGCGGAGAGCGGCTTCGGCGGCCACAAGCGCGGCGAGATTCACAGGATAGGGAGGCATCGCGCGGCGGACGTAGGCAAGTGAATCCTTTGCTGCGATTACCGCGCCGAGGCGGAGAGCAGCCAGTCCAGCGGACTTGGAAAATGTGCGCGCAATGAAGAGATTCGGGTAGCGATGAATCCATGGGATTGTCGAGAAGCCGGCAAACTCGGCGTAGGCCTCGTCAAAAACGATGGCGGTGTTTGGCGCGGCATTCAGAATTTTGCGAAGTGCGGCCGGTTCTACCAAAGTGCCGGTGGGATTATTGGGATTGGCCAGAAAAAACACGCGGGGCTTTTTACGGAGCGCGGTGAGAACTTCGTTGAGAGGGAAGCGCTGTTGCGAATCGTAGCGGCACACTTCGACGCGGGCGCCGGCGATTTCCGCGTAGTAGCGGTACATCGGAAAAGTCGGCTCGCAAATCAAAATGTGGGTGCGCGGTTCGACAAAAGTGTCGAAGAACACGCGCAGCGCGTCGTCACCCCCATTGGTGAGGAGCAGTTCTTCGGGACGAACGCCGAGGCGACGCGCGATCCGCGCGGTTGGAGCCTGGTATTCGGGATACATTCCGAATTGCTGCGGAGTGAGTTTTGCCAGCGCGCGAAGTACCGCCGGGCCGCAGCCAGCCGTATTTTCGTTAAAGTCGAGGCGGATTTTTCCGGCGCGGCCTTCGGCGGGAGCCTCGTAGGTTTTGCGTTTGAGGATTGCATCACGAACCGGCAAACGGGTTTTCATCGGCGGATCCTCACGGCGTTGCGGTGCGCGAGCAAGGCTTCCGATTCGGCAAAGGTTTCCGCGGAATCGGCGAGAGACAGAAAACCTTTGCGCGAAATGCTCTGCACGGTGATGCATTTTACAAAATCGGCGGCGGAAAGACCGCCGCGGCGGCGCGCCCAGCCTGCAGTAGGAAGCACGTGGTTGCTGCCGGTCACGTAATCGCCGAGCGGTTGCGCCGCCCATGGCCCGACAAAAATTGTGCCGGACGAGCGAATTTGGTGGAGCAGGGCGGTCGAATCCGAAGGCAGGCTCAGATGCTCTGGCGCGAAGCGATTCACGAAGTTGCAAGCCTGCTGTAGTGATTTCGCGATGAGAATCGCGCCGGACCGTGCAATGGAGAAACTCGCTGCGCTGGCGGGCAGCTCCGCGAGCTGCCAGTGCACCTCGCGCTGGACTTCGCGAGCCAGCGCTGGCGAAGTCGTGACAAAAAAACTGGCGGCGTCTTTCGCGTGTTCAGCCTGCGCCAGCAGGTCGGAAGCGATAAATCGTGCATTGCCGCGCTCGGCAAGAACGATGGCCTCGGTCGGCCCAGCGGGAAGATCGATGGCGCAATCCGCGGAGACCAATTGTTTTGCGGCGGTGACGTACTTGTTGCCGGGGCCAAATATTTTCTCCACGCGGGGAATGGATTTCGTGCCGTAGGCGAGGGCGGCGACGGCTTGCGCTCCACCGATTCGCGCGATCTGCGTGACGCCCAGGAAATTCGCGGCGGCGAGCAGTTCGTTGTTGGGCTTCGGGCAGACGGCGATGATGCGCGGAACTCCGGCGACTTGCGCTGGCACCACGGTCATCAGCAGCGTCGAAACGAGCGACGCATTGCCGCCGGGAATGTAGCAGCCAATCAATTCGATTGCAGCGACGCGCTGGCTGATGCGTACACCGGGTTCGACTTCGATCGACCAGGGCTTAGGAAGCTGCTGCTCGGCGACGCGGCGAATATTTCGCGCAGCCTGGCGGACGGCGCGCAGAAAACCCGCGCTAACATTGCGCTCGGCAGCGCGAATTTCATTTAGTGAAATCCAGAGGTCGCTGCGCTGGATCTCAGGGTCATCCAGTCTTTTGGTCCAGGCCAGCACTGCAGCGTCGCCGCGTTTGCGAACGTCAGAAACAATTTCCGACGCTGTGCGCAACGCCTCGGCATCAGTTTCCGCGCGCCGCGATAGAAGACGCTTTTCGAGTTGCGACGTAAGTTTCAGGATGCGCATCAGAGCACGATCTTGTTCAAAGGATATTCGACGATGCCTTGGGCTTTCGCCGCCTTTAGCTTCGGAAGCAGTTGCCGCACCACGGCTTCCTCGATGATGGTGTTGACGGCGACCCAGTCTGGATCGCTGAGATTGGAGATAGTCGGATTTTTCAGCGCGGGTAATACGGCCAACACGCCCGGCAGATCATCGCGGCGGACGTTGAGCAGCAGGCCGACCTTGCTGGCCGCGTCGATCGCGCCTTTCAGCATGAGGATAAGATTCTCGGCTTTTTCGCGCTTCCAGGCGTCGGCGGCTGACGTGCGATTCATGATGAAGACCGTGGCGGATTCAAGCACGGTGTCCACAATGCGCAAACGATTGGCGCGAAGCGATGATCCGGTCTCGGTAACTTCAACGATGGCATCGGCGAGTTGCGGAACTTTGACCTCGGTCGCGCCCCAGGAAAACTCCACCTGAGCCTTGA
>Ga0210402_10006024_pt1 | contig 10776 bp, 10 predicted proteins | sample IncBWC7MmetaG_FD_161055 | JGI IMG/M metagenome (GOLD analysis project Ga0210402, IMG submission 161055) | Forest soil microbial communities from Barre Woods Harvard Forest LTER site, Petersham, Massachusetts, United States - Inc-BW-C-7-M | ecosystem: Environmental > Terrestrial > Soil >... | reverse complement strand
TGCCGCCCGAGGCATTGGAGCCGGCGCAAGCCGCGCTGTTGGTGGCAATTCCGCGCCGGCCGGAGCGGCTGCGCCCGGATCGCCACGCCGCGGCAGCACGCAGCTTGCGCGACCGGGTGCTGGCCGTGGGCGTGCGGGACGGACTGTTCGATGCCTATCAATCCAGCGTGCCCGTTCCGACAGAACGGGTTCCGTTGCCGCGTCACGCGCCACAGCTGGCGGCCTCGCTGCCACATGCTCCGCTGGTCCGGACCACGCTGGATCTGCCGCTGCAGATCGCGCTCGAACGCCTGGGCCAGGAGCGTCTGGAAAGCCTGCCGCCGCGTGCGTCGCTCGCGATGCTGATCGCCGATGCGCACTCGCGCGAAATTCGCGCGGTATTTCCCGGGGCGTGGCGCGATCAGGCCCGGTCGGGGGCGCTCGACCTGACCATGGCGGAGCGCTCGCCTGGCTCGGCGCTGAAGCCGTTTATCTATGCCATGGCCTTCGCCGACGGCACTGCGGCGCCCGATACGGTCGTGCCGGATCTCCCGCGCCGCTTCGGCGGCTATGCCCCGGAGAACTTCGACCGAGGCTTTGCCGGCAGCATCACGGCAGCCGATGCGTTGCGCCGCTCGCTCAACCTGCCGGCCGTTGCATTGCTCGACCGCGTTGGCCCGCTGCGCTTTGCCGCCACACTCCACTCTGCCGGTGTGACGCTTCGCCTCCCGCACGGCGCTGATCCATCGCTGCCACTGGCCCTCGGCGGAGTCGGTATAACGCTGCGTCAGGCAGCCGGACTCTACGCCGCCCTGGCGACCGACGGCGCGGGCGGGCAGTTGCGCCTGCTCGCGGACGAGCCGGACAACCGCCCGGACTTCCTGCCGACGGTGGCCGCGCATCTGGTGGCCGGTGTGCTGACCCGTCCGCTACCGGCGTTCGGACCGCAGGGCATCGCCTGGAAGACAGGCACCAGTTGGGGCGGTCGCGACGCATGGGCATTCGGTTTCGACTCCCGCCACGTCGTCGCGGTATGGATAGGACGTCCGGACGGCACGCCATTCCCAGGAGCCACCGGCACCTCGCTTGCCTTGCCACAACTCGCCCGGGTGTTCGATCTGTTGCCAAAAGCTCCTCGCACAATCCAGCCGCTGCAGGCGCAGCATACCCGCCCCGCCGATCTGGCGGCCGATACGCTCCGCCTGCTGTTCCCGCCGCCTGGCGCGGTGCTGTCGGCGGACGGACCGGTGACCATCCGGGTCATGGGCGGACGCCGGCCACTCACTTTCCTGATCGACGGCGCACCGCTCTCCACTGACCGGATCCGCCGCGACGTCGCTTGGCTGCCAGTAGGCCCAGGCTTCTACCATCTCACCGTGCTGGACGCTGACGGGGCTGCCGTGCGGACCGCTGTGCAGGTCCGCATCAGCCCGTGATGCGCTGTATCCTGCTCGTCCTGCCGTTGCTCGTCCTGGCGAGTTGCGCCACTGCCGATCCCGGCGAGATCGACGCGAAGTGGGGCTGTTCGCTGAACCGGTTGGCGGAAATGCCACTGGAAACGCACGGCGACCTGCTGTTCGTGCGTGGGAAGGTCCTTGGCGCGCCGGTGCTCCTGCTGGTCGACACCGGCGCCGAACGCACGCTGCTGACCGAAACCGCGGTGGACCGGCTACATCTGCCGCGGGACTACCAGCACGCCACTCGGACGTACGGCATCGGCAGCTCCACCGCGAGCTGGGACGCTGCGCTGCCGGATGGACTGACCCTCGGCGGCACGCGCTTTCCGGTGGAGAATGTCACCGTCGGCCGCTTCAACATGATCCACATCGCCGGCGATACGGCTGACGGGCTGCTGGGAGCCGACATTCTTCTGGCCTTCGATATCGATCTCGACGTGCCGAACCATCGGCTCACGGTTTACCGCGCCCGCCGAGGCTGCCTCGAGGCCGGCCCTCCATGGAGTGGGTCCTACATTCGCCTCGCGGGCATTTCCACCCGACGCGACAGGATGCTGGTACCGTTCAAGCTCGATGGCGTGGCTGGGTTGGGCGTGCTGGATACCGGAGCGCAGCTCAGCACCATCAGCATGCGTATGGCTGAGCGGCTCGGACTGGAAGAAGACGAACTGGCCGGTGACGGTACAGTGATGGCGCATGGAGCGGCGCCGGATCAGGTAGCGGTGCGGCTGCATCGCTTCCGCGAACTGCGCGTGGGATCAACGGTGGCACATTGGCCGACGCTGCCGGTGGTGCCGATGTCCGATGGCATGGGTGATGCGTTGGTGGGCGCCGACTTTCTGCAAGGACGACGCGTTTGGCTGTCGTTTGCCACCAGCAACGTGTTTGTCACGCCGATCGAGCAGCGCCCGGCGATTGCCAAGGCGCCGTAGGACGACGACGGGCCGTCACCGCAGTTCCAGGTCCCAGTCCTCGCCCACCATGGGCGGACCAAACTCTCGGTGCGGAGCACTCGAGGCCAGACGGAAGCCCGCCTGCTGATAGATGGCTCGCGCGGCGGTCAGCACGTCGTTGGTCCACAGGGTGACGCGCCGGTAGCCGGCGGTGCGGGCGAAGCCGATGCACTCCGCGACGAGACGCTTGCCGATCCCGAGGCCGCGCGCGGCGGGTTCGACCATGAGCAGGCGCAGCCGGGCGATGTCGTCGGACTCCCGAACCAGGAATACCGAGCCGATGTTCACACCGTTGCGCTCGGCGATCCAGCAGCGCTCGCGTGCCGCATCGTGGCTGGCGAGGAAGGCCCCGGCGACCTTGGCGACCAGCGCCTCGAAGCGCTGATCGAAGTTGTATTCCTCGGCATAGAGGGCACCGTGCCGGGCGACGACCCAGCCGATGTCGCCGGGGCGATGCTGGCGCAGCAGCCAGGGCTCCGTTGCGGCGGAATTCGGGCTGCCAAGTAAGCTCTCGATGCGGCCCATGGCGGCGACCAGGACAGCCTGCGCAGGTTCGGGGAGCGCGCCGAGCAGCGTGCCGATCTCATCGCGCGAACTTGCATCGAGCGGTGCAAACGCCTCGCGACCGGCGTTGGTCAATGAGAGTGCGCTTTGGCGACGATCGGCTTCGGAGGGAACGCGGGCGATCAGCCCGTCGCGTTCGAAGCGTTGCAGAATCCGGCTGAGATAACCGGAATCCAGTCCGAGTTCGCGACCGAGGCCGGTGGCGGTGGTACCCTGGCATTGCGCCAACTCGTAGAGCACTCGCGCCTCGGCGAGAGAGAAGCTGCTTCGCAGCAGGCCTTCCTGCAGAACACCGATGGTGCGCGTGTAGAATCGGTTGAACCGTCGAACCGCGGCGACGCGGTGGGCGAGACCGGATTCGGAGGTTGGATCGGTCATGTTCAGGTATGGTCAATTATTTACCTGACTTAGTCAACTAATGCGAGGGCCGAAATGGTTGACGCCCCGGCTTTCCCTCCCCCGTCATGCTGGGCCCACGGGTCGGGCCAAAGGCCCGCCCGCTCCGGCCCGCCATCCACGTCTTTGCTGATTGCAGAAAGGAAAGACGTGGATGGCCGGCCTTCGCCGACCATGACGACGGGGGGCGATCGATGGGTCACTTGCACGGGCGGTTGGTATAACTCTTGTGGGACGGTGGAATCACCTTTGCGTGCTTGTTCGCATAGTCGTGAACAAGCATCCGCCAGTACATTCAATGCCATGTGACCGGCAGCGCATGTCGCAAGCCGTATTGGCGCCGTAATTCCCGCCAATCTGTTAGACAGCCGAAATCAAACCCAAAGATCGTCACAAGCGTTTCTACCTGTCATTCCGATCGAAGGAGACCAATCAATGCAAACGCGAATAACGAGCCTCGCAATCCCGGTGATCTCGTGTCTGGCCGGTTCCGCCGCCGCCATCGCACAGCCGGTGCAGATGGTCACGCCGGCACCTGAGCAGTTCGCCCAATCGACGGTTGTCATCGCACCGAATCCGCCGCCGCCACCCCAAGTGGAGACCGTCCCGCCCCCGCCGTCAGCGGAAGCTCATGTGATGTACTGGCAGCCAGGCCACTGGATGTGGAATGGCGCCAACTGGCAGTGGGCTTCGGGCCAGTACGTGCAGAGACCGGCACCGCAGGCGGTCTGGGAACCTGGCCACTGGGTGCAGCAGCCGTCCGGCGGCTATGTCTGGATGGATGGTCACTGGCAGAGCTGACCGCAGGGAGGAGACGATGGCTCGCATCCAGAATGTGTGTCTCATGGCGCCCCTGGTGATCGCACTGGTCGGGTGCGGGCGCCCGGAGCCGTCGCCAACCACGACCCAAATCATCGTGCAGCCGCCGACGGAGCAGTTGCAATCTGCCTCGCTGGTCGCGCCGGGGCCGCCGCCGCCGCCACAATCCGAACTGGTACCGCCGCCGTCTCCGGGCATGGGACCGGTCGTCTGGCAGCCGGGCCACTGGCGCTTCAGCAACAACACCTGGCTCTGGCAGCCCGGCCAGTATGTGCCACCGCCGCCCGGCCAAACGACCTGGATTCCGGGCCGATGGGCGCAGCAGACGACAGGTGGCTGGGTCTGGCTGGAGGGCCATTGGGCCTGAGCTGATCGGGACTGTGACACGGGGCGGGCCCCCGCTTTCGCGGGGGTGACGAATGGAACGCCGGGGTGACGAATGGAATCGCCCCCGGGTTGACGGACCGGCGTGTCGTCGCGGCATACTCGCGGGTAGCCAAATTGCCGCGGGACGTCACGCCATGAAGCTCCTCTGGTTCCACCTGATGCCGTACACCGAACTGCCGGAGGACTTCCGACAGAAACATCCGTCGGTGTGGGTAGACATCCACTCGTCGCTGTTCGATCCGAAGCGTGCACACCTGATGTACAACGACTTCATGGACGAGATGGAGTTCGCCGCCGATTGCGGGTTCGACGCGGTCTGCTGCAACGAGCATCACTCCAACGGCTACGGGCTGATGCCGTCACCCAACCTGATCGCGTCCGCCATCTCGCGCCGCACGCGCGACACCGCGATCTGCGTGATGGGCAATTCGCTCGCGCTGTACAATCCGCCGACGCGCGTCGCGGAGGAGTTCGCGATGATCGACTGCATCTCGGGCGGGCGGTTGATTGCCGGCTTCCCGGTCGGGACGCCGATGGATACCTGCTATTGCTACGGCCAGAATCCGAGCCTGCTGCGGGAGCGTTACCTCGAGGCACATGACCTCGTGATGAAGGCCTGGCAGGAGAAGGATACGTTTGCGTTCAACGGGCGCTTCAACCAGCAGCGCTATGTGAACATCTGGCCGCGTCCAGTGCAGCAGCCGCATCCGCCGGTGTGGATTCCGGGCGGCGGCTCGATCGAGACGTGGCAGTGGTGCGCGAAGATGGACTACGTCTACGCCTACCTGTCCTATTTCGGTTACAAGGACGGCAAGGCGACGATGGATGGATTCTGGACCGAGATGTCGCGCCTCGGGAAGGACCGCAATCCGTACCGCGCCGGCTTCCTTCAGTTTGTCGGTGTCGCGGAGACGCGCGAGAAGGCGATGGAGCTGTATCGTGCGCCGGCCGAGTACTTCTACGGCCGCTGCCTGTTCACCGATCCGCGCTGGGCGACGCCGCCCGGTTATGTGACCGAAGGCACGATGCGCGCCGGCATGCAGAGCCAGGTCGGGCGGGCCGCGTCACTGGCCGCTCGCGCAGAGGCGCGCGATGCGACGCACATGGAGGACATCGTCGACCGCGGCTACGTCATCATCGGTTCGCCGGACGAGGTGGTGGAGCAGCTTACCGAGGTCGCGACTTCGCTGAACGTGGGACACCTGATGCTTCTGCTGCAATACGGCAACATGGGCAAGGAACTCACGAAGTACAACACCAAGCTATTCGCCGAGAAGGTGCTGCCGCGGCTGCATCCGCTGTTCTCCGAATGGGAGGACCGGTGGTGGCCGCAGCCGATGGAAGCCGCGCAGCGCGCCGAAGTGCCGGCCTTCGTGCCAGGCCTTGCCGCGGAGTGAAGTTCGCACATCGCACCGCCTCCGCAACCTTCCCTCTCCGCCCCTTGGGGCGGAGAGGGTCAGGGTGAGGTGGGGGCCATCGCCAACGCGCGCAGCACGGGAATTGGAAAACTCGGTCACCTCACCTGTTGCACCGGCCCCACCTCTCCCCGACCCTCTCCGCCCCACAGGGGCGGAGAGGGAGTTGAGAAGTACAACACAACGCTGTTCGCCGAAAATGTTTTGCCGCGGCTACGCCTGCTGTTCTCCGAATGGGAGGGCCGGTGGTGGCCGCAGCCGATGGTCCCTCGCCGCGGAGTGAAGTTCGCGCATCGTGTCACCTCCGCAACCTTCCCTCTCCGCCCCTGGGGGCGGAGAGGGTCAGGGTGAGGTGGGGGGCCAGCGCCAACGCACACAGCAGGGGAACTGGAAAACTCCGTCACCTCACCTATTGCACCGGCCCCACCTCTCCCCGACCCTCTCCGCCCCACAGGGGCGGAGAGGGAGTTGATCGCCGCTCACTCCAGCATTTCGGTGACCTTGGTGAAATTGTCGCCGTTCAGCAGCGTGACGACGGCGACCGCGTGGCCATTCTGAAGCTCGGGGAATACACTCACCACGCGTGCACCGGGGTTTGCGACTACGGCGTGTTCGGCGGACGCGAGCAGGGTGGTCTTCGCACTTGCCATCGCGGCGGCCTGCGCCTGCGCATCCTTCAGGTCGTCGCCCTCGGTGATGAGCGTGGCGCCCGCCGCGCCGCCGCTTCGCGGGTTGATGGTGATCTCCCTGAACCCGTCGGGCCGCGCGACGTAGACCGTCAGTTCCGCCTCGTCGCCGTCCATCTCGAACTTGGCGGAGATCGGCCGGCCGCCTCGGGCGGCGGACGTGAGGCCCTGCTGGACGGTCGCCGGAATCTCTCTGATGGCCGCGGCAAAGGCGGGCGTCTCTTTCTCCTCCGCGCCGGAGGGAACGCAACCAAGGGCCCAGAGGCCAACCATCGCGACACCCAATCGCGACGCCCCAAATGTGCATGATCGCATGTCAGTCTCCACTCGTCGCGTGATTGCGCCCGTTTATTGCGATATCGGCAGATTTGCAACCACGAACGCCGGCCCGCGGGCGCTGCGACCGGCGCCGCGCGGCGTCATTTCAGTCGGGCTGCCGCCTCCTTGATCAGGCTCAGATCGGCATGTCTGCCGATGTCCACCGTGGTGCCGACGATGCCCAGGTCCTTCATCACCTGCACGTTGGATTGGAGTGCGGCGAGATCGGGGATCATGTTTGGATCACGATAGTCGTCCTCGCTGGTGAACAGCCAGTCGAACCGCTCGGGCGGCTGCCTGGTGACCCGCGCCGCAATCGCAGCCGCCCCCGCATGGTTGGCGGGGTCCATGTACCAGCGCGCAATGCGCAGCGTATCCTCCATGAAATCGACCATCGCCGCGCGGTGCTGGTCGATAAACGACCGTCTGGCGGTGAGGAACGCGAACTGCGTGCGACCGAGTGCGTCCCGACCGGTGAACAATGTGCGCGCCATCTTCTGCATCTCGGGCGCACGGGCGAACGGCAGCACGGCGGTGACGAGGTCGGCCTTCTTCTCGGCCAGCATAGCCTGCATGGTTGGAAACGGCGTTTCGATCACGGTGTAATCGCGATTGTCCTCAAGTCCATTCTTGCGCAGCATCGCGCGCATTGTGACGTCCACCGCGCTGCCGGCGACGTTGGTCGCGAGCACCTTGCCCTTCAGGTCCTGGACGGTCCTGATCGGTCCATCGGCTAGCACCTTGTACTCGCTGCTGTAGTAGCCCGGCACGCCGTCCTGGAACTCGTCCGATATCACCACCAAGTCGTCGAGACCCGCATTCTCGACAGCGATGGGCAGCGCCGAGAAGGTGAGCGCCGGAACCTCGAGTTCGCCGTTGGCCACCGCGGTGACCATCGTCGGCGTGCCGCTGAAATGCACCGCCTCCAGCGTGTAGGACTGGCCGAGGTGGACGGCGAGTTCCTTCTTCTCCAGCCAGATCGAGCCCCAGTTCGCCAGCGGCGCCACCCAGGACAGCCGGATCTTCACTGGGTCCGCACCACGGGCACGTCCGGCACCAAACATCGACAGCGCGGCCGTTGCCGCCAGAACGTCGCGTCGTGAGCGCATTGCCATCTCCCATCCCCTTCCGTTGTTGTTCATGGCGGCCCGCGCCGCAGGCGGCGCTGCATGGCGAGCGCCTACGCCGTCGCGGGGCTGTCCGCTTCGGCATGCCAGACGAGAAGACGACGCCGCAGCAGCGCCATCCCCTTGACCAGCACATAGCCAACGACGGTGATTTCGAGCAGCGCCGCGAACACGCCGCGCGAATTGGAAAAGCGCGACGCGGTCAGCATCGCCCCGCCGAGTCCGTAGCCGCCCATCGTCATCTCGGAGACGATCGCGACGATCAGCGCGATCGGCAGCGCGACCTGAAGCCCGGTGAGAATGCGCGGCAGCGCCGCCGGCAGCACGACCTGCCAGATCGCCTCCCGGTCGCTCGCGCCCATGCCGCGCGCCGACCAGATCAGCTCGCGCTCCACGCCCTGGATGCCGATGATGGTCGCCGTCACGATCGGGAAGACCGCATCGAACACCACCATCGAGATCTTCGACAGATCGTAGACGCCGAACCAAAGGACGATGATCGGCAGGAAGGCGATCTTCGGCATCGGGAAGCCGACCGAGATGATCGGATCGAAGAACCAGCGGGAGATTTTGCTCCGCATGATCAGCACGCCGAGCGCAACCCCGGCTACGGCTGCGATGAGAAAGCCCGCGAGCGCGCGATACAATGTTAGAAGAGTGTTGCGCAGAAGATCGCCGCCGATCGCGTCGGCCCAGACGCGTTCCACCACGGCGCTCAGCGGCGGCAGAACGAACATCGTCACCTTCCCGCTGCGTGCGAACAGTTCCCAGCCGGCCAGCAGCACGATGATCGCCGATGACCGCGCCAGCAGCACGCCGCTGGTGGCGACGACACGTGCCAGGGAAGCACTGGCGCTCACTGAAGCTGCCACCGCAGAGCCCGACGCACGATCGCCTGATACGCCCGGTCGGCGCCGTAGCCGATGAACGCGACGGTCAGCACCACCGCGAACATTCCCTCATAGGAACCGTTGGCGCCGAGCACGCCGATCAGATGGCCAAGCCCCTCCTGCGACACGATCATTTCCGAACTTACCAGTAGGATGAAGGACAATGCGAGCGCGGTGCGGATGCCGTTGAGCAGCTCCGGCATCGCGCTTGGCGTTACCACGTCCCACAGCACACGGAACTCGCCGGCACCCATGCCGCGCGCCGACCAGACAAGGGCGCGGTCGCTGCCGCGGGCGCCATTGAACGCGCCGATCGTGACCGGCAGCATGCAGCCGAGGAAGATCAGGAGGATTTTCGACGCGTCGCCGAAGCCGAGCCAGATCACCGTGACCGGGATCAACGCCGACTTCGGCAGCGGATAGAAGATCTCGACCAGAGGTGCGACGACGATATTCACCGGGCGCCACCAGGCCATGAAGATGCCGAGTATCGAACCCAGCAGAATTGACAACCCCAATCCGACGGCGCAGCGGTACAGCGAGGCCATCGCGTTGGGCAGCAGTTCACCATCCTCGATCAGCTCGATCCACGCCTGGGCCACCGATGTCAGCGGTGGCAGCGCGAGCGAGGATGCGACGTGCAGGCGCGAGGCGGCCTCCCAGCACAGCGCCAACAAAAGCAACGGCACGTAGCGCAGCACGGGCGCGACCGTCATGGATCCCTGGCGCTCTGCGCCTTGATGGCCTCGTCGCGCACAAGCGCCCAAAGCTCGTCCACCTTGTCCACGAAATGCCTGGCCTTGAAGATGCCCCGTTCAGTCTTTTCGAAGCTGGTATCGACGACATTCATGATCCGCCCTGGCCGTGCCGACATCACCGCGACGCGGCCTGCGAGATAGACCGCCTCCTGCACGTCGTGCGTGACAAAGACCACGGTCTTTGGCGTGCTTCGCCAGATGTTCTGCAATTCCGTCTGCATCAGATAGCGGGTCTGCGCATCCAGCGCGCCGAACGGTTCGTCCATCAGCAGGATCGCGGGATCGAACACCAGCGTTCTGGCCAGCGCCGCGCGCTGCTTCATACCGCCGGACAAGGCCGCGGGGTAGCTGTCCTCGAACCCCGAGAGGCCGACGAGGTCGATCATTGTCTGCACGCGGAAATCGCGCTCCGGACGCGGCATGCCCTGGCGTTCGAGGCCGTAGGCGATGTTGGCGCGGACAGTCTTCCAGGGGAACAGCGCGAAGTGCTGGAACACGATGCCCCGGTCGGGACCGGGAGCCGTCACCGGCTTGCCGTTCACCGAGATGCATCCTGCCTCGATCGGTAGGAATCCGCCGAGCAGGTAGAGCAGGGTGGACTTGCCGCAGCCGGACGGTCCGAGCAGCGCCAGGAATTCGCGTGTGCCGACCTCTAGGGATACGTCCTGGAGTGCGAGCACCGGTTTGCCGCGGGGCGGCCGATATGTGTGACTCACATGCTCGATGGTGATCTGCGGACGGTTCTCATCGGCATTGTCGCGCACCGCGTGCTCTCGAGGCTTCTGCGCGGAAACGATGTCGGGGGGCGCCGGTCAAGTCAATGGCCGAGCCCGCCCGCCCGTCCGTCCTGATAGCAGAGCCGCCTTAGGCCATCGCGACCATCCCGAGAAAATCCGCGCGGTTCTCAGCCAGACCTGCCCGAATACATTGGGAGCTCCCCCGGCTCTGCCGGGGAAGCAGTAGAAGTTTGACATTTCCGGGGGTGTGCCCCGGCTATCGCTAGCAGGTGATCGGCTTCATCAAGGAA
>Ga0210402_10006022_pt1 | contig 10780 bp, 9 predicted proteins | sample IncBWC7MmetaG_FD_161055 | JGI IMG/M metagenome (GOLD analysis project Ga0210402, IMG submission 161055) | Forest soil microbial communities from Barre Woods Harvard Forest LTER site, Petersham, Massachusetts, United States - Inc-BW-C-7-M | ecosystem: Environmental > Terrestrial > Soil >... | reverse complement strand
CTGGCTGCTTTCAATCTTTTCCTGCAGAGTTTGGCCCTCGAGCAACTGCATTACGATAAATGGTTGCCCCTCGTGTTCCCCGAGCTCGTAGATCGGGCAGATATTGGGATGCTCGAGGGCTGAGGCCGCCCGGGCTTCGCGTTCCAGGCGCTCGAAAGCCTTGGTATCGCCGGCCATCTCGGCGGGCAGGAACTTCACCGCCACCTTGCGGCCCAGTTTCAGGTCTTCCGCCTTATACACCACCCCCATGCCCCCGCCACCCAGCACCTGCAGAATCCGGTAGTGCGACACCTTCTTTCCCGCCAGGTTTTCGGTAGCAGCCGCTGGTTCCTCGACCGCTGCGGCCTCGACGATCGGTGGGGTGACTTCCACCACCGGCGCTATGAACCGGTATCCCCGGCCCGTGACGGTCTGCACGAAGCGGGGTTGCTCCGGATTGTCCTTCAGCACCTGGCGAATTTTCCGGATGGCGGCGTTGATGCTGTTGTCGGTATCGAGGAAGACATTCTTACCCCAGATCCTTTCGATGATCTGATCGCGCGTGACCAACTGCCCCCTCTTCTCTGCCAAGAGAAGCAGCAGTTCCATCGGAATGCGTTCCAACTTGAGAATCCGCCCGGCGCGGCGCAGTTCGTAGGCGCGCTGGTCGAGCTCAAAATCCTCTCCAAACCGAAGTTGGTCAGCAACCTGGACCGGGTCAGACGGCATGAAAGCTCCCCAAACGATTGGTCGCAATTCTACAACGGTTGCTGGACTCCTTGACAAGCCCAATCTTCTCCGCGAGTTACAGATTCATGTGGATTAAGCGAATCTTCAGGCGTTCACCATTGTCAGCCCGCTCCGGATGCCGCAGTATGCGCCACGTAAGCAGGCGGCAATTCAAAAAAGGGGACCTTATGAAAAAGCAAACGTGGCAAGCAGCATTTATGGGAGTGCTCTTAATGGCAACGGTCGCAGTGGGTCAAAGCAATCCTGCAGTCCTGAAGGCGGACATCCCGTTCCCCTTCGTGGTAGCGGATCACACGCTCCCGGCCGGGCGCTATGAAGTCAGCACCTTGGGCGAGCAGACCATTCGCATTGTCAACTCCCAAAAGCAGGGAGCTTTCGTCCTGACCTCCAAGCTGAGTGGGCGCGCTACCGAAAGCTCGGGGAAGCTGGTTTTCTGCCGCTACCAGGAGAGCTATTTCCTGGCCCAGGTTTGGGGAGCGGGCAGCAACACAGGAAGAGCGGTTTACAAGTCTCCCGCCGAAAAGGAACTGGAAAGCAAACAGAATCGCAGAGAGATTGCCGTGCTGCGAATTGAGAAGTAACGCTTTTTGCCTACCGAGTGGAGAAGGGGATCGCAACTCGATTCCCCGGAGAACAGCATTCATAACAGAAAAAAAGGAGAATTCCAATGTTACGACATACTTTTCGGTTGACCCTTTGCCTCTCGCTGATTTGTTGCGTGCTCCGCGCTTCCGCGCAGCAAGCGGCAGCCAGCGGGATCGTACCCCCGGTAGTGAAGTTTGGCGGCATTCTAACCGACGTCAACAGCAAGCCCCTCACCGGTACTGTTGGGGTTACTTTCTCGCTTTACAAAGATCAAGAGGGCGGCGCGCCGCTCTGGATGGAAACCCAAAACGTCCAGCCCGACAAGGCCGGGCACTATTCGGTCATGCTGGGTTCCGCCACTAGTCAGGGACTACCAGCCAGTACGTTCGCCTCCGGCGAAGCCCGCTGGCTGGGAGTACAAGCGCAGGGACAAGCAGAGCAGGCGCGCACGCTGCTGATGAGCGTGCCCTATGCTCTGAAAGCTTTGGATGCGGAGACCATCGGCGGCAAACCGCTTTCCGCATTGCAACTGGCAGCGCCCAACGGCGGTTCCAGTTCCGCTTCCTCCGGCTCGAATAAAGCGCCCGTGGCCAACACCATCACGTGCACTTCCGGTTCGGGGTGCAAGAAGAATTTCGTTCCCCTATTTAATAGCAACGGCGGAGCAGCGACAGTCAGAGATTCGATTATCGAGGAAAACGGCTCGACCCTTCGTGTCGCCGGCAGCGTAGGCCTTACCGGACAGATCAGTGCCGTAGCTTCGAGCATTAGTGCTGCAGTTGCAGCGAACGATAACACCAGCGGGGGCTCGGCTGGAGTCGCCGGTACCAGCACAAACGGCATTGGAGTAGTGGCTACCGGCATCACCGGGCTGTTGGGCACCGGCGAGGGAATCGACGGGGTTGGAGTATCTGCCAGCGGAAACCTCGGAGTGTACGCCAACGGCAACGCCGCCGGAGTGTACGGCGTAAGCACGACCAGCACTGGAGTGATCGGTACCAGTACGAACTACATTGGCGTTTACGGCTCCGGCGGCGCCACCGGCGTGACCGGCGTCAGTTCGAGCGGCCCGGGAGTGGTTGCGCAATCCGCCACGGCTTGGGCCTTGGACGCTTACGGTACTTCAACCGCGACCGGGGTGCTGGCGGGCAGCGCCTCCGGTTGGGCCGCGTGGTTCAACGGAAATGTGGACGTCGACGGCAATCTCTCCAAAGCCGGCGGTTCGTTCAAGATCGATCATCCGCTCGATCCCGCCAACAAATATCTCTACCACTCCTTCGTCGAATCGCCGGACATGATGAACATCTACAACGGCAACGTGACCAGCGATGCGCAGGGCGATGCCGTAGTTCCTTTGCCGGAGTGGTTTGAAACCTTGAACCGCGATTTCCGCTATCAGCTCACCGTAATCGGTCAGTTCGCACAAGCAATTGTGGCCACTGAAATAGCTGACGGCCGATTCAGTATCAAGACGGACAAACCCAGCGTGAAGGTCTCGTGGCAGGTGACCGGTATCCGGCAAGATGCATGGGCCAATGCTCATCGCATCCCCGTGGAACAGAAGAAGCCGGAGCTTGAGCGCGGATTCTACCTGCATCCTGAGCTTTACGGCGCGCCAGAAGAAAAGGGTGTCCTGTGGGCGCGTGATCCAAAGGCTATGAAGCAATGGAAGGATGCTCGGACCAAAGCCGCAGCGAGTAATCACAAGACGGCTTCCCCTACACCGTAGAACGGGCTGCGGCTCTTGCAGCTTCGACGAGTGGACGGTCGATGGTCCCGCCAACGTCGGCTTGGTCGCGGCGGACGCTGATCATCACCTCTGTAGCACAAGGGGAGCGGGCTTTCGTGAGATCGCTCCCCGGTCAATCGCAGTAACAAGAAAGAAAATGCAGTAACAAAAAACAAAATAAGGAGAATCCTATGTTACGTAATATGGTTCGTTTGACACTCTACCTCTCGCTGATTTGTTGCGTACTCCAGGTTTGCGCGGAGCAACCAGCAGCCAGCGGGATCGTGCCGCCCGTAGTGAAGTTCGGCGGCGTTCTCACCGATGCCAGCGGCAAGCCCGTCACCGGCACCGTAGGAGTTACTTTCGCTCTTTACAAGGATCAAGAGGGGGGCGCGCCGCTCTGGATGGAAACCCAAAATGTCCAGCCTGACAAGACCGGACACTACTCGGTAATGCTCGGTGCTACCAGCAGTCATGGACTGGCCGGAGATCTGTTCGTTTCCGGCGAGCCCCGTTGGTTGGGTGTCCAGTTGCAAGGACAAGCCGAGCAACCACGCACCGTGTTGATGAGCGTGCCCTACGCCCTGAAGGCCGCAGATGCGGAGACCATCGGCGGCCTGCCGCCCTCGGCTTTCGTGAAGGCCTCAGCGACCAGTTCTACAACTGGAAGCAATGTGAGCCAGCCTTCCTCCGCAATAACCGGCACCGGCACGACCAACCACGTAACCAAATGGCTCAGCCCGACCAAGCTCGGCAACTCGAACATTTTCGATGGCTCGTCCGGCAAAGTAGGTATCGCCACGACGAGCCCCGGTGCCACCCTCGATGTCAATGGCACGGCCGTGATTCGAAGCAACGCGACGATCGACGGCAGTCTCGGCGCTGGACCGGTCACCGCTACTTCCTCCAGTTCTGGCGGTACCGGGGTGTACGCCAACGCCGGTTCCAGTGGCGGTAGTAACGGGGTAATAGCCATCGGCGCGACCGGCTTAGCGGGCTACACGACTGTTGCCGGCAGCATCGCAGTGTACGGCAATGGGGGAAGCAGCACTGGCAGCAATGGCGTGGTCGGCTATGGCGCCACTGGCGTGGCGGGCAACAGCACCATTACCGGCAGCTACGGAACGTACGGTCGCGGTTCCACCGGAGTGTGGGGCACCAGCACCGGCACTGGCTCAAATGTGGGAGTGTACGGTACGGGCGCTACCGGTGGTACCGGCGTCTATGGAGTTGGCGACGCTTGGGGGGTTCTAGGCGAATCAAGCAGTCCTAACGGCAGCGGCGGGGGCTTTGGCAACTCCTCCACCGGCGATGCATTGTTTACCTACAATCAAAGTGGAGGCTACGCGGCGTTTTTCGATGGCGATGTCGACGTCGACGGCAACCTTTCCAAAGCGGCTGGTTCTTTCAAGATTGATGACCCGATTGATCCCGCCAACAAGTACCTCTATCACTCCTTCGTCGAATCGCCGGACATGATGAACATTTACAACGGCAATGCGACCACGGACGAGCAGGGCAGCGCGGTGGTCCAACTGCCCGAATGGTTCGAGACTTTGAACCGTGATTTTCGCTATCAGCTCACGGTCATCGGACAATTCGCGCAAGCTATCGTGGCCAGCAAGGTGAACAATCACCAGTTCGCCATCAAGACGGACAAACCCAATGTGGAAGTCTCATGGCAAGTGACCGGCATCCGGCAGGACGCGTGGGCTAATGCGCACCGTATTCCGGTGGAAGTGCCGAAGGCAGAGCGTGATCGGGGACTGTATTTGCATCCCGAACTTTTCGGCGCACCGGCCGAGAAGAACATCGGGCTGGCACACCATCCAATGATGCAGAAGCTGCTGAAGCAATCAGCGGCGGCCAAATAACAACCTCACTCAAACAACGGGGCGCCCTCGTGCGTGCTGCACAAAACTTGAAAGAGTGCAACGCCATGGGGGCGTAGCCGAAAACAACAGGCCCCGTCCGCGAGAGTAGTCAACAAAATGGCCGGGCGAAAAAGGTCTCGTCTAAGCACTAGCGTGCATCCCTTGATGTTAGAGACCGTCCTTATCGCTGTCCAATAATTTGGGTTTCCAATTGGGTTCGAAGTCGCAGTATATATCGTATTACGATATAATGTTATCTTGAGCAAATATTGTGGCATCTCTTGTAGTAGGCAGTAAGGAGGCTGGCAAATGTTGGCGCTAAAGCTCGTGCGGCTGATCGAAGACCACTCCGAGGAATTAGCGATGGGGTTGACTGACAAACTGCGGCAGTCGGAGCGGACTCGCGACTTCTGCAAGGTTTCACCCGAGGCGCTCTGCCTGGCAGCGGCCGAGATTTACCACAACCTGGGAGAGTGGTTGCTGCAGAAGACAGAAACCGATATCGCGGAACGGTTTAGAAGGCTCGGCGAGCGCCGGGCCGCTGAAGGAGTTGGATTGCATCAATTCGTCTGGGCCCTGTTCATCAGCCGCAACCATCTGTGGCAGTTCCTTCAGCGGGAGGCTTTCGCTGATAACGTCATACAACTTTCCGGCAAGCTCGAACTGCAGCAGATGCTAAATCAGTTTTACGATCGAGCAGTGTATTACGGAGTACTGGGATACACGGAAGCGAAGGACCGAGAAAGAGACGCCCAGGGGACTGGCGCAAATGTCGAAGGAGTCACGGAAGTACCTGTAGTGATTCGGACTTTCGGAGAGAAACGACGAAAGCATTAATGGTTTATCCGGACAAGCTGACAAGCCATTTTCGTTGTAGCTTGAGTCGATGGCCGCACAGGGACAACCATGGCCGCCGTACACGTCCCCATCGGTCGGTCTCGACAATCAGACTGGCGTCTGGGGCTTGCCCGTCGGTACTGAGTGCCGATCCGCACACTGCTTGGAGATCCATGTCAGCAGTAAGAATATCTATAGGAATGTTGGGATGTTGGGAGGTGCATTATGAGCGCAACTGCCGTTACGATGACGCTTAGCGATGAGGAGAAAGAGTTATTGTTCGAGATCCTTGAGGAGCGTCATGACGCGCTGCTTCGGGAGATCTGGCACACCGATCATCGCGACTTCAAGCTTTCCCTGCAGAAAAAAGAGAGGGTTCTGGAGTCGCTGTTGAGCCGGTTTACGGCGCACACTTAGCCTGCTTGGATCGATCCCATGAGAAGGCCGTATTGTTGTCGGTGTACCATGTTCGCAGTTGTAGAGAGTTGCGGATCACGAGCCAAAGACTGGGGCGCTCGGCAAGCCGAGAATCGGCAAGATCGCAAGTCCGCAAACAGCTAATACCGGATACGTTTTGGTTCCGGTTCCCGGTCCACGACCAGTTCGGGATACAGGCGTCGAAACATCTCGGTCACATGGCAATCCCAGCAAACTGGGCGGTGGGTGGCAAACACCTCAGGAAGTTGTTCAGGCCGCAATTCTCTCCACTCAACCGTTTTGTGGTCTGGGCTGAGCAACCCTGGCGCGTGATCCAAGTGGTGAAGCTTGCCGATAGTCTTGTGGCAGATCACGCACTTCTTTCCTTCATACCACTGCGAAACAATATTCCAGACCAGGCAGTTCTCCGGATCTGCTTCGATCTGCTGCAGGCATTCCTGGCCACAGTCCTGCCGCTCGGGCCAACGCGAGCATTGCTTCAGGCGCAGAGTGGGTTCGGATAGAAAGGTGTCTGTTGCAGCCTTGCCAGCCGCTATGTCAACAGCCTCAGCCTTGTGGGTCTCTGGGCAGGTGACAAGGCGCTTGCCTCGGCATCCAAAATAAGTCTGCACGCCTATGATAGCGCGGTATACGAACAGAGCGGCCCCGATCCCCAGAACGGCGATTGCGACCCAAAGCGTTCCCGTCATACGTCACCTCGCAGGCGGTAAGCTCTCGTCCGACTTTCCCTGCGGCACACCGCACTTCCGAGCAAACTCATTGTGACGCGAAGCACGGCACGTTGCCGTAGCTCCCGTCACATCAAGTTGTGACCAGCATCACTCCGCTCTCAGGCCGGACAGGACGCGGAATCCGGGTCGGGAAATTCAACATTGAAGGATCGGATTGATATGAAATACTGGCTAATCATGACCACATCCCAGGTTGTTCGCGCAGTTACGCTGCTTACATGCTGCGTAGTTGGGTTGATGGCTCCCCAGGATCGATCGCTGGCCGCCGCTTTCAGCGCGCAGTTGCAGCCGGCGCCTTCTAGCGCACCTGGAACCACGACGTCCACCACACAACAACAGTCCGGCGCGAAAATCACTGCCTACACGCTGCCACCGGATCTGTACACGAAGGCGCACCAGCTCAATCGCATTCGTTTCCGGCTGGCTTTACTCGGCTTTGTTTACGGAATCGCAGTCTTGTGGCTGATTCTGCGCTGGAAACTGGCGCCGAAGTATCGGAACTGGAGTGAGCGCTTCTCGTCGAAAGGCTTTCTTCAGAGTGCGCTATTCTCTCCTTTGTTGTTACTGACGATTGCGTTTTTGACTTTGCCCTTGGATATCTATGGCGAATGGGTGGAGAAGCAGTACGGGATTTCAATACAGGGATGGGCTTCGTGGAGTTGGGATTGGATCAAGGCCGAACTGATCTCGCTCGTGATTGGCACGATCCTTATTTGGCTTCTCTATGTTGTCATCCGGCGGAGTGCCCGCCGTTGGTGGTTTTATTTTTGGTTGATCACTTTGCCGATCGGCGTGTTTCTCTTCTTTTTGCAACCGGTGGTTATCGATCCCCTGTTTCACAAGTTCGAACCCCTGCAACAAAAGGATCCAGCGCTTACGGCTAGTCTCGAGCAAATGGTGTCTCGTGCCGGGGGAAACGTTCCGCCGGAGCGCATGTTTTGGATGGGAGCCGGCGAAAAAACCACTGACCTCAACGCCTATGTGACGGGCATTGGTGCTTCCAAGCGTATCGTGGTCTGGGACACGACCATCGCGAAGATGAACACCCCGCAGATCGTGTTTGTTGCCGGCCACGAGATGGGGCACTACGTCCTCCAGCACATACCGAAGGGGCTGGTTTTCTTCGCGGTTCTTCTCCTTATCGCTTTTTATGTGGGATATCTCTCCATCGGGTGGTTGCTGGCACGCTGGGGTAGACGCTGGGAGATTCGCGGCTTGGAGGATTGGGCATCGCTGCCGGTGCTGTTATTGCTGCTGTCGGTGTTTTTATTTGTGATAAACCCGGTCGGCTCGGCTTTCAGCCGATATCTCGAGCACCAGGCAGACCAGTACGGATTGGAGGTGACGCATGGACTGACGCCGGATTCGGGGCAGATCGCGGCTCAGGCTTTTCAGGTATTGGGCGAAGTGGGTTTATCTGATCCCGATCCAAACCCCATAAACGTTTTCTTGTTCTATAGTCATCCACCCATCGCTGACCGGGTTCGGTTTTGTCTGAGGTACGATCCGTGGTCCAGCGGGGGACAAGGGGAGTTCGTCAAATAAGTGGCGGGTTGCACTTGAATCAATCTTCCCTCGGCTGAACGCTCAGGGACGAATTGCCTTGATCCCAGCGATCTCGCAAAAATCGACCAGCGCCGGATACAAATCTTCGCCGTAGGCCAGGCAAGCATATTCATTGGTCCAATGCTGGAGCAAAACCTCGATGTCGCAATGCGCGGTCACGAAACCGTGGGGCCAGAAGGGAATGCCACATTCGTTTAACCGGCTTTCTATCTGATTCGGTGCGGGCTCGAAAATGCTGGCTCGAGTAATGACCATTTCAAACTCACCGTTCACTCTGCCGAGTCGGGCCAATACTCCTTCTCCCACCTTGCAGATCAGCTTTACCGAGAGGCCGCCTGCTTCGCCTTCAGTGGGGATACCGTGTTCAGAGAAACCAGCCGGACCCAGCCTGCTTGCTAATGAAGGTGGACAAGCCCCATCACCGATGATCTTGATTTCTCTAGTTTTCCTGTCAATGTGCTGAAGGTCGCCGTAATATACCCTCTCCTTGCTCAATTTGGTGAGCAGGAGAACGGTCAACGCAGTATTGAAATCGCCCAGCGTAGAAGTACCGACTCCATCCTCAAGCATCATGCTCTGCGCAAAGCAAGTGGCAGAGTAATCGCCGGCTAGACCAGGAAAGGATTGAATCGTGTAGAAATCGAACTTTTCCTTCGCCACAACTTTTCTTAGGGCGAGATATAAACGCATCGAGCGCTCGGTCACCGGGTTCGCTCTGGTTCCTTGCCAAAGAGCTGTTTCAGCCTGGGCTGCAGGTCATCCAGTTCGCTCGGTGATATCGCTTCAGCGGTTTGCTTCAATTCCGTGGTGTCGCGGGAGTCGATATCAATGCCAAACATTCTCATCCCTTGGGAAGGATCGGCCGCGCCGCAGGTTTGCCCCATCCCACGACCACCAAATGTGCCGATGGTGGACATGTTTAAGAAATTTTTCAGATGTGAAGCGCGAGCATAGCTGACGATTTTGATTATCGTAAGCCTTGACTAGCGGCTCGGCAGACCGTGTCCGAAATCCTCGGTCACGTAAATCGTGTTTCCGTTGCGGACGACGGCAAATCCGGCCACGTTGTAATCGGGATTGAGTAGATTCTCGCGGTGATGCGGAGAACGCATGAAGCCCCGGTGCACCTCTGCTGCGCTCGGAGCCAGACCTACGTTTTCTCCCTCCGCGCTGAATTGCAGTGTACTTGAGGCTGCCAAGCGTTGTGGCAGCGCGGGCTCACCGGGCAAATCATGGGAAAGCTCCTTCCGCGAAGCCATGAGCTCCGAGTGTTTCCGCGCAGCCCGCGTTAGTCCTTCATCGCTTTGTAGCGGCGCGAGTCCGGCTTCGGCCCGTGCCTGATTCGCAAGATCAAGAAGCTGGCGCTCAGCCTTGGAGTCGTACGGAGCCGAAACCCCGTGCGGCGGCCGCGGAACCGTGGCCCAGGGATTCGTCGGTTGCTGGAATGCCGACGCGAGGCCTGCGAAGCAAACGGTCGACCAAATAACGAGAGATAGACGCATACCTGCGGGCCTCCTAGAAATAGAACCCGAATCCTCTCGCTTTGTTTCCTTCGCGAATCTTGGAACCGAGGGGTGTCCGCTCCTTGTCCTGGTAACTCCGCACAGCAAACGGGTATTCTCATGTGAGGCAGACCGGGGCACTTCTAACCTGGTATGAGAAAAAAAAGCGTAACTCGACGACAAAAGACCTATCAATGCTCGAACCTTGCATCGCCAGCGTCGCCCTTCCGCTGCACGCTAATGTTCACCCTTCCCCCAAACCTTATACGCCACCGCTAGAGTTGGAGCAATACAACCCGAAAGACTGGCCAATTAGTTTAGGCGTTGGACTTGACGTTAGAACTCAAAACAGATAGCGGACATTCTGCGCCAGCAACCACCGAATCGTGCCCCCGAATGCAACCACCGGCACCACACTGCGGAGCTACAACGAAACCGATATTATGGATTCTCCAAGAAAGGAGCTTGTGAAATACGATGAGGTGCTGCGCTCGTGCCCACCCCACCTAGAAGTTGTATTTCAGACCGAACTGCATGGTGCGCGGACGATGCGCGTCAACGGGATGCAGGAAAGAATTGCCAGCGAGACAACTTGGGTCACCAGCGGAATTGTCCGGGCCGCCGTAGCACGTGATCGTGTTGCTGCCGGTGTTGCCCTTGTCGGGATCATAGATGCGGAACTGAGTGTGGTTGAAAACATTGAAGGCTTCGGCGCGAAACTCAAGATTGCTGCCTTCCGTGATTTTGAAATGTTTCAGGAGAGCGATGTCAAAGTTCAACCGGCTCGGG
>Ga0210402_10006020_pt1 | contig 10780 bp, 9 predicted proteins | sample IncBWC7MmetaG_FD_161055 | JGI IMG/M metagenome (GOLD analysis project Ga0210402, IMG submission 161055) | Forest soil microbial communities from Barre Woods Harvard Forest LTER site, Petersham, Massachusetts, United States - Inc-BW-C-7-M | ecosystem: Environmental > Terrestrial > Soil >... | reverse complement strand
GTCCGTGGCGGCCCTGATACAGCGCTATTCACGAGCGCCGGCGATGCCCAGGAACTGTATTGCCACATGGACGCGGGCTACGATCCCAAGGAATTCGTTTTCGGCAACATTGCCTATTCGGTGGGCGCCGTCGGCGGGATTGCCGGAACGCTGAAGACGCTGGTCCGCGGCGAGATCAAAGAATTCAGCGATGTGTTCAATGAAACGCGCCATCACGCCCTCGACCGGCTCGTCATGCATGCGAAGGCCGTCGGAGCCAACGCCGTCGTCGGCGTGCGCACCAATGTGCTGCACTTTGCCGGATTCCACGAGATGTACATGGCCGGTACCGCTGCATTTCACTCCGCGCTGCCGCCCGAAACCCGCAACGCGCCCGTAACCAGCGATCTTACCGGCGAGGAGCTTTGGGGCATGACACAGCTGGGTTACGCGCCGATCAAGCTGCTGATATCGACTTCGGTGTATTCGCTCGGCGCGATCGGGGGAATCAGGGCGGCATTCCAGAGCCTGGTGCGAGGCGAACTCGGCGATTTGACGGCGCTGATTTACGAAGCACGCGAGCAGGTGTTTGATCGCTTGAACCGGGAGGCGACGGTGCTGGGCGCCGAGGAAGTCGTCGGCATCAAGACCTACATCGTCGAGCTCGGATCCAGCTTGGTCGAGATCTTTGCGGTCGGCACGGCGGTCCGCAAACTGCAAGGCATGACCGTAAAAACCGCGGCGCTGCCGGCACAAGCCATCATCCGCGACAAGGACACCTGGGTAAACGGGGCCAGTGGCCTCGAAATTCAGTCATTCCGCGCGGGCGGTTGAGCGAGAATTCACCATGACCCGACCGCCTTCAGAGCATCCGCTCAAGACTGCCGCGCTTATGCTTTTGGCGTTATTGGTTCTTGCCGCCGGCGCAAGCGCCCGGCATCGAAAATCATCGGACGCAGAGCCAGGCACTTTTGACTACTATCTGCTGTCCTTGTCATGGTCGCCGGCATTTTGCCTGTCCGATCCCAAGGCTTCGGAGTGCAACGGCCCGCGCCGATTCGGATTCATTGTCCATGGTTTGTGGCCACAGTATGAGAAAGGATGGCCGGAGAATTGCAACGTGCACCAGCAGGTACCCGACGCGGTGGTCGCCGGTATTTCCGACATCATGCCGGCGCGCGGCCTCGTCTATCACGAATGGTCGGCGCATGGCACCTGCAGCGGATTGGATCCTACGGATTTCTTTGCACTGGTGCGCCGTGCCTATGCCGGCATTGCGATACCGGACTCCCTGTCCGGCACCGGTCAGGAAATCGAGCGATCGCCCGCCGCCATCGCCGCGGATTTTCTGCGCGCCAATCCGAGGGCTTCGGCGCCATCCATTGTCGTCACCTGTACCCGGCAGGATGCACCGCGATTGCGTGAAGTACACATTTGTCTCGATAAAGACCTCAAACCGCGTGCCTGCTCGGAGGATGCGGCTCGCGGCGCATGTCGGGCGGCGACATTGATTGTGCCGCCGATCCGATGATGCACATGAATAGATACGCTTGCCTGATTGCCGCCATCTTTCTGACCGCAACGAGCGCCAGGGCCGGAGGAGTTACGGCGTATCTGCCGATGAACCTCGAGCCCGAAATCGAGCGGCAGGTCGAAAGGGTGCTGATTCTTGCCGATGAGCCGATTCTCAAGCGCCCATTTTCGGTCGAGCTGGTGAAATTGGCATTGCCGCAGGCCTGCCTGGTCGACAAACCGCTGTGCACACGCGTGGGCAGGTATCTCGAGCGTTATTCGCGCGACTATGCGGTGTCGCACGCCAGTGCCACCGGATCCGTCGCGCACGCCAAGGACGGCGTGGTGTTGCCGGACCAGCATGGCATGCCGGTGGATAGCAAGTACGAGTTATCCGCGATCGCGTATGCGCAGCCGACCGACTATTTCTTGGTCAGCGCCGGCGCGATTTCATATAACGGACGCACCGCGCCGACCGGTTCCATGGCGAGCGTAGGCACCAATTGGGCGCAGCTCGACTTCGGCTATCGCGATCATTGGCTCTCGCCGATGACGGATAGCAGCACGCTCGTCAGCACCGAGGCGCCGACAACACCGTCAGTGACGCTGTCGAATTACGAGCCCCTGACGCGCTTGGGATTCCAATATGAATTTTTTCTGAGCCGCTTGTCGTCCCAACCGATCCTCTATAACGGGAACCACGCGGTCGGCGATCCCCGCTTGTTCGGCGCGCAGTTTTCGATCGAGCCCTTCAGCGGCTGGTCGCTTGGGATCAACCGGTTGTTGCAATATGGCGGCGGCGCCGGATTACCCTCATCCGCAAGCACGCTGCTGCGCAATTTTTTTCAGCCCAGCGGGACAGCGCAGACGCAAGGCAATCAACAAGCCTCCTATGTCAGCCGTTTCATCGTGCCGAGCAAAGTGCCGTTCGCCGTGTATTTTCAATACGCCGGCGAGGACAACTCCGACGGCGGCAGCTACCTGCTGGGCAATCCGGCGATTTCGGCCGGTATCGATTTCCCGCGCTTTTTTCGTTATTTCGACGCCACTTACGAGATCTCCGAGTGGTCGAACATCTGGTACGTCCACAACATATTCCTGAACGGCATGACGAATGACCGCTTGGTCCTCGGCAACTGGGGCGCGGACCAACGCAACTTCGGCGACGGCGTCGGCGCGAGGAGCCAGATGGTGCGGGTGGGCTGGGAGCCTCCATTTGGCGGCTATATGGAAGTCCGCGCGCGCACGCTGCAAAACCAAACCTATTACGGCGGCGACAATCGAACCTTTGTGCCGACGCCGGGCGCGTTTCCCTATCACCACTACTACGATCTCTCGTTGCGCTATTCGCGGCCCTGGAACGGCGTCGTCGTGGGCGCGGAGGCCTTGGGTGGCCGCGACGTGGATGGCAACGGATTTTCACGGTTCTCCGGATTCGTGCGCTACGGCGGGGAAGAGCACTCCCGCGATGGCGCCGATGCCGAGGATGATGATGCTTCGTCGAAGGATGTGGACCACCACGGCGCCGAAGTATTCGTCGATGCGGGAGTCAACGCCAACAAGGTGCGCACGGACCTGGAGAAGGGTCTGCCGATCACGACCTCGCAACTGGCGTACGGCCCGCACTTTGCGCTGGGCGCGCGCCGCGCCGTTTCCGCGAGCAATGATCTCGGCGCGCGCGCGGAATTCGATCAAGTCGACGGCCACCTGCTCATTGGATTGCGGGCGCTGGACTATCGCCACCGCTTCGACGGTCCCTTTGCCTTCAGCGCGTTCGCGGGCGTCGCACGCTACAACGTAGAAACACCGGCAACGTCGCTCTATGCCGGTCTGGGCGGCCAATGGCGCGATGTCCTGCCGTCTTGGGATTTGAATTTGGATTTCCGTTACGGGCAGAATCTGGCGCGGGATCATGTATTGGCCAGCGACGTGCAAGGCGATCGCCCTGAGACTTTCTATAAGATCGAGAGCGCTACGCTGTATGTCTCCCGACGTTTTTGAGTGAGAAATACTTATAGAAAGCTCCTCTTCAGACGCTTGCGCGGTCGATGGCAGGCAAAATCGCTCGGCGAGCACGCGATCGCAATCCTCGCCGAGACGAAAAACGGCCGCTTGTGCGTGCAGGCAGGAGATTTCAACGTCTCGCGATCGTTGCTGGCGAACGGCGAATACGATTGGCCGCAAATCACTTGGCTCAAGCAACTGCTCGACGCGAAGTCGCGCGTGGTGTTCGCCGGCGCGCATATCGGCGCAGTGTTGATACCGCTTGCGCGAATTTCCGGAACACGTTCCATCATCGCTTACGAGCCGAGCCCGTGCAATTTTCGGCTGTTGTCGCTCAATTTGGCGCTGAACGACATTGAAGGCGTGGTCCCCATCAATACGGCCGTGGGAGATCGCGCCGGAGAAATCCAGTTCACCGAGAACAGCATCAACACCGGCAATAGCCGCGTCGCTCCCGCGGATGGCGAGATCACGGTGAATTTGGAAACGCTGGATCGAACGATTCCGGCGGATTGGGCCTCCATCGACCTCATCGTGATGGATACCGAGGGCAGCGAGGTGGCCGCGATGCGCGGTGCGCAAGCGATCCTGGCCCGGACGAAAAATCTTTATGTTGAGTTCTCACCCGAGCAGTTGCGCGAGCAGGGCAGCAACGTGGCGGAGTTCGTTGCGATGGTGGAAAAGCACTTCAGATCGGCCTATGTGTTCGGTGCGCCGATTCTATTTCTCGGCCCTGAAAAATTTGCCGGATACTTGCAGAGTTTGCAGCACTCCCGCGGCCTGTTGTTGAATCTGCTCTTCACCCAGGACGTTGCAGCCGATCCGCGACGCATGAGTTTATCGAGCGATCCTTAAGATCGTGGCCGGCGGATTCGCAGTCTTAAGAAATCGCGACTTCGCGCTCTATCTTTGCTCCCGGTTTTTCGCTTCAATTGCCACGCAAATGGTCGTCATGGCCGTGGGCTGGCAGGTGTATCACATCACCGGGCGGGTGCTGGACCTCGGGCTGATCGGACTCTCCCAGTTTCTGCCGTTTTTATGCCTGGTACTGTTCTCCGGCCATGTCGCGGACCAGTTCGATCGGCGCATGATCATCATGCTTGGCCACTGCGCCTATGCCATCTGCACACTGCTGCTGCTCGGTTTTGCCTGGATGAACATTAAAACCACGCTGCCGATTTTTGGCGTGCTCGCCATACTCGGCATTACCAGGGCCTTTCAAATGCCGGCGGCACAATCTTTCGTCCCCAACATCGTTCCCACGGCGACCCTGCGCAATGCGCTCGCGATCAATTCTTCCGCCAATCAGGTGGCGGCCATCGTAGGCCCCAGCATCGGGGGCATTGTGTACGCGCTGGCCGCAGTCTGGATCGGTGAGGCCCGGGGTGCGGGCGTGGTCTACGGTGTTGCGGCGGTATTGTTGCTGGCGGCCATTACCCTGGTGGCCCTGATTCGCAAGCGCCGATCGCCCTTCGCCCGCTCGGTGCTGGCCTGGTCCACCCTGTTGCAGGGGCTGCATTTCGTTTGGCATCGCAAAACGGTACTGGGAGCCATTTCGCTGGATCTATTTGCGGTATTGTTCGGTGGTGCGACGGCCCTGCTGCCCGCCTATACGCGGGATGTATTGCACGCCGGGCCGGACGTGTTTGGCTATCTGAGGGCGGCCCCCGGTATCGGCGCGGGAGCGACCGCGGTTTGGCTGGCATTCCGCCCGGTCTCGCGGCATGTCGGCGTTACGATGTTCGCGGGCGTTGCAGCATTCGGCGTGGCAACGGTGGTGTTGGGGCTTACGCATCTGTTTTGGGTGGCGATGATTGCATTGGTCATTTTGGGTATCGGGGACATGATTAGCGTGTTTGTTCGCGCGTTGCTCGTGCAGCTGCAAACGCCGGATGAGATCCGCGGGCGAGTCAGCGCGGTCACGTCGGTATTTATCGGCGCATCGAATGAACTGGGCGAGTTCGAATCGGGCGCCACGGCTGCGTGGTTTGGCCTGGTCCCCGCCATTGTGATTGGCGGTGTCGCCACAATCATTGTTACTGTCCTATGGGCGCGCGTTTTTTTCCCGGCGCTGTGGCGCATGCAGACATTCGAGCACTGAAGGAATACGAACCGGATGGAACATACAGAGCACGACCATGATCACTCCCACGGGCATGAGCATGGTCATGAGAACCCCCGCGGCCACGAACACGAGCACGGCCACGCCCTCGGTCATTCCCACAGCCATGCGCACGTCATACCGCCGGACGGCATCAATCTTCGGATGGGGATCGCCGTGGCCCTCAATCTGGTGTTTGTGGTCGTGGAGGGCGGATTCGGATTTATCTCGAACTCGGTAGCGCTGATTGCGGATGCAGGCCATAACTTGAGCGACGTTTTGGGCCTCGTTTGTGCCTGGGGCGCTTTGCTGCTGGGACGTAGGCCGCCGGGCGCGAAGTTTACCTATGGTCTAGGACGCTCTTCCGTGCTGGCCGCGCTGGCAAATGCGGTGCTGCTGCTCCTGGCCTGCGGCGCCATCGCGTGGGAGGCGGTGAGCCGGCTCGGATCTGCGCCGCCGGTGGCGGGATGGACCGTTATGGCCGTTGCCGCGGTTGGCATTGCGCTCAATGGCATCAGCGCTTGGATGCTTCATGCCGGCAGTCATGGCGATCTGAACCGCCGCAGCGCCTACCTGCATATGCTCAGCGATGCGGCCGTGTCGGCCGGCGTCGTGCTGTCCGGCGTACTGATCATTTGGACCGGGTGGAGCTTGATCGATCCCATCGTCAGCCTGGTGATCGTGGCTGTGATCCTGGTCAGCACGTGGCGGCTGTTGCGGGATTCGCTCACCTTGTCTCTCGACGGGGTTCCCGCCAGCGTGAATTCTTCCGCCGTCATGTCCTATTTGGCCGATCAGCGCGGCGTGACCGATGTGCACGATTTGCACATATGGGCGCTTAGCACCACCAGCATTGCCTTAACCGCACATCTGGTGGTGCCGGACCGCGGCGCGGAAGATGCGCTCTTGACTTCGCTGACTCCGGATCTCAAGCGCCGCTTTCAAATCCAGCATGCCACGCTGCAGATCGAAAGGGATCGTTGCGAACATGGATGTGAGGATGAGGCCACGGCTTAAGGTTTCGGCCGGCCTCTATTTCTTCGGCCGTCCGTAGTGCGCCACGAACACCGCCTTGCCGAGCAGGTGCTCTTGTACGATGGAGGTGACCATCGCACCGCTCGAATCGGCGGGCACGGGCAATTTCGCGACATTCAGAGCGTAGACCGTAAACACATAGCGATGCGGCGGATCGCCCTCGGCGGGGCACGGCCCGTGATACGCATCTTCGCCCAGATCAGTCCGACCTTGCAGCGTGCCGGCGGGCAGTGCGCTGCTGTGTTCGGCCCCGGCGCCCTTCGATAGGCTGGTAGTCGTCTTCGGCAAGTCGTAAACCACCCAGTGCCACCATCCCGATGGGGTGCTGCGCTCGTCACGGTCGAATAACGTGACGACGAAGCTCTGAGTTCCGGCCGGCGCACCGGACCAGTGCAGTTCCGGGGATAGGTTTCCTCCCGAACAACCGAAGGCCTTCGCGGTGTAAATCAAGGGAACGCTGACGGCGAGCTGCGGGTCGGCGCCCGAGAGCACGAAAATCGTTTTTGGCGCCGCGGCCATTGCCGCCGCGCTGCAGACAATCGAGCCCATCGCGAGCGCCCATGCGCCGATTAAAAACGTGCGTTCCCTGGTGACCATGGTTTTTCTCGTGGCTGCGCGCTATCGCGATGTGGCATCAAATATAGCCATATTCATGGCTGCCGGCGAATCTGCGCCGCCATTCGCTCGAATACGGGTGCGAGCAGCCGTTGCAGCAGATAAATGCACAAAGGCGCTATCACGCACCAAGCGAACGCCGCATGAAAAATAGCGTCTCGCAGCAGCACGACCGCCTGCCAAATCCCCAGCGACAGGAGGGCAAACGTGCCCTCGATCGACACGATTTGGGGCGGCACGCGCAGCATCCATTCGCCGAGCCGCACAAAGGGGATGAGCAACAATAGCTGCGTGGGCGCCATCGCCGCCTGCACGAGCTGAATCGCCGGCAAATTCAAGCGGAAGATCAAGGCGACGAGAGCACAGAGAATCGTCGAGACGCCCAGGATGGGGATGTTGCCGACGACAATGGCGATTGCCACACACAGCGCGAGTCGCCGCGGCGAAAGCCCACCACGCAGCAACGCCAGCAGCGGTTCCAAAATTCTGCGATTCAGCCAGTTTTTCAAAGGCCATTCAGTGGTTGCGTGGGCTTCTTCAGTATACGGCGAGGGGCCGCGGCGCGGACCTAAGCGGCCCAAACGCAAGCCGGCGCGCATTGGGCGTAGCGCGGAACGGTGCAAAGCCGTTAAAGTCCGGCAAGGAGATCATTAATGTCCAATGAAAGTGCGATTCGTCGCGACGTCGGCGCCATCGCGCTGATGTTCACGGGCTTGGGTTCCATCATCGGCTCGGGCTGGCTGTTTGGCGCGTGGCGCGCCGCTCAGTTGGCCGGACCCGGTGCGGTCTACGCCTGGATCATCGGTGCCGTGGTTATTTTGTTCGTCGCATTCACTTACGCCGAATTGGGCGCCATGTTCCCCGAGTCGGGCGGCGCGGTACGTTACGGACACTATTCGCACGGCACGCTGGTGGGCTTCGTGGCGGGTTGGGCGGCATGGATCGCGATTGTTTCCGTGATCCCCGTGGAGGCGGAGGCCTCCGTTCAGTACATGAGCTCATGGCCCTGGGCCTGGGCGCACGCCCTGTATGTGCACGCTGCCAATGGGCAGGGAGAGCTGAGCACGGCTGGACTGTGGATTTCCGCCGTGCTGGTGGTGATCTATTTCCTCGTGAACTTCTGGAGCGTGAAGATTTTCGCGAACACCAACAGCGCCATCACGTTCTTCAAACTCATCGTACCTGCGGCAACTGCCGTCGCCTTGGTGTGCAGCGGCTTTCATCCGGAGAATTTCCACGTCGGCGCGCATGGCGGGCCTCATGTCGGCAACTTGGCGGCGATCCTCACGGCCGTCGCGACCAGCGGCATCGTATTCAGCTACAACGGCTTCCAAAGCCCGGTGAACCTCGCCGGCGAGGCGCGCCACCCGGGGCGCAGCGTGCCCTTCGCGATTTTCGGCTCCATCGCCCTAAGCACGGTCGTATACCTGATGCTGCAGGTCGCTTTCCTCGGCTCCGTGGCGCCGGAACATTTGAGCCAAGGATGGGCGGCGCTGGAGTACAGCTCGCCGTTCGCGCAATTGGCGCTCGCGCTCAACCTCAATTGGCTGGCGATACTGCTTTATGCCGATGCATTTGTCAGTCCCAGCGGCACGGGCAGCACCTACACCGCCACGACCGCGCGCATGATCTATGCCATGGAACGCAGCGGCACGGTTCCCGAAGTATTCGGCCGCGTGCACCCGAAATTCGGCATTCCGCGGCCGGCGATGTGGTTCAACCTCCTCGTATCCTTCATTTTCCTGTTCTTTTTTCGCGGCTGGGGCAAGCTCGCGGCGGTGATTTCAGTGGCCACCATCATTACCTACCTGGTCGTTCCGATCAGTGTCATGGTTCTGCGGCGCACGGCGCCCGAATTGCATCGCCCGCTGCGCGTGCCCGGCCTGCCCCTGCTCGCGCCCATGGCGTTCGTGCTCGCAACACTGATGTTGTTTTGGGCGCGCTGGCCGCACACGGGGCAGATCATGCTGCTTTTGATCTTGCCTCTGCCGGTGTACTTGTACTATCAAGCCAAGGGTAATTGGCGCGACTTCAGGCGCCAGCTGCACGCCTCCTGGTGGCTGTTGGCGTATCTCATCGCCATCACGGTCCTGTCCTGGGCAGGCAGCAAAGAGTTCGAGGGCCACGACTATATCGGCTACGGCTGGGATCAGCTGTGCGTGGCAATCACCTCGCTCGCTTTTTACTTTTGGGGAGTGCGCAGCGGTTGGCGCACACCGGCGGTCATCGCTGTCGAAAAGGACGCCGCTGAAATGGCGGCGGTAAAATCCTAGGCCTCGATCAACTCCTTGATTTGGGTTTGCCCCTCGCGCAGATAGATTGAACGCTTCGGACGCGCCATCACCCGCTGCACCATGGGCACGAAGAATTCCAGCGGCATCGTGGAATAGTTCGGATCGAACGCATTCTGATCGTGGCGCTCGCAAAAAAGGGCCGTGCGCTCGAAATTCGGATGGCCGCGAAACTGCTCGCGCATGTTTCGATCCAGCCCCAAATGATGAAAGAAGTAGTAGCCCTGGAAGATGCCGTGATGCTGCAGCAGCCACCAGTTCTCTTCGGAGACGAAGGGCTTCAACACGGTCGCGGCAAGCTCGGCGTGATTGGTTGAAGCGAGAATATCGCCCATGTCATGCAGCAAGGCGCAGACCACGTACTCCTCATCCATCCGATCGCGGTGAGCCAGCGTCGCGGATTGCAGCGAATGTTCCAGCCGGTCCACAGAAAAGCCGCCGCAGTCCCCCTTGAGCATTTGCAGGTGAGCGAGAACCCGATTCGCAAGCTCGCCATTGAATGCGTTCGCGGCGGTTGCGATTTTTTGCCAATCGGCCTGCGTGCTTTCGGTCATCGCGCTGAAAGTGGCGCGATCCATCTCGCTGTGATCCGACATATGTGCTCGCTCCTTCCAGGCGGTCGTTGTGTGTATTGTATCAGCGCAGGCCGGCCGCGCTCGTCAGGTACACCGCGAAGGTACCCAGCCAGTGGCCGCCCTCGTAATGTTCGCCCGTGACGGCCGGGAGGGCGGCGTCCCGGTGCTGTGCCGCGACGGCGCGAAGTACGGGAACGCGCCGATCCCCCTTCGGCAATCCATGCGCAATTCCTTCGAGCATCCAGGCGCGGCTCAAGTTCAACCCGTCAATATGAGCGAGCTTGGGGTCGGAGCGGTCGGTGACCACGCCCGGCTGCAGCCAACCGCCGCCGGCGCTTTGCGGGACGCTCGGCAGAAACGTCGACAGCCAGGATGCGAACGCCTTGGCGTCCAGGACCCTGCGCATGAAGTCCGCCTCGGCGAGGCAGGGTGACAGGAAATCCTCGCCCGAGGGTTCATAGCGCAAGGGGCAGTCGCGATCGTTGACATAAAACCGTTGCGCTGCATCGTTCAGCAGAGCGCGCATCTGCGCATCGCCCGCGACTCCCGCCCAATCCCAGATCAACCCGAACGAGAAGGCCGTCTGGTCGTGCTCGCCGATGCGGATCGGATAATGCAACTTCGGCAACCAGCTTTTGATGCGCGACGCGGCCTCGGCTTCAAGGGGC
>Ga0210402_10006019_pt1 | contig 10781 bp, 8 predicted proteins | sample IncBWC7MmetaG_FD_161055 | JGI IMG/M metagenome (GOLD analysis project Ga0210402, IMG submission 161055) | Forest soil microbial communities from Barre Woods Harvard Forest LTER site, Petersham, Massachusetts, United States - Inc-BW-C-7-M | ecosystem: Environmental > Terrestrial > Soil >... | reverse complement strand
CGGTGGCCTCGGGGGCACCTACGCCGGAAACCCGGTGGCCTGCGCCGCGGCGCTGGCGGCCATCGAGTTCATCGAGAGGAACCGGCTGCCCGAGCGCGCCGCCGCGGTCGGCCGCGTCGTCGAATCGCGCTTTCGCGGTTTCGTCGACCGCTTCGCGTTCGTCGGCGACGCTCGCGGCCTCGGCGCGATGCGCGCGCTCGAGCTCGTCGAGGACAAAGCGGGCAAGCAGCCCGACAAGGAACGGACCGACCGGGTCATCGCGGCCGCGTACGAAGGGGGCCTGCTGCTCGTCGGCGCCGGGACGTACGGAAACATCCTTCGGACCCTCATGCCGCTCGTCATCACCGACGACGAGCTCGCGGAGGGATTGGACGTCCTCGAACATGCGCTCCAAAAAGCCTAGGCGCCACCTCTTCTGCGTCGGAGACTCTTAGCCGCTCCCCCGGACGGCGGCCCGGCAACGGCATTTCCGACGACGAAACGGGGGATCGCATGGCCACGCAGGAACTCAGCACCGGTCAGACGCGCATGAACACCCAGGAGCTCATCCAGGAGTCCCAGAAGTGGCTCGACATCATCTCCGCGAAGGAGCTGACGCAGGAGCAGAAGGACAAGATCGCGACCGACACGGTCGACAACTTCCAGTTCTATTACAACCGCGGTTACCTCGAGTACCGCAAGTCGGTCGTCGAGATGCGGGAGAACCCGGCGCTCGAGTGGGCCGGCGACGGCTCGACGTTCCAGGACCTCGCGGGCCGCACGTACATCGACTGCCTCGGCGGATACGGCATCTACAGCGCGGGCATCCGCCACCCGAAGGTCGTCAAGGCCGTGGCCGATCAGCTCCAGCGTATGCCCCTCTCCAGCCAGGAGCTGCTGGATCCGTTGCGGGGCGCCCTGGCGGAGCTGCTCGGCGAGATCACGCCGGGCGACCTCCAGTACTCCTTCTTCATCAACAACGGCACCGACGCGGTGGAGGGCGCGATCAAGCTCGCGCGCCTCTACACGGGCAAGACCAACTTCATCAGCTCGCTGCGGGGGTTCCACGGAAAGAGCTGCGGCTCGCTGTCGCTGCTCGGCAAGTGGGAGTACCGCGAGCCGTTCCTGCCGCTTTTGCCGGGAATCCACTTCGTCGAGTTCGGCGACGCCGACGCGGTGATCGACGAGCTCTACAAGGCAGACGCGACGGGCAAGGGCATCGCCGGCGTCATCATGGAGCCGATCCAGGGCGAGGCGGGCGCGATCGTGCCGCCGGACGACTTCTGGCCGCGGATCCGGAAGGCCTGCGACGAGTACGGGACGCTGCTGATCGCCGACGAGGTCCAGACGGGCCTCGGCCGCACCGGAAAGCTCTTCGGCGTGGATCACTGGAACGTCGTGCCCGACATCATGTGCCTCGGCAAGGCGATAGGCGGCGGCGTCATGCCCCTGTCGGCCTTCATCTCGACGCCGAAGATCTGGGGCGTGCTCGAAACCAACCCCTTCATCCACTCGTCGACCTTCGGCGGGAATCCGCTGGCCTGCGCGGCGGGCATCGCCGCCATCAACGTCACGCTCGAGGAGGATCTCCCGGGCCAGGCGGCGCGCAAGGGCAAGTACATGCTGGCCCAGCTCATCCGCCTGAAGCTGCGCTACGACCGGCTCATCCAGCGGGCCGGCGGCCGGGGCCTGCTCCTCGGGGTCGAGTTCGTCAACACGGAAATCGGGTACAAGGTCGTCGCCGGTCTCTTCCGCCGCGGCGTCCTCGTGGCCGGAACGCTGACCAACTCCAAGGTCGTCCGCATCGAGCCCGCGCTCAACATCCCGGACAAACTCTTGAACGACGTGCTCGGCGCCCTCGAGGAGACGCTCAAGGAGGTCGACGACTCGACGCCCGACATCAAAGCGGACGAGGACTAGGAGGAGATGCGCATCGCGGTCCTCGGCGCCGCGGGCGCCATGGCGCAGGTCGTCGTGCGCGACCTGCTCGAGTTCGTTCCAGACGTCGCCATCACGGCGGCGGACCGTAAACCCTACTCGCACCCGGACGCCCGCGTGCGCCGGGCGAGCCTCGATGCCCGCGACGAGGCGGCGACGGCGCGCCTGCTCGACGGGCACGACGCGGTCTTGAACTGCGTCACCTATTACTTCAACGTGCCGATCATGCGCGCCGCGCTCGCCGCGCGCGTCCCGTACTCCGATCTCGGCGGCCTGTACCACGGCTCCCTCGAGCAATTCGGCCTCCACGAGGAGTTCGTCCGGGCGGGGGTGCCCGCGCTGCTCGGCATGGGATCGACGCCGGGGATCACGAACGTCATGGCCGGCGTCCTCGCCCGCGGGCTCGAGAGCGTCGAGGCGATTCACGTGCGCGTCGGCTGCCTCGACCGCGGGGTCTCGGGTCCCCTGCCCGTCCCGTATGCCCTCGACACCGTGATCGACGAATTCTCGCTCGAGCCCATGATCTTCCGGGACGGGCGGCCTGAGGCCGTGCCCCCCATGAGCGGCCGGGAGACGATCGACTTTCCGCCCCCCGTCGGGCGCGCCGAGGCGCTCTACACGCTGCACTCCGAGGTCGCCATGTTCCCGCGTTCCTTTCCGGGACTCCGGCACGCGAGCTTCAAGGTGGCCTTCGAGCCGTCCTTCGTCGAGAAGATGCGCCTGCTCGTCGAGCTCGGCTTCGCCTCCCGCGAGAAGATCGCGGGCAAGCTCTCTGCCCGCGAGGTGCTCCTCGAGCTCGCGGCCCGCCAGGCCGTCCCGCCCGGCGGCCCCGACGACTGCGATGCGCTGCGCGTCGACCTGACCGGGCGCAAGGACGGCCGGCCGGTCGAGCGGCGGGCGGACCTGACCGTGCTCCCCCACACCGTGTGGAAGGTCGCGGCCGGCAGCCTCGACACGGGCGTCCCGCTCTCGATCGCCGGCCAGCTGCTCGCCAGCCGAACCATCCGCACTCCCGGCGTCCTCTGCCCCGAGACGGCCGTGCCGGGCGAGCTGTTCTTCGAAATGCTCGAGCGTCGCGAGATGCGTGTACGCTGGAGTTGATGCGGCGTCGTCCAAAGGAACCCGAGTGGCCATCGCGTCCGTGAACCCCGCGACCGGAGAGACTCTCCGGACCTTCGACCCGCATTCCGAAAGCGAGGTCGAGCGCCGGGTGGCTCTGGCCGCGTCCCTCTTTCCGCGCTGGCGGCGCAACTCGTTCGCCGAGCGCGCCGCCCGACTGCTGCGCGCGGCCGACGTGCTCGAGTCGCGCAAGCAGGAGTGGGGCCGGATCATGACGCTCGAGATGGGAAAGCCCATCGGCGCGGCCGTCGCCGAGGCCGAGAAGTGCGCCTGGGTCTGCCGCTACTATGCCGAGAGCGCGGAGCGATTCCTCGCCGACGAGCCCGCCGCGACCGACGCGAGCCAGAGCTTCGTGCGCTACGAGCCCCTCGGGCCGGTCCTCGCGGTCATGCCCTGGAACTTTCCGTTCTGGCAGGTCTTCCGCTTCGCGGCGCCCGCGCTGATGGCCGGCAACGTCGGACTGCTGAAGCACGCCTCGAACGTGCCCCAGTGCGCCCTCGCGATCGAGACGATCTTCCGGGAAGCGGACGTGCCCAACGGCGCCTTCCAGACCCTCCTCGTCGGCTCCGATCGGGTCGCCGCGCTCATCGACGATCCCCGCATCGCCGCCGTCACTCTGACCGGCAGCGAGGCGGCGGGGGTCAGCGTCGGCCGCGCGGCGGGGGCGCAGATCAAGAAGGCCGTGCTCGAGCTCGGCGGCAGCGACCCGTTCATCGTGATGCCGAGCGCCGACCTCGCCGTGGCGACCACCATGGCCGTGCGCGCGCGAACGATCAACAACGGCCAGTCCTGCATCGCGGCCAAGCGCTTCATCGTCCACCAGGAGATCGCCGCCGAGTTCGAGCGCCTCTTCGTCGAGAAGATGGCGGCCCTGAAGGTGGGCGATCCCCTCGATGCCTCGGTCCAGATCGGGCCGCTCGCGACGCCCGCCATCCTCGCGGAGGTGGACGACCTCGTCCGCCGCAGCGTCGCCTCTGGCGCAAAGCTGCTACTCGGCGGCAAGCGCCTCGACCGGCCCGGCAGCTTCTACGCCCCGACCGTCCTGTCCGACGTCCCGCCCGGCAGCCCGGCCGCGGCCGAGGAGATCTTCGGACCGGTCGCGAGCCTCTTTCGGGTCAAGAGCGTCGACGACGCCATCGCCGTCGCGAACCAGACCCGCTTCGGCCTCGGCGCGTCGGCCTGGACCCGCGACGAGGCCGAGCGCGAGCGCCTGATTCGCGGCATCGAGGCCGGCGCCGTCTTCATCAACGGCATGGTCAAGAGCGACCCTCGCCTGCCCTTCGGCGGCATCAAACGGTCCGGCTTCGGCCGCGAGCTCGCCGTCCAGGGCATCCGGGAGTTCGTCAACGTGAAGGCCGTCTGGGTGGCGTAGCCGGGGGTCAGGTCTCTCAAAGTGTGACTTTGAGGACGCTCGTATCTCGTTGCCCGGGTCGCCCAAGAGTCACACTTTGAGAGACCTGACCCCGTTTCTAGGACGGGAGGAAGCTCGGTCCCACCGTCTGCGCGATCCGCGCCATGACGTGCTTGATCTGGGTGTAGTCCTCGATCGCGTACATGGACATGTCTTTGCCGTAGCCGGACTGCTTGTAGCCGCCGTGCGGCATCTCGGAGACGAGGGGCAGGTGGTCGTTGATCCAGACGGTCCCGAACCGCAGCTTGCGGGCCGCGTTCAAGGCGCGGTTCACGTTGGTCGTCCAAACCGACGCCGACAGGCCGTAGTCCACGTCGTTGGCCCACCGCAGGGCCTCGTCGTCGCCGGAGAAGCGGGTGACCGTGATGACCGGACCGAAGACTTCCTTCCGGACGATCTCGTCGCTCTGTTTCGCGTCGGCGACGATCGTGGGCTCGAACCAGAACCCCTTCCCGCTGCCCGCGCCGCCGCCGGTGAGAACGCGGACGTGCCCGCTGGCCTTCGCCCGGTCGAGGAAGCCCGAGACCCGCTTGCGGTGTTCGGCCGAGATGACGGGCCCCATGTTCGAATCGTCGTCCTTGATGCTGCCGACCTTCAGCGACTCGACCGCGGGGACGAGGTCGGCGAGGAGCTTGTCGTAGATTCGCTCGCTCGCATAGAGCCGGCAGGCCGCCGTGCAGTCCTGGCCGCTGTTGGCAAAGCCCGCCACCTTGATGCCCGGGATCACCAGATCCATGTCGGCGTCGTCGAAGATGATGACCGGCGCCTTCCCGCCGAGCTCGAGGTGGACCTTCTTGAGCGACGCGGCCGCGGTCCGGGCGATCTCCTTGCCCGTCGCGACGTCGCCGGTCAGCGAAACCATGTTGACCTTCGGGTGCCGCACGATGCCGGCGCCCACCGGCTCCCCGTGGCCGGTGATGACGTTGAGCACTCCGGGCGGGAAGATGTCGCCGGAGAGCTCCATCAGGCGTAGCGACGTCAGCGGCGTCTGCTCGGAGGGCTTCAGGATCACCGTGTTGCCGGCCGCCAGCGCCGGACCGATCTTCCAGACCGCCATCATGAGCGGGTAGTTCCACGGCGCGATCGAGCCGACGACCCCGACCGGCTCGCGCCGGATCATGCTCGTGTAGCCGGCCAGGTACTCGCCCGCGGCCTTGCCCTCCATGCAGCGGCACGCGCCGGCGAAGAACCGGAGGTTGTCCACCATGAACGGGATCTCCGAGCGCGCGAGGCCGATGGGCTTGCCGACGTTGTCGGCCTCGAGGACGGCGAGCTCCTCGGCGTTCTGCTCGATCCGGTCGGCGAGCTTCAAGAGCATGAGGCTCCGGTCGGCCGGCGTCGTGTCCTGCCAGGTGTCGAAGGCCTTCGCGGCCGCGTCCACCGCGCGGTCGACGTCCTTCTCGGTGCCCTTGGGCACCTTGCCGAGGACCGACTCGTCCACGGGACTGATGATCGCCTCGTCCTGGCCCTCGACCGCGTCCACGAGGGCGCCGTTGACGTAGTTCTTGTAAGTCTTCATGGCGGGCGACTCCTTTTCGCGTGCGTATCCTACTGCGCCTTGATCTCGGTCCAGTACTCGTCGAGGATGGTCGTCGCGTCGCCGATGTCCTCGAGCAGCTCGCACTTGGCCAGCGCCTCTTCGGACGGATAAATCGCCGGGTCGTTCAGGATCTCGGGCCGGATGAACTTCCGTGCCGGCACGTTCGGGCTCGCGTAGCTGATCCCGTTCACGATCCGGGCGTTGACCTCGGGCTCGAGGACGTAGTCGAGGAACGCGTAGATGGACTCGACGTTGCGCGCGCGCGCCGGAATGCAGACGCTGTCCATCCAGAGCGTCGCGCCTTCCTTGGGCAGGACGTAGCCGAAGCGCCGCGGATCCGCGGCCGCGACCCTCGCGAGCTGGCCGTTGTAGCCGTGGGCGAACCACACGTCGCCGGCCGCGAGGATGTTCTCGTAGTCGCCGCTGTTGTACGTCTTGACGAGGTCCTTCTGCTTCTTCAGGAGGACGGCCGCCTGCTTCAGGATCGCGGGGTCGGTGCTGTTCAGGGAGTGACCGAGGAACTTGAGGGCCGCGGCGAAGCACTCGCGCATGTCGTCGAGCATGAGGATCTGGCCCCGGTTCCTCGGGTCGAAGAGCGGCGCCCAACTGTCCTCGGTCCGCCCCGCCTTCGTCTTGTCGTAGCCATACCCGGTCGTGCCCCAGACGTACGGGAGCGAATAGGCGTTGCCGGGATCGAACTGCTTGTCGAGGAAGCGCGGATCGAGGTTCTTGAGGTTCTTCAGCCTCGCCCGGTCGAGCGGCCGCAGGAGCTTCAGCTCGATCAGGATCCGCACCATATAGTCCGACGGGACCACGAGGTCGTAGTCGGCCACGCCCGACTGGAGCTTCTCGAGCACGGGCTCGTTGGAGTCGTAGAGGTCGTAGTGGACGGCGATCCCCGTGCGCCGCGTGAACTCGTCGATGACCTCTTTCGGGAGGTACTCCGACCAGATGTACAGGTTCAGCTTCTTTTCGCCGGGCCCCGGGTACGGCGTCTCGTCGCCCCGCGGGCCGCAGGCCGCACCCGCCAGGACCGCCGCCGCGAGAATCCCTCCGGCGGCGGCGCGAGCGAGGCGGCTCACGACATCTCCCCGCGTTCGACCGGCGCCTGCTGCAGGCGCTGGGCGATGACGATCAGCACGACCGTCAGCGCCAGGAGCAGGCTCGACACGGCGTTGACCTCCGGCGTCACGCCGACCTTCAGCATCGAGTAGATCTGGAGCGGCAGGGTCGTCGCGCCCACGCCGGCCACGAAGGACGTGATCACGTAGTCGTCGATCGAGATCGTGAACGAGAGCAGCGCCCCCGCCACGATCCCCGGCGTGATCAGCGGCAGCGTGACCCTCCAGAAGGTTTGCAGGGGCCGCGCGCCGAGGTCCAGGGCGGCCTCCTCGAGCGAGCGGTCGAAGCCGGACAGGCGCGCGCGGACCACGATCGCGACGTACGAGACGCAGAAGACGACGTGCGCGATCACCACGGTCCACAGCGAGAGGTGGAAGGAGAGGACGCCGTAGAACGTGACGAGCGCCGCCCCGAGGACGATCTCCGGAATGATGACGGGAAGGTACAGGAGGCTGCGGGTGAACCCCTCGCCGCGCAGGGCGTGGCGGCCGAGGGCGAGCGCCACGAGCGTGCCGATGACGGTGGCGATCGCAGTGCTCGCGAGGCCGACGATCAGGCTGTTCTTCACCGACGCCAGGATCAGGTCGTTGCCCGCGAGGCTGCGGTACCACTCGAGCGTCCAGCCCTCCCAGACGGCGGTCTGCCGGGCCCGGTTGAACGAGAACAGAACGAGGATCGCGATCGGCGCGTAGAGGAACACGTACACGAGCCAGGCGTACACGGACAGGAAGCGGCCGCGCCCCCTCACAGCAGGACGTCCTGGCCCTTGCGCTTCGTATAGAGGGCATAGGCGAAGAGCAGGAGCAGGACGGCCGCCGTCAGCTCGAACGCGACCGCCGCGCCGAAGGGCTTGTTGCGGGCGACCGCAAACTGGTTCTGGATCAGGTTGCCCGCGAGGATCGTCTTGGCCCCGCCGAGCAGGTCCGAGACGATGAACTGTCCGAGGCTCGGCACGAAGACGAGGATCACGCCCGCCACGATCCCGGGCATGGTCATGGGCACCGTGATCCGCCAGAAGGTCGAGGACCGGGCGGCGCCCAGGTCCGCCGACGCCTCGAGCAGCGACAGGTCGAGCTTCTCGAGCGAGGCATAGAGCGGCAGGATCATGAACGGCAGCTCGCCGTAGATCAGGCCGATGAGCACGGCGAAGTTGTTGTACAGCAGCTCGAGGGGTCCGTGCGTCAGGCCGCTCCCGACGAGGAAGCGGTTGACGAGGCCCTCGGTGCGCAGGATGAACATCCACGCGTAGGTCCGGATCAGGAAGCTCGTCCAGAAGGGCACCACGACGAGCCCGAGGAGGAGGTTGCGGCGCCGCGCCGGAGCCGCGACCGCGATGTAGTACGCGACGGGAAAGCTCACGACGAGGCACACCAGCGTCGTCACGACGGCCATCCAGATCGACCGCCAGAAGATCTGGAGGTAGATCGGATGGAGCGAGCGGGCGTAGTTCGCGAGGAACTTGCCGGACCTCAGGTACAGGCCGAGGTCCACGATGGGTTTCAGGCCCCCGTAGGTCGCGCGCTGGCCGAAACTGATGACGAAGAGGATCGCCAGCGGAAGCAGGAAGAAGACGCCGAGCGTGAGCCAGGTCGGAAGGGCCAGCAGGACCCCGGTCCTCTCCGGCCGCGGGGGCCGATCGGCCATCAGCCCGCTGCCCCGCCCTGGCGCAGCATCACGGCGTGCCGTGCGTTCCAGCACAGGAACGCGCGGCCGCCCACGGCAAATCGCGAGCCCTCCTCGAAGGGCCTCTCGTTCTGCTCGTAGACGACGAACCGCTCGTCGGCCGCGTCGCGGACGATCCAGAGCGTGCTGACGCCCTGGTAGACCTTGTCCTCGATCGTCACGGGCAGCGACGGCACGCCGTGAGGCGAGAGGTCGCGGCCGCGCAGGTCGAGCTTCTCGGGCCTTACGACGAAGCGCACATCCTCTCCCGTCCGATGGGGGCCCGCCTCGGCCGACGCGATCCGGACCTCGCCGCCGGCCTTGAGCGCCAGCGACACGACGCCGCCGTCCGTCCCGCTCACGCGCGCCGCGAAGAAGTTCGACGCGCCCATGAAGTTGGCGACGAACTCCGTGGCCGGACGCTCGAAGACGCGCGCCGCGTCGTCCATCTGCTCGACGCGGCCCCGGTTCATGACGGCCACGCGGTCGCTCATCGTCAGCGCCTCCTCCTGGTCGTGCGTGACGAAGATGAACGTGATCCCGAGGGAGCGCTGCAGATGTTTCAGCTGCACCTGCACCTCCTTGCGCAGTTTCTGGTCCAGAGCGCCGAGCGGTTCGTCGAGCAGCAGCACCTCGGGCTCGAGGGCGAGCGCCCGCGCCAGCGCCACGCGCTGCCGCTGGCCGCCCGAGAGCTGGTGCGGGTGGCGCTTCTCGAAGCCGGAAAGCTGGACGAGCGACAGCGCATCGGCCACCCGTTTGCCCTCGTCGGCGCGGGGCACGCTCTTGTAGCGCATGCCGAACGCCACGTTCTCCGCGACGGTCAGGTGCGGGAAGAGCGCGTAGTGTTGGAACACCATGTTCACGGGCCGGCGGTAGGGCGCGACCCAAGTCATGTCGGCGCCGTCGATCCGGATCGAGCCCTCCGTCGGCAGCTCGAACCCTCCGATCATCCGCAGCAGCGTCGTCTTGCCGCAACCCGACGGGCCGAGGAGGGAGAAGAACTCGCCCCGCCGGATGTCGAGGGAGACGGCGTCGACCGCGGCCACGTCGCCGAAGCGCCTGGTCAGGCCCCGGATCTCGACGCTGTATTCGCTCGCCATGGCTGGGCCCTCTCCCCTCGGGCGGGAGGGGTGACGCAGTCTACCGCCCGCCGCTAGAAGCTGACCCGGAAGCCCAGGCGCAGCGTGCGCGGCTGCTGGTAGGTATTCGGCTGGCCGTAGTGCGCGTTGGTCGGCGTCGGCGAGAGGTTGTCGGCCTGCTGGAACGCCCAGACCTGGTCGATCGTCAGCGCCTGCTGCTTGTTGAGCAGGTTGAACGCATCCGCGAGCACGTGGACGGTCACGGGCCCGAGCAACAGGGCATAGTCGAGATGGGCGTCGATCTCGTAGATGGCGGGCGAGCGTCCCTCCGTGCCGCGGGGCGCCAGGAAGAGCTCGGGGCCGCCGTAGCCGTCCCACCACCCGATCTGCGACAGCGGCGTCCCGCTCAGGTAGTACGCCGAGGCGGAGAAGGTGAGGTTGAACGGAAAGACGTAGGCCGCCTGCAGCTTCGCCTGGCTCGGCCGGTCGAGCGTGAGGCGCCCGTTCGCGTTGACCTCGAATTCGGGATAGTCGAAGTCGTCCGTGATGTTCGGATCCTTGGCGTTGAAGCCGCCGACCGCGCGGTAGCTGCCGTCGAAATTGCCCTTCAGGGTCGAATAGAGATAGCTCGCGTACAGGAACCAGTTGTCCGAGAGCCGCTTCTGGGCCGTGAACTGGATGCCCTTGAAGATGCGTTGGGCCGCCGGGAAGGCCTGGCCGTTGTAGCAGGGGAAGCCGTCGACGCAGGGCGTGACGGTGCTGTGCCCCGGGTTGAAGAACGCGTAGTTGTCGCAGACGTCGACCGGAACGCACGTGTCCTCGATGACGCTGCGCAGGCTGCGGTACATCCCCTGGACCCCGAAGTTCCAGTCGCCCACCTGCCGCTCGACGCCGATGATGATCTCCTGCATGTACTCGGAGGACAGCAGCG
>Ga0210402_10006017_pt1 | contig 10782 bp, 12 predicted proteins | sample IncBWC7MmetaG_FD_161055 | JGI IMG/M metagenome (GOLD analysis project Ga0210402, IMG submission 161055) | Forest soil microbial communities from Barre Woods Harvard Forest LTER site, Petersham, Massachusetts, United States - Inc-BW-C-7-M | ecosystem: Environmental > Terrestrial > Soil >... | reverse complement strand
TTATGCCAGCGTTTTTTCGGCCAGCATGTAGCATTATCCGCTCGCCTGGTTTTATCGATTACCAGCGCGACACCCGCGAAGCGTCACCAATCCTCCACAACCAAACAAATCTGGTACTGGATACGGTTCCGTTCGCTTTCGCCGGCCGCTCAACTGGCGATATTTTATCAACTGTTCTTCGACAAAACTCTTTCCGCCCAAGACTGCTCCAGAGGTAAAATATGCCAGCCTGTGCCGCAGGATCGTGGCCAAGGGCAATTTTCCGCCTGCAACCATCACCTCTTTCAAGGCTTCCTCAGAGATATTTCCAGCCTGTTCATTTGGGCCGGCGCCAACTGAAAAGAGTATCTGCCGGTACGCCGCTTGCGCCTCCTGCCAGCTTCCTCCGATAACCGAAATCAATCCTTTCTGGGCAACCTTTGATCCCGCGAGCGCTTCAGCGTAGCCACAGAAACGGTAGTCCTTTGGATCGGAACAAATCCTCGCTCGAACGCAGTTTAGATCGATGTACGCCGCCATCGCCGCGATCACCCGATGCTTCGGCTCCACTAATATGCTTTTGAAGCGCTCGGACCAGAGCGTCCCATAGCGTTTATGGCGTTTATTGAACCAGACACTGAACCGTTGCTTGAGCAGTTTCATAAAAGCGGAGATATCGCCCATTTGGGTTAGCTGTCGCTGGCGCCAAATTTCTCCCTCCGGTGCGTTTGCCTGGAGATAACCCTTGATGACCTCCAGCCTTTGGACGCAGTACTTGGTGGGCTTGGGATAGAGCACTTGATAACGCCGCAACAACTCCTCATCGCCCACAGACTGGGCTTGAGGCACGCGGGTGAGGACATGGAAATGATTGGAGAGGATCGTCCAGGTCAGCACCTCTACGCCGCAGTAGTCGGCCACGGCCCAGAGTTGCCGCCGGAAAGTCTCTTGGTCCACCGCGCCAAACAGGCGTTCTCCATTCACCGTCCGGCTCATGCAATGGTAGACGGCCTCTCCTTCCTTTGCCGCTAATTTTATCCGTGGTATTCGCACCCTCCATGGTAGCAGCGGAGTCCGGCCTCACCTTTCTTTTTTCAACCTGTCCCTAAACAATTACTCTAAAAAATGCGTTCCCTGCAGCACCACGTGGCAAAAACAGTGCTAAACTGGGTTCAATGCCAGAAATTGAGCAGTTAATATCTCATGCCCCGAATGCTGCAGGTTTGTCCAGAGCCAAACCGGGCTCGCCCAAGACCCGCCAAAACACCCGACGGTCAGGCGGTTTCCTCTGGCACATGCTCGCCATCTTTACGGGATTGCTTTTCGGTTTTTCCGCGCTGCTTCTCACCCACCGATATTTCTCCGCCCGGTTTTTCCCGGCACCCAAAGCCCGGATCAATTACGCGGTCTTCACCTCGCCAACCCCGAACTTGTTCCAGGAGGTTTATGCTCCTGCGATCAAATCAGCGCGCAGCCAAATCCTGGTCGCCGCGCGGGAAATTTCCAGCCGCAAGCTGCTGGAGGCATTGCGCGCAAGGGCGACGGGCGGAGTAGATGTCGAGTTCCTGCTTTCCCCGGACACGGACAACCGGGGAACGATTCGCTGGATCACCGGGAACAACGCCGGCCGGGTCTATGTTGACTCGCAACCGTTGGCCGATCAACTTTTGATAATTGATGGCAACAAGGTGATTCTGACCTCCCTCCCATTTACCGCCGATGCCCCAGCCAGCATCCAGTCGTCCGGCCTCGCCGTCGAGGATGCAGGCTTGGGCCGACAACTCCGCCTTCAGTTTTTCAAAAAGATCAGCCAGCTTTCCCTCGTTCAGAAATGAACATCACCATTCGCAAGGACGCCGTCCTCGTGGCCATGAACGCCGTTGAATTTGCGGACGTTGGCGCGCGCAAGGGAATGATTCACCGCATTTATCGCGCAATTTGCGAGGATCAGAACGCCGCCAAGAAACTCAACAAAGCCATCCATGACAACCGTGCGCCAATCCAATTTTACAGCCGCAGCGGCGGGGATGTGTTCGTCGTTCGAATCCTGTGCTCCTGTTGGGAGAATTTCCGTGACGTCCAGGCAACCAGCCAGTGGGAACAGGATATTCAGAAGTCGGTTATCGCACTGGGAGTTTCAGGCCAGGCGGATCGCCTGACGGCCCAATATTCCACCTAGATCCGTTTCCAGTGAAAGCTTCACCTGGCCAGCCGGATTCTTTGGACGCTCCCGCGCCATTATCCGGCACGAAGGCCCGCGAGTTGGTGGTCACGACAATTTTTACCGAGCAGCACCTCACCAGCCGTGATATTGAAGAGCAGACCAAGGTGGCGTACCGGCAGAATCGCGTCTTCCTCTGGGTCGCAATCAAGTGGGTGCTTGAGGAATGTTTTTCCGCCTGGGCACAGATGTCCGGGACGCAGGTGGATGTTTTTGTCAAGCAAGCCAGCGAGACGCGAAGCCGCTCAGTGGGTGAATTGACCCGGCTCGTGCTGGCCGCCTACGCAAATCCCCTCAGCCTGAAGGCAGTGGCGCGCGTGACCCAATTGGGAATCAATGCCCGCCGCACTTTGGATATCGGCCTTGAGGCCCTGCTGGATTATCCCACGCAAAAACCGGTGAGCGGAAATCAACGGCCTGCCTTGAGAATCGACTGGGCACTCGGTGGCCTGGCTGAATGGCCACAGGCCTATCCTTTCGTTTTCGAGGAATCGATGGCAACCGGGCTGACAAAAAACCGCACCTTCTACTCCACGGAGAAGAACGCCCGGAAGGATATCACGGCAAAACAGATCGCCAATATCTTTTGCACCACGGACGAGATGATTGAATCCCTCGAAACCAAGGCGCTCGGGTCGATTCGAAAATCGTTCAAGCATTCGGAAGCGCTGGATGAGTACTCACAGGATTTTCTCGCCAGCCATTGAAGAAGACAGGCGAGAGCCATGCACGAATCTGGTCGTCGGTCGCCACCGCTTCAAATTCGTGCTGGTGACGTTCGAGAAATCCCGCCGTCACCGCGGGCAACCATGGGCAAAGTCCCGTCTCAAGAAAAAGAAGCGGATTTATCTGGTTTAAAAATTCTGGCGGGACACGCGCCACCACCCCAGCCGGCGGTTTTACAAACAAATAGCCCTCCGGAAAGACGGCGACGTCGGATGTCGTGTCGAAGTCCCTCAGAGTAGCAACCTCGCGCCAGCGGCCACGGATATTCCTCCAGTGGTCGGGAACCAACAGGCCTTTCCGACCAGACAGCGGGAAAAGGGCGAATTCCACCGCTGCAATGGCCGGTTCATTTTCGAGAACAGCGTTGAACTCCGCATCGTGCCGAGGATCCGGATGATAATCGTGCACGAAGTTTAGGCCCACTTTCATCAGTCGGTCGAAACCCGGGATTTCCACCGTCCAATAAAGATCGCCACCGAATGAATGCGGCCGCTCGATGATTCTGTCACCGCCCGTGGCCAGCCACGCATCCAGACGCCGCAGGGCGGCTAAACGCAGCAGCCACCGATCCTTGTCTTCGGCCGGGCCGCCGGCGCTCAAATCGAAGGCCTGCAATGCTCGCCGGGCGCTGGTCTCGCTCAGCCGGTGAATTTCCGGCCGCAATTGTCGCCATTCATCGAGCAACGTCGGCTCACGCCGGAGGAGATCCGGCGTCTCCACAAAAGGCCGCAGCCGTTCGAAATAAATCTCCTGGGCAATGACCCGCCTGACCGGCTCGAGACAGAGAAACCGGCCCGGAAAATCATAAAAAATCCGATCCACGTCCGGCTGGTGTTCGGTTGATTTCATATGATCATGTTTTCGATCGGATTTTACCCCGCGGATTACCCGCCTTCGCCCCGTTCGACAGGCTCAGGGCTACGGATGGCACGGCCCAGATGAGGGTGGATGGAACGATTGTGCCTTGGGGTGGAACGCGGCGTCCCGACGCGTTCGGTTCGTGAGCGCGTCGGGACGACACGCTCCACCTTTTTTGCCAGGTCATATCCGTGCCCATCAGAGCCCATCCGTGGTCAAAGGATTTTCGCTCATCCGTGTTTATCCGTGAAATCCGCGGTTAAATGCTGACTTCAGGTTTAAAAGATAAGCGGAGGACTGTCCTCCACTTCCTCAAAAATCGAGACCAGGCCTTTTTTGGCCTCGGCGAGATCATCCAGCCTGTTCTTGATAAATTTGCCGACGTCCGACAACCGGGTGCGGCCGCTGGCCATGGCCCGATCCATGGCCCCGGCCACGGCCGTTTCCGTAGCGGCAACATACTCATTTGCAGAATTATTATATGCTGCATTCAGATTTTTAAGGTAATTCCTGGGCTCACCATGATTCTTTTCATGGTCAACATAATGGATGATCTGTCCGTCCCGGCAGGCTTTGTCATAAAGATGGCTTTGCAGGGTGTAGGGGCGCCCATGTTCATCGCGCTCGAATGTGCATTCGCCCGGTGTGACCCAGTCATAGGCTTCATTGGCCGCACACCCCCCCATGCTGCAGACAACGCCCTGCACCGTCGCTGCGATCAGCCGGCCTGAAAATTTTTGCAGAAGGTGGATATAATCGGTCGAAGTGCGTGACGGATGAAAGCCATAAAGGAATCTTTGCATGACAAGATCTGCTTCGACGCACTCGAGGAATGATGTGCCGATTGAGTCTTTTCCCGAGGTCGTTTGGCCCATGGACGCCTGCATGTGGTCATAAACAGCCCGCTGCCGCGCGTAGTTCGCAATCGTTGCCGCCCGCACCGTGGGGTCCTCGGGGATTTTGATCTGTTGGCTGAGCGGAACACTCGCATCGTAGTAGACCCGCTCTACCTCCCCTTGCTCTGTAAGCTGCCGGCCCATCATGGCGTCCGCATAAGAAGCCTTCGCCCCCTCAAGTGCCGGGTCTATTCCACGGTCAAACAAACCGCCCAATTCCTCCGCTGCACGTGTGTCACCGCATGCCTGCATTTGTGCGGAAAAAACATCCCTGGCATGCGCGACAATGGGGCCAAACTGTTTTTCGTCGTTTAGCAGTTTTGCCTGGATGGCGAAAATCCTCGCCTGAATGGCATGTTGAAAAAGCTCATCAACGCTCTGGTCCAATTCGTGGGTCCATGTATAAACAAGACCCTTTTCATCATAAACCGCGCGCTGTGCGTCAGTCAGGGCCAGCTCGGCATGGAGCACTTCATAACACGGCTCCGTTGGACGCCGCACCAGGTAAAGTTTCGCCTGCTCACCTTGGCCAGAGAGGGATTTTAGTATCTGTTGACGGTCATGAGGCCCACCGGGAATCCGGATGCGAATCTCCCGCTGCGGATCGGGTTCGCTGGTCGGTAGTGCGGTCCAAATCTTCCCGTAGCTGGCGAGGTCGCTCTGTTCGGTGATAAGAAGCGGTGCATTTTGTCCGCCCAGAACCGGGTGCGACTCGTCCGAGTTTTCAGCGACGTTTTCCGATGTCGTTACCACGCCGAATCCTCCTTTTGAAACCATCGCGGCGGCACCACCGCAGTCGCAATGAAATGAAAATCCTTTTTGAGCAGACTAAGCGAACCGGCATTTTTCACCTCAATGCGCGGTTCCTCTTCGCCCGGCTCAAATACATAACGCACAAGTTTTCGGTCGAGGAAGGTCACGCGGCGATCATCCGACCTCACTTTCGCACAATACCCATGAAAATATTTGCCGAGCTGTGTCGCCCGGAAATGAAAAATGTATGGCGGATCGCTTGTCATAGGTTCCGGCGGGTTCATCGAATGTCATCGTCCGAAGATTTGGGTGATGATGGCTTTGCCTGCGCCGATGAAGGCGTCTCCATGGGCCCGGCCCGGCTGATGGCGATGGCCGGGGTGAGCGCTGCCTGGGGAACGATAATCCATCCGAGATCGTCGTCATAGATGACCACCGTCGGGCCGAATTCTTCTCCCAGGTTTTCGGCTTCCTGCCGCGCCTTGGGTTCGTCCGCGCGGTTGAAATATCCGGTGACGCGGATTTGGTCCAAGTCGAAGAGTTTTCGCGCGGGAACATGCTCGGCTGCTGTTGGCGGAGCGGCTTCGCCGGGCGCAACCGTTCCCCATATCACGCCGGGCGCGGCTTGCGGCTTGGGAACGTTATCGGCCGGGATGTAGGCGCGTTCCGGATTGTGCAGCGCTTCGATGTTCCAATGGCCTTCATCGACGAACACATATTTGTAGGTATCCTGAAACGCCTCGCCCTTGTCGTTGACGTAGGCCGCCACGTGAACCTTGGTGACCCGCGGATTCGTATAAACAGGAAGGGGCGCGTCATCCAACGCGGCTTTTTCCGACGGTGGCATTTGCGGTGTGGCCGAAACCGGGATTGAGGCGATCCCGGCTCCGGTTATGCTGACGGTTTCCGGTTTGTCTTTTCGATGGGTGCTCGCACATCCCGCGAGCAGCAACGCCAGGGTTGCGATGATAGAGATTGGGCGCATGGCCCAGTATAGCTGGCAATGACCGCCGATCCGAAAAAAATCAACTGGACGGGACGGTTGACAGCAGTTTCTGCAACAACTCCCTGAGCGCCGGCGGCGGCTGGGGGGAGAAACCGGACTGGGCCGGGGTCGCGTCTGCCGGCTTTGTTTCCCCTGGTGGCTGGAAAATTTTTCCGGCCTCCAAATCCAGCGCCGAGGATAGTTGGACATAGGCCATGGTTCCTCTTTTGACGATCACGTAGGCGGGGTAACGTTGATCCAGCATGGCCTGTTCACGGTTGAACGCATCTTGGAGCGCTTGCTGTCCTGCCGTAACCAGGGAATTGCGCCAGCTGTTCGGATTTTGAACGGATGACGTGGTGAGGCCCAAAGCGCCCTGCGTGGTCACCTGTTGAGACTGGCCAAGCGTCTGCAGCGCACCGATGGCCGCCTCGTTTGCATAGGGAAACAATTGCACCGCAGCCGGCTGCGGCACGTAGTAACCGCGCACCCCGGCCCGGGCATCGCCATCCAGCGCAACTCCATCGATGTGGAGCTCGGTGCCATCGGTAAAAACAATGGTGTTCGCCGAAATCCCGATTCGATCGGCCACATTTTTGGTCGAGGCCGAGCCGTAAATTTTTGTGCCGTAGGGCAGCCTGATCACATCGCCGTTGAATTTGACGTTTTCCGCAACCTGCATCTCCACCATTCCATTCAGATCGAGAGTAGTGACGTTGGTCTGAAAAACCACGGGGATCAGCTGCCCTTTCGGCAGGAAATTTCCCGTGTCGAATCCGCTGGGACTTTTCGCCGGCCCGGCCGTATCCTCCTCTCGCTTGTAAATGGTCAGCGCCGCAACATCCAGGCTGCCCGTCTGCACTTGCAGGGGCTGACCGGTACGGAGCGGCTGGCCGGCCCCATCGGCAGAAATGCCGGCGCCGTGTTCATCGACCACCCCTGCGGCCTGCCGTCCATCTGCCGCCCAATATTTTTGGGCTGACGGCACGGACTCATCATGGGCTGGCTCGCCTGGCGCGGTTGCCAGCCGCACCGTATCGAGAAAACCCATTCCGACGGACGATTCTGCAACGGCGGTTTGTTCGGCCTGGTTGTTTTCGACCCGTTCCGATTTCGCGATCGGGTTGTCGGCCAGCACATTCAACGGGGCGATTTGGATAAAATTTTCGCCCGCGTTTACAGCCCGCTGCGTTTCCACTTTTGCCGCCGGTGACTTCTGCGCCGATCCCGCAGGCGGAAGCGTTGACTGATATCCTTTCGGCCGCATTACTCCAAAACCGAGCACCAGTATAAAAACAACCAGTGCGAAATAAAATAGAAAGCCCCAGCGGGCTGTATTATCCCGCGACGGCCGCACGAGCAGGCTGCGCAGAAATCGTTTGGTGGCTGGCTTCATCGAAATCCAAGGATGCAGAAAAAATATGATGTTTAAGCGGCAGGATTATCTGCGCGGAAACAATTTCTGCACCGACGCCGCATCGGGTGGCAGCAGCAGGCACCAATCGTTGCGGGGAGAAAGCCGGTAGCCCTGGACGAACAGCCAGATCGTGTCGCACTGGCCGGGGAAAAGTTGCGCCGCCACCTGCTGCGAACAGGTGATCGGAATCCCGGTGTTGGCGACCTTGAGACGGACCTGGCCGCAATCCAGATTCAAGACGCTGCCGGTGTTGTTGGACCACTCGATCTTGAAAACCAGCAGGTCGCGGTCGGCGAACTGGCTGACGTCCACCAGCGTGACCGGCGAGTTGTTCCAGAAGGCCGTACGCCCGATGGCGATGGTGCGAAATCCTGAAATGGCTTGCCGGAAGGTGCGGTCGAAACGCGCCCGCTCGATGGTTTTGATCGCGGCAACCGTATCAACCTCGAAGGGCTTCATGATCGGGGCGCTGGCCAGGGCGCCATCAAAATCATCCGCATCATCCGCAAACGTGTAAGACCGCTGAAAGACCGGATCGCCAGCATTAAGGATCTTCAAAAGAAACGTGTATATATTGTCTCCAATCCGGACATTCAAATTGGTCATTCCCTCCGTGACCGTTGGATAGATGTTCAACTGGTTTTTTTTCGGATCGAAATCGACCTGGACAATCTTGCTGCCAATTTTGATGTCGTCGATTTTTTCGGCCTTGGAAAAATTGAGGCTCGTGACCATGAGCGGCTTCAAGCCGACCACTTCGACTTTGTCCGTAGAGAGAGAAACCGGGCCGTTGATTGCGGCCGACGTTTCCGCGCGACCCGGCGCACACACCCCGAGAATCAACCAGACAATAGCACCGGCTGTTTTCATGGTTTTTTCTCCGAAGAAAGTTTGACCGCTTCGGCCGCGGTAGCGGCGAGATCGGCGGCAAAAAAATCTTTTTTATTGATTTCGAAGATGTCGTTCAGACGCCAGCCGAGCCGGTTTTCCGGCCCGCTTGGGAAATTGAAAAACTGCACCCCCCAATAAAACTGATTGGACACAACTCCATCCGGTGACCGGCTGGTCATGACACCCTTCACCATGGCGCGGGCCTCGAATGCGCTGCCGGTGACGATGCGAACGCCATCTTTCTCGTCCAGGGTGAACACCTGGACAAAATCGCGCTGTTTCTGGTGCTTATTTTCCGCCCGCTGGGCCTGTAGTTTCCGTGCACAGGATGGAGTAAGGTAGCCGGCCAGCTCGGGCGCAGATCCATTTTGGGTCCTCGTCAACGCCGATTCAACGACGTCGCGCACCAGGGCGTTGAACCGGTCGCTGGTCATGCCGAGCGGCGAAACTTTCCCGGTGAGCGGCCGGTGCTCCGAGGTGAACCCCACCACAGGGGGGATCTGCCGCGCCCGGGCGCAAAGCTTGCCCAAGCCCGCCAGCAAAAGAACCAGCCCCAACGCCTGGGCCACGACCATATACAGGCAATAACGGCCAAAGTGGGCGCCGCGCGAAAGCGGTTCTTCGTCGGTCGGAAGATCAAGGATGGAAAAGCTCATCGGTGAAGCGGCGGATCATCGGCCCCGGCAATCTCCTCGATATAAAACGAGAAGGGATTGACCGCAGAGGGCGTGTTGGGCGTGAGGATAATTTTAGCGGTGTACGGAATACGCACCACCCCGCGCGCAGGCTCCTGTTGAAAGGAAAGTTCAAAGGCTCCCCGCACAAGCACGGACACCCGTTTTGAATCCGCATCGAACACCAGGTTGTCGGGGTTGATTTCCGAGAGACGGAACGCCTGGCAGATGCCTTTCTTCCGCACGGTTTCGAGGTTCCGCGTAAATGCCGAGTCGGCCGCAGTGATGAGGTCTGGTGAAACCATTCCCTTGATAAAGGGCCGGAAAGCCGCCCCGGCCGGAGTGAATTGATACAGGGCGGGAAGCGTGGCGTTGAGAAACAGGTTCAACTGGTCGTAATCCGGCTTGATCCCCTCGCCCACCCACGCCCGGGTCGACTCCCGCAGGGTTTTGCCGCCGTCGAAGGCGATTGGCGCGGCCTTCGGCGTCAGCAAATAAAAAATCCAGCTGCCGCCCGCCGCGCACCAGATGAGCGCGGTCGAAAGCACCATCCATCCCGCGGTGCGGCGCGACCACGCCGTGCGGCGCCACGCTTCGCGGATGGCCATGCTCTTATATCCGTTTCTGAATACCGAAGGCCGCGGCCAGCCCGCGGATGTTTTGAACGCAACGATGGGCTGTGATTTATCCACGCCACACTTTAGCAACGAAATGAGCCCATTGGCGGTTTAAAGCTATTTTACTGTTTTTTGGCCTTCCAAAAACGGTGATTTGGCGGTGTTGTGCACGCCGAGCTTCCCTCTTCAGGTTCGTTCCAAATACCCCCATGACGACAAATTATTTTGGGTGGCTGCATGTCAGCCGCGCCACAGCTGTGTTTTGCGCCATTTTTATCGGTGCATCTGCCCCATGGCGTGCCCGAGCCGCCTCCCATTCTCCAACCAGCTACGGAGCGACCAGGCTCATTAGCGGAACACCAAACGCGACCGGGACCTCCTCGGTGACCCTGAGCGCCACCAATGCCGGTGGCACCGGCAACCAGGCCCTGACGGTGTCGCCTAAGGCCACCAACGTCTGGGCTTTGGCCGGCGCCGCCGACTTTAGCGGCAATGATCTTCACGACAATGGCCAGTCCGACCTCATCTGGGAAAACACCCAGAGCGGGCAACGTGCCATCTGGCTGTTGAACGGCACCACCTACTCCAGCAGCGTCAATCTCGGGATGGTTTCCACCAACTGGCATATGGTCGGCGCGGCCGACTTCCTCCAGAATGGCAACTCCGACCTCATCTGGCAGAACACGGCGAGCGGCCAGTGCGCCCTCTGGATCATGAACGGCACCACCTATGTCCGCAGCGTCGATCTCGGGTCCCTTCCCCTCG
>Ga0210402_10006016_pt1 | contig 10783 bp, 12 predicted proteins | sample IncBWC7MmetaG_FD_161055 | JGI IMG/M metagenome (GOLD analysis project Ga0210402, IMG submission 161055) | Forest soil microbial communities from Barre Woods Harvard Forest LTER site, Petersham, Massachusetts, United States - Inc-BW-C-7-M | ecosystem: Environmental > Terrestrial > Soil >... | reverse complement strand
CTCCTTTTGGTTGTGCGTCGGTTGTCAGATCTTGTCAGTGCTGTCTCTGCGTCTTCCCTGTGTGCGTCTTACCTGCGCCGCCCTTACCCCCGTGGCGCCCCGGTGAAAATTCGCGCCTGGAGATTCTCCAAGCAGCCCTCCCACCCGTGGCGATGCTGGTCGCGAGATTCAGGCGTAGCCAGGCCGATGTGCTCGAGCACCACCGTGGTGCATTCGCCCTCGCTGAGAAAGTCCACGGTGACCGTGCTCACATGGCCCGTGCTGCCATCGTCCTGTTCCCAGCGCCAGCTGTACGCGAGCCGCTCGGGCCGGCGCACCTCCCGGTACTCGCCCCCTACGGTGTGGACCGTGCCGGTCTCAGGGTCTTCCATCGAGAGGCGATAGCTGCCGCCCACGCGCAGGTCCACCTCCGCCACCGGCGTCCGCCAGGTAGGGCCCGCAGCCCACCAGCGCCGCAACACCTCCGGGTTCGTCCACGCGTCGAAGACCTCTTCCGGGGAGGCGTCGAAGGTGCGCTCCAAATGCAGGCTCGTCGACGGCGCCTGCGTTGTCTGCGTTGTCTCGGGGCTCATGCCCGCTCCTTTCGCGGTAGTTGCTTGCGCTGTTCTCGCAAGTAGTGCTCGACCACGTCGAGCTTGCGCTCCCACAGCTCATGCTGGCGCGCGATCCACTCGTAGGCATCCCCCAGCGAGTCCTCCCGCAAGCGCAGACGGTGGGTGCGCCCGTCCACCACCCGCACCACCGCCCCCGCCTGCTCGAGCACCTTCAGGTGCTTGCTGATCGCCGGCTTGGAGACCCCGAAGTCTCGGGTCGCCTCCCCCACGCTCATCTCACCCTCCCCCAACCGTTCGAGGATCCCCCGGCGGATCGGGTGCGAGCAGGCCGCGAACGATCTATCGAGCGTCGCACTGTTAGCCATAAGGTTAACTATAGCGCAGGGCGCGATGGCAGTGCTTCGCGAGTTCGTGACTGGCTCCGAGCTGGCGACCCTCACCGAGGTGGTAACCGGCCCTACCACGATGGTGTGACCGGCCCTGCTACTCGACCCGGTCGACCGCCGGGTCGGGGCGCTCGCCGAGGAACTCGATCCACTTGCTCTTGACACAGGGGTAGTGCTTGGCGGCCTCGACCAGTTCCATGAAGGAGACGATCGTCGTGTCGAAGCGCTCTTTCAGCTGCGGGCTCGAGAGTCCGCCTTGCTCGTTGAAGGCCGTATGCGCCTGGGCGAGAGAGAACATGTCCGGGTACACACGCGCACCAAGATGCTCCAGCGGCACCCGCAGCGCCCACAGGCTGCGGTTGCCCCCCATCATCGAGGGGGACGCCGAGAGCAGCAGGGTATGGCGCTCGTGGAAGGGCTGGGGGCGAAAACGTGAGGTCCAGTCGATCGCGTTCTTGAGTACCCCCGGCATCGAGGCGTTGTACTCCGGGGAGGCGATCACGAACGCATCGCTCGCCTCAAGGCGGCGGCGGAACTCGTGTGGGCCCGCGGGAATACCATCGGACTGCTCGATGTCCGCGTCGTAGCTGGGCCCATCGAAGTCGTGCATCGATGCGAGGTCTACCTCGCCGCCGCGCGCGCGGATGCACTCGCCCGCCAAGTGTGCGAGGCGCGTGTTCAAGGACTCCGCGCGCAGCGACGCTGAGAAGACCAGGAAGTTGACCGGCCCGTAGGGAGGAGAGTCCGTCATCGCGAGTCGCACCATACGCTTCGGCGCGCCGCGCCGATCGTTCGACTCGCTCCGGTCGTGGCGCTTGCGTTCAATGGACATCTCAGCGGGAGTATCGACTTGCGCCCCGTGGACATCTCGGCGAGAGCGTTGATCTACTAGCCTTGGGGCCGTCGCCTGGAGGGGTGGCAGAGCGGTTGAATGCGGTGGTCTCGAAAACCATTTCGGGCCTGATTGGTCCGACGAGGGTTCGAATCCCTCCCCCTCCGTTTTCGCTGGGTTTGAGGCGCTCGCTGGAAACCCATTGCTTCAACGTCTGGCGGACGCGGCCTCAACGTCGCGAGCTGACGTACTCGATATGCAGCTTGCTGATTAGCTGGCAGGTCTGGGCCTGTTTCGAGCGCCGTCCAGCCGGCGCTGTAGCGGCGCCCGCGGGCCCAGGCGTGCATGAATGAATGCTCGTAGCGTCAAGCCGCTTGCTGGTCGCTCTGATCGGGTTGCGATGTCCGGCAGGTCGATGGCCGGATCCCGGCGTCAATCAGTCTCGCTTGAACCTTCGAAAGCTCGGCGTCATCCATCGCTGCAATAGCTTCGTCTGTCACGCCGTCCAGGAGTTCACGTGTGATCTTATGGTCAAGCTCCTCCGCGGGATCGTCGCCAGATCCTTGCGTCGCGATAACGTCGTGGAGGGTTCCGTCGCCGTCACCGATTGGCTGGTCGATACTTGCGACGGACCACACGCTCGTCCGCGGTGCGTCTACGAGCGCATCGGACCACTCCGCGGAGGCAGCAGCGGCTTCTGCTTGGAGCGCTGCTTCTTCGCGCGCTCGACGCGCCGGCGACTTCGGCGGTATTGAGTCGCTCGATCGACGGCACCGCGTTCCTCCCGATCGTGCAGCAATGCCCGCCGCATAGCATTCCTGACAGTGATACTTCCGCACCGTGCTCGTGGTACGGAAGACCACATCACAGTCCGGGGCGGCGCATTGGATCTGGAACCCCGGCGCGTACTGTGCGTCGAACCAGACCTTGTTCCGAAAGACCTCCAAGATGCTGTGCTCGCTGACCCCGAAGCGGTCGGCCAAGGCGGTGGTCCGTTCGCGAAGCCTGGCACTCGATGCGCAAAGCTCGGAGCGAATCTCGCGGACTGCATTCCAGTCAAGCGGACTACCATCTCGCATGCACTCGGCTCCGTGCTCGCGGCGATCTGTTACCCGAGCATGGTCGGGGTTGACGCAGAGCCGTGAGCCGCAGGTCCGCACCACGATCTCGTGTTCGCCAAGCGTCCCATGCTCGAGCATCCAGTAGATCTTCGCCGGCACGTTCTCCCGGCCGTGGGCCTTGCGTCCGACGATCGGATACCCCCGAGCTGTGATGCTACGCATCCAGATCCAGCAGCCGCTCGATCGATCTATCCGATAGTCCCCCATCGGAGCGCCGATCCGCGAGATCGACTCGCCCTCAGCCGGGATGCCCGCCTCAGCAGCGAGTGTCTTCAGAACCGCTGAGGCGAAGCGTTCCACGCTGTGGCGCAGCCCGGCGAGATCTTCCGCGACACCAGGATGCGAGTGGATCAATCTCTCTGAGCTCGCTGTAGCGCGAAGAAGCGCGAGCGTATGATCTCGAAGCTCGCTCGCACACGGGTCGCCCATGACCTCCGGCAACGACATACGGTCGGGAAGCAGATGCTGGGCCATCACTTGAACCTCCTCCGATCAAGGCGACGACCACCCAAGTAGCCGTCATTGGACCAATCAAGATTCGCGCGCCTCCCGGAGGGAAGACTCAAATCGCTCCCCGTGGAGCCGCCGGATCAGCGGCCACGGAGATTTCGAGGACTTTCCCGCCATCCCCGTTTTCGCCGGATCGGCGGTCGGCTATATGACTCTGGCTGGCGTACAACCCACGTGGACGAGCCTGTCAATTGGCGACGTCCACCGCGATGTTGCTGCGGCGGGTCAGGCTGACGAGCAGGTTGATGTCGTGTGGGTCGCCTGTGATGATGGTCACCGCGCATTTATGGCTCAGTTCCTCGGCTATCGCCACGATCTGCGCATCTGTGGTCGAGATCTCTCGACGCGACTGACGCGATGCTTCGGCGCGCAGCACACCGGCGCGCACAGCGGCGTCGACGGTGAGAGGAGCGTAGATATCGCCCTCGGCGCCGATCGCCTTGATCAGGCGGTCGACGAGCACGTCGGAACGTCGATGGCCGGATCGCACCTCGGTGAGAACCGGGACCGGCACCAGAAGCGCTCCATCGAAGCGGAGCCTGAGCAGTTCGAGATACCCGGCGAGTAGGTCTCGGTCGGCTGCAAGGGCGCTGACGCCGCCGCTGTCGAGCAGGAAGTCGCGCCTGGAACGGTTGGTCACTCGGGCCAGGCGTCGGCGCGGCGCTGCAGCTCGGGTAGGCGCTTGGAGGGATCGGCGCCTTCGGCTACGAGCTCGTTGCGCATCCGCTCGAGACGAGCACGCTGAGCATCGCGGAGCTTGGGATCATCCGCAGGGTGCTGCTCGACTTGGGATGCGGCGGCAGCCTCCATCACGGCCATTGTAGCCACCATGGATGAGCAGTCTATGATCGTGCCCAGAAGCGCTTGGCGTGGAGCTCCTTGATGCGCCGCCAGGCAGCATCGGGGTTCGATCTTCGTCCCTCCCTCCCCGTACAGCACCGTTGGTGCTGTCCCGCCCGGTGCCCCGGCATTTGTGATCGCCGACGTTCTGGAGTCCCCGATGCGGCGCGAAACGCGCCAAGCCGGACTACAGATCGCTTCTTCGAAATCTTCTCAAGGCGGTGGCCAAGCAGAGAAGCTTGAGCCCCCAGTCTGGCGCCTTCCACAATGCTCGAAGACCAGCGAGTGTTGCGATCTCGGGGAATGTCAGGTGCGGCCACATGTTCGGCGGGCGGTGTGCCTCATTCGTGCTCACCGAGCACGTCCCGATCTGTCGGGGGCTCAGAGGCTCCATGTGGCCGGCGCTCAAAGGCAAGCGCGAACCGGGGATGGAGCATGTAGACACCGCGATCAACGCGCTGGAGCTGTTCGTCTCCATACATAACTCCGGCGAGGTCGGTCACTCGCTTCTGTGCACCATCCTTCGGCAACCATCCTCGCCGGACGAGCGCTTGTGCGAGCTCCGCGATCGTAAAGCCGGCCGTGGGTGTCTCGCTGAGGTGCGCCATGATCGCCTGACGTAGCGTGGGGCGTTCCCCGGTTTCATCGAAGTACCTGACGGGCGGAAAAAGATCGTCGGGAACGCTGTTCTCGTCGTCCTCGTCAGAGAGCGTTGCGATCCCCGCGAGCTTGGCTCCCTGTAGCCACCAAGAAAGCTCTGCAGACGCCGCCTCGTATTCAGCAAGTGCCTTGGCCTTGCGATCCCGGGCAGCCTGAACGTTCGCGGCGATAAGGTCTGGGTTGAGCCCTGTGCTTGCCATATAGTTTTGACTCTAGCATATAGCTAAGCAACTGCCTAAGCAACCACCTAAGCAATGACCACAGCTTTATTTCTTCTCGTCCTCAGATCCATGCTGATCGGGTCGGCGCGAGGAACTATCATCGAGTTCGTCATGACCGCGAAGGAGCAGCTCCTGCAAGAGGCGCCTGGTTGGAGCGAACACGATGCGGAGATCGCGCTGCGAGCGGTACAGCGGGAGCACGCTGACGGCAATGGCGACGAGTGGGGGGAACTCTCCAAAGTCCACGAGATTGCGTTTGGGGAGACGATGAAGAGATTGGCCGAGGAGGAGCGCGCGGCTGGGCACAAGCCGTGGTGAGACGCGGCGAGGTCTGGTGGGCGGAGCATCCAGAGTGGGGGCGTCGGCCCGCCCTGGTGATGACCCGCGAGGAGGCGATCGACCACCTCAACGAGGTCTTCGTGGTGCTCGCCACCACGCGCATCCGCGGAATCCCGACGGAGGTGGAGCTGGGGCACGAGAACAACATGCCCCGCGAGTGCGTCTTGAACGCCGATCACACCGACACGGTTGCCAAGGGATACCTGATCGAGCGAATCACGATGCTCTCGCCGGAGAAGATCGCTGCCGTCTGTGCTGCGCTGAGCGCCGCGACAAGCTGCGGCTGAAGGGTCTGGTCAGTCGGCTTTGCAGAAGCGCCTGGCGTGCAGCTCTCTGATGCGCTTCCACACAAGGTCCGGGTTCGATCTTCGTCCCTCCCTCCCCGTTGCAGGGCCAGATTTGGCTGTGTCGAGCGGTGCTGGCCGGTGATGGGCACGCTCGCCGCTCCGAGATAGCTGGTCTTCGGCCCTTCAACCGCGCACCGCCGCCGCGACTTGTTGATGCTCAGCCGTAGGCAACGGCCCCGCTATGCGTAGACGAGCCCACCACCAGCGAGTATGCGTCACCACTCGTGAGCTGCCCATAGTGGCTGTAGCCGGCGCCGAAGCGGTAGACGATCTGGGTTTCGGTGTACGCGCTCACGACCAGGCCGATGCAGTCGCCGATCTCGCCGGCCGTCCAGCCCTGGGTGGCATCGGTGAAGTGCAGCGACGTGCCGTAGTCGAAGCTGGTGTCGCCGGCAAAGCACGTCAGCGGTTCGCTTGGTTCGGGAGCGGGTTTTGGGCCGAAGTTTTCGCCGGCGATCGAGACCGTGGGTTCCGCTGCCGTTCCCGAGAACTGCACCGCGGTGATGCTCGGCGCCTTGGTCTTGAAGGTTTTGTCCACGCCGATCGCGTTGCCTGTGGAGGTCGTTGCGAAGATCCGGTAGTGATAGGTCGCTCCCGGTTTGAGCCCAGTGAGGGTCGCCGAGACCGAGATAGGGCTCGTCCCCGAGCCCGCGGATTTTTCGCTCGTCGCCGCTTCGTAACCGCTCGTCAGCCCGTAGTCGATGTGATACGTGGTCGCCACGCCCTGCGGATTCACCGTGCCGGACACCTTCGCGGAAGTGGCGGTCTCGCCCCACGCTCCCGTAGTCGTGGCGGTTGGCAGCGCAAACGTGTTGGTCGAGATCTTCGCAATCTCGCTACCCCAACCGAACTGGCCGTTCTGGTTTTGGTAGAGCCCGCTGACCCAGATGCTCGACGGTTCGCTGGGGTCGATGGCAGTCCCCAGGTAGTCGCCCCAGCGCTCGTTGCACGGTTCGGCCTCGCCCGATGCGCATGACGTCGTGCCTGTGCTCGCCGGCTTGATCGTCACATCGAAGCCCGGCCCGAGCACCCCCACGCCCGGTGCGGTGGCCGCATTGGAGCGGCTGTAGACAGCGAAGATCGAGCCTTCGCCATTGAGCCCGACCGCACCGTAGGTGTAGTCCCACCCCGGCTCGCCCATCAGCACGTAGCTGGACAGCAGCGGTTTCGCGCCGGAGAGGTCGAGCTTGCCGACACTGATGCACGTCCGCGTCCCGCACTCGCGTGCGCTGGAGTACGCGATCACGGGCTTGCCGTCGGAGGTCTCCGTCTCGTACACAGCGTCATAGATACGGCCGTCGAGGTCCCCGCCGCCAAGCCGCCCGCCGGGCACGGCCGGTTCAGATGGGGCGGGGAAATCAGTCGATTTGATAGCGGTCTGCGTGAGTACGACGTTTTTTTCGGCGGGCGTGCCCGTGATCGTCGCCAGGTAGAGGGGGTTGCCCGGGTAAGACGCCACGAGATACACATTGCTCGTCGGCGTCTGCTCGACGACGGGCATGTAGAGGTTCGACTTCTTCGCGAGCAGTTTCCAGGTAGTTGGTTTACTCACACCGGCCGCGAGTTGCGAGAGGTTATAGACATAGATCCACTCGGCGTTTTCTTCGCTGCTCCCGTTCCCCGCGATCACGAACTTGTTGGAGCTCGCAGCAATCTTGTCCTGGTCGAGCGCTACGGGGTTAGGCGCGGCGTAGGTGAACCATTCGCCGGCCGGGTTGCTCGTCTTCGAGATCGCGAATCGCATCGGGCCCACACTGAACCCGGTGCAACTGAACGCGAACCTTTCGACGCTCGGGATGTAAAGGGCACGCGGGTCGCCGCAGCTGATTTCTTTGGGTCCAAAGAAGTTGCTGAAGTCGAACTGGGCGAGCTGGGTGCCGGACTTGTTGTAGACAGTTGCAACTGTGTTGACGGTCTCCAACACGTCGTTCGGCCCGACCGCGACTACCGGCTCGCCGGGGCCCCAGCAGAGCCCGCTCGGATCGCAGGGACCCCAGCCAGCGAACCCCGTGAGGGCGCCGAGCGACTGGACAGCGGCCGCAGGCGAGGTCGGGCTGACCGTGCGGACACGTTGCGGCGGGAGCGCGGACCGGCCAGCACCGAACGCCGCCCCCGCCGCCAGCGCGAGCATCGCCGCAGCCAGCGCGACGGCGAATATCACTCGCGAAATCCTCTTTGCGCTCGCGAGGCTGTAAAAGGCTCCGCACACCCTCGTCCCCCCTTTTTCTCCAGCGGCCCTATGCGGCACCGCCTTAGCCTCATTACGGCCCGGCAAGTCTACATCGCCAGGCCGAGCCAGGTCAGCACCGTTGCTTGCCGAAGCGCTTGGCGTGCAGCTCGCTAATGCGTTTCCACACAAGGTCGCCCCATCAGAAGACAGACCAAAGCCTCAAGCTGGACTTGATAGTTTGAACCACGGTTGACTATGTCCGAGTGCTCTGTTCGATGATTTCTTTCAGCGGGATGGGGACGTTGATGGTTCCACGATTTCTTCGGATCTAAGGTGTGGTTCAGTTGCTTGCGGCGCGATTGCTTCGGATGGCTGATGGCGGGGTGCCTGCCGAGTCGCCGATTCGTTGATGCGTTCAGATGGACGGAGAGGGTTCGTTGTTGCTTGCTTTGTGGATGTCACATGGTGTGGCACCGCCGGCGATGTCGCTGGAGCTACAAGCGTCTGCTGTCTGGTTTCTGCCAGCCTCGCCGCAACGGAGGTCCCGTCGGGTTCTTCGGTCAGAGCCGTCGCCATGAGGCCCGCCTGGCGTAGCGCGGTTGGGAGACCCTGGTTGCTGGCGAGCACGACCGTCGAGATATCCTTGCGGCTGAGCTCGATAATCGCTCCGCTGCCTGCCTTGGGCGCTTCGTCATAGGAATCAGCGAGCTCCACCTGGCCAAGGTAGATCTGTTCGCCTGTCTCGGCCACGTAGATACCTGCCACCACCTTGGGCGGGTTTTTTAGCATCACCACGGCCCCGCGCACCTTCGGCGCGTCCACTGTTCGGATCAAGCCGATAGCGCAGCCCAGTAGTGCTGTGGCTAGAGCAAGGATCAGCGCACGCGCCCCGATACTCGAGGTCTGAGCTGCCAGCAGTGTCCAGAGTCCGCATACCACCGCTGTAGCAATAAGCACAGGCACTAGGACGTGGAAGTTGAGCGAGAAGCTCACGACCAAGAGGTAGTAGAGGACCGCCCCTGCTCCGGCCGCCACCGCAAAGAGTCCCGTGGAGACACGCTTGGCCAGAATCCAGTAGACCGCGACGACAAGCAGCATCGTGGTGGCCAGCGGTATCAATGCCTCGGCACCCACCGCCAGTAACACGGTTTTGGGCTGCACGGCGACGGCCTGCTCGGCCGGCAGTCCCGCCTGGCTGAAGCGCTCGAACATGATCGCGCCGCCCACGCCGGTGATAAGCCCGAGCGTGCCAACCCCGGCCGCGCCAGCGCCGAGAACCTTGAGGGCGAGATCGCGGGAGCTATCCGGCGCGGGAGATGCCGTCGATCCTGGCACGACTACATCCTCCTAACGGTGGCGTGCGACTGGCAGTGAGCACGCTTGCGCTGATGTCATCGCAGGGACGCACGATACTTTCGTGCGTGTAGGTCACAGAACTCTCGCAGGTTGAGCCGCCCCTCTTCGAGGGGCAGCTCGCGGTCATGCATCTCACCGCGCATGACGAAGCGCTGCCATCCCCTGCCGGTCTCCGGGTCAAAGAAGCTGATGTAGCCACCTTCCAGGATTTCCAGCGGTTTGGTGACGGCGCCGGTGTGAGAGTACTTGCCGTCAGCCTCCGAAGCCGGGGTGCGGTAGTAGGAGGGGAGCACGAAGTCGCTGAGCGGCACGCCCCCGACCTGGTAGCTCTTGACCTCGCAGGGGTCGCCCGGCTCCATCAGATAGCGGACACGGGGACTTGTTCCCTCCCAGTTGGGGAGTGCTACAGCGGTATGCAGGCGCGAGCCGAAGGGGTCGACCAGCATCTCGATTAGCTCGTGGCTGGCGGTGACGGTCCAGTTCCCGTCATCAAGACCAACGATGGCGTAGGGCTGGCCGTGTTCATCGGCGTGGTAGCCGGCGGCTTCTTCATCCCCGGTTCCGGCCTTTAGTTCGACACGCCAGGTGCCGGCGGGCGGCTCCGGATAGGCACCCACGCTCGCGGCAACTTTCCAGACCGGCGCGACATCGGCCTGGACCTGCTCGTTGAGCGCCCCAGCGACCTCTGCCAGCTGCGCCGCATCGATGGTGCCGGTGGCGTCCACCAGCGCGACATGCACCGGGATTGCTGCTGTGCTCATCTGGCTACCTCCTGGTCCGCAGTCATTCGAGTGGCCGGCACCGTACCATACTCCAATACAGAGGCTTACCGTTTGATCTACTCGGCCGATTCACGGGTCCCTAACTTCGGCGGCTTGTCGCACGCGCCCCGCGCCCAACCCGCTCCATCAGGGCTTCAAGCAGCCGGTCCAGAAGGGCGACGGGTTCGCAGGTCGTCCCGATTGCCCGCCCACCCTGTTGGCCGCTCGCGGGTTTCTCATCCGTGGCGGAAGCTTGACCGTCTGTGGCGCTCCTAGAGGCGGTATTCTTGGCTTAGTGCCTAGTCGCTCGCCTGGGAGGGAGGCCGTGCCGGATCGTCTGTACTTCACCGAGTCCGACGCCGCCAACGCGCTGATCGCCTCCGATCCAATGGCTCTGTTGGTCGGGTTCGTCTTGGACCAACAGGTCACGGTGCAACAAGCGTTCGTTGGGCCGCTCACATTGAGGCAGCGCCTCGGCGCGTTCGACGCGGCGACGCTCGCGACGGTGGACCTGGAGCCCGTGTTTCGAGAGAAGCCGGCGATCCACCGCTATCCCGGCTCGATGGCCAAGCGCGTGCACGACCTGGCCGTCCACGTCGAGGATCGCTATGACGGCAACGCGGCCCGCGTCTGGACCGACGCGGCCGATTCCAGCGAACTGCGCGCCAACCTGGAGGCGCTTCCCG
>Ga0210402_10006015_pt1 | contig 10783 bp, 14 predicted proteins | sample IncBWC7MmetaG_FD_161055 | JGI IMG/M metagenome (GOLD analysis project Ga0210402, IMG submission 161055) | Forest soil microbial communities from Barre Woods Harvard Forest LTER site, Petersham, Massachusetts, United States - Inc-BW-C-7-M | ecosystem: Environmental > Terrestrial > Soil >... | reverse complement strand
GATTATGAACCGGCGTGCGGCGCTGTATGGGCTGGACGCGGCTGTCAAGTTGCAAGAGAAGATGGTTGATGTGCTTGAGCGCAAGTATATTGGCGCGTCCCCGGACGATCTCTGAGCCGTATCGTGGGTAGTCATAACGACCGCATGATTACCCTTACCCGCCTCATTGCAAAGCAAGCTGCTATTCTCGATGACACCCATGCTCTGTTGTACGGTAAGTATCACCGTGACAAGCATGGGTTTTACTGTATGGATAACATTGCTGCTGCTATGCGTGCTAAGTATGCTAAGCTGAAGACGTGAATTTCTTCCTACTCGCAATGCAATTCCTGCCCTACGCGCTTCAAGCCGTGGTTGCAGTCGAGGGTGTTATTGGTAGCCAAAGTGGTACCACTAAAAAGGCCGTTGTGATGAGTGCGGTGTTAGCCGCAAATCAGGTGGCCGGTACAGTGCCCGAATCCCATGTTAAGGTTGTGTCCGCGTTGATTGATACGCTGGTGGGCGGCTTGAACGCTGCCGGTGTGTTTGGTAAGACAGTTACTACCGCCCCCGAAATTCCCGTCGGGAGGCAGGAAATTCTCGCCGCGAAGTAGTCAATTAGCCGCTAATGTGATAGTCTTCTGGGTATGCCAATTGAACGGCGTATCCAGAGGGTATCACTTGAGGTTCGCGGCAACCTTCGCTTGTTCTTCTCCGAGACTAAGGCTTCCGAGATTGTTATATATGGTCCGGCAGGGACAGGGAAAACGAGGGTCATTCTTGAGCGCCAACACCTAATTAACTCCAAGTATCCAGGTGCCCGTGGTCTGATTGTGCGCCGCTGGCGGTCCTCGATGAATGAGACTGTCCTTGAGCTTCTGAACAATGAAGTGTACAGGGATGGCAACCCTGATTCTCCTACCTTTGGGATGTCCTATCCCGATTCTCCTAAGTGGCATGAGCGTGACCAGAAGTATGTGTATGCCAACAGCAGTGAGATATCGGTTAGCGGCATGGATGAGCCTTCCAAGGTATTGTCATCGAAGTTTGACTGGATACTGTACTCGGAGTGTGGCGAGAGCAAGCGTGTGGAGTGGGAAACGCTCATGTCGAGGCTTCGCAACTTCAAGGTACCCAAGTATCAGCAGATTATTGGTGATTTGAACCCTGTCAATCCCTCGCATTGGACAAATGTGTTCGGTCGTGAAGGCAAGATCATGTTCCTTGTCACTACGCACAAGGATAATCCAGCCTACTGGGATGCCAAGAAGCGTGATTGGACCGAGAAGGGACGATACTACGTTGAGAAGGTCCTGAAGGGCGGACTCACTGGACTAGCTTACAAGCGTCTCTACCAGGGGCTATGGGTAGCCGCTGAGGGTCAAGTTTACCCGGATTGGAACCCGGATATCCACATTATTCCGCGTGTTGAGCTTCCACGGGCATGGCCGCGCTATTGGACCTTCGATTTCGGCTTCGTGGACCCGTTTGTGTGGCAAGAGTGGGTCCAGAACCCGAATAATGGTCAGTTGATACTCTACCGGGAGCTTTATCACACTGGATTACGAGTTCAGCAGGCTGCGGAGTTGATTAAGTCGATTTCCTACGGTGTGAACGTGCAAGCCTTGATTTGCGACCACGACGCTGAGAATAGGGCCACTTTGGAGAAGGAATTTGACTGTTTGACACTCCCCGCGTTCAAATTGATAGCGCCTGGGGTCCAAGCGGTCCAGAATCGACTCAAGGAGCACGCCATGTTTAGTGAAGGTGCCAATGTCGCGCCCGGTCTAGTGCTCATGGAGAAGGCCAATATCCTGATTGACAAGGAGCTTATCAACCGCCACAAGCCTACCTGCACCCAGGATGAGTGGGAAGGCTACGTATGGGACACCGGCAAGATTAGTTTGGACAAGTACAAGGATCTACCCGTGGATAAGGATAATCACGGCATGGATGCGGTACGGTATGCTGTGGCGTTCGTGGATGATATCGCTGTTGACCCGGAACAGTTCGTCAGGATTCAGAATTACAATGAGGAATTGACTGAGGAAGTTGACGAACTTGCTGAGCACTTCCGCGATGTACAGATTAGCGAAGTTTAGATGATATAATTAAGTAGTCGGACCCACGTATGACGCCAATCATGCGCGGGTCCTATGCGGATACGATCTGGAGGATCGCATGGGCAATAGACCAATTATAGATGAGTTAGGCAAGAAGTATGGTAAGTGGTTGGTAGTGTCTCCAAACGGTACTGATAATTTCAATACTGCGTTATGGATATGCGTATGCGAATGCGGGAATGTTACTTCCATAACGGGTAATAAACTTAGGAGTGGTAAGGCCACAAAATGCAAGAGTTGTGACATGAATGGCTGGAAGCATGGATTTGCGGGAACTAAGGAGTATAGGACTTGGCAATCAATAAAATCAAGAACTACCAATCCCAATGCCACACACTATTATCTATATGGTGGACGTGGTATAAAAATGGATCTTGATTGGCGCTTCTCATTCACACGCTTCTTTAATGATGTTGGGGTTTGTCCTTCTCCAGAACATTCGCTAGACAGGATAGATAATAATGGTAATTACGAACCTGGTAATGTTAGATGGGCCACTACGATTCAGCAATCTTACAATAAAAGGAATACCATTATTATGAAGTACACACCCGAGCAGAGAGTGAATATGCTGGCGATGAGGTCGGCGCTTCTATCGTGCATAGAGCACCTTAATACGTCCTGGTCGGACGACCCAAAAGAGATCGCAGAGGGAGTATTGTTGGCTAAGTCTCTTGCCGGGCGTGCTGAGGGTATAATGGAGCGCATACATAGAGGAACTAGCGACTCTAAGGTTATTAGCGGCTAATAGGAGGAGAACCTGTGGGCATACGGAGTTATCTACAAGAAGCGTTTTCCAAGAGGTTGTTCCACAATACTGTTGCGTACTTTGAAGATAAAGTCATGCACCAGAGCCTTAAAGCCAACTACTACGAAGAGTCGCTTAACGCTTTACAGTTAGAGATTGAAAACACGAATTACTATCGCTTGTCGCAGTTCGGGTCCGAGTTCCACATGGACCGCCGTAACCTCAACAACATTGTGCGGCTGGCTGTGTGGATGGCGATTAAGAATCCCATCACCTGCCGTAGCGTCAACGTGCAGGCGGACTACGTATTCGGGCAGGGCATTAGCTTCGTTGCCAAACACCCGTGGGTCCAAGAGGTAGTGGATGAGTTCATCAACTACCGCGAGAACCGCAAGTCCCTAACATCGCATACGGCCATGCTGCGGGCCGAGAAGCGGCAACAAGTGTATGGCAGCATATTCTTTATCCTCTACACGAACCGGCAGACGGGCCGCGTGATAGTACGTAACCTCAGTACCCTGGACGTGACCGATATCATCTGTGATCCCGACGACCGCGAGAAGGAGTGGTATGTCAAGTGCAGCGTCAGTGGAAGTGACCATGTTACTCGCGTGGTGTACTATCCTGCTTATGGCATTGACGAGTACTCGGGTATTCCGGTGCCTTGGGTGGTCGATCCTACTACTAATTCTGACCACGGTGAGATTCTGTGGAACGCTCCTGTACTGCATGTGGCTTACAACAAGCTAGGGCATGAAAAATTCGCTCTGCCAGAGGTTTATCCGCAACTTGATTGGGCACTCGCCTACAAACGGTTCCTCGAAGACTGGACATCCATCATAAGAGCATTTGCACGTATGGCAATGAAGATCACCGGCCTGAGTGGTAAAAAACAGGCTGGCGCATCTAAGAGTTTACTTCAAACATCGACCAGCTTAAGTAATCCAATAGAAGGAAACCCTTCCCCTGCTGCTGCATCTATTGGGTTATTCGGGAAAGGTGTTGATGTTGAGCCGATAAAAACAGCAGGTAGCACAACGCCAGCCAGCGAGGGCGACTCTGTAATGAACATGGCTGGCTGCGCTGTGGGACTTCCAAACACATTTTTCGGAGACGCGGGGAAAGGGAACTTTGCCACATCGAAGACTCTGGACCGTCCTACCGAATTGAAGATGATCTCGCGCCAAAAGTTGTGGAATGAGACATTCACGGACATTCTCAACTACGTAGTGTTGCAAGCTGTGGTTGCTCCAGAGGGAATATTAGCCGCTAAAGGTGCGAGTTATGTGGAGGCTCGTGACGTATTTGATGGGCGCGTCATTGTTACGCCCACATATCCACCTAATGACGACGAACAGTATGGAGACGTAGGCCAGCCAATTGATCCATGTGTGACAGTACACTTTCCAGAACTTTTGGAGAGGAACGTTGCGGACAGGGTTAGGTCACTCATCAACGCGGTTACGGCCTTCGGTAAGCCATTTACCGATATCATTCCAGATAAGCGACTTGTGGCTAAGTTGCTTCTGCAAGCACTTAATGTACCAGATGCGGAGTCATATATTCCCAGTTTTGTAGCCATGTGGGAGGAAAACCTAGCTGGCGAACCTGGGGAACCTGTGAAGTCGTATATACTACCAATGGCTGTGCCAGCTACAGGTGGCGCTGGCGCTGAAGACGCTTCTCAAGGAGGGGACGTTGGGACTAATGGATGAGATGACGGAGGCGCAGTGGGCATACCTAGCCGGTATCGTTGACGGAGAAGGACACTTAGCTATAGGTAAGAGGGACTATGGTAAGTGTCGTACTGGTAGAAATGACAGTTTCTCGATGACTTTTACCGTGACTAATAGCTCTGTTGATTTGATCGTTTGGCTTGCAAACACGGTGGGAGGTAGGTTCTACGGGAAGAATAGGAAATCCAACTGGAAGCCTTCTTATACGTGGCAGTTGCAGCAGGATGAAGTCAAAATGGCTTGTCGTGGTATCTTGCCCTACGTTGTTGTGAAGAAAGAACAAGTACTTCTGCTTTTGAAGTACCCGGTAGGAGATACTAAGAGGGTGGAGTTCAGTGGTATGCAAAGGTCGAAGTTCCGCATGAGGCGGAATGAGTTGTACGAAGAGTCTTTGATACTGAACCAGCGTGGGGTGACAGCTACAAGTTCTCTCCTTGAAGTGATGAGGAAGAAACAGGAGTCTGCATGACCAAACAAGAGTTCGAGTTGTTCCTGCAAGAAGCCGCGAAGGTCCTAACGATGGATTCTTCGCATAGTGCAGTCCGCGATAAGCTCCAATCCGCCTTGACTGCTGCCCATCGTGCCAACAGCGGTGACTCATACGACTATTCGAGCGGCCCTTACGTCCGCGATGTGTTCGGTGACGCCGATTCCGGCAACGTTGTACACTCCACCGGCGGCAAGCATACCATGAGCGAGTACAAGTCCAACGGTTCGGGCGGTTATGACCTCAAGAATCATAAGCCGGTTCGTCAGGCATACGTTACTGATACCAAGGTCAAGGGCGAGTCTTGGAAGCCTGTGGTGCTGGACGGCACCTTCCCCGTGCTCCTGGAAGCTGTATTAGCCGCTAATGAGTTCACCGAGGTCATTGAGCTTACCGAGGCCAAGGGATCTGCCGCCAAAGTGACCCTTATCAGTGCAGGGAAGGGTAGCAGCGGCTACTACACCGAGCAAGCCCTGAAGACAGCGGCGAAGGACGGCATATTCGCTGCCGGTACCCACATGATGCTCAATCATCAAACCAAGGAGGAGCGCCTAGCCCGTCCCGAGGGCGATATCACCAAGTTGGCTGGCAAGTTGACCTCCAAGGCCGAGTATGTGGAGGGCACGGGTGGTAAGCCGGGTAAGTTAGTTGCCAGCGCACACATTTACCCTGAGTTCGCGCCCTTCATAGCCGCGAGGAAGGACGATATCGGCGTGTCGGTGCGTGTAGGTGCCGAGCCGTCCGGCAAGTTACAAGAAGGGCTACCACTCGTTGAGAAGATGGTGTACGCTCTTAGTACGGACTTCGTTACCCGTGCAGGTCGCGGGGGCGAGATTACAGAGATGTTCGAGAGCTTTCGGCAGCAACAGGCCGAGCATAAGGAGCAAGACATGACAGACGAAGAGAAAGCGTTGATGAAGACTCTTCAGGAGTCCAACGCTAAATACGCTCTCCGCTTGGATCGGCTTGAGGAGGATAACACTAACCTCCGCGTGTCGAAACTCGTGGCAGAGTCACTGTCCGATAGCGGACTCACACCGAGGGCGCAGAAGCGCATCACGACCGCCGTGATGGGTAACGTGCCCATGAAGGACGGCAAGCTGGACGAAGTGAAGCTCCAGGAGTCCATCAAAGCTGCCGTGACCGATGAGGTAGCCTACCTCCAGGAAGCGGGCGTGCATGTTGGACCCAAGCTGGTGCGGTTCGCTGGTGGTCACGACACGCCGGTACAGAAGGACAAGGACGGCAAGGAGATCGTGCCGCCCGACGTATTGGCCGAGGCTGACACTCGCATGAACGCGGGGATCGACTCGATCATGGGCCGCAAGCCTGTGGCAAAGGAGGCTGGCAAGACGGCGTAATATTAGCCGCTAATGCTGGACGATTATGGCAAAGAACATCAAGATGGGGGGCATCAACTCCCCGGTTATCGTAGTTGACCTTCGGGTGACAACGCCAGCGTCTAACGTGACTCCGGGATCGTTAGCACCGTTGTCTGGGACGCCGGTGTTGTGCAACCGTATCCCCGGTGTGGCTGAGGGCGACATTGAGCCTACCACTGGGCTTACGCCGGTCAATATCTCTTGCGTGGCCGAGTTGTCGGTTGTGGGCACTAACCAGAGTGGCAATATCTTGGTAGCCGTGGGTGACGCGCTCTACATCGACTCCTCAAGCGGAGTCATCTCTAAGGACACCACCAAGGTGGCATTCGGGTGGGCCTTCGGTAATGCCCTGGACGTGAGCAACGCCTTGGGCACTGACACACGTACTGGCACGATCATTGCCAGTGGCGCTACCGCAACCATCCGGGTGTGGGTAGGAAAGAAGGATTAACGCGATGCTTGAGAACATTCCTGTATATACCGGCGGCGAAGTCGCTAACGGCCAAACGTTTACCCCGCAGCAGCTTACACACGTTAGCGGGTACAATAAGGTCAACCGCGAGTTGAATGCACGACGGCAGATTCAGCTTGCCGAGGCCACGGACCTGTGGGCCAAGTTCTTGGCCGGTCGCATCAACCCGTTCCTCATGCGCGAGGCAATGAACCCGACCGAGGATTTCGCCTACAACGAGTTGAACCGGCGTTGCCCGCACATCTTTAACGAAGTCATGACGCGCTCTGACTTCACCAACCTCACGACCTACGTGCTGGACCGGCTGATGTTGGAGAACTATCCCACATTCCCTAAGACGTATGACATCATCTGCCGTATCCACGCCAACGTCAAGGACTTCCGCATCGTGGAGCGATGGGTCACCGATAACGGCGAAGGAGCATGGCAGCGTGTGGGTGAGACTGCCGGGTTCAATCGCACGAAGGTGGACACTGGGAAGTACAGCTATCAGGTTTACAAGTACGAGAAAGGGGACCAGATATCGTGGGAAGCGGTAATCAACGACGACATGGGGATGTTCACCGACCTCCCCAAACGGTTGGCGCTTGGCGGCGTCCGCACGCTGGAGCAGTTCTATCTGGGACTGATTGCCAATGCGACGGGGCCGCATTCCAGCTTCTACGGCACGGCAATTACGGCTTCACCTTCGGGCGCGCAGACGATCAAGAACATCATCGACACGTCGGCCTACTCGGACGGCAGCTACACGGGCGCGAATAACCCGCCGCTCAACGTCATCAGCCTTATCCTCGCCGTGGGCATATTCATGAACCAAATGACTGCCGAGGGACGGCCCATTGACATCTCCACCGACGTGCTCAATGTGGTGGTGGGCGACGGCATCCTGTACCAGAAGTTGATGAACATTATCAATACCAACCAGATCGTGTCGGCGCTCCTGGGCGGCTCCCGCACATCGGGTGCTAACTATCCCGACATTGTGTTACAGGCGAAGAACTGGATTAGCGGACGCATCAATCCGGTGTACGCGCCTGAGATCCGCAACGTGATGGCGACCAATGGCGTAACCCACGCCAATGCGTCTACGTCCTGGTGGCTGTTTGCTAAGCCCGGCGGGGCACGGCCCGCTATCGAGCTTGGCTTCCTCACGGGCTACGAGACTCCGCAACTATACCGCAAGCTGGCGAACACCGTGCGTATCAGCGGCGGCGGTTCCGTGGATGAGTTCGGGGACTTCGAGACGATGGCGACCGAGTTCAAGGGGCTGGAGATATTCGGTGGGACTCGCATGGATCCCCGAATGACAATGGCCTCAAACGGAACGGGTTCCTAGGACTTAGCGACTGGGGAGTATCTAGGTTCTGGGGAGGGCGTTAGGCTGGACCGAACAGCTTGACGCCCTTTATTTTTGTGCTATTATGTTGGTGGTGATGCTGGTAGGGTGTAGGAATAAGAGCGCGCTTCGGCAGGCTCCCTACACCCTATGTTTTTGTGCTATTATGTATCTGTGAGTTGATGTTGTTAGCTTCTGGCTGGCGTCCGACGTGGTTAGGCGACCAAACGCGCTTACGGAGAATGCTGGAACCATAGACTGTAAGCTGCCAGCCAGAGAAACTTGGAGGTAGTATGGCATCGGCATTCATAGTTTCGGGTGTTACACAGGACGCATTCCTCAAGATGCAGTCCAAGCTGGTGGCTGATGGGGTAGCCGTGGACCGTAATCAGACCGGCGGCTTTGACGTTGAAGGTCATGGTGTGTCGGCCCTGGCATACCTGAGCGGCACCGATCTGACAGTGACTATCGCTAAGAAGCCGTTCTACGTGACCGCAGACCATATCAAGCAGGGTATCCTGGACGCACTGCACAATAATTAGCCGCTAATACAGAGGAAGTATGGCATTCACTGTAGACTACACCACGGACATCGGTAAGGTACGGCTACTGCTATCTGATGTGGATTCCACCAACCCAATCTTCCCCGACGATCAGCAGATCCAGACTCTCCTTAACCTTGAGCTTGGCGACATCAAGCAAGCCTGTGCCCTTGGACTTGAGACGATAGCTGGCAACCGGGCCATGATCCAGAAGGTGTCACAGCTACTTGACCTGAAGACTGACGGTAAGAGTACCGCGCAGGGGCTATTGGCGGTGGCGAAGCAGCATCGGGATAACTCGAACTTGGATTGGGCAGGGTTCGACATAGCCGAGGTTGTGGACAACTCGGACTTCGTGTTCCGTGAACATTACCTTAAGTTGCTGTTGCAGAGTGCCAGTGGTGGTCCTCCTGGACCGGGAGCGTTCTAACATGCCGATACCTGGATCAATTCTTAACCAGCCTCTCATCGTATCGTCCGTGATTGACCTGTACCCTTCACGGGCAACCTTCATGCCGATGACCAAGGGCACGGACACTACAGGTCAAGAGACGCATACCTTCGTGCTGTCTTCAGACCCGTTACTGTCCAACCTGCCGTGCCGTCGTAGTCCGCTTATCATAATCCGCCCGCAGAATGCTGAGGCACTAGAGGCTGGTAACATTCAGCGGTCGGATATCAAGTCGCAAGTCAACTTCCCGCTCTACATTGCGGTCAACGAGTCGGTGCTACTGCAATGGCAGATCAGCATTGACGGTATCGTGTACCAGATCAAGTCAGTGGAGAGTGACGGCGGTAAGGTTACCACGCGACTGATGATATCGGATGAGGTGCCGTTTGTAGCGTGACACATGATGTAGGGATGTTCTTATTTGGGTTCGCGGTGGGTACCCTAACCTGGATAGTGATAGGTGTGCTGGTTAGTGGTCACGATAAGGATGAAGACCATTGAGTAGATCATTCTACGGGCGAACGGGCATTGACTTCCGCGATACGTTATCGGGTGGCTTGTCCAACCTACACCCACTTATCATCGAGGCATCCCGTGTGGCTGTGGCCGAGGGCGCAGAGATAGTCCGGCAGCGTGCTCACGACCTTGCCAATGTTAGTCCGAGGTTCATAGGTCATGCCAACGATGGACGCCACATGCGAGATTGTATCGACATCACTGTGTTGGATCAGCCTAATGGCGTCAGTGCTAGGATTGGTATTGACCTTAGCAACGTACCCTATGCTGTCCACCAGGAGTTCGGCCCGAATGGAAAGCCATTTCTACGACCGGCGATTGATGAGTCGCGTAATGAGGTCCATCAAGTCATGGGACAATCGCTGAGGGATAACATGGCGGGTGGGTTCAACCTTGGTACGCTGGTGAGGTTCAGGAGGTTTGCGTGATTATTGGTGTAGCATGTGTGGTGCTGGCGGTGATAATAGTGTGGGGCTTACTGTGGATATTCACAGGTGGAGAGTGGTAAGCCGTGACCTTCTTCGAGTGCCTTGTCGCGTTCATCTCCACTAACTCACCATTAGCCGCTAAACTCACCGGCGGCCTACACCCGCAGATTGTCCCTCAGAATCCAATACTGGTTAACGGAGTCATTGCGCCACTGTTAGTAATGCGCCTTATCTCTGGGTCATCGGAGCATCCTACGCACGATGGTGGAGCATCGCCTTGGTCAATGGTACGCATAGAGCTTACCGTGTACGGTGCTGACTTCAAGACCCAGGAGCAAGCCGCGCTCATGTTGGACTCGATGTTCTCCTCGTTTAACGGCTACCTTGGCGGTGGTTCATCGGGCAGGTTTTCTACAGGTGATATACATGGTCCGCGCAGTATACAAGACCCTAGTACTCGCCTTGTTGGTATACAGCTTGATATACTGGGGATGTTGAATAGGTCAACGTTATCGTGAGACGTGATAAGTGCTTCGTAGTGCCGATGAAAGATGGTGGTACGTTTCGCATACGCGCAGGGAAA
>Ga0210402_10006014_pt1 | contig 10786 bp, 7 predicted proteins | sample IncBWC7MmetaG_FD_161055 | JGI IMG/M metagenome (GOLD analysis project Ga0210402, IMG submission 161055) | Forest soil microbial communities from Barre Woods Harvard Forest LTER site, Petersham, Massachusetts, United States - Inc-BW-C-7-M | ecosystem: Environmental > Terrestrial > Soil >... | reverse complement strand
CGATCGAGTTGCAGCAGGATCACCAAGCCCACAAGCAGCAGCACTCCCAGAAAGCCCAGCGCCTGGAAGGGGCGCAACACACCGGACGCAAGCGGACGGGCCGCGGTGCGCGCCACCTTGCGGTCGATGTCGCGGTCCCACAGGTCATTCACCACGCAGCCGGCGGTCCGCATCACGACGCTTCCAATGGCGAACAGCGCAATCAGGCGCACCGATTCCCAAGGTGCTGCCCCGGACAGCAGGATGCCCCAAAGCCCAGGCAGGAACAGCAGCCAGATCCCGATCGGGCGGTCCACGCGGGCCAGCAGCAGCCAGGGCAGCCAGGACTTCGGCAACAGGGCAACCCAGCCGGTGGCGACGATGTCGGTGTGTGACTGCATGCCTGCTACTCTGCCCGTCATGCTATTCGGGTCAATCCGCCTGTATGTTGACGAGCCGCTTGCCGCCGGTACGATGATCGAGGCGACCGCGGCGCAGGCGCACTATCTCGGTACTGTCATGCGTCGCGGCATCGGTGACGCGGTGCGGCTGTTCAACGGGCGCAACGGAGAATTCGTAGCTCAAATCGAGGCCATCCGGCGCGACAGGGTAACCCTGCTGGTCGGGCACAATCTGCGTCCGCGGGGCTCCGAGCGGGATCTGTGGCTGGTGTTCGCACTGCTAAAGCGCGACGCCACCGACCTTGTCGTGCAGAAGGCCACCGAGCTGGGGGTCGCGGCACTCCTCCCAGTCATCACCGAGCGGACCAATGCGCACCGGGTGAACGAGGCCCGGCTTGGCGCCATCGCATTCGAGGCGTCGGAACAATGCGAGCGGCTGACAGTGCCCAGACTGCACACGCCGCGCCCACTCACGAAACTGCTGGGGGACTGGGAGCCCGGCCGACAGCTCTTCGTGGCGGCCGAACGCTCTGTCGCACCCGCTCTCGTCCCGGCTCACGGACCCGCCGCGTTACTGGTCGGCCCCGAGGGCGGCTTCACGCCGGCGGAACTTGAAGCCATGCGGATCCATCCCTTTGTAACCGTCGTATCGCTCGGCCCGCGCATCCTGCGGGCCGAGACCGCCTGCATCGCCGGGCTCGCGTTGTTGCAGGCAGGGAATTGCGGCTAGTACCATGCACCCGAACCCGCCACGCCTGGGAGCGACATGTCCAATCCCGGAGACGCCGACGCGACCCAGATAACGTCGGTCAAGCAACTGGCCGACTATATCGCCGCCGGCTGCAAGCCGCCTGAGCAGTTCCGCATCGGCACCGAGCATGAGAAGTTCGGATACCGCCACGCGGACCTGGCAGCCCCACCGTACGAGCCGGCCGATGGCCAACCCGCGTCAATTCACGATCTGCTTGGCGCGCTCACCCGGTTCGGCGGCACCCCAATCACGGATCGAGGCAACATCATAGGGCTGAAGCAGGGCGACGCGGCAATATCGCTGGAACCCGCCGGTCAGCTCGAGCTGTCGGGCGCACCACTCGAGACTCTGCACGAGACGATGGCGGAATTCGAGGCACACTTCGACGAGGTACGTAGCGTGTCGCGCGGCATGCAGGTCGGCTGGGCGCCGCTCGGTTTCCACCCGATCGCCACGCGCGAGGAGATGCCGCGGATGCCGAAGGGCCGCTATGACATCATGCGGCGCTACATGCCGAAGGTGGGAAAACTTGGCCTGGACATGATGACGCGCACCTGCACCGTGCAGGTCAATCTGGACTATGCGTCGGAACAGGACATGGTGAGGAAGCTGCGCGTGTCGCTGCTGCTGCAACCGTTGGCGACCGCACTGTTCGCCAACTCTCCCTTCACCGAAGGCCGGCCGAACGGCTTCCTCTCCTACCGGGCGCATGTCTGGACAGATACCGACAATCAGCGCTCCGGCATTCCGGCGGTCATGTTCGAGCCTGGGTTCGGCTTCGAGCGATATGCGCAGTGGCTGGTCGACGAAGTGCCGATGTATTTTGTCTATCGAAATAGCGAATATATCGACGTCGCCGGGGCTTCGTTCCGCGACTACATGGCGGGCAGACTGCATAATGTCGCGGGCGCGGTTGCCACCGTCGGCGACTTCGCGGACCATATCACGACGGTGTTCACCGATGTGCGGATCAAGCGCTTCCTGGAGATGCGCGGTGCCGACGCCGGGCGGCTGGACATGATGGTGGCGCAGTCGGCGTTCTGGGTCGGTCTCCTGTATGACGAGGCTGCATTGTCCGCGGCCGAGGCATTGCTGCGCGGCGCGGGCTGGGAGGATGCCGTGACACTCCGGGCGGCCGTGCCGCGCGAGGGACTCGATTCCGCTTGGCGGGGCGGCACTCTGCGCGATCTGGCGCCGGACACGATCGCCATTGCACGCGACGGCCTGCGCGCCCGGGCTCGGCTGAATGCCGCCGGCGAGGACGAGTCGGGTTACCTGGCGCCGCTGGAGGCAATCATCGAAGGTGGCCCGACCCAGGCAGAATATTGGCTGGAACGCTGTCATCAGGGCTGGCAAGGTGACGTTCGGCAAATCTTCCCCGAAGCGGCGATCTGAAAGGGTAAATTTAAGCTTTCGCGTGCTGAAGCACTTGGCTATACAACCGAAGTCCGCATAAATGACGCAATGATCGCAGGCACTTCACATCGAGCCTTAGCCCAGGTCACGCCGCCAGGCCCTGCCGGCCAGGTTGTGGTACGGATGCGACTGATCGGCCAGATGGAGGCCTGGACACTCACCAGCGAGAGTGTGCTGCCGGCGGGACGCAAGACCCGTGCGCTGCTTGCCGTGATTGCCTTGTCAGCGCCGCGTCCCGCGCTCCGGGGGCGGCTGGCCGAATTGTTGTGGAGCCGCCGGCCGGAAGAACAGGCCCGCGCATCGCTGCGCCAGGAGATTCACCGTCTGCTCGAGGCGCTTGCCCCCGGTGGCTCCGAAGTCCTGCTGGTGACGCGCGATCACCTGTCCTTGCGCCCAGGCAAGGTCTGGGTCGACGTGGAAGAGGTCATGCGGGCCACCACCGAGCAACCGGCTGCACTCTCCCTGCTGGACGGCGACCTGCTCGAGGGTCTGGACGGCATTGATCCCACCTTCGACGCCTGGCTCACCACCGAACGCGAACGGCTGCGTGACCGCGCCCGCACGGTCGCCGAGGCGCTGCTGAACGAGCAGGCGGAGCCCGAGGCGGCAATTCCGGCGGCACAGCGTCTGCTCCAGATCGACCGGGCCCACGAGGGTGCCTGGCGAGCGCTGATGCGGGCGCACGCGGCGCGCGGCGAGCGCGGCATGGCCATCCAGGCCTATGACCGCTGTCGCGCCGTGCTCGCCGATATGCTCGACGCATCGCCCTCCGCCGAGACCCAGAGCCTTTTGGCGGAAATCCGCGGTCCCTCGGGCAGCCGCATGCCGTTGCGCCCGCAGCGTCCGCCGGCGCCGCCACGATCTGCTCCGGCGCCCCAGTCACCGCCGGTTCCGCCCGTCGATGAGGAGCCCGACGATCCACTACCAACAGTGGAACCGAGGCCGCAGGGAAACTGGCCGACCCGCGGTGGCGCACATGTCGGCGTCATGCCGCTGCAGCTTGTCGGCACGACCGAGGAGGACGCACATCTCGCCCCCGGTCTGACGGAAGAGATCACTACGGCGCTCGCGCGCTTCCGCTGGATGTTCGTCGTTGCCTCCAACTCCCTGGCGCGCTTCGCCGCGGAAAACCGCGACGAGACGGCAATCCGCCGCACGTTCGGCATCGACTTTCTGGTCGACGGATCCATACAGCGGGTCCGCAGCCGGATCCGGATCACTGTGCGCCTGCTCGACCTGCGCGCGGGAAACCAGGTCGTGTGGGCACGCCGGTTCGACCGCCAGTCCAACGATCTGCTGTCGCTGCAGGACGAAATCGCCTCGGAGGTGGTCGCGCAGATCGATCCGGAGATCCTGCTGATCGAGGCCAAGCGCAGCGCCAGCCAGCCGCCGGTGGACGCTACCGCCTACGACCTGATGCTGCGTTCTATTCCGCTGATCGGCAGGATGGAGCGCGAGGCCTTCATGCAGGCAGGCGAATACCTGTCTCGCGCGATCGAACTCGAGCCCGAATACGCTGCCGCGCACGCCTGGTACGCCTATTGGCAGGTGTTCCTGGTCGGCCAGGATTGGGCGGACGATCCGGCGGCGGCGATGGAGGCCGCCGGCCAGCACGCCGAGCGGGCGGTAGCCCTCGACCCGTACGATGCTCGTGCGCTGACCATCGCCGGTCATGTGCGCGCCTTTCTGCACCGGCGTCTGCACGAAGCGATCGCGTTGCATGAGCGGGCATTGTCGCTCAATCCCAACCTGGCGATGGCCTGGGCGCTCTCCGCCATCGCATACGCTTACCTTGGTGATCTGGACGAAGCGGAACGGCGGAACAACCGCTACAAGAAACTCTCGCCGCTCGATCCGCACGCCTTTCTCTATGATGGCTTTTTCACGGTGATCAATCTGCTGAAGCGGGACTATGAGTCGGCGGTGGCTATGGGCAGAGCAGTGACGCAGATGAATTCTGCGCTGTCGGCTGGCTTCAAGCCTTATCTGGCAGCGCTCGGTCATCTCGGTCGGACCCAGGAGGCGGCGGTTGCTCGCAGGCGCCTTCTGGCGATCGAGCCGGACTTCACCGTGGAGCGCTTCATCGCGACGACGCCGCTCGCGCGTGACAGTGATCGGTGTTTGTTTGCCGAGGGCCTCCGCCTGGCCGGCGTTCCTAAGAGTGCAACCGAGACGGCGGAACAGTTGCAGGCACACGAGGCGTCGTAGCCATCCAGCGAGGACTTGGCTGGGGGCGGCCGGCCTGCGTCATCTTCGCGCACAATAGTGAAAGGTCCGTGCAGGCCGCACCACCGTATCTGGAGCTAGTCCCATCCTCGGCATGAACTGGTGCAGGTCAGGCACCAGGTTGCAGTTGTCGAGCGTGGTATGCTCGGATTGTCCTGGTTCGGCTGTGCAAAGCGGACCGGACCGGGCAATCACGGCCCGGTCCGATAACCTGGCTTCGCGAATCACACTCCGTCTACAGTAACGACGAGACGTGGCCGGCTTAGCGTGCGGGCGAGAGCGTCGGTGCGTAGCCGCCGAGGCGGACCTTGCCGGCGTCCACGGTGGGAGCGAGCGTCGGTGCGTAGCCGCCGAGGCGGACTTTGCCGGCGTCGGCGGTGGGGGCGAGTGTCGGCGCGTAGCCGCCGAGGCGGACCTTGCCGGCATCCGCGGTGGGGGCGAGCATCGGCGCGTAGCCGCCGAGGCGGACTTTGCCGGCATCGGCGGTGGGGGCGAGTGTCGGCGCGTAGCCGCCGAGGCGGACCTTGCCGCCATCCGCGGTGGGGGCGAGCGTCGGCGCGTAGCCTCCGAGGCGGACTTTGCCGGCATCGGCGGTGGGGGCGAGTGTCGGCGCGTAGCCGCCGAGGTGGACCTTGCCGGCATCGGCGGTGGGGGCGAGTGTCGGTGCGTAGCCGCCGAGGTGGACCTTGCCGGCATCCGCGGTGGGGGCGAGCGTCGGTGCGTATCCGCCAAGGCGGACCTTGCCGGCGTCCGCAGTGGGGGCGAGCGTCGGTGCGTAGCCGCCAAGGCGGACCTTGCCGGCATCCGCGGTGGGGGCGAGCGTCGGTGCGTAGCCGCCGAGGCGGACCTTGCCGGCGTCCGCGGTGGGAGCGAGCGTCGGTGCGTAGCCGCCGAGGCGGACCTTGCCGGCATCCGCGGTGGGGGCGAGGGTCGGTGCGTAGCCGCCGAGGCGGACCTTGCCGGCATCCGTGACGGCAGCAAGAATGGTAGCGGTATGGCGTTGCATCGATCAGAGTCCTTCCTTTGAGGTTAGTGTCTGAGGTTTTCGAGTTCGTTGTGTGAGGACCCATCCGGTCCTCCAGAGACATACGCACGACAAACCTGTATTAACGATTTATTACCGTATTTTTAATGTTTCGTTACCGTCAATTCGCCTGCAGCGGCTCTATCCAGCGGCGGCTTTATATGCAAAACGCGACGAACGTGCGAGGCCGCTCGGCTGTATCTATTCCTGTATCACTTGAGCGTAATACGACTGATCGCCAGGTTTCTTTGCCAATCGGTTGCAAAAAATAGGTTCGTCGTAGCGCCGCACACGTTAAGATCGCGGGCACTCGATTGTCCGCACCAGTTTACTCCACCTGCTATGGCCATGTCCCCACCGCGAGCTTCTGCGGATCGACACGACGCGTGGCGCCACGCGCAGTCGGGTTGATACCACCGCCTGCGGCCCCATGCTGCGCCATTCCTCTGTGCGGAAGCCCGGTCGACCCTGCGGAGATATTCGGGTCCGATGCGTTCTTCATCCTGATCCACCTGCTGCGGCGCGACTGCGCGTCGGCGGTCGGCGCTGGACGCGCGGTTAGCAAGCTGAACCCGCCGTTCTCCTCCACTTGCAGGCCGCAATCTGTCGGCGCGCGGCCACCTGCGACGCATACAGGGAGCCGCGTTAGTGTGCCGGCGACTGTTGGCGAACGAACCCGACTTCGCTCCGGAGCGCTTGATTGCGACCTCACCGCTCGATGGCGGGAGCGACCGCGACCACTACGCACAAGGGCTGCGTCTCGCCGGAGTGCCGGGCATTCCGGCGATGCCGACAAGGAGTTGCAGGACCAGGAGGCGCACGGCGCAGCGTAGCCTGATGGGGTGCCACGGCGGCAGAGCCTGAGGTATCGTCTCGGCAGCACGCAAAGAAGGTCGCGCCGATGACGTTCCAGGCATTCCGTTTCGATCCGGTCGAATTGCCGCCGGTCGCGAAAGCACTGCGCAAGGACGTGCGTGCATTCCTGGACGACAACCGCGCCTCGCTCGGCAACCGCCGCGACTACGACCAGGCGTTCAGCCGCAAGATGGCCGAGCAGGGCTGGGTCGGCATGACATGGCCGAAGCAGTACGGCGGCCACGAGCGCACCGCGTTCGAGCGCTACGTGGTGATCGAGGAGATGCTGGCAGCCGGCGCGCCGGTCGGCTTCCACTGGACTGCGGACCGCCAAAGCGGTCCCAACATCCCTGCGCTACGGGACCGAGGAGCAGAAGCAGTACTTCCTGCCTCGCATCGCGCGAGGCGATCTGTCGTTCTGCATCGGCATGAGCGAGCCCGACTCCGGATCGGACCTTGCCGGCACGCGGACGCGCGCGGTGAAGGTCGATGGCGGGTTCCGCATCAACGGCAGCAAGCTGTGGACGTCGAACGCGCATCGCGCCGACTACATGATCCTGTTCTGCAAGATGGCCGAGGCGGGACAGGAGGAGGTCGATCGGCACGCCGGCGCGACGCAATTCCTTATTGACCTGAAGAACTCGCCGGGCATCGAGATACGGCCAGTGATCAACCTGCTGGGCGAACACCACTTCAACCAGATCTTCCTGACGGACCTGTTCGTGCAGGACAATCGGCTGTTCGGCGAAGTGGGCAACGGCTGGCGTCAGGTGTCGAGCGAACTGGCGTTCGAGCGCAGCGGACCCGATCGCTTCCTCGTGCTGTTCAAGCTGCTGGTGGAGATGGTGCGTGTCGCGGGGCCAAATCCCGATAGCGCCACCGCCGCGGCACTCGGCCGGCTGGTGGCGCAGCTTGCGACGCTGCGGCGCATGTCGCTGTCGATCGCGGGCATGCTGCAGGAGGGATTGCAGCCGCTGACCGAGGCGGCGGTGACAAAGGATCTCGGCACCCGCTACGAGCAGGATCTGCCGGTAATTGCGCGCCAGCTGTTCCCGGCCGAACCGGAGCTGGAGGCTGTGGATACGTATGTATCCATGCTTGCGCGTGCCACGATGAACGCGCCGCGACTTTCCATCCAGGGCGGCACACGTGAAATCCTGCGCGGCATTATCGCGCGCGGTCTCGGGCTGCGCTGAGGGAGATGGCCATGCGAGACGAAACGCGGATGCTGCTGGAGAGCGTCGGGCGCCTGTTCGAGGACCATTGCACCAGGGAGGTGGCGGACCGCGCCGAGGCGGGCACGTTTCCCGATGCGCTGTGGGCCGCTGTGAGCGAGACCGGTGTGCCGCTCGCGGCGCTGCCCGAGTCAGCCGGCGGCGCGGACGCCGAGTGGTCCGATCTGTTTGCCGTGCTGCGCGTGGCGGGCCGCTTCGCCGCGCCGATCCCGCTGGCCGAGACGATGCTGGCCGCGTGGGTTGCGTCCGCCGCAGGCCTGGAGGTGAGCGAACAGCCGATGACCGTGGGTCCGGTGCGTGCAGATGACCGGCTGACGCTTGTGCGCGACGGCAACGGCTGGCGGCTTTCGGGCCGTGCGAGCCGCCTGCCCTGGGCGGCACAGGCCGCGCGCATCGTGCTGCTCGCCGATGGGCCGGACGGCGAGATGGCGGTGTCGCTTGATGGTGCGTCCGGCGCCGACCTGGCGTCTGGGCGGAACATGGCTGGGGAACCGCGCGACACGCTGAACTTCGCCGGTCTGCGGGTGGCCGGCGATGCCGTGGCGCCAGTGGCGCCCGGCATCGACCAGGCCGCGGTGTATCGCCGCGGTGCTCTGGCGCGAGCGGTGCTGATGGCGGGTGCGCTGGAGCGAGCGCTGGATACCGCGGTGACGTATGCCGGCGAACGTAAGCAGTTCGGCCGGCAGATCGGAAAATTCCAGGCGGTGCAGCAGCAGCTTGCCGTGATGGCCGGACAGGTTGCCGCTGCCGGGGCGGCGGCCGATGCCGGCATTGAGGCGCTTGGGTGCGACGATCCTGCGATGGAGGAGTTCCTGATCGCCATCGCCAAGACGCGCGTCGGCGATGCGGCGACGCTCGCGTCGGAGATCGCGCACCAGGTGCATGGCGCGATAGGCTTCACCAAGGAGTATTCGCTGCAGCTCAGCACGCGGCGTCTGTGGTCCTGGCGGGACGAGTTTGGCGGCGACGCCGAATGGGCGGCGCGAGTCGGCGCATTCGTCTGCGCACGCGGCGCCGATGCGTTGTGGCCGACGCTAACGGACGGGTAGCACGAATTTGTCCCTTCATTCCGACACAACCACCAACGCGCGGCCGACTTCCTCGCGCAACGTCGGCAGCACTTCCTCGGCAAACCAAGGGTTGCGCCGTTCCCACGCGATGGTGCGCCACGACGGATGCGGCAGAGCAAAGCAATGCGGCAGTCGGACGCGGAAGCCGCGCACATGATCCGTCATTGCCCCGCGCCCAAGGACGTGCGCCAACGCGTAGCTTCCGACCAACAGTGTCAGCCGTATGTCCGGCATCAGTGCCAGCAACCTGGCCCGCCACAGCTTCGCGCATTCCGGCCGCGGCGGTGCGTCGCCGCCGTTAGGTAGGCGGCCAGGATAGCAGAATCCCATCGGTACGATCGCGATGCGGCTGTCATCGTAGAACGTCTCGCGATCCATGCGCAGCCAGTTGCGCAGCCGATCGCCGGACGGATCGTTCCACGGGATGCCGGTCTCGTGCACCTTGGTGCCCGGCGCCTGGCCCGCGATCAGCAGACGCGCGGTCGCCGATGCGCGGAACACCGGCCGCGGTCCGAGCGGCAGATGGTCTGCACAGGCCCGGCAGGCGCGGATCTCCGCCGCCAGCCTGGCCAGTGCGTCAGGTGGTGATGCCTCGGCGGCGCAACGCATCCACGACCCGTTCGGCAAGCGCCTCGGGCGAAGCACTCAACGTCGGCAGCCTGATCTCCGGATCGAGCGGCGCCTCGTAGGGCGCATCGACGCCGGTGAAGTTGCGGATCTGCCCGGCATCCGCCCGGCGGTACAGCCCCTTCGGATCACGCCGCCGGCACTCGTCCACCGGCGTATCGACGAAGATCTCGAGGAACTCGCCCTCGCGCACGCAGTCCCGCGCCAACATGCGTTCGGCGCGATAGGGCGAGATGAATGACACCAGCACGATCAGCCCGGCATCGACGAACAGCTTCGATACCTCTGCTATGCGGCGAATGTTTTCGACGCGGTCCGCCTCGGAGAACCCCAGGTCCCGGTTGAGCCCGTGGCGCACGTTGTCGCCGTCCAGGCTCATGGTGTGGCGGCCCTGCGCGTGCAGGTGCTTCTCCACCAGATTGGCGATCGTTGATTTGCCGGCGCCCGACAGTCCGGTGAACCAAAGCACCGCAGGCTTCTGGCCATTCAGTGCGGCGCGCGTTGCCTTGTCGACGTCCAGGCGATGCCAGTAGACGTCGCGCGCCCCGGCGCGCAGATCAGTCACCATGCCGGCGCCGACCGTGTTGCGCGACAGCCGGTCTATCAGGATGAAGCCGCCCAGTTCACGGCTTACCGCATAGCGCTCGCAGGCGACCCGCTGCGACAGGGATATCGTCACGCGGCCGATCTCGTTCAGCGCCAGCTCGCGCACCGGCACTTCCGCGAGCGTATCGACATCGAGCCGGTTGGTGATTTCGGTCACTGTGCCGACCACGGCGCGCGTGCCGAGCATGAACAGGTAGGCCCGGCCACGGAACAGCGGGGTCTCGTCCATCCAGACCACCCAGGCGGACACCTGGTCGGCCAACTCGGGCGGTGGTGCCGCAGCCAACACGTCGCCGCGCGAAACGTCGATCTCGCGGTCCAGAACCAGCGTCACCGCTTGGCCCGGCACGGCTTCGGTGAGGTCGCCATCCATCGTCACGATGCGCGATATGGCGGCTTCGGTGTGGGATGTCGCGTTCACCAGCATCACGCCCGGCTGGATGGTGCCGGTCGCCACTGTCCCAGCATAGCCGCGGAATGTGTGGTCAGGCCGGGCCACCAGCTGCACCGGCATCCTGAAGGCGCGCTCGGCGACATGCGATGTGGGTTCGGCTCCCTCCAGCGCGGTGAGCAGCGTGGTGCCCGAGTACCACGGC
>Ga0210402_10006013_pt1 | contig 10786 bp, 8 predicted proteins | sample IncBWC7MmetaG_FD_161055 | JGI IMG/M metagenome (GOLD analysis project Ga0210402, IMG submission 161055) | Forest soil microbial communities from Barre Woods Harvard Forest LTER site, Petersham, Massachusetts, United States - Inc-BW-C-7-M | ecosystem: Environmental > Terrestrial > Soil >... | reverse complement strand
CCAAAGTCGTGGAATTCTTCATGGCCGCCCTTCGCGACGGCTGCATCATCGCTGCGACACATTTTGAGGTGGTCTTCATGAGGGATACCCTATCACACTCCAAGAATGGCGATCAATGATAGAGCGTATTAATCAGGGATTCACCGGATCATTCAGGGGAGAGGCGGTGAAATTCGACTTTCTTACGCGAGCCTCGGCCAGTTCCCACTACTACCGCCTCTTCGATTGCGCCCCTGGTAAACCAACAGCGGCGCCCGTGCCCAATTGCAGAACCAAGCCCAAGCCTCGGCATCACCTTGCGCGGGCGCCAAGTTCTTGCAGCTAGAATGACCACCTGCCCAACTTTCTTGGCTACGTAAATAGATGGTTGATTCGCGATGATAGATCATTGACAGTATCGAATTGATCATGATATAACCATCCTTGCGTTCTTGCGGTGTCGTCTTCAGTCCGGGATTGGATCGGGCTAAAAGCGAGGTCCGGAACGCCAATCGCAGCGGGACCCGGGCTCTCTAGTCATTCGGCAGGCATTCAGGTTTCAGGAGATGAGCGGCAAATGAAAAATCGGCAAGATTCGCACGTAAGCAACGGCTCTGCCACGAAACGCAGGGCCAGTGGCGCTTTGACGCGTCGAGAATGGATGGGCACTTTGGGCGCTTCCGCTCTGGGTGCAGGGCTTTTGGGGACAACCAGCAGACCGCTAAAGGCCCAAGCTGCCCTGTCTCCGGCGGTGGGGCCGATCGTTGACACCCACATTCATATTTGGAAGCTCCCGCGCAGCTCACCACCAGTGAGCGACTTCGGCACTTACCCTGGCACACCTACCGACGGGTTTTGCTGCACCGTTAACGCCAGCAACCCTACCGGCGCAGTCCCGTGGTTGCAACGGGATGCCCTGATGCCCGATTATCAAGGCAATTGGGGCGGCAGAAGGGTGAACCAGGTTGTGGTGATCGAGTCCAGCGTCGGAGTAACGTCCGCTAATATCGTCCAGTCCAACCTCTGGATGCTGGACGTTGCCGCGAAAGACACGAACGGGCCGGATGGTGGATCCAAGATCTTGTCGGTAGTGGGAGCCTTGGACACGACACAGGTTCCCCTGGCCTTTGAGCTGCAACTGTCCCAGATGTCCGCCAACCCTCTGTTTGTTGGCATCCGCCTTGGCGACCTCGGTTCGATTTTCAATGGTTCGCCCAGCACCTTTGACAATCTCAAGCCAAATGTGTTGGCAAATCTTAAGACCCTGGCCGGCTTAGGGTTGCAGATCGATGCCAATGGAATCCCCGGAGCGGTCTTAGCCCAAATCGGCCAGGCCACAGGGATATCGATTGTGATGGACCATTTCGCCTCGGAAGGCAATACCTTCACGCCGTCGGATGCGTGGAAGGCAGATATGCGTGCCGCCGCGGCATATCCTGGTCTGCATATCAAAGTCTCGGACGTTGAAACACTGAGCGAGGCCGGAGTGGGGGGGTACACCTTTGGTCCTGGCCAGTTCCAGCCCATCGCCGACCCCACTCAATACTTTCCCGTGATGGAGTTTCTGTGGAACCTTTTTGGCTACAAACGGCTTCTCTGGGGCAGTAACTGGCCAGTGTGCCGTTATGGTGGTGTGTTGACCGACCCCGTCGACTTTGAAATCAACATCTGGGAGACCTTCCTGGCCCAACAGTTACAAGGCCGGGACGAAGTGATGTACAAGAATGCGTTGCGGGTGTACGCTCCCGGATCTGCCTCTCGCGTATAACGAGCCATTGCAAGTTGGCGAACTCCGGGAGGTGGCGGTTGTGCAGGCCAACATGACGACGGTGGATACAACAGCAGTCGCTGCTGCAGGGCGCGGTCAACCTGACTTCGGGCTCGGCCGCGTCCCTAATCGCCATCAATCCGGCGTTCATCTTCGCCGTCAACGGCACGCGGGGGAATTCTTCGTCCTACGCCGGGGCGGGGGTCGCGGCGCCCTTTCTGTGGGCGAAGCCATTCTTCCGCGGGCCAGGAACTGGCGACGCGTGGTCTTGGGCGGCACCGACCGCGCTGAAACCCACCTATAATAGTCCGACGAACTAGAGACGATGAAGACCAAAGTGGCGATCCTTGGTTCCGGGAATATTGGACCGACCTGATGATCAAGGTGCTCCGAACCTCTAAGACGCTGGACGTGGGAGTGCTGGTTGGGATTGATCCGGATTCCGACGGTCTGGCGCAAGGCCGCGGTATGGGCGTTCCCACTTTGACGGGAGGCATCGACGATCTGCTACGATGGCCGGGCGTCGAGGAAATTCGTATGGTTTTCGATGCGACGTCAGCCAAGGCGCACGGCCGCCACAGCGGGATCGCGCGAACTCGCGGTATGCAGATGGTGGACCTCACGCCGGCGGCGGCAGGGCCTTACGTTGTGCCCGTCGTGAACATGGGGGCGCACTTCGATTCGCCGGACATCAGTATGGTGAGTTGTGGAGGCCAGGCTACGATTCCGATCGTGGCCGCCGTCAGCCGCGTCGCGCCCGTGCACTACGCCGAGATCGTCTCCTCGATCGCCAGCAGGTCGGCCGGACCGGGCACCCGGGCTAATATCGACGAATTCACCCAAACTACCGCCCGCGCCGTCGAAATCGTTGGCGGCGCACGCCGTGGTAAAGCCATCATCGTCCTGAATCCGGCAGAGCCGCCGATTAATATGCGTAACACGGTCTTTTGCCTGAGCGATGAGGCGGACACCGCGGAAATCGCGCGCTCCATCGAACGCATGGTGGATGAGGTGCGAGGTTACGTGGGAGGATATCGCCTCAAGCAGGAGGTTCAATTCGATCGAATCGGCGCCGACAACGCGATGATCCTGCACGGCGCCGGAGTCTTCACCGGCATCAAGACCTCCGTCTTTCTTGAGGTCGAAGGCTCGGCACATTATTTGCCGGCGTATGCGGGAAACCTCGACATTATGACATCGGCGGCTCTCACCACCGGCGAGCGGTTAGCTGAACAAAAGTGGAACTGAAATGGCGAAGCTCTACATTCAGGACGTAACCCTCCGCGACGGAATGCACGCCATTCAACATCGCTATTCAATCGAGCAGGTGGTGCGGATATCCAAGGCTCTTGATGACGCCGGTGTGGATGCCATCGAGATCACGCACGGTGACGGACTGGCGGGATCGAGTTTCAACTACGGCGTCGGCGCCCACTCCGATGTGGAGTGGATTGCCGCGGTAGCGGGAACGGTCCGCAGTGCCAAGGTAACCGCACTCTTAATACCGGGCATCGGCACGATAGAGGATCTGGAGCGCGCCGCGGACGCGGGCGTGCGTTCAATCCGCATCGCCACCCATTGTACCGAGGCCGACGTTGCCAGCCAGCATATCGAGCATGCGCGAAAGCTCGGCCTGGATGTCGCCGGCTTCCTGATGATGGCGCACATGTCGCCGCCGGCCGAGTTGGCGCGACAGGCCAAACTGATGGAGTCATATGGCGCGCACTGTGTTTACGTTGTAGATTCGGCGGGCGCTCTTCTGATGCATGAGGTCGCCGACCGCTTCCAGGCTTTTGCCGGCGTTCTCAAGCCGGAGACGGGCAAGGGAATGCATGCGCACCACAACCTCTCGCTTGGCGTGGCCAACACGATCGTCGCCATTCAGCACGGCGCGACCCGAGTGGATGGATCGCTGGCGGGTATGGGGGCCGGAGCGGGCAATGCTCCACTCGAGGTGTTGATCGCGGTGCTGGAACGGATGGGCATCGAGCACGGCTGCAACCTCTTCGCGCTAATGGACGCCGCCGAAGAACTGATCCGCCCGATCCAAGATCGTCCAGTCCGGGTGGATCGCGAAACGTTATCGCTCGGTTTCGCGGGGGTATATTCCAGTTTTCTGCGCCATGCGGAAGCAGCATCGCGCCGATACGGCGTCGATGCGCGTGCCATTCTGGTTGAGTTGGGACGACGCCGCATGGTCGGCGGTCAGGAAGACATGATCGTGGATGTGGCGCTCGACCTTGCAAAAGCCAGACAGACAGTGGACCTGGAGCGGTAGCCGAATGCCACGCAAAAGAATGCTCAGAGGGGCCTGCGGAATTCTATTGAGCCTCACCGCAACGCAGGCCCAGGTTCAAGTCCCGCCGGAGCCTTGGCGGGGCGCAGGCAAGACGCCGTGCGGGAGGCTTTACCTCGGCACGCGATATGGGTTCCCACTCGAACGGCTATGCTGACGTCGACGTTCGCAATGCCATCAACGAAGGCCGCTTTGACGGCCGACATCACCGAACTGGCAACGGGTTCGATTTGTCATGAAGGGCGGCAAGATTATCAGGAACGATTGAAAGGAACAATATGGAGCTTACTATCGAAAAAATGATCGGCGAATTCGAACGTGGTGCGATGACCCGGCGCCAGTTAGCGCTTTCCATCACCGCGCTGTTCACGGCCGCACGATCCTCATCGGCCGCGCCAGACATGAAAGCCGTAACACTGAACCATGTCACCGTGAAGGTCGCAGACGTTCAGCGCACGTCGAAATTCTACCAGGAAGTCTTTGGGATGCCCCTTAAGCAGCAGTCGGAAAAGACGCATATCCTGGGTGTCGGAAAGAGCTTCTTCGGCATTGAACAAAAACCTGGCGGCCCGGCCCTTGATCATTACGACTTCGGGATCGCCAATTTCAACGCCGATGCAGTCACGGCGAAGCTCAAAGCACGCAACCTGAAACTGGAGCCGGGTGGGACTAAGGAATCCTTCAAATTCTGGGACCCTGATGGTTTTTTGGTTCAGTTGAACGGGCCCGAATATGAAGGCCACGTAGGCCAGTAAATCTCTGCCCGAAGCTTGCTGGGCGGCTTGGCCGTCATCTCCGCCGACTTGTCGCGGATCTCCGGACAGCCGAAACGCCGGCTGCGGATCGATCACACGGGGATGACGTGGGGCTTCCAGCCCGACGATGCCAGCGCCGCCATTCGCTTTCCGGATCGTCGCCGACGGGTTCCGCTTCACCAATGAGATCCGTTTCAGCGCGGAGGAGGAATTCCTCCACGTGGTCGAGACGGCCGGCGGTTGCATCACGCGTCTTCGCATTGTGGGGCCAATTGGCGTTGATGAGCGCGGCGATCCGGCGGAGCACGAGGTCTTCGGACCGTCGCGCCTGGGCAAGGGTCCGGACCTGCGGACGGTCTACATCTCGGTTCACTGAAAGGCACACGGATTCCCTACTTCCGATCGCCGATGGCGGGCCTTCCAATGGTCCACTGGAACGAGAAGGTCGCATGAGGAGTGTGACGAGTGACCTACTGATGGAGTCGTGATGCCTGTGATTTTTGGCCTTTTGGGCATTTTGCCCAAAAACTACTCCTGCATCTAATTGAAACGGCGGCAGTTACGTTCTTGATTTGGGCAAATTGCCCAAACCGCTAACAATTCGCTTCCTGGAAAGCCGCGAGATGCCGCACATAGCTGCCGATGCCCACGTCGGGGCGGCTGGCCCAGATCCGCGTGCAGTTCGGATATTCTTCGCACTCTCCCCAGTACTTCGCACTGGGAACCGGTTGAGGACCGGCTTGGCGCAGTCGCCGACCATCAGCCCGTCGCCCGTCCACCGGCTGGGTCCTCGGCTCGAATTGCAGACCTGTGAACACGGAGAGCGGCGCTTCAAACGGGCGAATGTCCCGTGACGCGGTCGATGCCCGCGCCGGCAATCTCGATCTCGCAACGCCATTCCATATCCGACTCTCCGGATCAGGTATGAAGAGGACTTGCAGAAGCCTGCATGAACGTATCTCTGCGGATGCTGAGGCATGTGCTACCGAGCCCCAGGCGCGGCGAATGTTGCACTATACTGGGGACATCGCCGTGAAAAACACCTACTTGGATTGGGTCATCGACCAGACCCGCACGAAATGGTGGCACGACTCCGCCGACGCCGGCGAACTGGATCTCGGACTGGAACGGCGCGCGGTTGGCGTGACCACTAACCCGCTGCTTTCGAGCGCCGCATTGAAGACTTCGAGGGCGCTCTGGTGCGACGAAATCGACGCCGTACTGGCGCGCAAATTGCCGCCGGAGCAACACGCCGAAGCGCTCATGCGGATCGCTGTAACCCGGACGACCGCGAAACTGCTTCCCCAATTTCAGGCCGCGGCAGGTGAGTCGGGCTTCGTTTGTGCCCAGGTGAACCCGCTGCGGGCGGGCGACCGGGAATGCATGATGCCGATGGCGAGGCGGTTGCATTCGTGGGCGCCCAACATCGCCGTTAAATTGCCCGCGACTGCCGCAGGACTGGATGTGCTGGAAGATTGCGTCGCCGAAGGCATCACGGTCACCGCCACCGTCAGCTTTACCGTGCCGCAGGTGATCGCGATCGCCGAGCGGCACCGGGCGGGAATCGCGCGCGCCCGGCAGACGGGCGTGGAGCCCGGAAAGTGTTTCGCCGTGATCATGATCGGCCGCCTGGACGACTACCTGCGCGAAGTCGCGCACGACAACCGGGTGGCCGTCGACGAGAGCGACATCCAGCAGGCCGGCCTGGCCGTCACCAAGCGCGCCTACAGCATGTACCAGAAGAGGGGATACGAAGCCGTGCTCCTGGTGGCTGCGTTGCGGGGCGCCTGCCATCTCACCGAACTCGCCGGCGCCGATTTGGTGATGTCGATTCACCCCTCCTGGCAGGGCTGCTTCGTATCGCAAGAGTTCCCTCGCGAGGAACGGATCGGCAACCCGGTCCCGGATGAGGTGGTCGATCGGCTTCGCCAGATGCCCGAATTCGTGCGCGCTTACGAACCCGACGGCATGGCGCCGGGCGAGTTCGTCGGCTACGGCCCCACCCAGCGCACGCTCAGCCAGTTCTGCGAGACCGGGTGGAAGCCGATGGAGAATTTTCGTTAGAATGGCGACGCCGGTCGAGGTTCCGAAGCTCGGCAATACCGTCGAGGAGTGCCTGATCAGCCGGTGGATGAAGCGCAAGGGCGACCCGATTGCCGCCGGCGACGTGGTGGCGGAGATTGAGACCGACAAGGCCACGTTCGAGGTCACCGCGCCGGTGGACGGCATATTGCTGGAAACCTTCTTCGACGAGGGCGTGCTGGCGCCGGTGTTCACCAATCTTTTTGTGATTGGGGCGCGCGGCGAGGCGGTGGACGTGTTTCGCCCGAAGAACCGCTCCCTTACGGTCGAGCGACAAGTCGCGGCTCCGATCAACGCCTCGGTCCCGATCGGAGCCGAAGATTCAATCGGAGCCACGACCGTAAGGGAGTGGTCTGCACCCTCCATGAGTCCGCGGGCGCGGCGATTCGCCGACCAGCACAACTTCCGTCCGCCGGAGGTCCAGGGGTCGGGTCCGGGCGGCCGCATTCTGGAATCGGATCTTCGCAAACTCTACCAGCCGCCCCAACCGCGCGCCCCTGGCATCCGCGACCGCATCGCGCGCCGCATGCGGGAGTCCCTGGCCACCACCGCCCAGTACACGCTGCACGCTTCCGCCGAAGCTACTGGCCTGCTGGCGCTGCGCGGCCGCCTCAAGACCAGCGCGGCGCATTCCGGCATCACCATCAACGATCTGGTCACGCTCTGCGTCGTCGATGCCCTGCTGGACGTTCCGTCGCTCAACGCGGAATACATCGACGGCAAGATTCACGAACACGCCGACATTCACATCGGGTTCGCCTGCGACACGCCACGCGGCCTGCTTGTCCCGGTGGTTCGTAACGCCCACACCCTGGCCATCGACGAACTGGCGGCCCAAATCAAGGAACTCTCCGGGCAAGCCGTGGCCGGAAACATCTCGCCAGACGACCTGAGCGGCGCCACATTCACCATAAGCAACCTGGGCGGCCTCGGTATCGAGAGCTTTACGCCGCTGCTCAACCCGCCGCAGGTGGCGATCCTCGGTGTGGGCGCGCTCCAGATCAAACCTGTGCGGCGCCATGGGGAGATCGCGTTCATCGACGCCATCGGGCTATCGCTCACATGCGATCATCAGGTGATTGATGGGGCGCCTGGCGCGCGCTTCCTCGCAGTGGTCAAGCAAAAGATCGAAACCGTGGAGTTGTTATGCGCCCTGTAAGGCGCGCCTCCTTTGTCTAGGAAACCTTCGGAATGCCAAAGTCCATTATCATCGAACCCGAAAAAGTCTTTGCCAGCGGGACCATCGAATTCTCCGGCATTCCCGCGAATGCCTATTGCAAGTCCATCGACGAAGAGCGCGGCGTTTTCTCCGAGGCGGACTTCCTTGGCATATGGCAAGACATGTGCGCCATCCGCGAGTTCGAAACCGTTCTCAACGAGATTAAGACCAAGGGCACCTACAAGGGAGTAACGTACAACCACGCCGGTCCCGCGCACCTTTCGATCGGACAGGAGGCCGCCGCGGTCGGTATGGCTTTCTCGCTGGGGCCCGAAGATCACATTTACGGCTCCCATCGCAGCCACGGCGAAATCCTGGCCAAGGGTTTTTCGGCGATCCGCCAGCTCACCGATGGGCAACTGCTGGACATCATGCAGACCTATCGCGACGGCGCACTGCTCCGTCCCGTGGAACGCGGCCGGCTTCCTTCCGCACAAACCGGGGCAGACCAGGGATCGGTCCGGGAACTGGCCATCCGCTTTTTCATTTACGGCGCTTACAGCGAGATCTTCGCGCGGGAAACGGGTTTCAACCGGGGCCTGGGCGGCTCCATGCACGCCTTCTTCGCGCCCTTCGGCATCTATCCCAACAACGCCATTGTGGGCGGCTCGGGATCCATCGCGCCGGGCGCCGCGTTGTTCAAGCGGGTCAACCGCAAGCCCGGCATTGTGGTCGCCAACATTGGCGATGCTTCGTTCGGCTGCGGCCCGGTGTGGGAAGGCATTACGTTCTCAGCCATGGACCAGTACCGCAATCTGTGGGATGACTCGCTGGGCGGCGGCCTGCCGATCATTTTCAATTGCATGAACAATTTTTACGGCATGGGTGGCCAACCCTTCGGCGAAACCATGGGAGTGGGCCACATCGCCCGCATCGGCGCCGGCGTCAACCCCGCCCAAATGCACGCCGAGCGCGTGAACGGATACGATCCGCTGCCCGTCATCGATGCCTTCCGCCGCAAGAAGCGCCTGCTGCTCGATGGCGCCGGTCCGGTGCTGCTCGACACCGTGACGTACCGGATCAGCGGCCATTCGCCGTCCGATGCTTCCAGCTACCGCTCTAAGGAAGAGATCGAACGCTGGCAGCAGGCCGATTCCATTCGGGCCTTCCGCCGCAAGCTGGTCGATAGCGGAGCGGTCTCGGAAGACGCGCTGGATACCGCCCGGACAAGCATCGAAGCCGTCATCTTCGAGATGTTCCAACTGGCCACGGATCTTGAAGCAAGCCCTCGCATCGGCATCGATTCGGACCTGGTGGGATCGGTAATGTTCTCCAACCGGCGGGTGGAGAAGTTCGACTCCCGCCCGCCCGAATTTCTACAGCCGCTTGACGAGAATCCACGGGTGCAGCAAATCCGCGGCAAGATCCGGACCCCTACTCACGAAGGCAAGCCGGTGCCGAAGATGAAGGCGTACAACGTGCGCGACGCCATCTTCGAAGCCATGCTTCACCGGTTTTCGATCGACCCGACCATGATTGCGTTCGGTGAAGAAAACCGCGATTGGGGCGGCGCTTTCGCCGTGTATCGCGGGCTTACCGAGGCGCTGCCATACCACCGGTTGTTCAACTCGCCGATTTCCGAAGCCGCCATCGCGGGCGCCGCGGTGGGTTACGCGCTGGAAGGCGGCCGCGTGGTGGCCGAACTGATGTACGCCGATTTCATGGGCCGCGCGGGCGACGAGATTTTCAACCAGCTCTCCAAGTGGCAGTCTATGTCTGCCGGCCAACTCACCATGCCGGTGGTGCTGCGCATTTCGGTCGGTTCCAAATACGGCGCGCAGCACTCGCAGGATTGGACCGCGCTGGTCCACCACATTCCCGGACTCAAGGTGGTCTACCCGGTTACTCCCTACGATGCCAAGGGACTCATGAATGCCGCCCTCGCCGGAACGGATCCCGTGGTCTTCCTGGAAAGCCAGAAGGTCTACGACGCCGGGGAAATGTTCGTCGAAGAGGGCGTCCCCGAGGGCTATTACGAAGTCGAACTGGGGGAGCCTTCGGTCAAACGGAAGGGCAGCGATCTGACCCTGATCACGCTGGGACCGGCGCTTTATACCGCCATCGCAGCCGCGGGCGAGTTGCAGTCGCGGTTCGGACTGGCGGCTGAAGTGATCGATCTGCGATCCGCGGTGCCGCTGAACTACGGGCCGCTGGTTGAGTCAGTGCGCAAGACGGGTAAGGTGCTGTTGGTTTCCGACGCGTGCGAGCGCGGCTCCGTGCTGCACACTGTCGCCGCCAACCTTACGCAGCTCTGCTTCGACGATCTGGATGGGCCGCCCGTCGTGATCGGGTCGCGCAATTGGATTACCCCCGCGGCGGAACTGGAGGCCTCATTCTTTCCGCAGCCGGGCTGGCTGGTGGATGCGATACACGAGCGCATTCTGCCGCTGGCGGGCTACCGGCCGGGCACCAACCAGACGCTGGGCGAAATGACGCGGCGGGCGCGGGCGGGAGTGTAAGCTGCCAGCCTAGCCCCCACATATGCCCGACTGAGCCGGGGCGAAAATGCAGAAACCCCAGACACGGGCAAGAATGCCGTGCGCTTGAGTTTGTACATTTGTGGGAGAAGGTGGGACAGACCATCGTCTTTCGTGGTCTGTTGGGATGGGCGTTCCGCCCGCGAAACTTCATGAAAAACCACGCCAGGCTCCGGGAGATTCCCGATGGGCGAGGTGGTTTTTCGACCC
>Ga0210402_10006012_pt1 | contig 10787 bp, 7 predicted proteins | sample IncBWC7MmetaG_FD_161055 | JGI IMG/M metagenome (GOLD analysis project Ga0210402, IMG submission 161055) | Forest soil microbial communities from Barre Woods Harvard Forest LTER site, Petersham, Massachusetts, United States - Inc-BW-C-7-M | ecosystem: Environmental > Terrestrial > Soil >... | reverse complement strand
GATTGTTTCCGGTTGGCGGTCAACCGTGATATCAGGCGCGACATGATTGCTACCGCGAGAAGAAACAATGGCACGACAGCAAAGGTGAGCGTCGTCCGGCCGGATACCGTGAAGGAAGCCGGCATAGTATCTCGCCATTTATCCACCCAGCCGGCAGGCCACGCCAGTGCAATCAACGTCAGCAGGACCGGTGTCGAGTTGTGCGCCCAGCGTGATACGGATACTCATCTCGCGTGTGTGGCGGCTCGCGGAGGAACTCACGACGCAGGAAAGCCACACTGCGGCACAGAGGCTGGTGAGATAGTGAGATGGGGTTAAAGTTGCGTGAGGACCTGTCGATAATAGATCAAGGTTAAACCTCCGATTATCAGATTTTCAGGTAGTACCCTCTCCTGCGAGTTCCAGCGAATCCTAGAGAGCGAGTTCGCGTATACAAGGAAGAAATCCATGTTCGTCAGCAGCTACAGCAATTGGCTGGTCTTTGTTTCATTGCTCGTTGCCATACTGGCTTCCTATACCGCATTGGACATGACTGGTCGCCTTGCAGCATCGCAGGGACGATCTGCTCGTTGGTGGTTGATGGGTGGATCTCTCGCAATGGGTATCGGCATTTGGTCCATGCACTTCATCGGTATGCTGGCCTTCAGTTTGCCAATTCCGATGGGTTATGACCCTTCGATCACCCTTCTATCGCTGCTGATTGCAATTGCTTCCTCGGCTTTTGCCTTGTGGCTGGTCTGCCAGAAAGAGTTATCCCAACTACGCTTAGGCCTGGGTGCCTGGCTGATGGGAGCGGGCATAGCTGCCATGCACTACACAGGCATGGCAGCCATGCGCATGACTCCCAGAATTCAGTACATTCCGTCTCTATTTATTCTGTCGATCGTCATCGCCGTAGCTGCTTCAGGCACAGCGTTGTGGATTGCTTTCCATCTACGTCAACAGTCATCGCGAATCAGGCTTTTCCGGGCGGGAGCGGCGTTGCTTATGGGGTTTGCCATCACTGGCATGCACTATACCGGAATGGCGGCGGCGCGGTTTCCTATAGGCAGCGTTTGCAGCGCGGTCCATTCCGGAGTGAATGCCGGATGGCTGGCGCTTCTGATCATTATCGCCACATTGGCGGTGCTGGCTATTGCCTTGATCACTTCGATTCTTGATATGCGAACCACAGTGCTGGCGACTTCCCTAGCCGATGCGAATCAAGAGCTAGTTTACCTGGCCTTACACGACAACCTCACCAAATTGCCGAATCGCGTCCTACTGGAGGATCGTCTCGATCAGGCAATACAGAACGCCAAACGGGAGAACACCCGTTTCTCCCTCATGTTCATTGATTTGGATGGATTCAAGGTTGTCAACGACGCCTTCGGACACCATTTTGGCGATCTTTTACTAGTCAACGTGGCAGAGTGCATTCGGACGAACATACGTTCCCGGGACACGCTCGCCCGGATCGGAGGAGATGAATTCGTGCTATTGGCAGACGTAGACGAGCCAATGGATGCTGCCGACATCGCCGATAAACTGGTGACAGGTATCAGGCGGCCTTTTGACATGGCGGGTCACGAGTTGCGTGTCTCAGCCAGTATCGGTATCGCGATATACGACGGCAATGGAGAAGACCGGCACGGACTATTGAAGAATGCCGATGCCGCGATGTATCACGCCAAGGCTCTTGGACGCAATGGTTACTGCTTCTTTAAGACCTCGATGAACACAAATGCACAGGAACACCTACAGTTGGTACATGATCTGCGCGCTGCGCTGGAACGGCATGAGTTGGTTCTGTACTACCAGCCAAAGTTCGACGCGGTCAGCTTGAAGATGATCGGGGTGGAAGCGCTGCTGCGCTGGAAGCATCCCACTCGCGGGCTGATTTCGCCAGACCAGTTCATCGCTCTGGCCGAAAAAACCGGTTTGATCGTGCCAATCGGAGAATGGGTGCTCAATGAAGCCTGCCGGCAGATGGCGCAATGGCGTAATGCTGGGAATACGAACTGGACCGTCGCGGTCAACCTGTCGTCGCTGCAATTCGGCGATGCAGAGCTGATTCGAGTAGTGCGCGAGACGTTAGAGCGCCATGCCCTTGAGCCGCGCTGCCTGACACTGGAAGTGACAGAATCGACCGCGATGTATAATGCTGATGCCACGGTGGTCATCCTGCAACAACTTCGTGATCTGGGCGTCCACATCTCCATCGACGATTTTGGCACCGGTTATTCAAGCCTGCTGTATCTCAAACGGTTGTCTGCCAGTGAGCTCAAAATCGACCGCGGATTCGTACGCGACCTGACTCATGATACCGAAGATGCAGCGATTGTTTCGGCCATCGTGGCCCTTGGCCATACTCTCAATTTAAATGTCGTTGCCGAGGGTGTGGAGACTCGGGAGCAGCAGGAGTTCCTGACCCATCTAGGTTGCAGTTCTCTGCAAGGCTTTCTGTTGGGAAGGCCAATGACAGCGGATCAAGTGGATTGCCCGATAGTTTGTAACAGTTAGGGTTGCCAGAAATTCTAGACTTATTCCATGGCTGCAGGACTACTTGCCCATTGTTAGTCGTCTCCTCGGTCATTAGGTTTGCGTCTACGACCATGCAGGACCGAGCACGGACTCGCGATTGCGCCCTAGCCCATTTTGCCTTTCGCCAACCCACAAGCGTCTGCGTCCTGCGTCCTGATCCTCGGTGCACAGCTCTGCAGTAACGAGATCAGCACATCGTCTCATCCAGGTGAACGCGTCGCCTAGTTTCAGTTGAGGCGCCGAGCGATTCCATCAGCAGATCCGCGGCGACACGCGCAAATCTTTCGTCGTTGATGTGCGCGTCGAGCTCAATCAGCCGGATGGTTGGGCTGAGCGCCATTTTCAAGGCGCGACGATAGGCGTTGAGCGCCTCTTGCGAAAAGAACGGCGCACCTGCCTTGTCGATGGCGGAAACGCCTCGTAGAGGAATCACCACGGTCACAGGTCCCCTTGCGCGGTTGAGCTTGATGGCTGTGATGCGTCCGATCTCCGCACACTCTTCCGGCGTCGTCCGCATCAGAGTGACGCTGGGGTTGTGGAGATAGAAGTTGCGGCTCCGGAACCGGGTCGGCACCGTTTCCTCAGGCCCGAAATTCACCATGTCGATCGCGCCTGGGCATACCAGCTGGGGAATGCCCTTGCAGCCCGCCGCTTCCAGCCGGTGCGGTCCCGCGCTCATGACACCGCCCACCACCTCGTCTGCGAGTTCCGTGGTCGTCATGTCGAGAACAGCTCGAAATGCGCCGTCTTCGATCAACTGTTCCATCGCTTGTCCGCCGGCTCCTGTAGCGTGAAAGACCAGAACTTCGTAGCCTCTCTCCTCGAGGGTGCGCCGTGCGGCCGTGACGCAAGGTGTCGTGACACCAAACATGGTCGCTGCAATCGCGGGCTTCGCCTCGAGGGCACCAGTTGGCTCGAAGGCAACCATGCCGCAAATCGCCCCAGCGGCGTTACTGATGATTCGGCGCGAGACATGATTCAAACCCGCGATGTCGAGCACCGAAGGCATCATGCAAATGTCTTTGGTTCCCACGTAGGGCTTGATATCGCCGGAGGCCAGCGTGGAAACCATCAATTTTGGAAAGCCGCATGGGAGCGCACGCATGGCCGCGGTCGCAATTGCCGTACCCGCAGAACCGCCCAGTGAAGCTACTCCGTGAATGGCCCCTTGTTCAAAAAGTCGCCCGAGGATCGCCTTCGCCCCGATCGCCATGGCGGTGACGCTTCGACCTCGGTCTCTCTCCGTTCTGAGCACGGCAAGATTCTCCTTTGCCGCCGCGGCCACGTCTTCTTGCGAGATGTCGGCCTCAAAAGGGGGACTGCCAAGCACACCGACATCGATCATCAGCGTTCGCAGGCCCGCGCTCTCAATCCGCTCACGCAGGAAGGAGAACTCTTCCCCCTTGGTGTCGAACGTGCCGATCAGCGCGACGGTCTTGGTAATCATCGCGTCAACCCTCTGGCAGCTCATCGGGTGCTAGCACTCGGCACTCCGGCATCGCGCGGAGAAGCGCTTCGGGGCCCGGCGGCGAATAGACGGCAACCAATTTCAAAGGCTCCCAGCCAGTGTTCACAGTGGAGTGGAAGATGTCAGCAGGAACGTGAATCATATCTCCGGCTCCGATGGATTCCCACTGTGCGCCATCGATATCGATCATCTGTTTGCCTTGCCCGGAGACTACATACAGAACCTCTTCGGTTCCCGGGTGATTGTGCCGCGCGTGGCCTTTCCCAGGTTGCAAGAGCACAACGCCCACGGTGAAGCGCTCCGTACTGGTGACCCGTGGTTCGCTGAGCCACTTGATCGTTCCCCATTCAAAGACCTGCGTTTCCACGGCGGCGGGTGTTACGAAACGGCGACCGGCAAGCTTAGACATGACTGCTCCTTTGGCTGTGGCTCGTGTGGATGTTTAGACTTTTGAAATTTCTTACCTGCTCGGTAATAGCGCGCTCGGTGGGTAGGCGTTCGATGCTCGAGGCGCCAAAGAAACCGCAGACGCCTTGGGTCCGACTGAGGACGTATTGAACATCGTCCGGCTCAGCAATCGGGCCGCCATGACAAAGGACCAGAATCTCGGTGTGGATGGAGATGGCTGCCTCCCGAATGGCTTGAATGCGCTCGACCGACTGATCGAGAGTGATGGCTGTCTTGGCGCCGATTGTTCCTTTTGTGGTCAATCCCATGTGCGCGATCAAAAGGTCAGCGCCTGCTTTTGCCATGGCCTTCGCCTCGTCTTCATTGAAGACATACGGGCAGGTGAGCAAACCCAAGTCATGCGCTCGCGCAATCATCTCTATTTCCTGGGCGTATCCCATACCGGTTTCCTCCAAACTCTCGCGGAAGCGGCCATCGATCAGCCCCACCGTCGGAAAGTTCTGCACTCCGGAAAAGCCGAGTTGTTTCAGGTCGCGAAGAAATAGATCCATGACGCGAAAGGGATCGGTTCCACAGACGCCGGCCAACACTGGTATCTTGCAAACGATGGGCAGTACTTCGCGTGCCATCTCCATGACAATGGCGTTAGCGTCCCCGTAGGGCATGAGACCAGCTAACGATCCTCGCCCGGCCATGCGGTAGCGGCCAGAATTGTAGACGATGATGAGATCGGCTCCCGCAGCTTCGGCGCACTTGGCGGAAATTCCATTGCCCGCACCCGCGCCGACGATGGGGCTTCCCCCCGCGCTACTCGCCCGCCATCGCTCTAAACACCCCAATCGGTCCATTACGCCGTTTCTCCCTTTGCCAGCTAGGATCACGACGCCACTATACGGCTATTGACGCCAACTCAAAAAGGAAATGTCGGACTAGCCGTGATCTTTTCTTTGCCAAAGAGGAAAATATGGCGATTGTGCCTGCAATTGCAAAAGGTAAACGGACTCGAGGAAGTTAATGGCATGGTCCGCCGCTTTTATCCGGTAAGAAGGCTGGGATTATAAGAAGCGTACGGAGGAGGAGGGCCATGGAACTACCAGATGGAATGTAGTCTTGGCCAAATCGATACCAAACGTGAATCTCCGGTGGCATAGGTCCACAGCGGAGCGCCCGTGCTGGCATTCACCGCAGACACTTCGCCGACATCGTCGCCGAAATTGAGAAAGCAATGGCCGCGAAAACGCAGCCAGCCATCATTGCCGATTCCAGCGATAATCCTACTGGCCGCGGGAACAGTGATCAGGCAACGGTGCTGGAGGCATTATTACGATGGAAGGCGCAGAATGTCGTTTTCGCCGGCATCACTGACCAACCTGCAACAGATGCTTGCTATCGTCGTGGCGTAAGCGCGACATTGCCGCTTTCTATCGGTGCGACTCTCGATCCGATGGGAAGCCGTTCCGTCAATGTGGTCGCGACGGTGGAATATTTATTGCCAACCGACTCATTTTGAGCAAACGGTTTCGACCCTCCCGGCAGGTTTTCTGGGCACATGTTTTGCCTCAGAGATTGTGCTCACACCCGACGGACAATTCTTGAATGTGGGAAATCGGTGGGAAATCTGATACGGGGCGATATTGATTGTCGGGATCACTCGTCCGATCGCGCCGGCGTCACCAGTTCACCGGCCTTCACGGCGCCCTTTTCTTCCAGCCGCTCGCTGTACACAATCGCGTTGATTCGCTTCGTCTCGGCGACCGCGTTGCGCACCTCGGCCAACTGCGCCAGCGTCGTAACTCCGGGCTTGTCACTCAAGAAGTCCCTGCCCCGCTTCATCACCTCAATACCGAGCGGCGCTCGTCGACTTGGAATTGTCCCAACCATTCCATAAATATGATCGTGGCTCATTCCACACACTGAGAAACGAATTGAATACTTTGGCTTCGCCTCTGCATCTTGTCCTGGAACCACTTCGTGAATGATGGTGCTGGTATCAGCAGCGTGCAGGCCAAACACCGCCTCTGGGAATGCAGACATCACGCCTGCTCCACTCATTGTTTTAAGAAACCCTCTTCTATTCACGCGATCTGCCATCGTCATTCAGCCCTCATATTTCAAAATTCCACCTATCGAAGTTTGCAAACCCTGCGTGGAAACGCACGAATCTTTCCGCATCGAAATAATATATTTTGTTCAACCCTGCGACTGAACGCAATCCACATGACCGCGTAGGCGGCATATCGAACACTGAGCAACCAACCAGCAATGTCGGGAAGAGTTTGGCCGATTTGCTAGTTTTAGCCAAGATAGATTACTTACGTACAGCCATTCACAAGGACTTCCTCATATGGTGCTTAGAGTGACATCCGAACTCCAAATGGAAGCCTGAGCGACCAAAGTCCTCCGCTTGCGGCCAGAGGCGCCACTCTTAACCGGATCAAACAAGGTCTTTCGTTTCCGGCGATGCTTTGGATATTGCAGTTCCGCATTGGCTGTCTTTTCGTTGCACGAAGGAGCAAAGTGCGATAGCTTTAGGTTCAAGCAATGTTAAAGCGAATAATACTTAGGCGCTTGTGTTGCCTCGATCTCGGCTAGCCTGCCCTGCAGATTCTGCTAATAGACCTATTTGTAACATTGAGCGGGATCTCACTTTTTTTGGCTGGATCACCGATATGGAGCAGCAATGCGTCCCGAATTCCTAAACATTAGCGAAAGAATTCAGCTCACACCAGCCAGCTGCTTCCAAAGTTGGCAACTCATTCTTGTTGTACCTGCTAGCACTTCTCCGAGTCGCTCCCTAAAACCGACGATCTAGAGCGGACTTATACCGCTTGAGACCGATTCAAAAGCGTATTTTTCTGGAGGTCTAGAATGCATCTTCGATTTATGCGGTGGTTACTGAGGTTTACAATCGTTACAGTTTCATTTACGTCCTGGCTCCTACCAGGAAACGCGCAAACATTTCGTGGTGGAATTAGTGGCATTGTAACGGACGCTTCTGGCGCCGCCATTGCCGGTGCAAGTGTACAGGCGGTCCACGATGGCACCGGACAGTTGCATCAAACTGTTTCTTCCAGCGCGGGCGAATTCACTTTCCAGGACATACCTCTGGGCAGTTATACCATTACCGTCTCAGCGGCAGGCTTTGAAACCGTGAAGACGAACAAAGTCCCCGTGTCAGCGGGGGCTGTGTATAGCCTGCCGGTCAAACTTTCGCCTGCTGCGCAGAATACGACGGTCGAAGTCTCCGCTTCCGCCTTGGCTCTGGACACAACCTCTCCAACCCAGACCAGTACAATCGCAGAACGGTCTGTACAGGATATTCCGCTGAACGGCAGAGACTTTACTCAGCTGCTTGCGCTGACACCAGGTTTTGCGGGGTACTCTGCGAATGGCACGGACGGTTCTTTGAACGGTGCTCGAACCAATCAAATCAACTGGCAGATCGACGGTGTAGATAACAATGACGCTTGGCACAACATCCCAGCTGTGAATCAGAGTGGCGTCTCAGGTATAGCCGGTGTGATACTTCCCGTCGATGCTGTCGAGTCTTTTTCTGTACAGACGCAGTCCGCTCCTGAAGCAGGACGCAATCCAGGGGGCACGGTCAACCTTGGCCTGAAGTCGGGCACGAATCAGTTTCACGGCACTGCATATTACTTCGATCGGAATGAGTTCTTCGGAGCAGGTTCTCCATTTCAGGACAGCAAGCAAAAAGTCCGCAACTACAACGCTGGTGGGTCGATCGGCGGACCGATCCTTCGCGATAAGCTGTTCTTCTTTGGTGCCTTGGAGAAACAGCGGTTCGTCATTGGGCTTTCGGGCAGAGCTACTCAGCCATCACTGGCTTATCAAGCACAGGCAATGGCTCTAATAACTGAACACAATGTCCCCGTCAACAGTGCTACCCAAGCGCTGCTGAACACTCTCTGGCCGGCAAGTGCGCTCAATGGGCCGGCGGCCCCAAACAATTACACCAGTCCAGATCCCGAAGACGGTTACAGCTGGAACGGCATCATCAAAACCGATTACAACATCAACGATCACAACAGCATTTCATTTCACTGGTTCTCTGGTGAGGGAAATTCCGCAGCTCCAGTGGGTTCGGATCTGAAGTGGTATTACCAAACCGCTCCAACACATGTGCAGAACTATGCGATTGTTGTGAATTCACAGCTCTCGTCTACGATTACGAATCAGGTTCTTGTCGGTGTGAACTATTTCAACCAGGTCTTTCTGGATTTCAATACCGATTTTGACCCGATTGCACTCGGCTTCAATACTGGCGCAGGTATTCTTGGCGCACCCGAAATCAAGCTTGGTCAGCAGCCGACCTCGCAACTCGGAGAAGTTGGTCTCACTCCTCCGCTGGGCCGTAACGACATCACTGGACACATAACGGACGCACTTTCCTGGACGGTCGGCGCGCATCAATTCCGGTTTGGCGGCGAGTTTCGCCAGGTACAGTTGGACGAGTTTTATCACACTAACCAGCGCGGCACATTTACCTTCTCCGGCCAGCGCGGACCATGGGCAACTGCGCCAACCGCAAGCGACTTGAATGCGGACACCAATACTCTTATCCTGGCCGATTTTCTCGGCGGATATCTTGATCGAGGTACGATCGCCCGCGGAGATCCAGAGCGTCAGGTGTTCGTAAACACGTTTGCTCTCTTTGGCCAGGATGCCTGGCAGCTTTCGCGTACGTTCAACTTGAACTATGGCATCCGGTATGACTACGAGGGCCCGCTGCACAACGGGAACAAAGACCTCTCCGTATTTGTTCCCGCCAAAGGGGGCATTGTCTTTCAAGGTGCTGAGATCGGTTCCGTTTATCCTGCAGACTATACGAGCTTCAGCCCGCGCTTGGGTTTTTCCTGGCAGCCACAAGACGACGGCAACACGGTGATTCGAGGCGGGGTGGGACTATTTTTCGATACTCCGAATCTGAATATCTTCTTGTCTCAGAACCCCGGGAATGGCGGAGCTGTTGGTTTGCAGGGAAATCCAGCAGGTCCAAATCCAGTCCTGACGCTTGGTATTCCAACGCAAGTGATTGTGCCTAACCAATTGCTCGCTCCGACAGGCGTCGATCCCACAACTGCTTGCGTCGTCACACCTGACAACGTGAGCCCTTGCGGGCTCTTCTCTGTAAATCAAAATCTACGCAATCCGCATAATGTGAACTACAGCCTGAACATCCAGCGTAGCTTCGGGTCGAAAGTAGTTACACAGCTTGGTTATGTAGGTAGCGCAGGCAGGAAGCTGATTTTACTGCGCGACATCAATCAACCGGCGCTCAATTCTGCTGGGGCAAATGTAGATGCATATACCCAACAAATCAGCCGCCCCTATTATTCTGCATTTTTGAACTACGGCGCCATTAACGAAGCGGCCAGCGCAGGCAACTCCAATTACAACGCGCTACAAGCAATCGTACGTCTGCGGAGTTGGCATGGGCTTAGTTCTCAGGCTTCCTACACATGGAGCCATAGCCTCGATGAAGGCACTCAATGGCGAAATGTGCTTCCCCAGGACAGCACAAATATCCAGGGAGACTATGGCAACAGCGATTACGATGTAAGAAACACTTTCAGTGCCTACTTTATCTATGACGTGCCGGGTTCATCTTCCGGACCGCATTGGCTTTCGCATGGCTGGCAGGTAAACAGTCTGATCTCACTTCATGGCGGGGAGCCGTTCTCAGTACTGAGTTCCAGCGATAACTCAGGAACTGGTGAAGGCTACCAGCGTGCTGTGCAGGTGCTGCGTGATCCTTATGCGGGTGTTAGTCACAAGTTCGCGGATCAGCAGGTAACCTGGGTTAATCCTGCTGCCTTTGCAGATGGACCGGCGGGCACGTTCGTCGGAACTTCAAGGCGCAATCAACTCTTTGGGCAAGGGTTTGAAGATGTTGACCTCTCCGTGTTCAAGACCGGCAACATCGGAGAATGGGTCAAGATTCAGTTCCGCGCAGAACTATTTAATATCTTCAATCGCAAGAACCTTGCTCCACCATCGAATACAGTCGGCGATGGCTTCGGTGTAATTTCTGACACGATTGGCGATTACAACGGCGCGCCGGGCATCGGGCCTGGAGAGCCGTTCAATACACAATTTGGATTGAAGGTCATCTTCTGATAGGAGTCCAGCCTGCAACTTTTCGAATGGCAATCGGTGCAGGCCGGACTGAAATTCTAGAGCCCTTAAAATCATGGGAGTGTACAACTGGTACAGGCGAGTCTTCGTCCTCGCCATCCCACTCATTTCTTTCGAATCTCACCCAACCTCTGCTTTCCACGGTGGATACGATCCTCTCCGACCATCTACCTAGCCCCTGCAGTGTTTGGAGATGTCGCTGTGGGCGGCATCTTTTTCAACTCCATTTACT
>Ga0210402_10006010_pt1 | contig 10789 bp, 15 predicted proteins | sample IncBWC7MmetaG_FD_161055 | JGI IMG/M metagenome (GOLD analysis project Ga0210402, IMG submission 161055) | Forest soil microbial communities from Barre Woods Harvard Forest LTER site, Petersham, Massachusetts, United States - Inc-BW-C-7-M | ecosystem: Environmental > Terrestrial > Soil >... | reverse complement strand
CCCCGACAAAACGATTACCAATGCGAGACTTGCTGCGCCAGGAGACGGTTTGCTCTCGATCTGTGAATTGGTCGCATTGTTTTCCAGTGATTCACCCTTGCGAAGTGCCTACAATGATGGACTACGCAGGTGTCGAACCTCACTTGCAGGTGTGAAAACGTTTGGTGATAGAGTCGCATTGCCATCAGCCAGACAAGGTGCATATGAACCTGAGTGGACCAGCTATACTCATTATTGGAAAACCGTATTAGGTAACGAATTTACATCCGAAATACATATCTATAACTAACAATCGACAAAGACTATATTTTCATCTTGGATCCAACCAACCATCGATCAGTCGTTACCGGGATCTTGACACCTCATCGAACTGAAGATCTTGTACTGGGCATTCCACGAAAGGGCGTCTGTGGTAGTGATCATGTTTCATTGAGTGCGGAAGTCATTTGGGTGGACGATCCTTAAAACACGAACTTCCGAGCAATGCGAGTACAGAAAGCATTGCGATGCATATGTGGGATACCAGTAATGTAGTGTAACGGATTGTGGAGAACTTGGAATAAGGAAAGATATCGAAGATGGTTGGTATCAAAATCGGGTAAGAATACTGTCCAATGAAACAATACAGTTGTCCAATAATCAGGCTCTGCCCTGAGTAGCGGCCCTATCAGATCCTGCCAGAAGACTGTCGAATAACCCGCCTGCCGATTTCTCGTTACGCAGCTGGATCATGTAGACGATACCCGTACGTGTTCCCTTGTCACTCAACTCGATCGCGACACCAGTTTTACCAACCCGCTCTACACCATCAGTCAATACGATTGTGGATATCAACACTGACTTCTCCTTATTCTCAGCTTCTACCACGAGTTGCTTGATATTAGTTGGATCTTGTTGATAGAGTTTGAGTTTCGCTGAACCTAGGGATTTCCACTGGGCATGCTGTTGTTGCAGGAACACTTTGCATTTCATCTGCGCGGAGATCGTAGAGGTTACTGGACCCCTTGGTGCTGTTTCTTCGACAGGCGAATTCGGTGGACTTGGTTCAAGGAAAGATGGCTCAACCATGGAGACTGACCGAGAGCTGAGTTGGACAGATGGTAACACGGCACGAGGTTGAGGTGCATGTAGTGAACCGTAGGAGTCATTTCTTGGAACGAGGTTATTATTGTTTGGTGGAAATCCGCCGGGGAATGTTGGCAATGGAGGCGCTGAAGCCGGTTGTTCGTATTGAGATGCGAGAGAGCGGGTCGAAGGCGTCTTCCGGATACCACTCTGAAACGAGGACGGTTCGGAATGCGAATGGCTGGGTAACGCGCCAGGTGGGGGTCCATATGGACTTTGGTGGCGTGGAGGAAAGGGTTGGTTGGGTGAGTGGTTGGGAATGGACTGTTGAAAGGATGGAGGCCCGTGTTGTCCCATTGGCAGATTAGGCCCATAGCTTGGCCCGGCTCGGACAGTGGGGTCTTGGTGAGTAGGTGATACGAAACCAGTACTTCTCACCGCAGGAATAACTTGTCCAGGGCCAATCGACATTGGGCTGGAGTAAGCCTGAGCTGATGAGGACGTACGAGGATACATTGGGCCTGGCAAGGGATCACGCAATGAAGGTACTCGCTGTGCCCCTTGTTGCACCTGTGCTTCCGGTGAAAGCACAAGTTTCGAGGCCGTCTGCCTATCCGAATTTGGGTATGCAAGTGGTTGGTCATTCTCCTGAAACCGGAGGGGAGCTACTCCATTCACATCTGGTTGTTGCATCATCGATGGTGAAGAGGACCTCTGAATTGGGGGGCTCGTGCTACCGCTGTTACGCCCCGGTACTTGAGGGAGTGAACGAACAGACGGAAGAGAGGCGGATGGTGACCGGGGCAAACCATTAAGAGGCGGCATAGGCGGAGGTGGCTGTCTCGTCAGTGGCGATACTGGGCAAGGGTAAATATTGATACCAGTTAGACCGCACAAAACGGATAGTACTGACCTGAACCAGCGAATCCGATACATTCGTTGAATTCTGCCATCATGAAATTACGGACTTGCACAGATTCCGTCTGTAGGATTAAGGTTTCTTTTCTCATGATGGCAACGTGGATTGCAGTTTCTGGGAAATGTTTTCAGACAAATTGTGAACACGCAATACTGTGTACGAACCTTGGCCGCTGACTTCGGAGACCCGTAACACTTTCCCAGCAAGAGGCGGATAGCATAACCACATGTCCGCACCTTCTGGTCCGCTTTTCGCTCGTTCTTCGGGGGTCATCCGCTCACACACCAGAAACAAATCAGACAACAAAAACACGTGCCCTTGGCGATGGACAACTTCTACGCCTGTCGCTCGCGGTGTTACACTGGCGACAACGTCCACAGAAAAACGCAGTTCGCGAGTAAAAGGAAGCGAAGGTGGTGCGATTTGAAGGCGAACTGCCTAAATTCACGCCTTAGCAATATGGTAAGACGACACAGAGGGAATATCAAATGACCTTGGGTTTCATGGTAAAAATGTCGAGTGTACGATGCGTCGCAAGTCGTCGTTCGAGGTCAGAGATAGGCATCGACAGAGTAGTAGAAGATCCCCGACTGATGGATGTAGATGCTGTCTCTCGCGATGAACGCTCTCTGGCATCCAACATTAGGTGTGGTGGATATATGAACGTTGGAAGGAAAGGCACTCACTGGCTTGAAAAAATGCTTCCGCGAGCAGAACTGCTTTCGCTGCCAGGTGCCGTATCGACCTCACTCGTGCGCAAATCACCATTTTGTCTGCCTTGGTCAGTCCCATTCCCACCATGTGACCTCAAATCAATGACCACTTCATCCTCGATTTCCGTAACAGATGGCACTGACATCGTAGCAGAAGTGGAGCCGACCTTGACGTCTTCCCTGCTTTCCAGTGTATCCAGTAGCTTGTCCAGTTTGTCCAGAGCACCTATTAGCAACCGATGATCGCTTCTCCCTGGGGTGGTACTTTTCAAAAGGCGGCTGTAGAGCTTTTTGTAGTACTTGAGTCTGGCCTTTGGGAGCAGAAAGAGTGCGTCCAGTGTCCATGTCGGGAACTCAGACGTACTTGATGCAACAGCAGTTGTCGAAGGTGGATTAGAGGCAGAGAAATTCCCAATGATGGATGCAAGCCGGGGATTGGACTGGACAGGTTCCCAAGTGTCAAACCCGCAGCAATACTTAGCGCAATACGTGGTATACGGATCTTCCAAGTCATCAATCTAATGCAAAATGAGTTCTGTTTGAACCATAGAACAAAATGGGTTGCACTGACCCATCGCATTAACAAGTCTCCCAATGCCTTTGGTGATGAAGGGCTGGCTCCAATTTCTTTGAGTTTCTGAAGGAAATTCAGATAATGAGGATTCTGTGGATTCCAATCATTTGTCTCACCAAGAGCAAGGAACGGTTCGCCTTATATACACCCTCTATACTCCTGAACATCATGTCGAGGTCGGGAGGGGGGAGATTCGACCGAGACCACGCCGCGGCAATTTTCTGCAAGAAGGGTGAAGGGTTTGAAACCCATACCAAGGTTTTTGTTCAGAGAGACAACGTACACGGATGATACCTGTCAATTGATCGACGTATGCTTTCTCCGTGTCAATAAGATCAGTCAATGGATTTGACTTTTTCGGCCTTCCCTCCGCGGAGGAGGGACTGGGTGGACTAGTTGGGGTTGAAGGCGTCAAAGGGACTACAAGACCTAACAGTTGGGCAATAAACAGTCTCAGGGAATGCAAGGCATGTCCGATGCACTGGAGTGCGCACCAGGGTCTAAAGCACCAAAGGATGGTAAGGTCGCGATTTGCGGTGGACGCATGGCGGACTGAGATTGGTTATCGGATTCATCTTGAACTTTCTTTGGTGGCGGAGGGGGTGGAGGCAGAGGAGTAGAATCTGTTGAATCTGAGTGAGGAGGTAGAGGCAGTTTATCGTCCCTGCCCGGGGATGGAAGGGGCTTGGGATAATTGAGATCGAGAGCCAGTGTGGTCATGGGAGATAATGGCAGAGGAGTAACTATTAGCGTTGGTCGTTACCCTTTGCAAAGCTATGAGTTCTGTGAGTGCACTGGTGTTGGTAAATTTGCAGGGACTATCAGTTTTGGTAAGTCTGGATCGCACGTGGACTAGGTCTAGTCCTGGCTCACTCAGTCCAAGCTCAGGCTCTTCCTCAATGTCAAAGACAAAAATCGATTACAACCTCAAATGGATGGACCGCACTTTCTCGTCTCAACTAGCCACTCAATCACTATTATCTCCAGAACGCGAAAACGGGAATATTACAACCCATGATTATGAGTTGGCAACAGCTTTCCTCCCAGGCCTTCATCGTCATTATCGCGTTCGTCCTCGCGCATTCCTTCCATATACTCCATAATCTCAGCAGGCCCATCTGTAACAGAAAGCTGGAACTATTGTCGGAGCTGGCATCCCAATGGCCTTTGCGCGTAATCGATCGTGGACAAACCTACGGACTTTGTTCACTATAACCACCTGCGGTTTGGTTGGGACCCTGAGTGGCCATTGCGCGCTTATATTCGCACATCTAACATTCCTCCGATCAATCGAAAACTTGGAAGGGTTCTCCCGAGCGATGGCGAATATCCAAACGAACATTGGCGGCGTTATACCGGAGAGTCCAGTAATTGCTGCAGGAGTTGACGACTGGGTGCTCAAGGAGGCAGCCGGTACCGCCAGGGAGTTATCAAAGGGTAGGTCGACTTGCATTCCTCTGCTCGTGCTATGGTTCCCTGGACTTGCATATTAGCTTCACCAAGACATCCCCACACGACGACACCGTCAATGTCGCCGAAATCCCCCACACGGTGGGATCAGATTCGATCCGCCAACTCTCGCAAATCTTCTAATTCTTCTTGGGATGTGATTCGCCAGAATCACGAACGGACACGTATCTTGCATTCCAGTTCCAACGACGGTCAAACAGAAGGAGGTGTAGATGAGAGGAATGACGATCGAGCGGCAGAGCAAGCACGTTTCGATGCGATGCTGGAGAAAGAGAGGAACATAAGCAAGTAATAATTTTCCAATTTTCCATTGTAGTCATACCTGTCCATACATCACTCTCCATTCAAGTTTATATCGTACATGTACAGTAGTATACGAAGGTACAACTAACAAGTTTAACCGAGAACTACGATTAGAGATCCTTGGGTTACCTGCAGTCCAAGACATTTACAATGATCATTCATTTCCCAGTATCAAAACCCAGATCCGCCACCCAGCATCTCCACATCAACCTTGCCTGGAGAGAGAGACATGTCATGAATCGACCAACCAGACGCAGATACAGTTCTTGCATCGGGAGTAACAACAGAAGGGTGTGGTGCAGAAGGTGGTGACATTGTTCGTTCTTCATAAGGTGGACTGACAGGCAAAGGCATTGCTGCAGCTGCATCAGGCGAACTTTGCGAGGCCTCATTTTTCCTCCACAATCCTGCGTGTGAAAAGGGGAATAGTGGCACGCCAACTTCAAGCGGCTGCTTTTGTGCAGTCATACGCACAATTTCTCGCATGAGGCCTTGGAGAAGTCGTTCCTGTCGAGCTGTGATTTTAAAGTAAGCTTAATTGGTTTGAAGATTGGCCACTGACTGAGATACTCACTTCCTATGGGTGATCTACTTCCATACTCCAACATGGCAAATCTAGATGCTCTAACGTTAATACAAGGAAGAAAAATCAGGCCGGATAAAAAAACGAACCTCAGGACGTTGATTTCACCCCACACGGTCGACTCCCGTTCGCTATCCCCAATCTCGATGAAGTATTTACACAGTTGAACTTGGACCACAGCTGCAAGATACCAACAGATCTAAAGCAAATGGTGAACACTGGACAAATCTCTGAATTTAATTGACTTACGGTAACAAATGGATGTAACCGGGTGATATCCAAGGATGTTGCCGATAACATGTAGTATGCCGCCAATATACAACGTGCAGAGTTCACGCAGCGCGCCGTAGATATGCACTGGGGGTCAGTGAAGTCAAGGTACGGGTTGTGAAGCGTAATAGTGGCACTACAATGATATGAGTACAAAAGATCTTGAAGGAGATATTATCACTTACGCGTGGGGAATAATATGAACCATGTACAAGTCTGTGTCCAGGGCGCTACCTTCGGGAGCATCGGTGACTCCGGAATTGTTCCTGAAGATTTGGGGAAGATTCTCAAGAAAGTCAGAGCAAACGAGTTTATCAAGTATTTCGAATCCCTCTAGAAAGAAGGGATTCTGGCTTTTACTGGGAGCCGTAGGAGCACGCAGATTGCCTCGGACGTTAAAATCTGTCACTTTCCCGAACAACATGACAGCTTTGATGAGAAGGAGAAAAGAATCTGTATACTGTGGAGGGTGGCGGATAAAGACGTCCATGGTCGACAGATCTTGGGGATTACTAGCCACTGGTAGCTGTAGACCATGTAACTAATGAACACCAGATACAATCAGCAAATTCATTTAATGACCCACCTCGGACTCAAAATCATCGTTCCGCAACGGAAGTTCTGTACCGAGATCACGTTCATCCACGGCATGAATCCAGCCGCCAACTGAGGCGATACGGTCAAATACAATTGTCATCCACCAGGTCCGCCTTCTGGATTCCAGATCCAGGAAATCTTTGGGAGGTGCCAAGTACGCGCCAGGAGAGTTATTTCCGTGTGTTGAAAATGTGCCAGGATAATTGAGTCGAAGTGGAACTGCAACCCGCGTCTGAAAACCGGCGAAAATCCAGACTTCGACCCATCGACCTTCTTGATAGAAGTACCAAGACAGTAGTATACAGGCTTGCATCACAGAAAATATATCCTCCCCGCTGGCCATAGTCTTGTCGATGTATTGTCGGGTCTTGTTTGCATGAAACTCTGCGAACTGGTCACGTCGTGTTCCGTCAGGGGAGGTTACCACATTTTGAGGCGACCAACGTGATGCTGCAGCACACTGATACCGATGCAGCATTTGAGTGTCATACAAGAAGATCAACAATGGGTTAGGCTCAACTATAGAGTGCAGGATAGCTGAATGAGGAAATCCCGGGTCTCTAGGAGGCAGATGCATTGAAGCAAGAAATGACGGACGGTGCAGTACTCTGGATCCGCAAGGGTCGCATCTAAAAAATAAATCTATGCTGAAAAAATACTATCAACGATCTTGGAAATTGGTGAATATGTCAAATACTAACTAGTGGTGGAGGGTTGCAGGATCAGGTAGATCAGGATTCCAACCCAAGAAAAGCAAGTCCATGAATGGATCGGGAGTGGTCTTTGAATTTAGGGTAAGCAACTCCGGACTCCCGCTTTCGCTTCGAAATCGGGTGTCGGGGCTCTCGGAAGATACCAAGTTCATCATCGCTAATGAAGCATGAGGTAGTGATATTCCTCCGTCAGATAGCTGTCGACTGTGGGATGGAGTGGAAAGATGGCTAAGGGTAGGTCGGCGATTCGGTGAAGCCGAACGGGAAGGAACCCGTTGTTCATACAACTTGTTTTTTAATTGAGCTATCGCAACTCGAGTAAGAATCTGTTCAAGTCTACAGATGGAAGACTCTTACAGATTTGGTCTTCAAGCGATTTAATTTTCTCGATTGGATCGGTATCGGGAGCTAGCGTCAAGCCTTCCACTGGATCGTACGAGCATTGCGGTTCGCTTGGGTGTCTGTGAATGCCATCAGGAAATCCGCGAAGTAGGAATGTGGCGGAGGACATACGCGTAGCCCACGGGTGCCGGAACACTGACCAACGCCTGCCACTGTCTTCATTTCACGGTACAATTTGTGTTCATTTATCCGCTAGACACCAAAAGTTAATCACAACTTACTTTACGCATGTTCCACAGTGAGGGCGCGCAGCGTCGCATTTCTGAATGGTCAATTGATCGATATTATCGAGACTGGACGGACTGCAGAACTTACGAGTTTCCTCTTGCGGCAAGAACGGCAAGCCTAGAGACAGGACAAGAAGGTCTCTTTAATATCCTTGTGTGCGACTTTAGATCTATAATCACCTGGTTTCTGCGGAGAGCAGGTCGATTCGAGTTGGTGCTTGAGGTCTTGGGCATAGTTTACGCTGATGTGAGAAGCAGGGTCTTAGCAGAAACTAAGGCCAGAGGCGGATCTGAGTCTGATATCCAGCAAGCAGGCAAATGATATATAGCGAGAATTAGCACAGGTGGTGAGAAACCGGTGTATGATTTTTTGCCGTCAATGTGGACGTGCAGGTCGGGCGAAGGCTATGCTGAGCAAAGAGTGTCACGCAGATAGTTCTTATAAGAATTGACACGTGGATTCAATATATGTTTACTTGTCAAGGTCCTTCAAATGGCAACTCAGTTTGAACCATTGCGAAAATCGTAGTGATCAGCAGGGGGTACCCTAGGAGATCTGGAGAGAAGCACTTGCACGTCGATCACTGACCAAGGCCCGAGTTGTCCGGACAGTCCAAAACATTGTCCGATATGACCTCTGCCTACACTGGCTTTTGCATCAATGCATCAACCCGGCGTCAGTCAGTACTAGAGCATCCACCCAACACGTGGCGGCGATCCTGCAGTATTTGGCTGGCCCACTACTCTCGGAACCATCCTTCGCTCTCAGTGAGATAAGTGTGTTGAGACCTATCACCATGACCATTGCACAAGGATTGATACTTCGGCAGGCAACGAACCTCCATATGGCAACATCCCATTGGCAGCTGCACACCACCTGCACACGGCAGAATGTAGCCCATACGATCACGACAAGAAAGAGATCCGGATGAGCAACAGTTGCTCAACGCAAGTTTCTGATTAATAATCGAAGACAGCTTTGATCGAATTCTTCCAACTCCAGTTTTGAAGTCGCGCACTTCTGAATTGGTCACAAGTACTCTGCGGTACCAGTACTGTCTTCAAACTTTCGACTGTCGGCCTGAGTGGGTTGATTCCGGCGGTTGACAGTGAATCCCACCAAGATAAAATTTGCATGATGTGTGTCTCCCGCTCGGTAAGTCCAAATTTCTTTGATACTAAGTCTCAAGCACCTCTTTAAGTCCTACATACATATCCAATAAGCAGTACAAGTCCCAATTGTCTCGCTTATTTGCTACCACGAAGCCACCTGAAACCACGTCCCTTAATGCTCGAACATCAGTTTCAAGGGTGAAGAAATGTTCTGTCACCCTCCGAGTCGAGCTCAGCACCGTGCCTGACCCAATAACAAGTCAAGGCACATCGACCTTGAACTTGAAAGTCTGATCAATAATAAAACAGAAACTTGAGAGAAATGAGTACTGAATAAGACTATGTAGGCTGTTAATTTCACTGATGTTCTATATGTTTTTTACAAACAGGGAGTGGCCGGTTTCAACGGCTCAGAGCACATTTGCCCGTTGTCCACGTCGTTTTCGACTCTGAATGGAGGGCTCAAATGCGATAATTGATTCAAATTTAGGTGCTAATTGCAGGGGTTACACGATGGTTAATTAATTCAGCAACTTGGACTCGGATTTACGCCTCGTTTCCCGTTATGTTCGAAAGAAAATAATGGTTGGATGAACCGTAACCGTGTGACGGGGCTGGAGAGTGTAATTGACCCGTCCACAGTTGCAGCTCCCTGGTAAAATCATGATAGTCCTCGAAATAGATTTTTTGGAACAGACTTTCTGATGTCAGCCTGAGAAATCAAAGAAATCAAAGCAAGTCAGTTCGTTTGCGAAGGCGAGACGCCAAAATTTAAAGTGACGATAACCTGGATTCTTTCTCCATCAGTGGAGCCAACGAATTTTTGATTGGCAAGAAGCTCTGTAAACTTGAAAGACTGGAATATTATCGTAGCATGTTGGGCATGCGTTCCTAGCCCGATGCCATACCAGTGGATTTACAGACTTTGCGATTTAACCTTCACATAACCTAAGCTCTACAGAGTGTACAGAGTTTACTAACTGGTAACCAGTTTACAGGTCGTACGGGAAGTCACCTACTTCGGTCATAGAATTCTCATGTTTACTTCTACCGATGGTAGTTTGCTGCGCATTTTCGCCGATGTTGCCGAGCTTGCTACAGTTGAAGGATACACAGCCTCAGGCCTCAGCGGCTCAGTGCATCTACGATCTTGAACCCCAAAATGGTTCGGTTACGTCATCAAGAGTGAATGCGAAAACTTGGAAGGACTCACAAAACAGTTGCTACAATGCGCCGAGAGTGCGCTACGTGCCTGAATTCAGTTAGGTAGATTCCTTCATCAACAACTGATTGAGTTTGCGACGGAAACGAATAATATGTCAATCTACCTTGCCAAGTACCTAGATTGAGGTCGCCGTCAGTGATAGGAACGGAGATGGAGCTGCCAATGAGGGCTGTCTTCATGTGCGAGACACTGACAAAGCAAAATAATTAGTAGGAAGATACAGCATGTAGCATCGATAAATAATACTCACGAATCACTGAGCAAAATAGGGCAAAGGGGTATCTTGGGTTATTCGAAAGAGGTGGCAATGGGAGTATTGAGAGGCGTACTCTGGTCCTTCATCGGTGTGAAGCCAATTGAGATCCTCGGGTACGATATTGTCGAGCGCCATGTCCATATCTGCCAAATCTTGTGAAACACAGCCGAAAAGCCGCGATATCAGAAATAATCACCCCGGCGCACGTCTGATATTGCAGTTCAAAAAGTGTCAGTGGGACGGGTCTCGGCAACAAGTGAGTACCTTTATCGAAATTTTCATTAATAGTCAAAGCAGCGGATGTGTGCTGGCTTAGGGTTCGAAAGGTCATCATTATTGTCGTATTCAACAAGACAAAC
>Ga0210402_10006009_pt1 | contig 10790 bp, 17 predicted proteins | sample IncBWC7MmetaG_FD_161055 | JGI IMG/M metagenome (GOLD analysis project Ga0210402, IMG submission 161055) | Forest soil microbial communities from Barre Woods Harvard Forest LTER site, Petersham, Massachusetts, United States - Inc-BW-C-7-M | ecosystem: Environmental > Terrestrial > Soil >... | reverse complement strand
ATGTAAAAATAATTTTAAGGAGCAGATCGCAACCGCCGCCTGTAGTGAAGAAGGTAGCGGCTAGTAGGAACAGCATCGCAACCTGATGTTGACCGACGTTGATCAATTCTTTGTGGTGATCAAGTCCAGACACGAGATTCACAATGATGGGTATGATATCAGAGGTTGACCATGACGTGCTGATGTTCAAGGAGTTGGGAGAGTGAGCAAAAAGATTGAAGCTAAGTACGCACGTTTGGCGCCTAGGTTCCATATCATGATGATATACACAACACAATTTGTGTCGTACTGGCCACGGGTCCGAGTCCATCTATCTCGTCACATCCACAGCAAGTCCAGCGATGAATTCAAGCTTAAAAAGATGGGGAAATCTCATTAAATGTGACAGATTCTACCCTACATACGAATCCCGCAAATCTCACAAAAGATTTATTTTGGTGAGGGACCTTATAAGAATCACTTCTCGAACTGAATGGGAGACATAGATGAGCCAAATACGAAATACAATAAGCATAAACTCACTCTGCATTAGTGTTTTAGAAGTTGCGCGAGTGTCCTAATAGGCCAAAAACATCAAAACGGTGAGAGGCTGGTAAAAAGAGTGACACCGACAATCGCGCAAGTCAAATGAGAATGAAGTTTTCGCTGCCTGGGTGAATGCTGCTGATGCACAGTGGTAAATTTGTCGCGCAAGTCTGAGGCAGTAATTCAGATGTGAATAAATTGATTAATGATATCACATACACTTTGCGACGGGCTTGGCCTCGTTCGGCCCAGACTTGTACGACGATACATACTTGGAAAACATGATTCCAGACTTGAGTTTAGAGTCCAGGATATCGAGTTTATTGAGGAATATAATGAATTCGACAGGCGCAAGCAGTTTGTTACTGCATATGGACTGCCACAAGCCGAAACAATCTGCCTAAAATGCCAGGGCTTTGAGCCATGCGGCACATTCGAATATGTAGTGGAACAAACCAGTCGATTAACACTTTCATCCTCGGACAACTTTTGGTCAAAGGCAGAAATTGGCGCTATGAATATGATGACGTTGACTACTATCGCTTTGAGCAGATATTTTGATGGGACAACAAGGAGATAGATACCATCGTCAAAGAACTGAGCCCAAGCCGCTGTAGGATGGAGAAATCAAATTCAGAATGTATATTCTGTCAAGAGTCATTACCCCGCCTCACCTCGTTGGGTCCGGCTGCCGCCAACGTCATATATTGTCCACTCATCGCCGTTCTCCTTGGCTGACGACAAGAAATCTAGCGTAAGAGGCCAGGCAGAAATCATGGTCGAGAATACCGACCTGTCTCCATCATTATGCGATGTTCCTCGGGGCCGATAGTATGCACTCTTGCCCGCAGGATATCATCTATTGCAGACAAATTAACCAAACATTACTAATGGAACTCGTGTGACTCGCCTGACGTCGGGTTATAATCTTCACTGGCAATACGGGTAACATCCGAAAGGAAACTATTGGCGGTGATTGTGAGAAAACCAACACATAGACGAACGAAAAGAAAGACAAACAAGCCTGGCTGATCCTCTAGCAAGATTCCTTGGTCGCTCAGACAAGACTGTACTGTTTGGTCAGCCCACAAACCAACAATGTCATCGGCGCATGCATTGATGATCCGACGAGTTTGGCTATCCTCCAACCTCTCGGGGGCATTTGATTCTTCAGATGGGCTTCTGAATTTCATGAATACTTTCCATCCTGAGTCTGAGCGAATCGATACTTCGGAGGCTTTAGCCGGATGGTATCGTAGTGGTTCTGAAGCGTCTAGTAGCAGTGGAACAGAGCCGCCAAGTTGTTTGATCAGGGTCTCCTCCACTGTTCTCAAGGGTACCAATTTCATGCAGAGTCGTCGAACGTCGTCATTCAGAGTCGGAGACGATGCCCCAAAGGACACTGAGCCATGTAGGGAGGGGTTGCTGACGCCAAGTAAATCAAGGATAAAGTTTACGGAACGCACAAGGTTCAGCTGAATGACTGGACGCCAGGCTAAAGTCTGTGCCTGGAAAGCCTTGGGGGAAAACTGAAGCTGAAAATTCTTCAACACGGTCGACTTGCCAGACTCTGCCTGACCTTCCAAGGTGGGATGCACAAGAAAGGAGTTGCAGAATGGGTTGGATGGACAGGAAATGGAGTCTCACCTAATAGAAGGATTTTGGCAGTGCGTCCTTTCCTCTGTCGTTGTTCCCGCTCCGCACCGAGGGCATGGTCGATAGCATCGCTAACCCGTTTTGCCTCCTTCTCCACTTCTAAACGAACATTCCGCTCGGCCGTCGTCTCATCGGATGGAGGGGGGGGAGGCCAAGCAATGCTGGTACTGCGTCGCAGTTGGGGCATCGAGTGGTATTGAAGATAGTCGAGTTATGGGACCTGGATTTGACCAGATTTGACCCTGGTCAAATTCTCATGTGGTTTCAGCATCAATAAATACACACATTGAATCAGAGACTGATCGAGCGTCAAGTTCGTAAGCGAGTACGTTACTCGCTTTAAGGAGCAAAAGGTATCTGTTGCCATATTTGGCAATCTTAAGAGGAGAATTCCAAGGGAAGTCGCATCCTTAGAATTCCAAGGCAATGTCAAAGCGTCTTGACCTGTTTTGACAAGAGCGGGGTAGTAAAATTGTCACACCACTACAGTGGCCCGTGTACTTGATCCAACTTTGATGCATGATGTTCTCTGATAAGACCCTGAGAACGATGGGCTATTCCAAACAACGGTGTTAAATGTCCATCTTTGTGTGTGCAGGCTCGGAGCGGAGTGCCGATCCCGAGTGAATCATCGCAATCACGTGTTTGTTTGTCTTGGTATCGTCTTGGCTACTTCAGGCTACGAAACAAAAATTGATGGATGATGTCATTGTCAAGCTATGGTGCGGGTAACCACTATTTTGTACAGTGGAAATAACTCACCCAAATTAGGATAAAATTCTTATTCCTTTACAACCCTTTTCATATGTGTACGGAATCACGAAAAAAAAAAAAGTTCTTTGGTTTTGTTTGGTTAGGACCCCAATGACTTCAAGAACGGTTCAATTCTCCAATCAACCATCACTGACTGTGATAACTGGGATACAGTACTTGCATTTTCCATACCCCACATTTTCAATCTCATTACTTGGCACCACAGATATTGCCCCAATTCGAACAAGACATTGCAATCACACTGGGTTCTCAGACTCAGAGCAACCCACCAATCAAAGGTTTGTTCATGAGGTCCTCAGACATTCATGATGTGCAGGTGTGTAACATATTTAGCACTATACACATTTGTGCTTATTTACTAAGGCCCTCTGGCCTTATAGGGACTATTACCTAATGACATTCCCTAGCTTATTACTTGTCACTACTCCTGCATCCCTTTGATATATACATTGGTTGTGTGCATTGGGAGTTGTGATCTAAGTACTGAGCGACCTAACCCAGGATTCCATTACAAGGTGCCATCAGGGGCACAGTCACCAAGTTCACAAGTTCAGAGCTGGTATTCTGATCAGAGCCATTCACTGAGTCCCAACCAGTAGTACTTGCCTCAGCAGTATCCTCCACTGCAATACCCCCTGCAGGAATACCCACAACCAGGAGCAACATCTTCAGCAATATATCCAGTTGTCTGAATTACAATATCAACAGACCTCCCCACTGTACCAGGGAAAAACTCTGCACCACTGGGACCAAGCCCCCATCCTACCAGTTTGACTTTGCTGTGTTATGCATTCCATTGTTCAATTTGCTGGACTGGTTTGATTTGATATCCATCATATACCTAGTGATGGGCATGGGTAACCCAGGGGTATTCCCAGGCATACCCATACCCTTACCCATTGAAACCCATACCCTGGCTGCAGGTATAGGTTTTCTGCCAGGTCCTCAAAATCTTACCCATGGGTCAGGTGGGTACAGACCTGTAGCATTACCCACAGGTATTGACAGCAAATTATAAAAACATTAAAACTAATACTACATGTGAATTCTATCCCATCCCTCTTCCAATTTGTTGTCTCCATCAATTTCAGGCAATATAGTAACAGTGAGCACATCAGTATCTTTGACAAACCCAAGCCTGCTCCAACTGCCAAGACACATGAGTGCACAAATTGACTGTGCTGACAAGCAGTTCTGAATGTAGGAAAGGAGAATCTGGCCTTTGCTAAAGACATGCTCTACATCAACAGAAGTAGCTGAATAGAAGTAAAACTGGTCAGAAATGGTTTAAATTCATTTGGGAAAGGTAACTCACCTGGTATTGAAAGGTAATCCAAGGCCATACGAGAGAGAGCTGGATACATTGCCCTTTTCTCAGTCCACCACTTGAATACATCCCTGACATGCTCAGGGTCAGAGCTGAGGTATCGATCAAGCTCATCATGGAGCTCCTTGATTTTAGGTGCTGAAAGTGCTGGAAGATCGTCAAATATATTTGCCTTTTGTTTTTCACTTGTTGCAGCATCTCCAGCGACATCTTTGTCATCGTCTTCCCGTGGTTTTGCATAAGAACAGCCGAATTCTGCCTGGACTATATCTTTGGCAGCTGCAATCCAGTCAGGCTCCCAGCCAGCATGCTTGAAATATTTCAATTTGTGGCAAGGAATGGAGAACTGGATTGTTGAAGAATAGCATAAGTTCAACAAAAAAGATGGCAGAATTTTTAGTATGTACCCATTGCAATATGATAAACTTCCGAATTATCTGTTGCATTGTAGTAACGGTTGAGGGTTTTCTTTGTGATCCCAAGTGCAGCACAAATCGACGGAGAGTAAGATTTGTTGAGTGAAGTTGTGCTCAATGTCTCATCAATATGATCCATTGCCAGAATAACAGTTTCCAGGTTTGGAGTGGAATGTGAAAAAAAACAATGTTGCATCTTTGAATATCTTGAGGTTGTGGGAGGTCAGGATAAACGGAATGCCAAATTTAGAAAGAAGAATGAACCTTCAATGTGTTGCACAGCTGCTGTGCAATACCCCATTTTTCCTCACTCAGTTCATACTGGTGAAGGCCAACATTCTTACTGCTACTGATGTCATCGATTGCCACTCAATACTCAATTGCAAACTCAAGCATGTTGAAAGTTGAATTCCATCTGGTGGACACATTGCAGGGCATCTTGCGTGCTGCCAATTCCAGTTGCTCAAGTGTTTGAAACCACAATGGTAGGAGAATTGTTGTGGAGTGCAAAATTGAGTATGCAATCTTGTGAAGCTGTCAATGTCAAGTGAGTAAGAGCATTGATTTAAATACATCCACACTCACTTTTACAAGCACAAGTTTGACAGGATGGACAGCCGCATCCAATTCCTCACAATCTGCAACATCCAGTGCCTCTCATTCATCGATCCACCCATCATTGTTTTCATCCAGGTCATCATCATCATCTTCTCGTTCACCCTGCATCCTCAAATCCTCAAGGTTGATCCCTTCTGCAAGTTCACAGAGTTCTCATTCAGCATCATCCAGAGCTTTGTCCACCTTTCCCTTCGGAATGTCAAATTGCCTTATAATGCTTTTTGCCACAAGATTTATTATGTGGGTGAAACACCGTGTATGGCCTGCCTCTCCAGGGTAGTTTTTGAGGAGATCAGCCAACTCTTTGATCATTGTGTCATTGCACAATGTGTTATTGCATGTAATACTCAAAACCTGGGAAAGGCAGATGAGTACCTTGTTTATATTGAAGGAAGCATACTTACTTTGTCAGAGATGCCAAACTCGTCTAATATTTGAGCAAAAGTGGCCGCAAGGTTCACACTGGAATGCGACTTCATTAGTGTTCCAGGAATTAGGTCAGGCAAATTTGCCCTGAGCAAATTTGCTGGTGAATTTTGATGGGGTCCAAATCACTAGGTGAATTAGGGTGAATTTGGATGTGTTTGTGAGCCTAATGCAAGGACAAATCTACTGCATTGAAGCCTCCTCCCCTTCCACAGCCCACTTCGACTGCAGCTGAAGAGTGTGTTGATATGAACTCACAATCCGAGACAGATGGTCTTGAGTTTTTGTATCAACCTCCACCAGACCTTACAGGTGTTGATGGTACTGTTTTTGCTGTTGCTACAGATATCGACATCCAATCACCCCTGCTACTTGACATTCTTGCTGACAAGCCTCAAGCTTCTCAGCAGAAAAGGAATGTCCTTTGTCATCCTCAGCCTCCCCCCCAAGAAGCTGCAGTCATACCAAAAGAGTAGAATGGAGCGAATGGTAGAGATATTAGCATATAGTCATATGTCAGCAAATTTGCTCTAATTCACCCTATTTCACCCTATTTCACCAGCAAATTTGTGTGAAATAGCTCCGGTCCCAGGGGCTCCACCCCCAGACCCCCTTAGAGCAAATTTGCCCTAATTCACCCTGGGTGAATTTGGCCATCTTCGATGGCTGGGAGAATTTGCCGGTGAATTTCGGGCTCAGACCTAATTCCTGGAACACTAGACTTCGTGACTTCAATTATGTCTAGCAACATACTAACTGGTACACCATCTTTTTCAAAGTGCACAGTCACTGCAATGAACACTTTGTGGTTTGGGGATGTCCACGTGTCCGTCATGAAACTCAATGCACCTTCATGGCCCTGGAGGTAAGTCAGTGACTTTCACCATCATGACATTTACTAATTCATTGACTCACCTTCAGCATCTTTGCTATGTGTGTCCAAGTGTTTGCAAATACCTGCCTGACATCACATGAGAGTGTCCTCCATGAAGGTATGTAATAGTCGGGTCAGCCTGTCTTCATTATCGACTGAAAACCTTGGTCTTCGACAATGCTGAATGGCCTTGTACTTTCTGAAACCCAACGAACAATCTCCGCCCTGCATCCTCATCAAGTTAGTCATGATATTATTCATTATCTGCTGCTGTTGCTTACCTTGCTTCAGTTTTCATGTGCTGTTTATGACTGTACATCACCTTTCCCTTCCCCGTTCGTTCAAATGTGGCAGTGATTGACTGCAGGTTGAGAATCCCTTTTACAGTTGTCACACATACTTCCTTTGCTGACTTTGCCTTATCAGCAGTGGCAACAACCTCAGCTCCCAAACACCTCTTGGCATGCTTCCACAGGTTACCAGTCGATTTCACATTACCTGTGTCCAAATATCATTGAACACCTCGTGTTTTTTGTGTACAACTTTTTGCTCCACATTGAAAGATATGACAATGTTGGCTGTCAACATACTCAATCACTGGCTCTGGCCTGAAGGAATGCATACATGGAGGCTGTCCAATCTTTGGACAGTCGTTCTGTTGTTGCCAGTGAGTGTTAAATACCATTGTCTCAGATGATGTAGGCTTACTTATCTCTGCATCCTCACCCTCCTTGTCTTCGACCTCAATTGGACTTGCAGCATTGTGATGGTTTCAGTTCACATCATGATTTTCAGCACCATTGTCTTCGCCTTCGCCATCAGCCGGCTCCATGATATGGTTGCTGTCCAAGTCAAGCACACCACCCACTTGCATCGGCTCATCATTATCGAGATCACAGACAGATGCTTGCCTTGAAGGTTGATGTTGGGATGAGTTCAGAGATGGCTTTGAGCTCTGGGATTGCTTTGCTGTGCTAACAGCTGTTCATTTTTGAGGTGCTGTTTTGGACTTTGCAGCTGTCACTTTGTGTGGGGTAGAGGGAGCCATGGATATGGGGGCAGGATGAGAGGGCAGCTCAAGTCATACCTTATGTATCTATATGATTCAAAACTGCTCTGGCTTTCATCCTAAATTTTTTAGTACTGATTTATTTTAAAAGCTTCAAAATTCTATAATAAGCTTTGATTTTAGCTATGCCATGACAGGCTACAGCCAAACAATCATCAATTATGGCAAAACCCATGACCTGCCTATACAGGTATGGGTTTCACACAGGTTGAAAAGCCACTACCTGCACCCATACCCAGAGAAAAACCCACAAAAAACCTGCAGGTTACCCTAACCCGTGCCCATCACTACCCTGTACTATGTCCACTCCACTCCTATGCCCATATGCTTTCCCCTCACTTTATGCTCATAATCCCCATCACTCCCTGATCATCCCCAATACTTATACTAGTATCTACCCATGTATTCCTTAGTTCAAATATTGCCAGTTACCTGCTTAACCTCCCCCTTGTCTGATTACCTGCTTATCTGTCTGACTCTATCTGTCTGAGTCCCCTGAGACTTAATAATCTTTGTGCTGTGAAATTTGAGGACACTTGGGTGAAAGGGGCACAACCTTTGTAGGTTGAAGCCAAAGTCCTCTATCCAACCCCACTAAGTCTATCCTTGTTTCATCCACTTTGTTGGGGCCCCAGTATGATGTGATCAGGCCCAGTGTGTGCTTATGGTCTTACTCCCCAGTTTAGAGTGTAACAAGAAACTGAAGTGTAGGTGTAATGATTATGATAGTACTAAAGGAGACTGGTAGGACTTTACCATGACCAAACAAATGAACTTTTTAAACCCTGATCAGTGCTCAATATGGCAATGCTTGAGTCACCTGTCCTGGCTCTTTGTGACAATTTTCACATGTTCTATGGCTATGGTAAGCTCTGAACAAAAGATTAATGAAATTGTTATAGCTGGAATACACTCATGTGCTTTGTTGGGCTTTCTACAATTTCCAGAACAAATCCAACATGTCTCCTGGATGGTTCTGTTCAGGTTCTCTTGGTTTCTGGTTTCAGAACTTGCAAAATGAATGGAATGCAGAACTGAAAGTGGTAAAGCCAACATAGCAGATAAAATTGCTATCATGCAGGCTGATAAGTAGGGATGCTGCAGTTTGGTTCTGAACCAAAGTTCGAACCTGAACTTTTCAGAACTGGACTGAAGTTTGGTCCAAGGTTTGGTGGTTGTGCAAAACCAGACCACAAGTTCAGTTCTGGGTTCGGACAAGGTTCAAAATCTCTGAACCTTGCTGAACCTGGATGCACAAGACCAACCATCAAATCACAATCAAATTGTCGACTTTAGACCCATCTGAGTGGTCAGAGGCATGGTTGACATGCTTGACGGTGGGTGCTAGACTTTATATTGCTGCTACCACTGCTGTCTTCAATTCTGTCTTTGGATCTCAATACTATTGAAGGGCTCTGTGCAAGTAAGTAGTGGTCTACATAGCTTTGAATGGTTTTACAGAGTTTTTGGTATATAAAAAGTTTGGTTCTAGTTCGAGCCTTCCTTGAACTAGAACTGGACCACCCTGAACCTGAACCAATGGTTCAGTTCGAAGTTTGGCACATTGCCTGAACCAAACCTAAAGTCTGGTTCTGGGTTCAACAAAATCCTTGAAGAACCGGACAGAACTGAACTTTGGCAACCCTACTGATAAGTCACCACTACTTTTGTACAGTAGAAATAACTCGCCTAAATTAGGATAAAATTCTTATTCCTTTAATCAATCACTTTCTTTTGATGAGAGGAAGTGACTCAGTAATCAATTAATCAGCTGAGAATATATAAAATAAATCCTCAAACCAATAACAATCTCAAAGGTGATAAAGGTGAGAGTAGGTCAAAAGAATTCCCTAAGATCAGTTCTGAATGACTATAACTGAGGATGAATGATGGGTGCACCAAATGATGAAGGGTGCAATGAAGCTAGATCACAGATGGTTCTGGTAGATGGAAATTTTGAACCATGCAAATTTCCAGCGAATGTTTAATAGACCTATCCTTGTTCTTGCTGGTATGGATTCACGAATGTCTTTTGGTTGTCTGGGCTACATCAGTTTTGCCAGAACATGATGAATGTGGTGTGAATAAACATGTTTGCTTTGCCTTAACAGTGAATTATCGATTGTAAAAGGTTTATGCGGATAGGTGATATGCGAAAGATTAACAGAGGTAAGACGTGACAGCGGGAGAGATACAAAATACCCAGGAACAACGAGAATTGAAACCTTGAACCAGAACAGATATACCCAACGGGGAATGCCAACATACAACACGAACCCCTCGGAATGAACCTATTCCATACATTTGTGTGCCCGTCGAATCGGTATGGATGTCCAGGGCAGCAGAGCAGACCGAAGTCTATAGTCCGATCCACTAGGTAGGCCGTTCAGGTGACCATGATCCTGCCTCTCTGCCCATTACAAATACCACGTCTTCTTCCTCGTCTTCCTCCACCTCACATTCACCATCTCCTTCACCATCTCCTTCACCATCCTCCACCTCCCCCTCTGCCCGAATATGTACGTCTCCCTTATCTTCATGATAAGGCAGGGCCTGCGCCTCGAACGGTCCGGCTACAAACCCCTCCACAGTACTCCTTGGTGCATCTGGTAACACAAATTGTTCCCAACCACCCATACGTACCCAGTCCTCTTCGACCTGTACCAAAGTCGAGAGAATGAGGACATTCCTGACAAGCTGCGCGTCCATAGTTAACTGCCTAACGCGATTGAAGGAAGAAATGAGGGATATTGGAATCCAACCTCGCGAGTCCATCTATGTGATGCAAGACATCAGATAGATATCAAGACTACTGCCGAAAAAAAAATTACCTGTTGTCTGAGGAAAAAGTCCTGAGCCATATTCTGCGGACTTAGATAGTATTCTAGTTGGCCAAGAAGATACCATCGAACTGGATCCAAGGGGAATGAGAGAGATGACAAGGGGACAGGAACCGGCGGCGTTAGCTGGGGGGGTGCTGGAGCCGGAGCCGGAGTCGGAGCCGGTGGTGGAGGCTGGTACGATTCAAAACTCGAAGGTATGTATGTCATCAGATGTTGCTGCGGAGGGTAGTATGCATTAGAAGGATCGTTGAGAGGCACCAAA
>Ga0210402_10006007_pt1 | contig 10791 bp, 10 predicted proteins | sample IncBWC7MmetaG_FD_161055 | JGI IMG/M metagenome (GOLD analysis project Ga0210402, IMG submission 161055) | Forest soil microbial communities from Barre Woods Harvard Forest LTER site, Petersham, Massachusetts, United States - Inc-BW-C-7-M | ecosystem: Environmental > Terrestrial > Soil >... | reverse complement strand
CACGCTGGTAGCACAGGAGGCTAAGGTAACGCCGCTCCTATCGAAAGACCTGACCAACCTTCCTGGCAAAGAAGGTCTGATGATCACCGTGGAATATCCGCCGGGCAGTTCGGACCCAATCCATCGCCACAATGCCCATGGGTTTATTTATGTGCTGGAAGGCTCGATCGTGATGCAGGTGAGAGGGGGAAAGGAAGTGACTCTGACGCCTGGTCAGACCTTCTACGAAGGCCCGGATGATGTCCACGTCGTTGGGCGAAACGCAAGCCAAACCAAACCGGCGAAATTCCTCGTGTTCTTCGTCAAGGACAAAGGCGCTCCGATACTGGTGCCCGCTAACTAAACCTGAACCTGCGAGCGGTGCTGCTCGCACAACTTCGGGAAGACGCCGACTGCTCCCGGCGACGCGGTGTCCGCTGCGATTCGATTTCCGCCGAAGTCGTCCTCTCGGTCGCGTAGGCGGTCCCTAACCGCTCATTGAGGGTGGGTATCTGCAGAGAACCGTTCCTCGTCGAATGTTCGAGGAAAAAGCAGATTCCTCGCTTCGCTCGGAATGACAATCGTTTTGGGGTTGTCGTGACAATCGTTTGGGAGTGTCGTGACAATCGTTTTGGGGTTGTCGTGACAATCGTTTTGGGAGTGTCGGTCGTTGAGCCGGGGAACTAACTCGCTTCCTCTCTTTAAGCCCCATACGCTGGTTGCCTGGACCTGGGCGTTTCAGTCACTGGCGGGTGTGATGGCTGGTGAGATTGCAGGGGGTCGGCCGCGGCTGGTTCCGTTGCGACGAATCGGGGCAGCGCCGTGCTATACTTTTAGGTCGCCTGCGGTTGGTTTCGAGGCAATCCCGAGGGTAATTCTGTGATCTCCTCTACGGGCGCGTCCTTTATTGGTAGGGTCGGCGAAATCAAGATCAGCTCAATCCAAGTTATTGAACACGAGGTATAGCCATGTCCGGGCACTCTAAATGGGCCACAATCAAGCATAAGAAGGGCGCGCTCGATGCCAAGCGCGGCAAGATTTTTACCCGTCTGATCAAGGAAATTTCGATTGCCGCCAAGAATGGCGGCGGAGATCCTGACACCAATCCGCGTTTGCGCGGCGCAATTCTCGCCGCCAAGGCGGAGAACATGCCCCAGGACAATATCAAGCGGGCGATCCAGCGCGGCACGGGCGAATTGCCGGGTGCGACTTACGAAGAGTTCTCGCTGGAAGGTTACGGGCCGGGCGGCGTGGCGATTCTGCTGGACATCAATACCGATAATCGCAATCGCACGGTCAGCGAGATTCGCCACGTCTTCGGCAAGAACGGCGGCAACATGGCGGACGCCGGGGCGGTGTCCTACATGTTCCACAAGAAGGGCGATATTGTAATTCCGAAGTCAGCGATTAAAGAAGACGACCTGATGGCTATCGTGCTTGATGCCGGCGCCGAAGACTTGCGTGACGATGGCGAGAACTGGGAAGTGCTCAGCGAAACCTCGGCTTACGAGGCGGTTCTGGAAGCGGTGAAGAAAGCGGGAATCGAGCCTACGTCCTCGAGCGTGACCATGATTCCGCAGAACTACATTAAGCTGGAAGGCCCGGCGGCGAGTACCATGATCCGGCTGATGGAGGCGTTCGAAGAGCATGACGACGTGCAGAATGTGCACTCGAACTTCGATATCGATCAGAAGTTGCTGGAAGAGGTTGCGGGGTAGGCTTCGATCGGCGATATAGGTTGCACCCGTCGTTTACGCGGCGCATGTGGGCGCCGCAAACAAAATACATAGATCCTCCACTCCGCTCAGGATGACAGGATGAGCTTTTGCGCCAACGTGGAGCATCTGGACGCCAGGATTCTTAATTGCCCATCCAACCTGTGTTGATCACCGGGGGAGCCGGGTTTATCGGCTCGAATTTCATCCTGCAATGGCTCGCGGCCGAGGCTGCTCCGGTGGTGAACCTGGACAAGCTTACCTATGCCGGGAATCTCGGCAATCTGATCAAAATTTCTGCGGATTCGCGCTACGCCTTCGTGCACGGAGATATTTGCGATCGAAAGCTGGTCAGCGATCTCTTGGGGCGCTGCCGTCCTCGTGCCATTGTGCATTTCGCGGCCGAAAGCCATGTGGACCGCTCGATTCACGGGCCGGATGACTTTGTGCGCACCAATGTGAACGGCACTTTCAGTTTGCTCGAAGAAGTGCGGGCTTATTGGACCGAGTTGAGCGAAGAAGAGAAGGGAAGTTTTCGCTTCCTTCATGTTTCGACCGATGAAGTTTACGGGTCGCTGGGGCCCAAGGATCCGGCTTTCTCGGAGACGACTCCGTATTCTCCCAACAGCCCGTATTCGGCGACCAAGGCGGCTTCTGACCATTTGGTCCGGGCTTATCATCACACTTACTTTATGCCCGTGCTCACTACGAACTGTTCCAATAATTATGGGCCCTATCAGTTTCCTGAGAAGCTGATTCCTCTCACCATTCTGAATGCGATGAATGGCAAGGCTATTCCCGTGTATGGCGACGGGCAAAATGTGCGCGACTGGCTTTACGTGGCGGATCACTGCGATGCGATTCGGACTGTTCTCAATCGTGGAAAAATCGGCGAGACCTACAACGTGGGCGGACGGAACGCGAAGCCGAACCTGGAGATTGTGCACGCGATCTGCTCGATACTGGATGAGCTGCGGCCGGCTGATTCGGTGGTGCCGCACAGCAAGCTGATTACCTATGTGCAGGATCGGCCTGGGCACGACCGGCGTTATGCCATGGATACGCGGAAGATAGAACGCGAGCTGAACTGGAAGCCGCGCGAGACCTTTGAGACTGGCATCCGCAAGACGGTGGAGTGGTACCTCGCGAACGAAGCGTGGATTCGGGAAGTGACAAGCGGACATTATCGCGAGTGGATCGCGACGCAGTATTCGGTGTGAGGTTTCTGCGCGGCCGGCGCAAAGAGGACAAGCAGGTTTCTCGACTCCACCAGATTGTCCGCGAGCGGACAATCTGGTTACGCTCGAAAATGACAAATTGATTTCAATGCCAACTCACGAGTCCACGCGCGGTTCTCACTACAAGGGCATTATTCTGGCGGGCGGATCGGGCACGCGGCTTTATCCTGTGACCCATGCGGTTTGCAAGAGCCTGCTGCCGATTTACGACAAGCCCATGATTTACTACCCCCTGTCCACGCTGATGTTGGCGGGAATTCGGGACATTTTGCTGATCTCGACGCCGGAGGACGTGCCGCGGTTCCAGCAGTTTCTAGGCGACGGATCGCGGTTCGGATTGAACTTTCAGTATGTGGTGCAGCCGCGGCCGGAGGGTATCGCGCAGGCGTTCCTGGTGGGCAAGGAATTTATCGGTGCTTCCTGTTGCGCACTGGTGCTTGGCGACAACATTTTTTATGGACACGATCTGGTGAAGTGTGTGCAGGAAGCGGGGAAGAAGACGGTGGGTGCTCGGGTGTTCGCCTACCCAGTGCACGATCCGGAGCGTTATGGAGTAGTCGAGTTCGACTCCGGGGGGAAAGCGCTGAGTCTGGAGGAAAAGCCGAAGGCGCCGAAGTCGCGCTACGCTGTAACCGGGCTTTATTTTTATGACAGCCAGGTGGTCGATATTGCAAAAGCCCTGAAGCCGTCGGCTCGCGGCGAACTGGAGATCACGGACGTCAATAAGCAATACATGAAACAAAAACAGCTGGACGTTGTTGTGATGGGTCGAGGCATGGCGTGGCTCGATACGGGAACGCATGAATCGATTCTGGAGGCGTCTTTATTTATTCAGACCATCGAGACTCGCCAGGGGCTGATGGTTGCGTGTCCGGAGGAAATTGCCTACCGTTTGGGATACATCGGAGCCGAACAGATTGAGGCTACGGCATCTTCTATGAAGAACAATCGCTACGGCGCGTATTTGCTGCAGATGTTGAAAGAAAAAGTGTTCTGATCGGCATTAGAACTCGTGTCGCGCGTCAGCTTGTCCCCGTTGTGGAAAACCCCGTCGGTGTGGAAATAACTCGCCAAGCCTACAGGATTGACTGTATTGCAGGTGATACACCGCTACGGTAAATCCAGATGTTGAAGTTATTCTTCTGTTTTCGACCACATGTGGCGGAGGAAGAGAATGGCCACTTCTGGAAGTTTGCCCGCGCGAAGCGGGGCATGGAGAGAGTTGTACGTCGCGGCTTTAATGGAAGCGAAGGACGACAAGATGTCGGCGCGCATCGCGGTCGCAGAGCGGGCAATCCTCGAGCGGGCGAGGGAGTTGTTCAAAGCTACGGGAGACAATATTCAGGAAGAGGAGGCGCTGGATGATGCGCTTTACGCTCTTCGGGCATTGAAGACTTGCCTTGAGATTCACGGCGGATTCGCCGTCGCAGCCTGAATTCTCGGGCGCTCAGGAGTACGACTGCGCTTAGCGTTCAAGGCGCACCGCGCTGCCTAACCATCTGGTTTTCCTGTCCCTGACTCCGTAGCCTCGCTTTGGCCTGCCTTTTCACCACAACTAAGAAATTGCCCGTAACGATGTGAAGTGTTTCGGGCCACCCTGAAGGCACATCTCAGAATCTAAGAAGAAAATGCGCATTCGTTCCACTAGAGCCAGCGAGGAGGAGGCATTTCTATGAAAACATTTTGGACGACAGTATTCCTGGCAGCGACGCTGTGCGGGGTAGCTCTCGGACAGGAAGGAACCGCGCCACCAACCGCTACTGCGCCGTTAAATGGCCCGCAGATTCCCGCGACCCAATCTGCTCCCCCGAACTCAGTTCCAAACCAATGCTCTGCGGATCGCTCCGGGAAGCGTGATCCCCGTCGAGCTGACAAAAAGCATTGACGCCAAGAAGTTGAAGATCGGCGATGAAGTTGAAGCCAAGGTGACGCAGGATCTAAAGGCCGGGAATGGCGAGGTGATTGTGCCCAAGAATACCAAGGTGGGCGGGCACGTCACCGAAGTAGAGGCGAGCAACAAGGAGCAGAAAGAATCGCAAGTAGGTATCGCTTTTGATCACGCGGTCACCAAGACTGGAGACAGCGCGCCTTTGGCGATGTCGATTCAGGCAATTATCGCCCCGCCAAATTCGAGCCCTAACAACGGCAATGCGAATGGCGAAGGCGTCGGTCAATCGACCCCCGCTTCGGGCGGAGGCATATCCGGGAACAACGGAGCGCGGTCCGCAGGGATGGGAGTTGGAGCTGCTCCCCCGCCATCGCCGGGGTCTTCCGCTCCCGGAGATGAGGCGAGCACTGCACAGAGCAGCGCGAACGCCCATCAACCGATCAACGGAAACACCCAAGGCGTGGTCGGGCTTTCGCATTTGAAATTGTCAATGGCGGCGAACGCGACCCAAGGTTCAGTTATAAGCTCAGAGAAGGGCAATGTGAAACTGGACAGTGGCACGTTCATGCTGCTGCGAGTGAATCAGTGATTTCTTGAATAAGAGGTCTGTGGCGGGGAATCGGCATCCTCGTGACTCGAGCGACAGCAGATTCCTCGCTTCGCTCGGAATGATAATGTAATTGTCGGAATGACAATTGAGTCAGCCTAGTGATGCTTGAAGTATTGAACCGCACGCTCGTGAGCTTCTGCGGCTTTCTTTGTACCGAACGTGCCTAGATTGCGGCGTCGGCCGGTTTTTGGATCTTTCTTTCGAGAGTACAGGCGGTATTGTCCGGTTTCAGTTTGCGAATCATGAGGCACCTCGAGAGGGTTTGATGCGGGAGTGATGGAATGACGGCGACGTTATTCTGCATTTGCTGGCCGAAGATTGGGATTTTGTCCACGGTCGTGTTATGAAAGAAGGGAAGTCGAAGCAAACCGCAAGAGGAAGGATGGCACACGATGAAGGCTGTGAGTGGAGTATTCAGTTCGCGATCGGACGCCGAGCACGCCGTCGCCGAGATTAAGTCGGCCGGCCTGCCCGTAGACCGGGTTACGCTTTTGACTCCGGGAAATTTTGAGAAGAGCTTGCAGTCCGTTCCGGCTGTGGCTGCGGAGCAGCCCGGCATGGGGAAGGCGATTGGCGCTGTGGTCGGAGCTTCGGCCGGACTCTCGGGAGCATCGCTGCTCATCGCGGCAATTATTCCTGGCGTCGGAGCCATCACGGCGTTGGGTCTGCTGGGCGAAGCAATTTTGGCTGCGGCTGGCGCGAGTATCGGCGCTGTCGCCGGCGGGAAGCTGGAAAATTCCATGACCGAGGGAATGCCGGAAGACGAGCTGTTTGTTTACGAAGACGCTCTGCGCAAAGGGCGCAGCGTCGTGATTGCCTTCGCGGATGACGATGCCAAGGCCTCGCTGTTGCGCGAATTGCTGAAGGCTGAAGGCGCAGAAGCCGTCGATTCGGCCCGCGAACAGTGGTGGATCGGGCTACGCGATGTCGAGCGCGAGCACTACACCTCTCTCGGAAGAAACTTTGGGCAGGACGAGAAGTTTTATCGACTCGGCTTTGAAGCGGCGCTGCACGCTCGCACCCGCTGTAAAGAATACGATCAGGTGATGGCTGAGATGTCAGCCAACATTGAAGACCTTGAGCGCCAGTATCCGGGCGTTGAAGTGGAGGAGCCGTTCACCCGGGGCTACGAGCGCGGCCGCGACCACTACCAGCAATTGTGCGATGAATCCAAGGCTGCGTGAAACTAGAAGAATCGACAAACATTCAACATTGTCATTCCGAGCGTCTCAAGAGGGCCGTCATTCCGGAGCAACTCGACGAATGTTGTCATTCCGAGCGAAGCGAGGAATCTGCTGTTCTCTTCGGCTACAGGAACCGGTCTGCGAGATTACAGAATTTATTCGATTCCTTCAGCCTCAGCCCCGGATTACCGTCAGATCAGGAGGTCGTTATGCCCGATGAGGAGACCATCGAACGGGCTCATGAAGATGCGCGGGAGGGAAAATCACCCAGCACCCAAGCCGGAGAATTCGTGCGCGAGGAGATGGACCACATCCGCGAAGGCAAGCACGGTGCGAGTTCTACCAAGCAAGCCATTGCCATCGGCCTTTCAAAAGCGCGACGTGCAGGGGTGAAGCTGCGAGCGCCTCGCAAAGGTAAGGCGTCAGCGAAGACCAGAAGGCAGGCGAGCCGCGACTATCGAAAGGGCCAAAGTCGTCCGGGCACCAAGACATCCGCCCGGCGTTCTCGCGCGGTCCGGGCTGCGCTGAAGAGGGAAGGTCACAGCGCGGCATCGCATAAGTCACTGTCCAAGCAGGCGCGTGCCAGTGCGAAGAAGCGAGGCCCGGCTGCGCGTCACCGTTCGGCAATGAAAGCAGTTCATACGCGCGGGCAGAGCGCGCGGTCCAAACGCGCTGGAGGCCGGGCGGGCAGTCGCTAACACGCTACTTGCGATAGGTTGTGCCGCCCTTCATCACGAAACTAACTTTCTGCAGCGCAGTGATGTCCTGCGATGGGTCGCCCGGGACAGCGATGACGTCGGCCAGGTAGCCCGGTTTCAGCTCTCCGATCTGCCCTTGCCAGCCCAGCAATTTGGCTCCGTTCAGCAGATCGGCTTGTAGCGCCGCGAGCGGGGTCATGCCGTATTTCACCATCAGTTCAAGTTCGCGCGCTTGCGTGCCGTGAGGAAACGGCCCAACGTCCGACCCCATCGCCATCGGTACACCTGCGGCAAGCTGTTTGCGAAACTCAGTCGCGCGCAACTCCAGGATTTGGCGGTCGTGAGCTCTCTGTTCCGGCGCGGCGCCGTGTTCGGAGAAGTATTCGAAAATCGTGAACGTTGGCACCGCGAAAATTTGCTTTTCCCGCATGATCCGCATGGTCTCGTCAGCCAGTTGGTTGGCATGATCGATCGAGACCACGCCCGCCTGTGCCGCGTAGAGTGTGCCCGGTTCGCCCGTCGCGTGAACCGCGACGGGCTTGCCGGAACGGGCAGCTTCGTCGACGGCGGTTTTGAGTTCGGCTTCGGTGTACTGGTAGATAGTGGAAAGATGGCCATCGCGAACTGTGTCCGGGCCGGTCTCATAGATCTTGATGAAATCGGCTCCCTCCTTGAGTTGTTCCCGAATCACGGTCACGAGATCAGAGGAGTTATTCGCATACGTGGCATTCGAGAGCACGTGTTGCGCGGGATTGAAACGATTGGCGTCTTCGTGTCCGCCGAGAATGTCCACCGCGTTTCCGCTGGTGCGCAGGCGAGGCCCCGGAATCAGTCCCTGGTCGATTGCGTTGCGCACTGCGGTGTCGGCGGAACCGGCGCCTTCGGTGCCCATGTCGCGCTCGGCGGTAAAGCCGGCCACCAGGTCGGCACGAGCCGCGAGAATGGCAAGGATCGTGCGTTGGGGCACGGACTCTTCCACGGTCTGCAAGTCTTCGGCGCCGGGATGCAAGAACAGATGCACGTGGGCATCGATCAATCCAGGCATCAGCGTGGTGTCACCCAGGTCGATGACTTCCGCGCCGGCGGGATGGGCCACCTTGGCACCGACTTCGGCGATCCGTTCCCCTTGCACCAATACTTCGCCGGGCTTCAGGATTCGTCCACTTTCGACGTCGAGCAAACGCGCGGCGTGCAACACGGTTGTGTGGGTCGGCTCACTCTGGGATTGAGCCATCAAGATGAGGGCGTGCACCAAGAACCAGGTAGACAGGGCAGCGAAGGAAAGAGTTCTTTTCATGGTCATCGGATCATGGGTATCGGAGGGATGGTACCACTCTGAGAGGTAGCGCGGCTGCCGATTTCTCCCAACTCTTCGGCCAGACTTGGCAAGCCATAGGTCCCGGCACGACCGTAACGTCGTCACCCGATGGCCAGGGAGATAGCATCAGGGATAAGGCTTCCGATTTGATAGCGAGGAACATGTCTATGCGTAAGGCGCACAAACTTGTTGCAGTTGTAGGAGTCATCCTGTTTGCAGTTTCCGCCGGCCACGGACAGTCGCTCGGAGACGTGGCCCGCGAGCAGCGCCAGAAGCAGGCCAAGGACGCGCATGCCGAACGCAAAGTGGTTACGAACGAGGATATTCCCGAGCGCGAGGAGTCCGTATCGACTACTTCAGTCAGCACCGACGAACACGATACTGCCCCCGCGCCGCCAGCCTCGAACGACATCCATGCCGGCGAAAAGTGGAAGGCAAAGATCGAAGCGCAGAGGAGTTCAATCACGTCCCTGCAGAGCCAGATCGACAAGTTGAATTCGTCCATTCGTTTTGCCGGCCCGAACTGTGTGGCCAACTGCGCCCAGTACAACGAACGGCAGATCGCGAAGCAGGAACAGGTCGAACGCATGCAGAAGCAGCTCGAAGAACAAAAGCAAAAGCTCGAAGAGATGCAGGAATCCGCTCGCAAGGCAGGATTAGGCAGCGCAGTCTACGAGCCCTAGCGTCACGAATCTACTCCGGGTCAATCGTCCGATCCAAATAAATCCAAAGCACGCGCGAGAATAGCGTCAGCGTGGGCGCTAGCGGCAAGAACAGCAAAACGGCCCAGAGCGTTATTTTCTGCAGCGACCAAGGCGTGGCCGCCCACAGCAACAGGCCAAGCCCAACAATCGTAATCAAAGCCAGGCCGTAGCTGATGTACATCGCTCCCAGAAAGTAACCCTGTTCGCGCTCAAACTTCAGGCCGCAATGCGGGCACTGTTCCTGCATCCGCGGAAATCCGGCAAAAATGGATGTCCGAAAAATTCTGGCCGCCCGGCATCGGGGACACAACTGGCGGAGTATGGCCAAGGCCGTCGATGTTTGCGTTGCGGCTTTCATGAAAATGGTCCTGCTTTCACATTAACACGCTGAACTTTTGCTTCCCGCCCTCGTTCAAAGTCCTTGAGTGTAAAATCCCGCTAGGCGTATCATCGAGGCACAAACCTTGATTGGCCGAAGGCTGTCGCACTACGACGTTCTCGCGGATCTTGGAGCAGGCGGAATGGGCGTGGTTTACCGTGCCCACGATATCCGGCTCGACCGCGACGTTGCCATCAAAGTGCTGCCCACCGATCGCCCATTGAGTGCGACTGCCCGCGGCCGCTTTCAGCGTGAGGCCATGGCAGCGTCGGCGCTGAATCATCCCAACATCATCACCATTTATGAAGTCAACTCCGAGGACAACATCGACTTCATCGTCATGGAGTACGTGCGCGGCGCGACCTTGTCGTCCGTGCTCAAGAATCGCAAGCTCGAACTGAGCGAAGCTATCCGCTATTGCATTCAGATTGCCGACGCGCTTACCAAAGCACACGCCGCCGGCATCGTCCACCGCGATCTCAAGCCCGGAAACATCATGGTTACCGAGGACGGGCTGGTCAAGGTGCTTGATTTCGGCTTGGCCAAGTTCAATCCCAACATGGCAAGTTCCGACACCGAGATCACGGATGCGGAGGCGACGAACCAGTTCACCCTGACCCAACCCGGAGCCGTCACCGGCACCGTGGCTTACATGTCTCCGGAGCAGGCCCGGGGAGATCGGGTGGATGCGCGATCCGATATTTTCTCGTTCGGCATCGTGATGTTCGAAATGCTGAGCGGCCATTTGCCTTTCATGGGACCAAACTCGATCGCGCTGCTGCACAATCTTCATTTCAGCCCACCGCGGGATCTGACCCAGATGCGGCCCGATGTTCCCAAACCGCTGGTGTCGTTGATTTCGCGAATGCTCGAGAAAAAAGTCGAGAAACGCATTCAGACCATGGCCGAGGTCGGAACCGAACTGCGCCGCGGAGCTGTCGGCCTGGTGGACGGCCCGCTCACCTGGCATCCCAGCGATGCGACGATTGATATGGCTCGCTCGCCGCGTGGTTTGTCAGGACGCTTCTCCCAGCGCCAAGTATGGATCGCCGTCGGCTTACTTGTGTTATTGGTTGTG
>Ga0210402_10006004_pt1 | contig 10796 bp, 10 predicted proteins | sample IncBWC7MmetaG_FD_161055 | JGI IMG/M metagenome (GOLD analysis project Ga0210402, IMG submission 161055) | Forest soil microbial communities from Barre Woods Harvard Forest LTER site, Petersham, Massachusetts, United States - Inc-BW-C-7-M | ecosystem: Environmental > Terrestrial > Soil >... | reverse complement strand
GGGGGTCAGACTTAGAATGGCTCGCAATGAGCACAACGAGTCCGCTTTGCTTCAATCATCTGTCGTAAGGATAACAGGTCTCCCGCAGCAAGCATTTGAGTGCGCGCTTCTGTTCTGCCCACGCGGCTCTCTCGTACCGATCGAGTCCCGCAATACGCTTCATGTTTTTTCGGGCATTCAAACAGTGCCGTGAACATCTCGTGGCGATGATCGCGGATGTCCCTCAGCCTTAGCTTTGAACGAACTAACTCCATCGTCACGGACGAGATCGCCTGTTGCTCAAGGCAGGCGGTGTTTGCACTGGCGAGCATCTCAAGTTCGACGTCGTCCTTAACCGCCGACCGCGACAGCCCGTGGTTGAAGCGCGTTCCGGCTCGATCGTGTTTTTCCGGCCGTTGTCTTTGGCCCAGTACTTCGCCTCGCGTTGTTGGCTTCGATTTGTCGTTTTGATACCATCCCGTCTTCCCGCTGGCGTTTGCGGTTGAAATCTATGCCAAGCGTCTTTCGAAGGAGCAACAATGTTGCTGCAGAAAAGACTGGCATCTCGCCGCAAAAGGAGCGTTACTGATTCGGCTGGCGCACCACGGTGCCAGCCGCCGCGATGACCTGTGCGCAATGAAGTAAACTACTGCGTGAGCGATGCAATAGTGAGGAAACAATGTGAGCTTGGCCAGCGGTCCAACGCTCTGCGGAACATCGATTTTGCCTCTGTGCCGATTGCAATTTAAGCAATTTGCGGAAACTGTGTCGCACGCGATAAATAACATGAAGTAATGGGAAACCTACGCCATGGCCTTTTCGCTTTACGATGCGACCGTAGCAAACTACCTCCAGATTCTTGACGCCGTCGGCGGGTACCTTGGCAAGAGCCTCACGCATTTCCGAGAGAAAGGTGTTGACCTGGCCCAGGTGGTCGATGCGCGCCTTGCACCTGACATGTTGCCATTGCGTTTCCAGATCGTCTCGGTCGCGCATCATTCACGTGGTGCGATGGAGGCGGCGAAGACCGGCGTGTTTACTCCGCCGTCGGCAAAACCAGACCTCGATTACGCCGCTCTTCAGTCACTGGTGACGGAGGCGCGCAACGAGGTTTCAGTTCTAACGCCGGAAGTTGTCAACGCGCTCGTTGGCCGCGATGTCACCTTTAAGGTCGGCGACCGAGCGCTTCCTTTCACGGCGGAGGGCTTCTTGATGTCGTTCTCGCTGCCGAATTTCTTTTTCCACGCGGCCACCGCCTACGATATTCTCCGCCACAACGGCGCGCCGCTTGGAAAACGCGATTTCATCGGCAAGCTGAAATTGAAGGGATGAGTTTCCCCTCGTGACCCAATGTATAGTCCGGTCGCCGCCTCAAATTGAGGATACTCGCACTTGATCGCTCGGCTGCTTCTGCTCCGAATAGACGAGGAGAGACTGCCTATCGAGGCGATGTCGATGGTGCGGTAACACGCGCGGCGGGCGGCAGCAGACTGGCGTCCGATCCACAGGCCACCGCGATACTGAAACGCATCTCGCGCGAAACAGGGTCGATCAAATCGACATCAACGCGCAAGTGCTTGCCAAGGCACGAGAGAAGCTGTCCCCAACGTGGACCAACTCATGCAGCCGCTAGCCTAACTTCATTGTGACTATGAAAGCTGGTGAGCCGCGCACCGCCCAGTTGCTTCGGTAAGCGGGCTTCAAGGTGGACCTGCAGGTGACCGAACACAACCTCACAATGGTGATCTGAAGCCGGCATCGAACTAGGCGATAGGCTAGAGAAGTTATCACTCACACCGATAGCTTCCGGCATCCTGGATGTCACCGGCGCCTAGATACGTCGCCTTTTTGGGAAAAGCGCATAACGGTCGTGTCCAAAGGACTTTGCCATCCTTGTCGATTTTGGTTGCGAGCATGCTGTCTGGCGCGACGCTGTCTTCCACCCATTTTTCAAGCGCGTTTAGCGGATCAAATCCAGCCTCAGTAATACCAGGACCGGTTTGCGTGGGAATACCACAGTGATCCATGCCGGGAATCATGAACAGGCGAAAGTGGTCGGCGACGCTTCCGCCGGCGGTCTTCTCGGTGGCGGCGTAATAGTCGAGCGTGTTTTGTGGTGTGACAATCGGATCCGCGAGCCCGTGATACATCAAGAGCTTGCCGCCGCGCGCCTTGAACCGCGACAAATCGGGATTCATCGCATTGTAGATCGCGGCCATGAAAGCGAGACGCGGCGGATCCTTGTCGAAGTCGAAATCGGCGACGCGGTAGCGCTCGCCTGGATCGTCCTGGAAGGCCATGTAGCGCAGGAAGTCGAGGCCGAAGCTGTAGATTAACTTGCCTCCAGCGGGCTCAAGGCCCGTCAGCCACATAGGCCAGTAGGGTTCCGAACCCTTCGGCAGTCCGCCCGGATAGACTTGCTCGCCCCGAGAGTTTCTCGGGCCAGCGTACCACTTCTCAACGACGCCAACCTCGGCCTCGCTCAGGCATTCTGAGTTCTGGCCTGGTGTGCAGATCAGACTCGCGGGCTTGAACGTGCATGCGGCAGGATCATTGACGAGACCCGTCGCATCGCCACACTGCTTGGCGACCGCATCACGGATCAACGGGACTTTGGCCTTGGTCAGTATATCCTTGCCGTCGGGGCCTGTATTGGCCTGCACCAACCAGGCGAAGTGCGTCGCGACAAGGCCGGTGTAATCGAGGGCCGGAGCGCCGCTGATAATGCCGTCGAAATCGTCGGGATAACGTTGGGCTTCCAGCGCAGCCATGCGACCGCCGGTCGAGCAGCCGACGAAGTAGGACTTCTTTTGCGGTTCGCCATAGAAGGCGCGGATGATCGCCTTCGTGACTTTCGCCGTCTCGGTAACGGCGCGGCTGCCCCAATCGATCTCGGCAATACGATCGTTGTAAGCCCAGCGTCCGTCGAGCACTGAGAGGCCCCAGTGACCGGAATCCATCGTGGAAACGGCATAGTCGCGCCGCAACCCATAGTTCATCGCGTTGGTGAAGCCGGTACGGTCGCTGTCGAGGGTGCCGCAGAAGCCGCCACAGCCCGCCATGTAGAACTTGCCGTTCCAGTTCTGAACCGGCAGGCGAATGTCAAAATTAATCGCGGGGCGAACATAACCCAGTACACGGCAGTGGGACGGAAGGTCCGTGGTCGCGGCGACCTTAGTCGCCGAAAGCAGGTTGACGTTGTCGATCTTCAGCCCGGTGAGCGACTCGCACGCGGGAGGGTTTTCAGCATGGGCGGCAGCTGTGAAAAGCGTTGCGGCGATAATGGTCAGCGGCAGCAGGCGGACGAAAATACGCTTCATGACCCTCTCCCTAACCAGCAAAGCAAAGTCTGCCGTATGTCAGCTTGGTGTCAACTGAGAAGAGCTCACACCGAGCATAATTGGTCGGCTTCACTCCTAGAAACTGACGTACAGCTAATGCGGCGCCTTGTCGGCTCAGGTCCGGAAATGCCGTAACGTCGAGGAGATCCACACGCTTGAGTGAAGGGATGCGCCCGCTTTAATCAGTTTCCCTCGCACCAAATGGTCAAATCCTCTGACCTACTCCGATGTCGACGAGAGCTCGGAATTTCGGACTTGATGTCGCCTTGGGCGCAGAATGCCAATTCCTCAATCGAGAGTATGGTAAAGTTGAGCTGAGCCTGTGGAGGGCGATGCGGTCGACTTGGCTCGCCAACTAGTGGCTGCCACAAGTGAGATTATCCATACAGGCCTCGTGAAGCAGCGATAAGGGAGATTGCAGCGATAAGACAGATTGCTGGATCGGATAGAGGTTTGAGCCATGATCGGTCAAAGTCCGCGCGATTTCTTGAAGGCAACCGCTGCGGCAGCGTTCACTGCCGCCGTCGGGAACGATGGATGGAGTCGCAGAGCTTACGCTCAGCAAACGGGTGCTATTCCAAAGTCTGAATGGGACTATATCACCACCAAAGAACTTGTGAGGCCCTGCAAAGCCGCAAGATCTCTGCGGTCGAGTTAATCATGTCATCGCGAGCATCGAAGCGCTCGATCCGCAGATCAATGCCGTACGTGGTGCGCGACTTTGACCGGGCCGCGACGCTGCCAAGATTGCCGATGTCGCGCTGTCCCGGCGAAGCTGGCTTTCCCTGACCTCGCTCCGGTCAGGCTCGGAGCGTGCTCACGGAACGCTTCGGGCCGCCTCTGCGAAATGCTTGTTCTGTTGCATTGGGATTTGAGATGCCATGAGCAGCACCGCTCCCAAAGCCGCGCCGAGGGATTGGGCAAGGTGTAGGTCTCTCGGAAAGGTGAGTCGGGCATGTTGATCAGAAGTATCGCCGCACTCGATTGTAGTATTCCAGATACGCAGAGCCGTAGCGACGGCGCAAAAAGTCTTCCTCGCGCAACACCTGACGGTGGATCAGCAACGTGGCCCCAAAGATGTAAATCAGGGTGATCCAATTCGGAAGGATGAAAAACTCGCCGATCAGGATCCTGGCGAAGCCCACGTAAATGGGGTTGCGGCTGAAAGCGAAAACGCCGTCCGCTATCAGCCTGTCAGGGCGGTCGGTATCGATGCCGACCCGAAAACTCTGCCCAAAGGAATTGACGCTCCACGACGGTAATAGCAACCTAGCAAGGCAGAGCAGAACTCCGACCCACGAGATAATGTCGGAATGAAAAAGTTCTTCCTTACTGACGGCAGGCCAGTTGAACGCGGCGGCCAACACGGCATAGAAGTAAAACAAGGCGAACGGCGGAATCAGGAAATCCGTCTTGTCGATTTGGCCGAATTTCCTGGCCTGTGTGCCTTGCAGCCTCAGAAGAAGGACGCGGGTCTGTAGATTTCCACCATGAGAACAAGCGTTAGTGCCGCGAAATATTTTGGCATCGGATTCCTCCGAGGCTCATCGTGATGTGTCGCCGCTGTGCTGTTTTTTTGCGTATCCCTATGGAATCGCGCCGATGCAGCTCTTCAGACTTCGTGTACTGAAGACGACGGGAGCTTCAATTTGACTCCCCTCGGATGATCGCCCGTGATGCGCGGCGGAGGCATGCCCCACCGCATCATCGCCATTTCGCGTCCGCCAGCCTTGCCGACCAATGGTCAGTCGTGGCTCGGCTACGACTGGGTGAATTTAATGGTGGAGACTGGCCACTTGCCTTCGTGACCTTTGATGGAAATTCGCAGCCCGTGGAATTCATCAAGCCAAATGCTTTCCACCGTCCCGGCTTTTCCATCGCTTAGGACGACCGCTTTGCCGATGATCTCGGTTTGCGCTTGCCCAAATTCGCCTAGGATCGTGGACGCGTGTGCTTTTGCGGTTGGCATGGATGGCTCGGGAACAGGGCGCTGTGCGCGGCATCGCAAATGAAAGCGTGCAGTTCGTGACAGTCACGGGGCAAAGTGGTGTCAAGGGAACCTGTCTCTTCAGAGTTGGCCTTGCCTAATGCCGCTTCGAACGTGAGATGCGCTCCCTGGTGGATGTGGTGTCTCCGATGGTAGGCAGCGCAATCCCTGACCTAAAATTGACATTGGAGTGGCGCTAATTCAGTGAGTGGAACTTATTGACGACCTAGAGTGTTGCTCTGGAAGCCTCTGGCGCTGCCGGCCTTCCCAACCGCCGTCAATTCAGGTGGAGGAAACCATGCTGAGAGCTGCGTGCGGCAAGCAGATTTCGTTGGCGCTCGCCGCGATCCTCGCGGGTGCGGTTGTAGGGCTGGTGTTCGCAGACGTAGCCCAAGCGGGCCGTGGCGGAGGTGGCGGCGGCGGCGGCTTCCACGGCGGTGGGGGCGGCGGCTTCCACGGCGGTGGGGGCGGCGGTTTCCATGGTGGTGGAGGCGGAGGCTTCCATGGCGGCATGGGTGGCGGTTTCCATGGTGGCGGAGGCTTTCATCCTGCTGGCGGTTTTCACGGCGGCGGTGGCTTTCATTCCGCTGGCGGTTTTCGTGGCGGCGGCTTTCATACCTTCCACGCCGCGCCAAGCGAGGGACGCAGTTACAGCGCGCGCGGCTTCCAATCTCATTCCGTCCGCACCTACGGCGGTGGCAATGCGCGCTACAGCTATCATGGTCGGTCCAGCACTTCGCACAGCTTCGTCGCAGGCAACCGCGCCATCTCGAACCGCATGATGCAGCGCAACGCCAGCGCGGTAGGCCATGCGCTATCGTCACGGCAGATCAGGAGCGCTCTGCACACACCCGGCGAGCTGCACAATCCGGCGACGCGCGCCGCCATCACGGCAGGTGTCGCGGGTGCGGCCTGGAGTCATCACAATGGTGGCTTGTGGTGGCGTCACGCCCACGGTGGCTTCGGCTGGGTCGGGCCGGTGTTCTGGCCCTATGCCTATTATGATCTCTATGACTACGCCTGGTGGGGCTGGGGCTACGACCCATTCTTCTGGGACTATGGCTATGGCGATCTCTATGCCGGCCTGTTCGGCCTCTACGACTATGGCGCCTTGAGCGGCTATGCTGGCTATCTGCCGGGCTATGCCGGACCGATGCGGCGGGCACGCGCCTCCAGCGGCTCGGAGGCCGCAACAGGCCTTGCCGACATGTGCGGTAGCGACAGCCGCGATATCGCCGGCTTTCCGATCGAGCGGTTTCGTGATGCGATCCAACCCAATAACGAGCAGAGCGCCGCGCTCGACGATCTCGCCAATGCCTCCGGCGAGGCGGCCGAGACCATTCGCAATTCATGCCCTGGCGACGTGGCGCTGACCGCGCCGAGCCGTCTCGCCACCATGGAGCAGCGCGTCGATGCAATGCGCAGTGCTGTCACTGTTGTGGAGCCTGCACTCGACAAGTTCTACGGGCTCCTGAGCGACGAGCAGAAAGCCAAGATCACAGCGCTGGCGGGAGATCAGCAGCCCGCGCGGCGCGAGGATCTTCCGAGCAACGGCAACTGCAACGCCGCGCAGCCTGGCGCGACGGACTGGCCGGGGGCGCTGATCGAGCGGAACGTGAAGCCGACCGACGCACAGCGCGCGAGCCTCACGGCGTTGCAGGATGCCGCGGCCAAGGCAGCGGACATTCTTAAATCATCGTGTCCGCCGGCGGACGCGCGCACGCCCCCCGCGCGGCTTGCCGCGGTTGGAACACGGCTTGATGCCATGCTCCAGGCCATCGTGACGGTGCGCCCGGCGCTCGATAATTTCTATAACGCGCTGACTGACGAGCAGAAAGCGGCGTTCGACGCCATCGGCCCCGAGCGCAGCGGCGCCACCTCCGCGTTAGCCGACGACAGAGACGAAGCCCCGCGGCGTCATAACCGCCGCCACCATCATGGCTACAGTGTCGGCGGCATGATCTTCCGCATGATGGGGCTGTGAGACACCCAACGGCGTTTGCAGCTTTCGCGCGCCACAGGTTTGCAGCCTGAGTTCTTAGGAGATACGAGCCCGACCAAAAAAAGTTCTCGGCGGCTCATGCGAAGAAACGTCATCCATGGAGTCTGCCCTGGCCGTCACGCGGGGTGCTGATCTCGTTCACGACATCCCGGTGCTCGGGCCAATCGGTGTGTCGGCGTCGGTGCGAATCGCGCCGATATGCGGGTTTGACGCGAGCGCGTCGCGTCTCGCGCTGCAGATCATTGTTGGTGTCCACTCAGGATAAATCTCGACCGAATTGAGCTATCCGCATCATGTCCGGTCTGCCCCCGATAGTAGAGCTCACGTCCCCGTTCGGCAGCTTCGTGCCAAACGCGGGCATAGCAGCCCCAGTAACCAGTCTTATTAGGTAGGTCTTCGCCTCTTACCGCCCCCAGCGGTCCTGCCACATTTTCTCGCCGATCTCGCAGGGCACGCGCGGTCGTTTCTCCGCGACCGGGACGATCGGGTGCTCGGGCGTCCGGCCCGCCACTTCGAGCACGAGCTTGATCCGGATCGCCTCTTTGAATTTGTCACGATCCTTGATCGACACCACGAACGAGCTTGGCCCTCCGATCACGCAGTCCTCGTAGTACCAATCGAGGTTGTCGATATCCATCGCCGAGTAGGATGGCTCCTTCACCATGATTGGCAGGCCGTTGATGGTGATGCCCTTCTCCAGCGCCGCCCGGCGCGGCTCGGCGACCGGAGGCCCGTTGTTGTTCGGACCATCGCCGGAAATGTCGATCACGCGACGCAAGCCCGGATACGGATTTTCCTCGAACAGTGGTGTGGCAAAATAGATCGCGCCCGAGATCGAGGTGCGCGAACCCCGGCGCACCGGCGTATTCATGATCTCGTCGGCAACGGCATCCGCCGTTTCCGGACCGTCGATCACTCGCCAGGGAATGATGATCTTCTGGTCGGTCTGTGCCGACCACTCGAAATAGGTCACGGCTATTTTGCTCTTCGCCCCATTCTTCAGCGCCTGAAGGAACTCTTTCGAGACAATCGCATGGGCATAGCCCTCGCGCTGAACGGAAAGTTCGTCCAGATCCATCGAATAGGAGACATCAACGGCGATTACGAGTTCGAGGTCGACGGAGAGCGCATTGTCCTTATGGTCGACGCTCTGTTGAGATTTCGGACTCGGCGCGGCAATGCCAACCATGTCACCAACGGTTAGCGCGCCCGCCACGAGTCCAGCTGCGATCGAGACACACCAGCGCATGGTCGCCCTCCGGTCGCTTCGACAAGAGGAATGGTGCCACGCAAAACGCGCCGTGAAAAGCGGTAACATGCGCCGCTCTTCACATCCTGGTCAGTCGTGTCTGATGTGGAACTCGCAGGCCAGCGGACCAGAAAAATCGATCAGCCGATGACCTTGAACGATGATCGACGAGCCGATCACGTCAAGACGTCGAATGTCCATAAGTTGAGTTTGAAAGGTGGCGAAACGAAACAGGGGTCGCTGCTTAGAATTTCGAGAAAGGGCTTTTGGTGTTCAACCCATCTACCGGGCCAAGGCGTTTCAGCAAGCCATTTGCAGAGGCGCGCGGGAAACTGGCAGCGACAGGACAAGGCCATGGTGGACCTGCCCGGCATCAATTACGACGCGCGGCCCGCGCGTGCGCGTCCTTCGAGGCGCGGATGCCGCGCGGTGAACCGGCAGGCCGCAACTAAGCTTGCATCGCTTCATCATTTCAGGACCGTCATCGGCCGATTGCGTCGGAAAGCTCGGACTCTAGCGACAACGTTCACTGTAAGACATAACAAGACTGACTGCGACTGTAATTCCTTTCACAGATAGTAAAACCATCACGACATCAAACGCGAGTGAGGCGCTGGCTTGCTTCGAGCCAGATGTTGTTCACATACAACTCTTATGGAGAGAAATCATGATTGAAGTGCGTGAACTGATCGATACGGAAGTCGAGGCCGTGCTTGGCGGGGTGTTCGACTTCGGCAATACCGTCGCGCAGGCGAACAATGCGACGCAGGTTGGTTTGGCCCTCGGCGGCACCAGCGGCATCACCTTCGGCAACTCTGGTAACGCTGCCGTCGCGCAGACGCTCGGTCAGTCGAACGTCAGCACGATCGCCTAAATCACGGATGCCCGCACACTCCTTGGCTGCTCTCCGGGGGTTTGCGGGTACAAATTACGCAGGTGCTTGGCGATCTTGGCGGAACGGTTATTTTGGCGGCGGTGGTATTGCCGAGGAATGATGGTAGGCGATCAGCCAACGGTCGCCGTTTTTAACGAAGGTGAAACTGTAGCGAGCTGGGAGGGTTTTGCTTTCGCCTTTCTGAGACAGGCTGTAATGGTGCTGGTGAGCACCTCAAGCGCGACGTCGTCCTTAACCGCCGAGCGCGACAACCCGTGTCGATGCGCGTTCCGGCTTGATCTTACTTTTCCGGCCTTTGTCTTTGGCCCGGTGCGAGGCGTGAACCTTGGTCAGGCGTTGGGCCGCGAGAAATTGGGTTCGTTTTGTCAAAACACCAGATATCGCGCGGCCTCGCTCAAGCATGAAGTCTTAAAGCATCTTTCCGGCTTTCCGTCGTTTGGCGTAGGCGATGCGTTCATAGCGATCCAGGGCCGCCAACCGCTTCAAGCTTTCGGTGTCGTCGCAACCGACGTTGATGTGAGCAAACAAGGCCGCGCGGGTGGTACGGATCCGCGCCAGTTCTAGCTGAGCGATCGCGACATCATTTGCCGCCACCCGTTTGACCTCGCTCGGGTCTCCTTCGACCAAGGCCTGAACCAAGGCGTGGACCTGCTCCACGCCGCGTTGGCTGAACTCCGCCATTAGGCTCTGCGCGCGGCCCATTCGACCTCAGCGATCACGTTGTCCGCTTGGCGTCGATGGCGTCGGTTTGACGTTTCGCCCGTCACTTCCGCCCCGATCAACGGACGTCGCCAGACCGGTCCAGTTGGTCCGGTCGTGCCACAAACGGAAATCTATAGGCGCGGATGTCGACCTTTATGCGCGTCCTGTGGACGGCCGCCGTACCCGCGCTATTTCACAAACTGGGATAGCGCATAATGCGATCTGCCGAATCAATCGGAGGTCTGCATGACATCCAAAGCTCGAAATCTTGTCCTAACCAAATCGCAGGCAGCTTGCCTGATCGCGCTCCAACGTCGCAAGGACTCCAAGCCGGAAATCGCGATACAGGCGAAGCTTGATCTTACCAAGACGGCAACTGAGCTCGGAGCACTGGCGCGGATTGGACTTGCCAGGCAAAACCAATCGAAAAGGTGGCACACGACCACGAGCGGGAAAGCATGTCGCTTCAAGATTGTTCCGGATCAACTGCGGCGTAACAGTGACCTCCCTGGCCCCGGTGCCCTGCGCCTGCTCCAATTGTTAGATCGACCGATGCGGGGAAGCGAGATTGCGAAAGAGTTGGGCCTCAGTCATCAAAGAGTTCGTCAGCTTGTGATTAAGCTGCACGCACGAGGACGGGT
>Ga0210402_10006002_pt1 | contig 10800 bp, 18 predicted proteins | sample IncBWC7MmetaG_FD_161055 | JGI IMG/M metagenome (GOLD analysis project Ga0210402, IMG submission 161055) | Forest soil microbial communities from Barre Woods Harvard Forest LTER site, Petersham, Massachusetts, United States - Inc-BW-C-7-M | ecosystem: Environmental > Terrestrial > Soil >... | reverse complement strand
CGTCGAGGTGTTCGACCCCGACGCCCCCGATAAGGACGCCATCATGCGGTTCGGCACTTCCCGCTCGGCGATGATCCTCCCGGTCCCGATCGGCTGGCTCCGCCGGTGACCGAACCCGAACCCGAACCCGGTGATGATCCGCTGCTCGGCGAGCTGGCCGCGATCGCCGCTCAGCTCGACGCGGCCGAGCAGCTCGCCGTCGCGCTCCGCGACTGGCGCGACCGCGTGATCCTCATGCTCGCCGACCGGCACGTCCCCCTCGCCGCGATCGGCGAACGCGCCGACCTGTCCGTCAAGGGCGTCTCGAAGGTCACCCGCGCCGCCGGGTTCTCCCGGTACCGGCCACGCGGCGAACCCGCCCCGCCCCCGACCGTGAAGCGCCCGCGCGGGCGGCCACCGGGGAGCGGCGCCGCACGACCGCCCGCACCCGCCCAGGCGTCCCCGCCGTAGAGCGCCGCGCCGAGTACGACAGCGCCGCCCGGTGCGTCGCCAGCCGCGACCGCTCGCTGATCCCCGCCCGCTTGGCCTGCGCCCTCGTCGGGACCGGGTACTTCCACGCCGACCGGCTCGACCCCTTCGGCGCGTAGACGAACGCCGACCGGGGCAGCTTGCGCCGCTGCGCAGCGGTCAGCGCCATCAGCGCGACCGGAACCGCGTGACGGCGGCGATCGTCCCGCTCCGCACCGTGGCGGCGCGCACGACCGTCAGCCGGCCCGCCGACGCGGCGACTCCCGTCGAGGCGAACCGGCCCGTGGTGCTGCGCGGCTGCGTCCGCGCCCTGATCGACCTGGCGGCAGCTCGCTGCCTCGCGCTGGCCATCCGCGGTCTCCCTCCGGTGAAGCCCTTCCGCCCGCCATCCTGCAACGGCCAGCCGGGGGTCTGTCAAGCCCCCGACGTGTAGCCCGGCGGCTCAACCGACCAGCCCGCCGCCTGGAGCGCATCGGCGAGATCCCCGCCCGTCGCCTGGGTCGGCAGCGCAGAGCCCGACTCGTAGATCCGCACCACCGTCGCGCCCTTGACCGCCTGGGCGAACTCCGCCCCGGTGACCACGCGGGTCGAGGCCCACGGCTTGCCCGACTTGTCGGCGATCCACGCGATCAGCGCGTGCGACTCGCACCCCGGCCCGGTCACCGCGAGGATGACCTGCTGGCCGCCGATCGTCGTCGGCGTGAACCAGTCGCACATCGGCGCTCGCACCGGCAGCGGGACTCTCAGCACGTGCGCCGCCGGGGCCGCCGAGCAGCCCGCCAGCGCGGCCGCAGCGAGCGCCGCGACCGCCGCGCCGGCCAGTCTCGCGCTCAGAACGGCGGCTCCCCGGTGTCGTCCTGGTCCTGGTCGTCGGCGTCGGCCTGGTCGTCGTCGTCCTCGGCTGGCGCTGCGGGCACGTCGGCGAGGCGAGCCGCCCGCGACTGGGCGACCTGCGCGGCGGCCAGCTCCGCGCCGTGCAGCTCGCGCAGCTCGCCCCGGTCGGGCGCGTCCGGCCGGACCCGCTCGGCGAGCAGCTTCCGCGCCAGGTCGCCGCCACGGTGCGCGCGGTCCTCGTGTTCGCCGTCGTCCAGCGTGTCCTGGCCCGCGTAGGAGGCGCGGAGCTGCGCGGCCCGCGCGGCGGTCACCGGGTCCAGCGCGCTCGCGCTCGGGTGCGATCCGCCGCCGGGCCGGGGCGGAGCCCACTTGTGCGCCCCCTCGGCGGTCTTCAGCGCCCGCTCGATGTACGCCCCGCGCTTGCCCGGCGGGACGTTCCGCCCGGCGAGGATGCGCGCCCGGACCCCGGCGGCCTGCTGCCGGTCGCACGTGACGCCCTGGACGGTGAGCATCGCCACGATGAGCTGGTCCAGCTCATCGTCGCCGCCCTCGCGCACGGGCGCGCCCGCGCCCGCGCCCGCGCCCGCGCCCGCGCCCGCGTCACGAACCCCGACCGACGACTCTGTCTCTACCTCTACCTCTGTATGCACCTGCGCGTGCGCGCGATGTATGCGATCCGCATCGGCGATGCCACCCGCAATGCCGTCCGCACTGCCACCCGCAATGCCGTCCGCACTGCGGGTCGCATTGCCACCCGCAATGCGGGTCGCATCGCCGCGCTGGTCAGAGCCTTTCCATCGGTGGAGCGCCGCGTTCCGGCCGTTGATGCGCCTCGCATTCACCTCCTCGGCGGTGTCGTTCCACCGGGCGTACGCGAGGATGCGCCACGCATTGCGGTTTTGATGCCAGTCGCATAGCGGCCCGAACGGTCCCTCGTCGGCGAGCTGGCGCACAATCCGCTCGGCGTCATCGGGCGGAAGCGGGTGCGCCAGCAGCCCGATCGCCGCAGCGGGGACGAGCCCGTTGGTCAGCTCGCTGCGGGAGTAGTCGATCATCTGGCTGAACAGGTCGCGGCCGAGGCAGGCGTCCACCGCGCCGAACCGGCCCAGCGCGACCACCTTCGGGTCACCCGCCCAGCCGAGTTTCATCTTGTAGAACGGCTCGTCAGCGTGCGGCACCGGGCACCTCCTCGGTAGGCTCTGGGGCACCCGGCCGCGACGAGGGGATCGACCTCGCACTGGGGAAGTACGCGAGGGCGCAGCAGCCCGCTCGCCGTGGCCGGGTGGATTCGGTGGTGGTGGTCATGGCCCGGCGGCCTCGTCGGTGGTGAACGGCTCCAGCGGCCAGTAGGGTGACCGGTCGCGGTGCAGGCCCGTGATGCGGCGGAGGCGGAGCTGCCCGCGCTTGGGCCAGTCGGCGACGAGGGGCACCGCGCCGACGCGGCTCGCCGCCTCGAACAGCGCGTTGATCCACTTGCCGCGCAGCTCGCTGTCCCCGCTCTTGCACTGGACGGCGAGCACCTGCCCGCGCTTGACCGCCAGCACGTCACAGACGCCGTGGGAGCCGCGCGACTCGACGCACAGGTAGCCGTCCTTGGTGAGCTGCTCCGCCGTCCGCTTCTCGCGGTAGACGCCGCGCCGGTACTCGCCGCTCATTGAAACGACTCGTTTCGCTCAGCCCGGCGTCGCCGCCACTGGCCCACGCCCTGCCCGGGCTGCCCCGCCGCAGCGCCGATCTCGGCCCAGGAGAACCCGGTCTCGCGGAGCCCGTCGATCGCCGTGGCGCACGCCTCGTCGGCCGCGTCGCGGACCCGCCACAGCGAGCCGAACGCGGCGGTATCCGTCCGCCCCACCCGGCGGCCCAGGTTGCGGATCATCCGGGTGATCATCGCGGCGAACTCGGCGGTCTCGTAGCGGCGCTCCCGGCGTCGGCCGCGCACCCGGCACAGATCCGAGCAGAACCGGCGGCGGCCCTTCGGCAGTGGCCGGCCGCAGTCGGGTGCCTGGCACGTCACGGCGGCTCCTCCTCGCCAGGGTGCGTATCGCTGCCTTCGGCCCAGTGGCGCATGTGCTCGCGGGTCGCGCGGGCGTCATCGATAGCGCCCTCGCCGTCGCCGGGCAGGTGGACATCCTCGACCTGCCGGTAGGGCGCGCCGCCGTCGTCCACGAGGTAGCCGAAGTCGTCGGCGATCTTGGCCAGGCTCTCGGCGATCGACACGAGCGCCATCGCCCCGGCGAGCTGCGCGGCCGCGTGGGCGCGCTCGCCCGCCTGGTTGATGAGCGAGCCGATCTGGTCCGCCTCGGACTGCCGGGCGTACCGGTAGACCGCCCCGGCCAGGTTCCTGGCCATGTCCAGCGGGCTCAGCTCGCGCGTCTCGCGCGGCCCGGCGGTCATGGCCCCACCCGGTCGGCGAGGAGGGGCACGTTCGCGTCGAACGTGCCGCCCGCGAAGTGGACCTCGATCCGGCCGGTGTCGCTGTCGACAGTGATCTCAGTCGGCCGCACCGCCTCGATCACCTGCCTGCGGGCGCGGTCCACCGCCCTGTTGAGATCAGCCGCGGCCTCGTTCATCTCGCGCTGGAGGTGGTCAGAGAACCGGGTGATCTCGGTGCTCGCCGCGTCGAAGGCCGCCTTCCGCCCGGCGGCGGCGGCGTCCTGCCCGGCGCGGCGGAACTCGGCGAGCAGCCGGTCCATGTCCTTGATCGCCTCGTGGGCTTCGCGCACCAGCGAGCGCAGCTCGTCAGCGGCAGCGCGCAGCTCGTCAGGATCGGCCTCCCGGCGGCTCACAGCGCGACGCTCGCGGCTGAAACGTCGGTGCCCCGCGCTATCATGCCGGGGACCCGCTCCGCCCCGTAGGCGCTCACTGCGCGCCGCCCTTGCCGTCGCCAGGTTCGTCGGGGCTCTCGGGCTCGGTCATCTCGCGGAACGTCGCCTCCAGGTCGTCCTCCAGCTCCAGCGGGAGGGTCGCCTGCCCGGTGCGGAACTCGAGGGCGCGGCGGATCAGCTTCTCGGCGGCGGCCAGGTCGCCCGGCAGCACCACCTCGGCGCGGCGGACCCGGATGGTCGCCGCCTCCTGCCCGGTGTCCTGGTCGATCGTCACCCGGCGGCAGTCCACGATGGCGATCACTGCCCGGTACCGCTTGGGGTCGGCGATCAGCTCGGCGGCGATGGCGTACAGCCCGTTCTCCTCGCCGCTCGGGAGCAGCGCTTGGGTCTTCACGGTGGGCATGGTTCTAGCCTTCCTGGGGGTAGTGCTCGTTGACGGCGGTGATCGCCGCGTGCTGGGCGCGCATGAGGTCGATCGACCCGATCGGCCCCAGCCGGTAGGCGGCGTACACCGCCCGCTGGATCGCGGCGGGGACCATGTGCCAGTGCTGGCCGCACATCAGCAGCCGGTCGGCGACCTGCCGCTGGCAGACCCGCGCGGGGCACTCGTGGTAGCCGGGCCACTTCTTGGACATCTCGGGGCTCCTGTCGGCGGACCAGGCGGCGGCGCGGTGGCGCAGCTCGCACGCCTCGGTGTGGGTCTCGGTCCAGTGCTGGGCGGGGCTCCAGCCGTGGAGCGTCCAGCCGCCGTCCTCGGCGGCCATGCACACCCAGCAGCAGTACCGGAACCCGACCGGGATGACGCGGCGGCAGCCGCCCGCGCAGCGCCGCAGGAGACGGAGCGCGGCGGGATCGGCGGATGGGGGTGCGTCACCCGCCGCGCTCCTGGCCACAGCGCGGGGCGGGGGCCCCCCGGCCATGGCGGTCATCGGGATGGTGTCGATCTCACGGGCCCGCGCCGCTGACACCAGGCGGACGCGGCGGCGGCGGTGCAGGACCAGGCGGGGCATCATGGCGGGTCCAGCTCCCACGGCGGCGGGTCCAGCTCCTCGGTGACGACTGGCTCGCCGAGCACCCTGAGCCGGTTGAGCGCCTGCCGGTGGAGCGCCAGCAGGTGCTTGCGCCACTCGTGCAGCTCGCGGACCTCGGCGATGAGGTCGGCGAGATCCTCAGCCCGCAGCGCCGCCTTGTCGCCGTAGCGGAACGCCAGCTCGGCGCGCTGCTCGATCCCGTCCAGCTCGGCATCACTCAGGTTCCGGGGCATCAGCCGGGGCCTCCTCGGAAGGTGGGTCAGGTTCGCCGTCAACGGCGGCGTCCTCGGGCGGCGCTGGCACGTCGGCGTCGGCGGCGTCGGCCTTGGCCGCCTTGCGCAGCGCGTCTACCCGGTCCAGCGCGGTCTTGATCTCGTCGCGGGTCAGGTGCGAGGTCTGCTCGATCGGCCGCCCGGCCCACAGCGAGATCAGCGCCAGGCCCTCCTCACGGCCGGTGATCCCGATCGTCTGGAGTCCCTTGTGCAGCTTGGTGAGCTGCGGCTTGGTGGCGCGCGGGGTGCCCGGCGGCGGTTCCGACGTGGGCGGCGGCGGCGGAGGCGGCGGGCTGGCCGCCGGTCCCGCGCCCGGCAGCGCCGCCCGGATGACTGGCCTGCGGCGGCCGGTCGAGCTGCGCCCGGTCTCGCCGTTCGGGGTGACATCCTCGGTGGGCACCTCGTCGGGGTGGAGCTCCACCTCAGCGTCGGCCAGCTCCTCGGCGATCAGCGGCAGCCCGAGCATCGCATCGGACGCGACCCAGCGGGACGCCTCGGCGGTCGCCCTCGCCACGAGCATCGCCTTGGTCTGTTTCCGCCAGTTGCCGTCCACGTGGCCGGGGAACAGCCCGGCGGTCCTGGCGCGGTCGAGATCCCAGGTGGACTCCTGCCAGAACTCTGACCCGGCCCGGTGGCCGCGCACGATCGCCCGGAGGGAGGTGGACTCCACCACGACGATCTCGTGCCCGTGCCGCTGGAGCAGCGCCCGCGCCGCGATCGCGTACAGCGCCACGGTGCCCCGGATGATGACGAACGCCCGCAGCGACGCCATCGGGCCGAACTCAAGCTCCTGGCCGGCCAGCAGGACGGCGGTGACTTGCGCCACGGTGTTGTCGTAGTCGAGGATGCGCTTGTCCGGGTCGCGCTCCTTCGGATTGGTCCACACCCGCAGGTGATCGGGCACGAACGCCGTTCCGGCGAGCGCCCTGGCTATCCCGGCGGCGGCTTCGGCCTCGGCAGCCCAGCCGCGAAGCGACAGGGGGCCGGGGTTTTGGTCAGCAGTGTTGCGGGCAGTCATTGGGTCTCACGTCCGCTACGATGGTGGGCGGCATCGGTGCCGGTCCTTCCTCGCGATCCAAGTTTTGGGAATCGGTTTTCGGTGCGGATCTGGCGGGCGCGCTCAAGGGCTCCGAGCTTCGGGCGCGCCCGTTCCATGCCTTCTAGGCGGACTCCAGCTCAGCCGGGGCGGCAGTGGCGCCTAGCCACGTGTCGAGATCCGCGGCGTGGTCGTACAGCCAGCGCAGGTGCAGGAAGTACGTCCAGGTGTCCAGGCCCGTGTCCACCGGGCGCAGCTCCCACGAGTCCGACCTGATCCAGACCACGCCGCAACGCTCGATGCCGAGCAGGCTCATCGGCTGCTCAACGTCCGGCAGGTCAGGATGGACGAACACCTCCGCATTCACATAGCCGGTCGCCTGAAGCGCCGACTCCGGGTAGACCCGCGTCCGGCTGGTCTTCAGCTCCAGCAGCCACCGCGCGGCGGCGAGCTGCTGGTAGCCGAGCATCGCGCGGGGCAGGTCGGCCACCACGTCGGCCGTCCCGCAGTAGCGGTGCGTCCGGTTGGCGACGACCAGCTCAGTCCCGCCGACCAGCGGGGCGACCCCCATCACGTCGAGGAAGTCGCGGTACGCCTCGACGTGGCCGCGCAGCTCCTCGGGCGGGGTCACGTCCTCGTCGTTGTTCAGCGCCTCGGCGAGCCGGTGGACCTCAGTGCCCCGCCGGGCGGCGGTGTCCCGCTCGTGCTTGTAGGCGTAGTGCAGCCGCTTGTGCCGTTCGGAGGGCCGCAGCTCGGCCAGCTCCTCCCAGCAGTCGATCGCCTCGTCGGCCGCGCACCGGGCCGCCCAGTCGGTCAGGCCGCCTTTTGGGAGAGTCTCTCGCAGAATCGACGTGACACCCGGAACCTTCGAGCCGTCGATTGTGTATCCGTGTCCGGTAGGACCATATTTACGACGATTGACGCTCATGCGCGGCCTCGCGATCCGTCTGTCCGGTTCCCGCGTCATTAGCGGGGCAAACCTTACGGGCCAGGTCACGGGCACGCCTTAGCCGGAACTTAGTAATCAGCTCGGCCATCGCGGAGACCCGTTCGGGGTCCGGCGGACCCCACGCAGCGTCGAACTTGCGGCGGGCGGCGGCCCGCTCCTCGGCGTCCATCACGCGGCGCTGGTGGTCAGCAGCTCGGCGGGCTCGTGCCCGTAGAACTTGGCCAGCCGGGTCAGCAGGTCCAGGCTCGGCGACCGCCCGCTGGTGCCCTGCTCCAGCTCTTGCAGCCAGGCCACGGAACAGCCGACCTCGGCCCACACCTGCTCTCGGGACAGCCCGGCAGCTCGCCGCCAGGCGCGGAGTTTCTCGTTGTCGTACAGGGGCAGCCCGGCGTCGGGCACGTTGGCAGACAAGAGCCAACCTCCAAGAACCAGCACAGCGCGAATCAGGGGTTGGGGATGCGGTGCCGGGTCTTTAACGACCTCCCGAGGTCGGCCGGGCATGTTCTCGCGTCCGGTTACGGTGCTGCGGCCTTGCTGGCGGGACTTTAACGACCGTCCGCTGGTCGGCCTGGCATGTTCTCGCGCCTGGCTACGGTGCCGCTATGGTTTCCGACCGTAAGGGCGGTATCGACGGATGTCAAGACCGCCGGGGCAGGATCTCGATCCGGTCGGCGACGGACAGCGGACGGGGTCCGGTCTTGCCCGCGCGGACGATGAGCGGGAGCTGCGCCGCCTCGGCGAGCGCCTCCCGCCGCTGGCTGTCGGTCAGCTCGTCCCAGTCGATCCCGGCGGTGCTGCCCGCCTGGGCGTCGATCTCGTCCAGCTCGTCCAGCTCGGCCTCCAGCACCTCGATGTCGTGCCGCGCCTCGGCGATCAGGTCGCCGAACTTGTTCCGCACGAGCTGGGTCCGCTGGCGCAGCCGGGTGCCCATCAGGTCGGCGAGCTGCTCGCTCAGGTCGGCGATGTCGGCCTCGATCTCGGCGCGCCGCCCGGCGGTCCCCCCCGGCACGGCGGCGGCAGCCGCCCGGCCCTCGGCGCTGGCGTTCCACGACGCCATGAACTCGGCGATCAGCTCGTGGACCTCGCTGGCCAGCACGGACATCCCCCGGCACGGCTCGATCTTCACCCCGCCGATGATGTGCGGATTGCGGCAGGCGTAGTAGCCCTTCCGCTGGTAGCCGGGCGTGCCCGAGAGCTGGTTCCCGCACCGCCCGCAGCGCAGGTCGCGCCCGTAGGGGTAGCGCGCCCGCCCGGTGTCCTCGTCGGGGGCCCCGGCCGGTCGGCCCGTCTTGCGGAGCGCGAACAGGCGGCGGAGCTGGACGTACTGGGTAGCGTCGAGCGGGGGCCGGCCCACATCCGCGGTGCCGAGGATCTCGCCGCCGATCTCGATGTACCCGGCCGACGCGGGGCGCTGGAGCGCGGCCCGCAGCCGCGCGTCGGTGATCGGCCGGCCCGCAGAATCACTCATCGGGGGTGAGGACTTCCAGACCGCGTGAACGGGCTCCCCGGCGATCACCCGGTCAGCCGCGTCGGCGAGCCAGTCGGCCGCGTCCTGGTCGATCGACCAGTCGCGGCTGTCGTCGCTCAGCGGGCCGGGATCGAAGTAGCCGAGCGGCGGGATGCCGCCGAGGATGCGCCGCATGTTCGCCATAGCCCGGACGGTAGCCTGCCCGTCACAGGTCCGCTCGATGATCAGGTCACGCTCGAACTCCGCGATCGCGGCGAGCATGTGGAACAGCAGCTTGCCCATCGTGGTGCCGGTGTCGATGTTCTGGTCGAGCACGATCAGCTTGACCTTGTGGTCCTCCAGCCAGGCCACGATCTCAAGCAGGTTGGCGACCGACCGGCCGATGCGGTCGAGCCGGATGCACACCAGCTCGTCGCCCGGCTGGAGGATCTTCAGCAGCTTGTCCCACTTGGGGCGGCGGCGCTGGCTGCCGCTCACTCCCTTGTCGGTGAAGGTCTCGTCGCACCCGGCGGCGTCGAGCCGGTCGGTCTGGGCCTCGGGGTGCTGGTCGCGGGTGGATACCCTGGCGTAGCCGTAGCGCATGGTGGTGGCTCACTCTCGGGCCGGGGCACTTGCCCGGCTCTAACCACTACAACGCAGTTTTAGCCTTAATTATTCCCTCCCGTTCGGGATTGAGGTATTAAGGACAAAATCGGATTGCTCCGTGCCGGTTACCCCCAGTAGCACTAAGCGCTAAGCTAGTAGCACTGCCGGGAAATTCCCGGCAAACGGAAGGAATCATGCCAACCACCACCACCACTCGCATGACTCCAGCCGAATGGGTGACGGCCACCGTGGCGAAAGCCGCGCCGCCCGATCCCGCGACGCTGGAACGCATCTACACGATCATGGGGGCCGCCTGATGACCGGCAAGTGGGACTTGCCCCCCGAGATCAGGCACCTGCCGATCGACCCCCGCCGGAAGCTCCCGATCCCGTACCTCGTGGAGCGCCCGAACGGAGTAGCGAACTTCGGTGTCCTCGACCCGCGCCGCGCGCAGACCTGCTACGCCAAGAGGCTCTGCGCGATGTGCGGCCGCGTCATGGGCAAGGAGGTCGCGCTGTACGGCGACGAGGTGTCGCTCGCTCCGCCGCCTGACGGGTTCTTCATCGAGGCACCGGTCCACGAGCGGTGTATCGAGATCGCGCTCGGCGGGCTCTGCCCGTTCATCTCCAGCGAGACCTACCCGCGCCGCGCGCAGCGTGACCCGCAGGTCATGGTGCTCGGCGACCGCGACCGGCTCCCCGAGATCGGCCGCACCGTCGCCAAGCGGCCCGCCGTCGTGGCCATCGCCGAGCGCTACCAGATGGTCATGATGATCACCGACACGGGGATGATGCCGGTCTATATCACGCCCGAGATTCTGCGGGTGCGCCGCTACGGCTGGGTAGATGGCGCCGCTACTGAGGTCATCCCCGGATGACCGCTCACCAGGAGGTTCCCGATGGCACAACCTCACCCGCACGCCCTGCGGTTCCCCGCCAGGTCCGACGACCTGGCGTGGTACCGGACGTACGCCGAGGAGATCGGCCTCACGCTGAACGCCGCCCTGATCCTTGGCCTCCGAGAGCACCGCGCCGCCGTCGAGGCGGCGCGGGCCACCACCCAGGAAAGGACCGACCATGACCACCACCAGCCCGTACGCCTGCCTCGTCTGGAAGATCGGCGATACCCAGCCGCGCAGGGTGCCGGGAGCGACCGCGATTGAGGTGCTCACTACCGGGGTTGAGCATCTCAAGGCGGGGTTCCAGGTCCGGCTGACCGACGCGGCTGTCCAGTGGTTCGCCAACCGGCCGCAGCCGGACGGCCAGTTCGCTGCCGCAGCCGCCGAGCTTGGACAGGCCGCGGCGCTGACCGGCCCGCCGCAGGTGGTCCTGC
>Ga0210402_10006000_pt1 | contig 10802 bp, 7 predicted proteins | sample IncBWC7MmetaG_FD_161055 | JGI IMG/M metagenome (GOLD analysis project Ga0210402, IMG submission 161055) | Forest soil microbial communities from Barre Woods Harvard Forest LTER site, Petersham, Massachusetts, United States - Inc-BW-C-7-M | ecosystem: Environmental > Terrestrial > Soil >... | reverse complement strand
CAGCAGGGCGAAGTCCTCGTGCACCGTGTTGTGGCAGTGGTTGACATAGGACCCGCCATATTCGCCGAACTGGATCTGGAACGTGACCTGTCCGCTCGGACGCAGCCGCCACACGTCCTTGCGGACATTCAACTCCGTTGCCGGGATGTTATCATCGCCGCGATTCAACGTGATGCCTTCCTCGAAGTGCAGGTGGATCGGGTGATCCCATCCGCCGCCGCCATTGACATAGGTCCAGTGCTCGATGGTTCCAGGGTGCTGGTATTCGAGCTGAACACGGTTGGCGTTCATCGAATGCGGCCGGCCGTTGTCGACGATGACAGTCCAGGGGAACCCGTTCTCCGTGGCACAATCCGGGATACACGTGCCGTTGGGTTGGACCGAATCGCCGTTGCCGGATCTGCCCCACTGGACCACGCGCGTACGCACGGGCGTGACGATCGGAATCTGCTCCGTCAACACCGCCGGAACCTGGCTCGGGTCAGGATCGGTTGCCCTGAGGGTGACGGTCGGGTCATCGACGCTTTGGAGCTGGGAGACAACCCGGAACTGCATGATCGCACCCACCGCCGGGTCGTTAGGAACGCCCCGGAGGGCTTGCGCCAGCGACACCTGTCCGTCGGGCTTGCGGCCGTCCGTCTGCTGCAAGGTATTGACCAAGAACGCCGAATCGCCGACCCGGAACCTGCTGAAGTCGACGATGATGTCGTAGCGCTCGGCGGTGCCTTGCTCATCGAGCGAGGTCAGGGAGATCGGGCTGACAAAGAAGTTACCGTCATTGGCGATCTGCAGGAACGGTACTGCGTTGCCCCTCGAATCCGCAATCTGGAGCTGGATGAACCGGGACATGCCGGCGCTCAGGGTGCGGAAGCGATACTTGCGCGGCAGCACCTCCATGAACGGCGCATACTGGAAGTTCACCAGCTGTAGGTCGCCGAGGAACCCGTCCGTCGTGAAGATGTCGAAGAACAACTGACCGGTCGGGTCGGTTGCGGCGTCGGAAATGATGAGGTTGACGTCGAAATCGAGGTTGCCCCATGTGTTTGCGCGGTGCGAGCCGCTTGGCAGACGCAGATTGATGCCGTCGTTGAGGACCTCGTTACCGCGATCGCGACCGCTGTACATCGTCACCATGCCGAGATTGCCCTTATAGACATTTTCGGCCGTGAAGAAGAAGCGGTGGTCATGGGCCCACATGGTACCCTGAATCTCGCGCCAATCGCCGGGCACGTTGACCAGCCCGCCGTTGTCATCGGGGGCAGACGCGCGCGGATCGGTCGCCTGGGTGTTGATCTTGTCGCGCCGCGCCAGCGTCCCGCTCCAGCGGTAGTCGTAGAACGTTCCGGGGAAGTGGTGACTGTTGGAAGCGCCGTCGCTCTCCGCACCGTTGTGAGCGTTGTGGTAGTGGAGTTGGCTCTCGTTGCGGCCGAAGCCGTTGTTATTTGCGCGATTGACCGGCGTGTTGTTGTAGATTCGGGTGATGGTGGGTTCGCCGTATCGCACCTGGCACAGGAACGGCGGGAGAGTTCCCTGGCCGGTGTTGCCGGTTCCGTAGGTCCAGACGCTGTTCGGAGCCTGCGCCGGGAAGTTGGGATGGAACTTGCTGTTGGGCGCAACCTGCGTCCATGACATCACGCGACCGACCGTGGGGAAGAACTCGGTCCACCGCTGATGCGCAAAGAAAGCTAAGCCGGTTTTCGGATCCGTCGGGGCACGTCCTTCGATCGGACCTACATGGGTGACCGGATTGATAAAAGCCGGATTGCCGGGATTATTGCTGAAGTTGTCGTGGTATGACAATCGCTTCGCGGGACGCTCACCCGATGCTGCAGGAAATGCCGCGTCACCGAACTCTGCAGGGCCATCAAGAGATGGAACCCTGGTCAACGGCTGCCCCGGCTGCACGGCCAATCGATTTAGTCGCTGGGTAAATTTCTGCGCGCCGAACAGCGGGCTGGGCGGCGTGCCAGTGGGGACGCCATCCGCGAACGCGCTGGGGGCTAAGGGGCTCAGGCCGTTCTTCAGGGCGAGAACCCCACCGGCAGTGAAAATGCCCCACTTGTAGAGGTCGCGCCGGGTGATCTGGCCAAGGGACAGGGCCTTGACGATCTCGGCGCGATTGTTGCGCGCGTTCTGAGCTTCTCTCTGTCGAATACGTGATGCTTTAGGAGATAAGTACATGGTCGGTTTCCTTCCACTTTATTAAAAACATCCCATCAGCTGTTGGCTGGCATTTCATCCCGGACCATCGAAGGCTGCGGCGCACACATGCCATCTCCGTCCATCTTCGCCGATCATTTCGACGTTCCAGAGCGCAGCGGGACGAGCTCAGCTGAGCACACTTCCGCCTGTCCATATTAGGCGCGGCACGGACAAGATTTCCCGTGCGCAAGAGAGATATTCCAAAGGGCTAGCTAGTGCGCTGTGGCGGGATAGTGCGTGGGAACGATGCAGGACGCCTCGGGCGCTCAAAATGCGCGATGCAAGGAACCGCTCTCGACAGAACGCTTCTGCCTGCCCCTCAGCGCAGTTCCGTTGCTCGGAACGGATCGAAAAAAGTGTCGCGGAGCACCCGAATTAGATAGGGCTTGGCTTGCCTCGGGGAGGGACCTTCGACAGACGATGTCGTTCCGATCCGACATGCCACCCTAGCCAAACGGTGATCTATCGCAACCACAGTGCACTAGGGTCTGTAGACATTTGTGTTGATGCGGCAGTTTCCTGCGACCGATTGACTCGGGTTGGAGGAGAGAGATTCGGGGATCGGGCTCCTCGGCGTACAGATCAAGCACGTCCTCCATGCGGGCGACGTATTGGGCGTCCACCTGGGGAATGCACCACATGTCTTGCGCCGGGGCTTGAGGTCATTTTCGGCCAAGCGCCCGGCGTACGGTCTCGCGCGAGAGATCATCATGGTCGGTCATCCTGACCGTCTCATCGGCCAGCAGCTCCAGCGTCCAGCGGCACGACCCGCCGGCGGGCTCGAACAGGTGGTTCGCCACCAGCAAGACTTCCTCCTTGCCGGAAAGCTTGCGATCAGCGCCGCGGCGCGGCTCTTCGCTGAGCGCCGCCTTAAATTACCGAGCACGAAGCGGCGCTTAGTCCGATAGACGGTTGAGCTACCTACCCCCACGTTGCGTGCGATCTCTTCGTCGCTGGCGTCTGTATCGGCGGCCAGCAGAATCTGTGCGCGCTTGAGCTTGCGCGCCGAATGCTTGCCGCCACTAAGAAGCGCCTTAGGCTCGTCACGCTCGGCTTGGTTGAGTTCGACCCGATAACGTACATTCATCCGTGCCTCCTGGAGGCACGGATGAACAATTGAATCGGATGGCGGACGCGGTGTAGTTAGGAGGCTGCGTCGCGTGACCGTGGTCGCCGCGGCCGTGGGCCGCCGCCATTACCGGTAGGAGGCGTATGTTTTGTTCCAGATTGCGATAGCGGCGAGGATGCGCTCGCTCCGGGCGTCTTATTATTATGATCTGTCTCGCCGCCGGCGTACTCCAACGTTGGTGGTCCTGAGCTCAAGGTCCGCTTCGGCAGATAGCCGGCGTGCACGGCTGCAATAGCCGCCTCGGTTCGATTTCTGACGCCGAGATTACGAAGTATCCCCCGGACGTGGAGCTTGACTGTGCCCTCAAGCAACTTGAGCTCGCGCGCAATTTCCTTGTTGGATTTTCCCTCGGCCAGCATGATGGTAATTTCGCGCTGCCTTTGCGTGAGACTAGACGTCATCCGCGGCGACAATCGCTCAGAGGCCCGAAGCGCGCCAGCCTTCTTGCCGCGGAGTGCGCTGGCGGGGATATAGAATTCGCCCGCCATCACGAGCGCCAAAGCATGCTGGAGTACGCACGGCTTGGACGAAGGATGGATGTAGCCTCTCGCGCCGTTGCGAATTGCAGCGAAGATTTGGGTGTGGTTCTCGCTGGGCGATGTGACAATGACCGGGACGTGATTGAGATTTCTCACCACCCGTCTCAACCCATCGAAATTTTCCATTCCTGGCATGCTTACGTCGAGCAGAACAAGGTCAAGATCGGGCAACTTGAGTATACCAGCCAACACCTCGTCGATGCTGTTAGCGGGCGTGACTTGAATATCGTGGTAAATCAGCGCCAGCGTTCGCAACAGACCGCAACATATGATATAGTCGTCCGCAGCAAGGATTTTCATGACCGCCCTAACCGTCGGACCTGCCTTAATCCCACCCGAGTGATGGGCCGCCCGACCTGTGCATCGTGACGCAACGGTTCTAGTTCGGTTCGGGCATGTCCCGGCAACCACCCCTTGCCTATTCAAGTATTACTGAATTAATTGCGCCAAAACTGGACTAAAGGGCTGCCAAAAGTTGGCTAAAGTGCTAAGGGTATTCACCCAGATGCATTCCACCAGGCTGCATATTCCGTATGTGTCCGGCTGGCGTCACGCATTCACGCGCACTCCGCCATCCGCCTGCCTCTAGGGCAGAACGCACTCCACTTTGGATGGTGTTATTACGGCTTCGCCGATCGACGGCGGCGCACATTCGCGCGCACTCCGCCCGCGCTGCCTCAACGGCAGATCGCACTCCAATCGGACGTGGTCATTACTGCTTTAAACGACGGTTTCAGACCTGCAGCATTTGCCTTGAACATGCTGCATAGTATGCGTTACGTACATACCGTCTTTTCGTCGGCGTTTCTCCCTTTTGCTGGCGATTTTCTTTAGTTGTCGCAAGAGCCGTCCTGCCCAAGCTCAAGTTTCCGCGCACGTTGACGGCCAAACCGCAAGCTTCCCGCTAAGCAAACCATTACAAGGTTTACTTTGGTGGTGTTTGAATACTGGTAACGTTTGACGTTTTGAACTGTGTCAGGTGACGTCTTGCGCTGCGTCAAAATTGAGTTCGTCTGACGCTTTAAAATTGTTGGCGGAACTGTATACACGGTTTGTGTCAGGAAAATGTCAACGGGTTGTTAATTGGTAGAATTCCCCAACGTGTGGTGCAAATCACCAGCATGCGGGCGGTGGCCAGACCGCGCAGGTTGGGTGATTTGCACCAAGCTAGCCCAATTACCCAGGTGATTTTCCCCTGTCGACTCGCTCGCGGTATTGCGCAACCGACGTCGCCGCGAAAAGCGCCATCGCCTGCGGCTGGACTCGTGGTGCTTACCCGCTCGTTAATATCTTACAGTGATGATGCATCTATCTGCCTCCGGGCATTCGTACTCGATGGCTTTTGCTCTTGCTCCGCCCGGAGCACGTCTGCGCCCAACGCCCTCGAGCGTTTCCTTTATTTCTCAATCCAAGGCTAGTTTTAGATTCCTCGCGAGACCCCTACATGTAAAGGTCCTAGATAACTCAGAGCAGTATATGTATGCGTGGGCTTTGCTATTGCCGTCATCTTGTTAGGCAACCTAGTAGAGCAATTTCGAAGTTCGAATCATATGCAGTCTCATTCCGGGGCGCGCTCTTGCGCGAGCCCGCAATCCATAACCACTGGCCGGGGCTATGGATTCCGGGCTTGCCACCTTGCGGTGGCACCCCGGAATGACGTCGCGTATATGATCGGTTTTCATGGAATCGATCTACGAGTAGGCACCGACCGCGGATACCGGATTGCCCTGTCAAGCCGGACAATGACACCGGAGGGTCGCTTGATCGAGAAACGCTTCTAAAGCTGCCCCTTCTCCCGCCACTGCGCCTGCCACTTCGCTCTCAGCCCGGCGCGATCGACAGCCTCGCCTCGCAGATAGACCGCGTTGATCTTGCGGACGTTGGCGATGTTGTCGAGCGGGTTGGCGTCGAGCACGATGAAATCCGCGCTCCACTTGGCCAGTTGATCGGCATCACGGTCCTTGCCGGACAGGTCGATGTGCGCCGCGCCGGCCGGCGCCGTGACCTCGCCTCTCCGGCCGACTGCCGTGATGCGGCTGTTCGCGACGACGAAAGCCGCGTCCTCGATCGGCGCGCTGCCGTCGCGGGTGATGAGCCGCGCGCCCTCGAACACGGTGGCGACGGCAGGGCGCGGCGCCTAGCCCAAGCCCGCGGCCGGCCACGAATATGCGGCCGCAAGTGTCAACACGGCGGCGAGCAGTGTTTGGCGCCGATGCATGGGGCCCTCCCGAAGTATAGAATCAAGCCGCCTTCTTGCGATTGACCTCCAGTCGCGCGTCGACCAGCGCGACGCCCGCGTCGATGACCGGGTGATGCAGGCCCTTCTGGGCGGCGATGAGCTGCACGAGCTTGTCGGCGCGCTCGATGTTCGGCGCGCCGTTTTGGAGCGCACGCGCCGCGGAGGCCGGGCGCGTAAGGCTCATTGCAGCCGCCGCGTATTTCTCGAACGGCACGAGATCGCCGGGCGCGGCGCCGAGCTTGACGCAGAGGTCGAACACGAAGTTATAGACCGAGCGGGACTCCTCAAGATTGGAATGCACCGCCTCTTGTGCCGTTCGCATGCCGTCCCGGGTGATGCAGCGGTAGTTGCCGGCAAGCAGCATCGACCATTTGGCGAGCGGCACGAAGATCGAATCGTGCACCTTGAGCTTCACCGGCAGTTCGATCTTGCCTTCCGGCACGTCGAAACGCACCGCCTCGATATCCTTTTCGAGCTGGCGCAATATTGCGGTGTAGCGGTCGTCGTCGAATTTCGCGACTTTGAAGTTGGTCGGCAGCGTCACCTGCAGAACGTTGACTTTCTCGTCCGGAGGGCGGATCGCCTGCGGGTCGGGACTGCACAGCGTGAGCAGTCCGGGATCGAAGCTGTCCCACACGGTCGGGTCCGTATAGGCGGCTTTCAGCGCGTCGTAGTTCAGGCCGGGGATGCGCTTCACGTAGGGCAGCGGCGGCATGTTCATGATCGACATGCACGGCACCTTGGACTTCGCCACTGCGTCGAGCAGTTCGCGCACCCCGGCCGAACGATACTGCGGCTCCTGCATGGCGAGCCCTACCAGGTCGAAGTCGGCGGGGTTGACGTCGCCCGGACCGGCGGCGGAAACCTTGCCGGGCAATTTGCGCGAGTCGATCTCGACCTCTTGCTTACGCCCCTTTACCGGCATGCGCACGCGAAAGCCTTCCGCGTTGATGAGGTCGGCCTCCGCCGGCAGGCAGACGAGCTTCACGCTGTGGCCGCCGAACAAAAGCTTGGACGCGAGCAGCGATCCATAGGAAGCGCCCATTATCAGGATATTGTAAGTGGCCATGGCGGCGACTCCGCAGTTTGAGTGGGCAAGGGGGGAAAGCGAATATCCGCGCCGTACGAGAATAGGCTTTATCCCCACGCAAGTCGAACCGTCACACAATCCTAGGACCCCGGTCGGCGTCAAGGCCCCGTGCCGGCGCATGCTTGACACCTGTCATGCGCGGCGAAATTTTGTCCAACGAAGGCGGGGAGCGGGCATCCGCGACCACTGTGCAATGGGTTCATCGGCTAGAAGGTGAAAGGACGCCTCAGCAATGCCAAGGCGTCCCCCACACCAGCCCGACCGAACCAGACTACACCAAACCGGACCTAGCCTTACCGTCACAGTCTCGCACCCAGACCGTAGCCAGGGTGCAGTCAACATCTACCGAGGCGGTGACGATGAAAGCGCCAAGTGATGACGCCTCATGGTGCGTCCGGTATGGCACGGCTCCTCTCAACGAGTGCGGTGGATGTCGCAGCGCTCGTTGGTTTTCGTTTGTGCTGGCTATATGTTTCGGCTGTTTCCTATCCCTTTAGCTGTCTAGCCACGCGCGAGGAGCGCATCTAACATCCACACCCGTACGCCCCATATGCAACGGGTCGATAGATTCGGTAGCGGGGCATGTACCCTGCGAAAGCGTAAACCGGTCGATAAATCCGATACCTTGGGGTAAACGCTGCGTATCCATAAGACCCGGAGTAGGGGCGACGGTACGCTGCGTATCCATAAGACCCGGAGTAGGGGCGATGGTACGCTGCGTATCCATAAGACCCGTAGTAAGGGCGACGGTACATCGCGTAACCATAACTCCCATAATAGGGACGACGGTACGTGGCGTATCCATAAGCCCTGTGACAGCATCCGCTGGCGTAACCATAGCTACGCATGGGTGCGAAGGCATAACCAACATGGCGATAAACGCGCCAGCCGGCGTAACCGTAAGCGCCGCAGCCACCGTAACTGAGAACCGGCGCGTAACCGTAAGCGCCGCAAGCCGAAGCCGGCGTAGCCGCAAATGCGAGACCCACGCCGAGGACCGCCATCGCTGCATACTTTCTAGTGTTCCACATACTCATATCTCCTGCGGAAATCTTTCCGCTTTAGTGCTGCTTTGTTCATCAAACGTCTAAGCACAATGAAACGTTTGTACGTTAGTTGTTCTTTCGGATTGCCTAGATGACGCAGTAACTGAGGCCACTTGGCTTGATGGCTGCCTTCGTGGCGCTCTCGCCTTTCCGGCCGATTGTGTGTTCGGCGCAAAAGCTGAGGCCAAAAGCGAGGCGTGGCGGAGCCTCCAGCAGATGTCGTGGGCGCAGTCGCGGGTTTGGCGATTGGCTTTGTCACCCGCCGAGGCGACGCAGACTTCGATTTTTTTCGAGTGGGTAAACTTTGAGCAGAGCGACGCGATATGGTGGCTGTCAGGCGGCATCGTCGTTGGTGTTGCCGCAACGCTTTTGCGCCGCCGAGTGACCGGTCCGGCGCTCCTTGCTCGGGCGGCTCAGGTGACTCAGCTGCCGTCTCGTATATTCTCTACAAATTCCTCGTGCACTCGAGCGGTTGAACCGGCCGTGACTGTCGATCGAGCCAGTATCTTGATCATCCGAGCCTTGCCTTCAAGCCGCCGCCTTGGCGTTCATCATTTTCGCGACTTGAAATATCTCAAATCCGGCGGCGCCTGGTCCTTCCGGGTGGGCATCAGGTAGCCGTCTGCGCTCAGGAAATAGGCTTCCTTGCCGACGATGATGTGACGGTTGTTCTCGGTGCAGTTGTCTTCATACCAGATGACATTTCGTTCGCGGCGATAGCGCTTGTTGACGGTCCACGGACGGGTGAGCGCGTGATCGATGGCAGTGATGTCATTGTGCATGATGTCCGGGTCGGCCTTGTCCAGATAAATGCGCTCCAGAATGACGGATTTATTGTCGTCATGCAGCGGAATTCCGCTCGGCTCGTAGGTGCGCGGGCCCTTGAAGTTGCGGGTCTCGACTTGCAGCGTGTCGAAGCGGCCGTCGCCGTCGGTGTCGAGCCATTTGCCAATCGAATAACCCGCGAAGGACGGCTCCAGCTCCGCCGGCCACGTGCGGCCATCCGTGTAGACGCGGCGGGGAAGGAAGGGATGGAAGTTCACGTAGGTGATGTTCGGCAGGACCACGAATTCGATCGGCCAGGCGACCGACATCATCCGCGGCATGCCATTGGTGCGGCAGGTGACGAGATTGTCCCCGCCCTGTCCGCCGGCCGCCTGGTCGGCGAGGCTCGCCTCCAGCACGGCGCGGTATTCAGGCGTCAGCGGCGCATCTTGAGCAAGGCCCGGAGGCTTGGCCGGATCCCATTGGAAGCCTACCCCCGGCGGCCGCATCCACTGCCCCGACCAGTCGGGATATTTCGCTTCGTCGAATGCGATGGCTGCCGAGCTTGCCAAACCCAGTGCCGAGGCGATCGCCACGGCACGCATTGCGCTACGGTGGAGCATGACGGTCCTCCTGAGGTAGATGATGGCGAGAGTCGCAGATTCTTGCGACGAGATCATGTTCAAAATCACTCTCGCGCAGGGCCGTGGGCTGGCGAAGGTGCAGTTGCGATGTGTCTTGCTATCATTCCCCGGCGGAGTAAGTTCGGGGCCGGTGCAGAATCCCGAAAGGCAACAGGAGAGCAACGCCGTGAGAAACACCGTTTTGGCGCTCGTGATCGCCGCGATGGCAACGCCGGTCTATGCTCAGGTCGGCCCCAACCTCTCCGCGGGGAGCGTCAAGCTCAAGACCGATGTGGAAGTGAAGCAGGAGCAGGAACGCGAAGCCGGATACAAAGCGGGCATCAGCAAGATTCCCGACCAGAAGGCCAAGTCGGACCCGTGGGGCGGTGTGCGCAGCGCCACGCCGCCATCCGGTCAAAATCAGTCGCGGGCGAATGCGAAATAGGCGGCACGCCCACCGCCTCGTCACTTCATCTTCAGCGTCGTCTGGTCGAACAGTTCGTCCACCTCGAATCGCCGCGGGATCAGCCGCTGCTGCGCCGCGTAGTCGATGATGCGTTCAAGCGCCGGGCGGCAGGCTTCGACGCCGAATGGGGTCGTATCGATGCCCTCCGGCGGCGGGGCGCGACGCTTGCCCTCGCGGAGCAGGGCGTAGACCTCCTCGACGATGTCCGGGCGCGACTGTGCCAATTCTGCACTCACCACCACCATGTGGTTGAGCGGCACGATGTTGTGCTTGCGGAACCACGCGTCAGCGGCTGCGACGGGATCGCCGAACAGCGATTTGACGCGCGGATCGTCTGAGCGGTCGCCGAGCACTGCGTCGAGTTCGCCATCGAGCAGCATCGGGATGATTTTCTTACCGGCCGGTGCGCGTTCCGTGGTGTCGACATATTCGGCAACATGGGGTTCCTCGAAGGTGATCCATCGCACGCTCGCCAGATCAAGCCCGTAATCGTTCTCGAACATGCCGCGCAGCCAGGCGCCCGTTGTGGTCGTGAAGGAGCGGATACCGACTCGCCTGCCCTTTAGGTCGGCGGGCGTCAGCGTGCCGCGCTCGCCGTTGTAGATCGCCCAGGCGTGTTGGATCCGCCCTGTCATCACGGCCGGCAGCAGTACCATCGGCTTGCCGAAGGATTTTGCGATCAGATAGGTGACCACCGCCATTT
>Ga0210402_10005999_pt1 | contig 10805 bp, 9 predicted proteins | sample IncBWC7MmetaG_FD_161055 | JGI IMG/M metagenome (GOLD analysis project Ga0210402, IMG submission 161055) | Forest soil microbial communities from Barre Woods Harvard Forest LTER site, Petersham, Massachusetts, United States - Inc-BW-C-7-M | ecosystem: Environmental > Terrestrial > Soil >... | reverse complement strand
GGAGGCCGATTTCCTTGCGGGTCTTGGCGATCAAGACTCCGCGGCGCGTCTGGCCAGTATCCAGAGACTCGGCGGATTGAAATTGCCTTCGTCGCGAGGCGCCCTTCACAACGTGATAGAGAAGGGCAATGATGCGGAGTCAAAGTGGGCCGTGTATGCGGCCCTTCGCACGGGTGACGTTACTGTTCTCCCCAAAGTCAAGCAATTGCTAACCAATAAATACGGCGATGGTGCGCTACCTGAGCAGGCAATCGCTTTGCAACTGCGATATGTGATGGACCCCACAGCCATGCCTGACCTGGTCGCGATTCTCGAAAGCGCTCCGAGCGAGTTAGCTCGCACCTCCGTACTGATTGCATTAGGTGAGAAGTTGAAAGCTCCACGCGCGGTGCCAAGTCTAGCAGCGCATCTTTCCGACCCAGACCGCTATGCCCGGTACGATTCTTTGGACGGGCTTAAGAACATCACTCATGAAGCCGCTTGTACACTACCTCGCGAATGGAAAGAAGAAGATGTCGAACCGCAAATATCGCGTTGCAGACTATGGTGGGAACAAGACGGCAAGTTTCGAGATTGGTCGAGAGATTAAACAAGTCCCGCCGATAGTTGTTGACCTATAGCGACGCGCACGAATGGAGGGAGCTAATGGGGTGCTACTGCCCGAAGTAGTAGCCATCGCGGGCCTGGACTACTAGGTCTTTCTGCTTGCCGACGGCGAGATGAATCTTGTGGTAGCCGAATGTGTTGCCCTTGTCCGGCGTATAGGCAAGGCTGTACTGGTTGCGCAAGTCTTCCTGAATCTCGGCGTAGATTTTGTCCACCGTATCCTTCTTCGAGGCCTTGAAGAGGCGGCCGCCCGTTTCCTTGGAGATTTGCTCGAGGATTTTTTTGCCGTCGGGCCGCTCCTCCTGCCGAGGGTACCTGCCGCCCCCGCGGCCACCACCCATTGGGCCGCCCATTCTGAATCCGCCCGGACGGCTACCCTCTTCCTCATCGGCAAACAAAATGGAGTAGATAATCGTGTCGGCGCGCTGGGCTGTGGCGATCGCCTCCGCCAAAGTCTCTTTGCTGCCGCGGTCCACGCCGTCGGTAAGGATAATCAGCGCTTTGCGGCCCTGCTGCTTGCTCATCAACTCATCGGACGCCAGGAAAATTGCGTCATAAAGCAGCGTTCCTCCGCCGCGTGAGCCACGGCCGCGCCCTCCTCGACTTCCGCCGCTGCCGCTGCCACCACCGCCGCTGTTGCTGCCCCCGCCTCCCTCGAACTGGGGCGTCGTTAGCTTTTGCAGTGCCGCCTGCAACTTAGGCCGCGAGGGAGTGAAATCCTGCAACAGCTCGACTTCATGATCGAAGTGAATCACAAACGCCAAATCCTTGTCCTGACGAAGCAACTGATCGAGAAAGCTGTAGCTCGCGCTCCGCTCCTGATCCAGCACCTTTCGCTGGCTCAAACTGGTATCCACCAAAAGCCCCAGGCGCAGGGGCAAATCGCTTTCGTGCGCAAAATAGTTGATGGTTTGCGGACGCCCATCTTCATCCAACTGAAAATCGCCCTTGGTCAGGTTCGGGATGATTTTTCCATGCTTGTCGCGAACCGTGGCGAGCACGCTGACGGTTTTGACCTCGACTGCTATCTTCGGCTGTCCTTCCTGTGGGCGCTTCAGTTCCGGCTGCGCTTGCCCCTGAGGCTGCGCTTGAGGCGGTACTGGCTGCTGCTCCTGGGCGCGAAAATCCCGGGCCGCGAGCGTCAGCATCAAGAATAAAAGTGTTCCCAAGCCCAGAAGCAGGCGAACCGGGTGCGGTTCAGCGGCCTGCGAATTAATTGAACGCAGTTGTACATGATGGAGAGAAGAGTTCTTCATGATTTTCCAGGCTCAGTCACTGATTGCCGGCTGCGTCTAATCACTAGTTCATTCATTTGATGCAGAAAGTTCCCGTACAGGTAAGAAGATTAAGACGCAGGGAAGCTCGTTTTGGTCTGCCCGCGTTGGTCCGTAAAGCTCCTGGCCAAATTGGTGCTCCCCATGCAGGCGCGCGCGGCTGTAACATGCCTTCAAGATGAACCACAAATGAGCACAGAAATGAAGGTCTCGCCCGTGACCCTGGAAGGCCGCCACGTGCGCCTGGAGCCGCTCTCCCAAGCGCACCACGCCGATCTCTCCGCTGTCGGCCTTGCGGAAGAACTCTGGCGGTGGATTCCCACTCCAGTGCGAACGCCGCAAGAGATGTCCGGCTACATTCAGACCGCGTTAGATGAGCAGGCGCGCGGCGTATCTCTGCCCTTTGCGCTGATCGAAAAAGCCGGCAACCGCGCGATTGGCAGCACGCGCTACGGCAACATCGACCGCACGCATCACCGCGTGGAGATTGGCTGGACATGGGTCGCCCCCGCCTGGCAACGCACGGCAGCAAACACCGAAGCAAAGTACCTGCTGCTAAAGCATGCGTTCGAAACGCTGAGTTGCATTCGTGTCGAACTAAAAACCGATTCCCTCAACGAGCGCTCCCGCGCCGCGATCCTCCGCATAGGCGCGCGCGAAGAGGGCACCTTCCGCAATCACATGATTACCGCCAGCGGCCGCATCCGGCACACCGTCTATTTCAGCATTCTCGACTCGGAATGGCCGGAAGTGAAGTCCCACCTGCAATCCCGGCTGATTCCCTAAACTAACAGGCCCGCCAAGCCGTTTACCAATGCACGTCACAGGTCATTCCGAGGGGGGCGCTCCCGCGCGCCTTGGGTAGACTAGTGAAGAGGCTACGAGTGGTTGTCCGCTCGTGGCAAGTGTGCCGGCCCGGCCGCGCTGCCGCAGTACAGGTGTCTTGGGAGACCGCAGGTGTCTCTGGACTTGCCAGCTCTCAAAGACTTGCAGCGAATGGAGCCGCTTAACGGAGAGTCTTGTGCCCCCTTCTGATCCGAGCAATCGCCGTCGCAGCGAACGTGTGATGTTGCAAATACCCGTCAGGGTTCTCGCTGAAACGACTGACCGCGCTCACATCGAGGAAAACACTCACACGCTGGTCGTCAACGCGCACGGCGGTCTGATGAAACTGAAAGCAGAGCTCCTGGTGGGTCAGCCGATGGTTCTGGTGAACCCGCAATCCGGCATGGAGCAGAGTTGCCGTGTGGTGCGCATCGATCAGGCGGGAGGGGATTTCTTCGCCGTAGCCTTTGAGTTCGACAGCCCCTCGCCGAAATTCTGGCCCGTTGTTTTTCCGCCCAAGGATTGGGAACTTCCGAAGCCTTGAAAGATCAGCAATTTCGCGGCGAATCCAAGCGCTCGCGCAACCCTTTTTCCCGCCGCAACTATCCAAGAGAAATTGGGTTCAACAAGGCTGAGGATAGATATGCCTTTGGAGGCTCGTCCGATGCGGTTCTTGCGTTCATTTAGTGCAACCAAACAGCTTTTGACCGCTGCTGTTTTTCTTTGCGTGATGACGGTCGCGGCCTGCAATGAGTACGTCACGTCTGAGCGCAATCCCGAAGTTCCGATCCCTAAGCACGCCACTTGGGCCTGGCGCCCCGTCGAGGAGCAACCCGCTCCGGGCCGCGATTCACGGCCTGTCATCTCGCGAGACGAACCCAGGCAAGGTGGCAAGCCCGTGCCCCAAACCGAAGCATCAAATGAAATCCTCCGAGGACAGATTCGCGTGGCAATCACCAAGGCCTTGGCCGAAAAAGGTTTCAAAGAAGTGACCGACCCGCAGGCAGCCGCTTTTCTGGTCGATTATCATATCGCCGTGAAGGACCGAAGCGCCGCAGTGCCGGTCGGCTACGCAGGCGGCTACCCGGGAGTCGTGTGCGGTCCTTATGGCTGCGTCCAGTCCTGGGGTTGGGGCCCGTCAGGTCTTGGCTACCAGAACATCAAATTCCGCACAGGGACGATGGTATTCGACTTCCTGCAAGCGCCGACGAAGAAGCTGGCGTTTCGCGCTATCGGCCAGAAACCCGTGAAGGCCGGCTTCACCACCTTCACACAAAGCGATGTCAACTCCCTGGTGAATGCCGTGCTGTGGAAACTCAGCGCGGGCAAGTAACCGATAGATTGTCTTAAAACTCAAAACCAAAGAAGCGCACCGTGCTTAAATGAGAGGCTCGGAGTTCTCGCCGTCTCTATCCTGTAGATTGCTGCGCCGCTTCTCCAAATGCGATAGAGTCCGTACGTTAAGATGGGATTCTCCGCGGCACTCTCCAATAAATTCCGCTGCTGGTCTTTCTATGTTTTTGCCTGCTATCGCGGCACTGGCGGACGAGCGCGGTACGTCGCTGAAGACTGGAGCGAGGTGCAGCTCGATTTGCCGCTTTCCTGGCGCACGCGCAACTATGTTGGGACCATCTTCGGCGGCAGCATGTATTCGGCTGTCGACCCCATCTACATGGTCATGCTCATCCGCCGACTCGGGAACAACTACGTTGTTTGGGACAAAGCCGCGTCGATTCAATTCAAAAAACCTGGACGAGACACACTGCACGCGCGGTTCGTGGTCTCCGACGAGGAACTGGCGGCCATTCGCACGGCGCTGGAAACGCAGCGCTCCATCGACCGTACTTACTTGATCGAGCTGAAAGATTCTTCGGGAGCCGTGTGCGCCACGGTGGAGAAACTCATCTATATTCGAAAGCGCTAGCGCACTGTAGGTGGGAAAGGCATTCCTGCCTGTCCCCTGCTTGCCTCCCACAATGTAGAAGAAGCCTTCGCCCCTCTCTCCTCCTTGCCTCCGCGGCGGCCTCCCTCTATCCTCTTCTTCCTATGCTCCTTAAAGATTATGTGGCGTTGATTACTGGATCGGGCCGGGGTATCGGCCGGGCCATCGCTCAACTTTTTGCCGCGGAAGGCGCGTCCGTCTTCCTCACCGCGCGCACCGAAGCAGAACTCGCCGCCACCACGGAAGAGATCTCCAGCCGCGGCGGAAGAGCACACTACTCGCTCGCAGATCTTGCGCTTGAAACGGATTGCACGCGCATCGTCGCGGAAGTCCGCGCAAAATTTGGAAAGATCGATATCGTCGTCAACAACGCCGGGCACTATGGCCCGGTCGTTCCCGTCGAAGACTATCCGCTAGCGGAATTCGACAACGTCATTGCCGTGCATTTGCGCGCCGCATTTCTGCTGAGCAAACTCGTCCTTCCAGAAATGTACGCGCGAGGCTCCGGCGTCATCCTGAATATTTCGAGTCTCTCGGCCAAGGCGGCGTTCCCGTGGGGTTCCGCTTATGCGGCAGCAAAGGCAGGCATGCTGGGCCTCACGCGAATCACCGCCGCTGAGGCCGCGCGTAAAGGCGTGCGCGTCAACGCCATCTGTCCTGGGCCAGTCACCGAAACGCGCATGTCCAAGGAACTGGGCAAAACTCTTGCAGCAAAACTTGGCGTCAGTCCCAAAGAGCAACTCGCCGGCTTTCTGAACACGATTTTGCAGGGCCGCGGCCAAACCGCTGATGAAGTTGCCAGCGCGGCACTTTTTCTCTGCTCGAATCAATCCAGCGCGATCACCGGCCAATCCATCAACGTCGATGGCGGCGCCGCGTTCTTCTAACATTTTGTCGCGGCGATGAATTGCCGTGACGGGGCTTGTTTACCTTGTAGGGGCACAGCCCGTCAGTCCTATCTAAATTCGGCGGCGCCAATCCTAGCACGGAGCTCGATGCCCAGAAATTTTGACTGCATGCATCGCCTCCGCCAGTGATTGTTGGTAATTCTCCGCGCGTTTGCTATGCTCCTCGAATTCGCTCACAAAAAGGATGACCTCATGCGCTCGCTAAGAGTTTTCGTTCCAGCCACGGTTCTGTTTGCAGGCCTCGCGTTTTCCATGTTCGCCGGAGAAAAAGACAAAAAGGGAGCCGCTCCCAAAGATCCTCCGCGGCCTTCCTATGAATTGCCTCAGCCGGAAAAAGAATCTCTCGATCTGGCGATGTACCAGAACATTCGCGAGGAAGCTCTCGCGCACTCGCACATCATGGAGTACGCCTCCGGTCTCATGGACGGCATCGGCCCGCGCTTGACGGGTTCGCCGAATTTGCAGCGCGCCAATGAATGGACGCGCGATCAATTCACCGCCATGGGTTGCAGCAACGCGCATCTCGAAGACTGGGGCGAATTCGGTATGGGCTGGCAGCAATCCAATACCTGGGTGCGCATGACTTCTCCCGACGCCGCCGTCTTCATCGCCCAAGCCGCACCTTGGTCGCCCGCGACAAAGGGCGCCGTCACTGCGCCCGCGATTTGGGTCAACATCAAGGAAGAAGCGGACTTCGAGCGGTACAAAGGAAAGCTCTCCGGAAAAATTGTTTTCCTCGGCGAAATGCGCGAAGTGAAACCGGTGGACAAAGCGCTCTTCACGCGCAACGAAGACGCGGACCTGAAACGCATCGAGGAATATCCCACGCGGCTCGGCGAAAACTTTTCCTTCGCAGCATTCCTCAAGACTCTGGCCTTCCGCGAAAAAATCGGCCACTTCCTTGCCGCCGAGCAAGCCATTGCTGTGATTACACCCAGCCGCGATGGCAGAAACAGCGGCGGCTCCGGCGGCACCATCTTTGATGACACCGGCGCGGGATTCGGCTGGCTCATCTATCAGCGCGAACACGCAAATCCCTTGCCCGTTGCTGTCACGGCGATTGAAAACTATGGCCGCGTCTACCGACTGCTGAAAGCCGGCGTTCCAGTGAACATCGAACTCAACATCGATACGAAATTCACCGGCGACCATGAACACGGGTTCGACACCATCGCCGAAATTCCCGGCACTGACCCGAAGCTGAAAGATGAAGTCGTGATGGTCGGCGGGCATCTCGATTCCTGGGCGTCTGCAACAGGCGCGACCGACAACGGCGCGGGCAGCGTAGTCGCCATGGAAGTCATGCGCATTTTGAATGCGCTACCAGTGAAGCCCCGCCGCACGATTCGCGTGGGCCTGTGGACCGGTGAAGAGCAGGGCGAGTTCGGCTCCTACGGCTACGTGAAGCAGCACTTCGGCTTCGTCCCGCGTTCGAACGCTCCAGACCAGCTCACCGTCACCGAGTATGATCGCGACGCCGCCGGGCCCATCCAACTCAAGCCTGAGCATCAGAAATTGTCAGCGTATTTCAACCTGGACAACGGCAGCGGAAAAGTCCGTGGAGTCTATCTGCAGGGTAACGCGGCCATCGCTTCCATTTTCGCGCAGTGGATTGAGCCGCTGAAAGATCTCGGCGTCACCACGTTAACGATGCGCGACACGGGCGGCACGGATCACGAGGCGTTCGATGCCGTCGGTCTGCCCGGTTTTCAATTCATCCAGGATTCTCTCGATTACGGCTCGCGCACGCATCATTCGAACATGGACACCTACGAGCGCTTGCAGGCCGAAGACCTCGCACAAGCCGCCCTTGTCGAAGCTACCTTCGTCTACAACGCGGCCATGCGCGACCAGATGCTCCCGCGTAAGCCGCTGCCGCATCCCGAACTCGAGCCAAAGCGCAAGCAACCACTCAAAAACGTCATGCCCGGCGCGGAAACCAAGGACTAAGACGCTCAATTTTTTCGGCAGTATGTCAACTGTCGATTCCGCGAATTAATCGGGAGTTATCACTCGAAGGCGCCTCAGTAGCGCACCGTTGCCCAGATGCTTATCCGAACCTAAACTGAGTTGGGCGAGCAATTCGGGAAGGACTCACGGTGACGTGTTTCAAATACTTAGCAGGCATTGCATTCTGTGTCTTCCTTGTCGGCTGTGATCAAGCCGCCTTGATGAAGAAATGGACCCCGCCGGAAGCTGAATCAAATGCCCGCAGCTACGTCGAACTACTTCGGCAAGGACAATTTGACCGGATCGAACGCGATTTGGACGCCAGTATCAAGGATTCCAATGTCCGGGACACATTCGCCCAAATGGCCGCGATTTTCCCCGATGGCAACCCAGAGTCCGTAAAGGTCGTAGGCGCACACATTTTTCACGGCCCAGAATATTCTACGACTGACATAACGCTTGAATACCAGTTTCCGAATAAATGGCTGCTGGTAAGCGTCGCGACCCGGAGAAAGGGTGAGGTCTCGAGCGTTATCGGATTTCATGTAAACCCGATGCCAGACTCCTTAGAGAATCTCAACAAATTCACCCTCGTTGGGAAGAGCGCCGCTCAGTATTTGATACTGACTGCAGCAGTCTGCTCTCTCCTGTTTAGTTTCTACGTTCTCGTATTGTGCGTTCGAACAAAGAACGTGAAGACGAAATGGCTGTGGATGTTGTTCATACTAGTTGGAGTGGGGAGGTTGGCAGTCAACTGGACAACCGGCGAATTCACGTTCGCGCTTTTTGCCATTCAAATACCATGCGTGGCGTCGGTGAAAGCACTCTATGGGCCATGGACAGTAGCCATATATCTGCCTCTGGGAGCCATTCTGTTCTTGAATCGTCGCTGGAAAATGAAGATGAAAGGCGATTTGGTCGAGTCGCCAATGCAAAGTCAGCCCTGAAATCAGTTCATTGCCTGCTAAACGCATTTACCCGAAACTCAACCACGACCAAGCTTCTCGTTCGCGTGCAATCCGGGCTTCGTTATGTTAGAAGCCCAAGCGGGATGAATGCATCCCCTTCCACAACGAGCGTTGGTCTGGCCGCGCGGCGCCGCATAGCGTGGCGGCTCCTGCCCTATCTTTTCACCCTGTTCGTGATTGCGTTTCTCGACCGCGTGAACGTCAGCTACGCGGCTCTTGAAATGACGCATGACCTTTCTTTCAGCGACCGCGTCTTCGGCTTCGGCTCAGGAATCTTTTTCGTCGGCTATTTGCTCTTCGAAATTCCGGGCTGCCTCATCGTCGAGCGCTGGAGCGCGCGCAGATGGTTCGCGCGTATCATGGTTACCTGGGGACTGGTTACCGTCCTTATGGCGTTCATTCGAACGCCCATGCATTTCTATCTGGTTCGAATCCTTCTTGGCGTCTGCGAATCCGGTTTCTTTCCCGGCATTCTCGTGTACCTCACGCACTGGTTCCGCGCGGAAGACCGCGCCAAAGCCTGCGCGATGTTTATGATTGCCATTCCTGTCGCAAACATCATCGGTTCGCCGCTCGGTGGCTGGCTCCTCGGAGTCCACTGGTTCGGTTTGCAGGGATGGCGCTGGCTTTTTATCGTCGAAGGAATTCCCGCGATTGTGTTTGGCATCATCACAGTTTTTTATTTGACCGACTGGCCACGCGAAGCGCGCTGGCTCCCGCCGCAAGAACGCGACTGGATCACCGCCGAGCTCGAGCAGGAAGCGCTAGCGAAAAAAGCCTCGCGTTCGTACAAAGTTTTGGAAGCGCTCCGGCAGCCTGCGGTCATTCGCTTGACGGTCATCTATTTCTTCGCCGTCAGCAGCATCTACTCCCTCACCATCTGGCTTCCCACATTTTTGAAGCGCGCTTCCGGCATGTCCAATCTCGCGGTAACTATGCTCTCGATGATTCCCTATGTCGCCGTGCTCCTCGCGATGCTCTTCAACGGCTGGCATTCCGACCGCACCAGCGAGCGCCGCTGGCACACCGCAATTCCGCTCATGTTCGGTGCCGTCGCGTTTTCTTTGACGATTCTTGCCGGGGCCCACTTTTGGTTTGCGTTTGTTTGCTTGATCGTCGCTTCGAGCGCCAATGCGTTTCTTCCGTCCTTCTGGCCACTGCCCTCGGCATTCCTCGGCGAATCGGCGGCCGCGGCGTCCATCGGCCTCATCAATTCCATCGGGAATCTCGGAAGTCTTGTGACGCCATCGGTGATCGGCTATTTTCTCGACCGCACCCACTCGTTCACACCCGGATTTATTTACGTCATTGTGAGCCTGCTGATCGCCATTTATCTGATTTTGACGTTGCCGTTGCGCCCTGGCGCTCAAGCGCAAAAATAGCTTCTGTCTATTTTGGGAAGCGCAATTTACTCGTACCTTAGAACAACGATGGGATCGACGCGGGTGGCTCGGTGCGCAGGGATATAGCAAGCCACGAGTGCGGCCGCGACCAGAACGAGCGCAGCAGCGCTGAACACCAGGGGATCCGTTGCTTGCACTCCGAAGAGCAAGCTGGCCAGCAAACGAGTAAGCGCGAGCGAGACAACAACTCCGAGAGCGACGCCGATCAGCGTCATGCGCATTCCCTGCCCCACCACGAGGCGCAAAATGTCGGCGGGCCGCGCGCCGAGGGCCACGCGAATGCCCATCTCTTGTTTGCGCGCGGTTACCGTGTACGCCATCACTCCATAAATCCCAATCACCGCCAGCAATAGCGCGAATCCGGCGAACACGCCGACAAATTGCATAATCATTCGCGGCTGGGCAACGGACGTCGAAACCACCTCTTCCATGCTAAGAATCCCTGTGACCGGCAAATCAGGATCACTTTCCGCAATTTTTGCGCGCACCGCAGTCACCAGAGGCTGCGGGTTCGCGTTGGAGCGCACGACGAGCGTCATCGTCGGCCAGGGAGCTTGCGCCACAGGCAGATACATCTCTTCTGTATTTGCGGCATTCAGGCCGCCAAATTTTACGTCCGCCACCACGCCGACAACTTCTCGCTGCACCATATCGCGCGAATTGGCGAGATGCTTGCCAATGGGATCCTGGCCCGGCCAGTAGCGCGTCGCCGTTGTTTGATTGACCACGATGACTGGCAGTCCGCCGGAAATATCTTTTTCGGTGAACACACGGCCGCGCAGCAGCGGCGTTTCGACCGCCTCGAAATAACCTGGATCCACCTGCCTGAAAGCAATGATGGGATCCTTGCCGACTCCCAGGCAGGCGTGTCCTTCCGGACAAATGAACACAAAGCGGGCGCCGCCGGAGAGCGGCAGGTAGCTTGTCGC
>Ga0210402_10005998_pt1 | contig 10806 bp, 9 predicted proteins | sample IncBWC7MmetaG_FD_161055 | JGI IMG/M metagenome (GOLD analysis project Ga0210402, IMG submission 161055) | Forest soil microbial communities from Barre Woods Harvard Forest LTER site, Petersham, Massachusetts, United States - Inc-BW-C-7-M | ecosystem: Environmental > Terrestrial > Soil >... | reverse complement strand
CCTCGAAGAAGCGGTGCCGGCGGATGTGTTGACGGCGGCGTTGTACGTGCGATTTCGCTCACGACAGCAGCACACGTTCGCGGAAAAAATGCTTTCCGCGATGCGCCAGAAATTCGGCGGCCACGTGGAAGCGAAGTAAAACGTCGTTGGTCGCTGGTCGTTAGTCGTTCGCCAAGGCCAAATTGCGAACGATTGAACGCGAAGAACTAACGATCAATGACTAACGACCGACGACCCTCGCTGTAAAGGACTGATTGATGGCTGAACTAGCGGAACAACCGACATCCTCACCGGCGCCGCCGCGCATCGGCAAGCTGGGCGATCCCTGTGTCATGGTGATCTTCGGCGCAGCCGGCGATCTCACGGGACGCATGCTGATTCCGGCGCTCTACAATCTGGCGCGCGCCGGACTGCTGTCCCGCGAATTTGCGGTGGTAGGCGTGGCCCGCACCCAGTACTCCAACGATGAATTCCGCAAACGGGTCTATGACGACGTCAAGGCATACTGCGGCGACTGCGTGGACGGCGACCTCTGGGAGTGGTTCTCCCGCCGTTTCTACTATTTTGCCGGAGATTTCGGTGACGACAAACTGTATCCGCTACTCAAAGATTTTCTGAACAAAATCGATCAGGAGCACTCGGCACACCAGAATTTCTTCTATTACCTCGCCACCGCGCCCAGTTTTTTCGGCCCCATCGTGCAGAAGCTTTCCGCCGCCGGGTTGATGGAACAGGCCAACGGCCACTGGCGGCGGGTGGTGATCGAAAAGCCCTTCGGACACGATCTGGAATCGGCCAAGGCGCTGAACCAGCAACTGCTCAAAGAAGCGGACGAGAAGCAGATCTACCGCATCGACCACTACCTCGGCAAAGAGACGGTGCAGAACATCATGGCATTCCGTTTCGCCAACGGAATTTTCGAGCCGGTGTGGAACCGACGCTATATCGATCACGTGCAGATCTCGGTGGCTGAGACGGTCGGTGTGGAAGGCCGCGGCAGTTATTTCGATGGTGCAGGCTCGTTGCGCGACATGGTGCCCAACCACATCATGCAACTCATCAGCCTCACCGCCATGGAGCCGCCGATTTCGTTCGACGCCAACGCGGTGCGCGATGAGCAAGCCAAGATTCTGCACGCAATCCAACCCATGAGCGACGAGGAAGTGCTCAGCCGCAGCGTGCGCGGCCAGTACGGTGACGGCACCGAAGACGGCAAGCGCGTCACCGCCTATCGTGCGGAACCCGATGTTCCTCCTGATTCGCGCACCGAGACTTTCGTCGCCATGAAGCTGCTGATCGACAACTGGCGCTGGGCCGACGTACCGTTCTATCTGCGCACCGGCAAGCGGATGCCGGTACGTAACACCCATATCGTGATACAGTTTCGGCGGGCGCCATTCGTGCTGTTCCGCGACACACCTGTCGAGCATTTGATGCCGAACCAACTGGTGTTGCACATTCAACCCGAAGAAGGAATCTCGCTGCAATTCGCGGCCAAGGTTCCCGGCCCGGTCATGCGACTGGGCACGGTGGATATGAATTTCGAATATCAGGAATATTTCGGCAAGCAGCCCTCGACCGGCTACGAGCGCCTGCTGCATGACTGCATGATCGGCGATCAAACGCTGTTTCAGCGTGCTGACATGGTGGAAGCCGGCTGGTCGGTGGTCAACCCGGTGCTCGATCTGTGGAAGGCACTGCCGCCCCGCAACTTTCCCAACTATGCCTCAGGCACTTGGGGACCGAAGGAAGCTGACGATCTGCTGGACCGCGACGGCCGTCGCTGGAGGAATTTCGAGAAATGATTCTGGCCGGCGATATTGGCGGCACCAATGCGCGACTGGCTTATTTTCAACCCCAGAACGGGCACCTGCGACTGGTGTCGGAGCGCACGTTCCCCAGCCGCGAGCACAGCGAATTCGGCGAAATCGTCACCGAGTTCGTCGACTCGTCCGGCACTCGTCCGGAAGCGGCGTGCTTCGGCATAGCGGGTCCGGTGCGCAACGGGCGCGTCGAGACTTCGAACCTGCCCTGGGTCATCGAGCAATCGCGATTGGCCAAACAGATTCATCTTCCAGCCACGCTGCTGATCAACGATCTTGAAGCCAGTGCATGGGGCATCGGCGCACTCGCCGCCGGAGATCTCGTCGCCTTGAACCACGTCAGCGGGCCTGCCATCGGCAATCAGGCGGTGATTGCGCCGGGCACGGGACTCGGCGAGGCAGGGCTCTTCTGGGACGGAAGCCGGCATCATGTTTTTGCCTGCGAAGGCGGACACACTGACTTTGGTCCCCAGGGAGACTTGCAGATTGAGCTGGTGAAGTTCCTGCAAGACCGCTTCGGACACGTAAGCTACGAGCGGATTCTTTCCGGCCCCGGCCTGGTGAATACCTACGAGTTTCTGCGCGCTAGCGGATGCGGCCAGGAATCGGCCGAATTTTCCGCCGCGCTCAAGCAAGGCGACCCGGCTGCCGTGATTTCGCGGGCGGCGCTCGACGGAACTAATCCCCTCGCGGAGAAAGCGTTGGACCTGTGGATTTCGGTCTATGGCGCGGAGGCCGCGAATCTGGCGCTCAAAGTCATGGCCACCGGAGGCTTATTCCTGGCTGGCGGTATCTCGCCCAAGATTCTCGCCAAACTGCAAGGCCCCGTCTTCATGCAGTCTTTTCTCGCAAAGGGCAGGCTGCGTCCGCTCATGGAATCGGTCCCGGTGCAGGTGGTCACCAATGAGAAGGCTGGACTGCTCGGCGCGGCACGCTGCGCCTCGGTTCGTGGCAAGGGTTAATTGCACAGGGCAGAAGAAAGCTAAGACGCACTCATCAGGAAATCGAGCGCCAGCCCGTGAACTCCTCCGTCGAAATCCGAACCCTGACCACACCGCAAGAATTATTCGCCGCGGCCGCCGAGGAAGTGATTCGCGCCGCCACGGAAGCCGTCGCGCAACGCGGCCGCTTCTCCATCGCCCTTTCGGGCGGATCGACTCCCAAGAGCCTCTTCAACTTACTGGCCACCAATGCGCGCACGGTCCTGCCCTGGGATCGCATGTTTTTCTTCTGGGGCGATGAGCGCCACGTGCCTCCCACCGATCCCGACAGCAACTACAAAATGGCGGAAGAAACTATGCTGTCGAAGATTCCCGTGGCCGCGGGGAATGTGTTTCGGATTGCGGCGGAGAACCCGGATGCGGCCGCCGCCGCCGAGTCCTATGAAAAAACTCTGCAGAAATTTTTCGCGCTCCAACCCGGCCAGTTCCCGCGCTTCGACCTGATTCTTCTCGGGATGGGACCGGATGGGCACACGGCATCGCTGTTTCCGGGTTCCGCGGGCTTGCAGGAAACATCGCGCCTGGTCATCGCTAACTGGGTCGACAAATTCAAAACTCACCGCCTGAGCTTTACCCTTCCCGTGCTGAATGCTGCCGCCTGCGTGGCCTTCCTGGTCAGCGGCACCGACAAAGCCCCCGCCCTGCATGCCGTCCTCGAGAGCGACGCTCCCGGCGAGCAGTACCCTGCCAAGCTGGTGCGTCCGACCGACGGGAAACTGATCTGGCTGATCGACCGCGCCGCCGCCAGTGAACTCACCAGCGGCGTCTAGAATTTCACGGGAAGTCCGAGCGTATGCATCAGATTGTACGTACATTTGGCTCATTTCGAGACTGCCCTTCGCCATACACTACCGCTGCAACCGCTCGACCAGCACCGCGGCAAAACGCTCGGTGTTTCGGGCCATATCGTAGTCGCGCACGACGCGAGCCCGCGCTTGCCTGCCGATCTGTGCGCACAATGCCGGGGAATCCAGCAGGTCGCGAATCTTTCTTGTGAGATCCTCCACGTCAGCCACTGCAAACAGCATTCCGTCGACTCCATGCTCGATCAACTCGGGGATGCCTGTGATGCACGGAGCGACACAGGGGAGCTGTAACGCCATGGCTTCCATCAAGACCATCGGAATGCCCTCGGCGAGGCTGGACAGCACAAAGACATCCGTTTCGGCATACAGCGCCATGAGCCGATCTTGATCGACCCATCCGGCGAATTCCACATTGGCCACTATACCCAGTTCGGCGGCGCGATTTTCAAGCCACATGCGATCGGGCCCATCCCCCACAAGCCGCAGATGGACTGGTCGCCCCTCCGACTTCAAGGCCGCGATCGCTTCGAGCAGCAATGCCTGGCCTTTCTCCGGCGCCAGCCGTCCGACGCAAAGCAGGTTCGGTGGCGCGGAGATGGCTCGCTGAGGGCCCGGCGCGAAATCGCTGGCGTTTATGCCCAGCGGAACATAGACGAGTTTGGACCATTCATCGCGATGCGACGAAAGCATCAGTTGGCCCCGCCCATGGCGGCTGTTGGGGCGCACGAATCGAGCGCCCTGGATCAACTCTGTCAAATGCGCTTCGGATGGATTGTGCAACTCCCCGAATCCGTACACTCCGAACGACATCGTCACCGGAAATGTGCGCGAGATAATCAGGGCGACGGTGGCGGAAAAACTCGCGTGCACGTGAGGGATGCCGCGTTGCCGCATGTGCCGCCCCACCAAAATCGCCTCGGCAAAATATGCCACGTGGTAGATCGCTCGCTTCGGACTGCTACGCCCCAATCCGATCGCGAACATCAATCCTCGCAAGTAGCGCAGGGGATGCTGGAGAAATTCGCTCAGATTCTGAAATGCGGCCTCTATGGCCGGCATGGATTTGATGTAGAAGGTTCGTGCCGCTTCTTCGCGCTCATCGGCACTGAGTTTTTCCATGGGACGATCGGGCGGGCTCACGGAGGCGACTGACACGTGCAGACCAAGACTGCGAAGATGCCGTACCTCCGCCAGCAGATAGCTGTGATTGATGGCCGGGAATTGACCGATCAGGTAGAGCACCCTTGTCTCATGTGCCACCGTCTTGTCAGCCACGGCCTTGTCAGCTACGGTCCGTTCAGCCACGGGATGCCCGCTCCGCCGCGACCACCGCGGCAATGCCATCCTCCAGCGATGTGCGCGGACGCCAGCCCATTTCGGCCGCGGCGCGCGAATTATCCGCAACCACGTCCATGATTTCTCCTGCACGGGTTTGTCCGGCGCTCACCATTGGCTTGCTCACTCCCGCTGCCTTGTTCACCAGCTGCGCGACCTCTTCCACGCTCGCTGATCGGCCACTCCCCATGTTCACGACGCCTCGCGATGCGGCACGGAACGAAGCCAGGAGAAGTTCGACCGCATCCGCCACATAAAGATAGTCGCGCTTGGGGCGCAGGTCCTGCACGTGTACGGCTCCGGCGGACGGATCCAGCACCTGCTGCACGATCCATGGAATCAAGAAGGGTTTGCGCTGGCCCGGACCGTAGATATTAAAAGGGCGCACGATCAGCAATGGCACTGCGAAGCGCTTTTCGTAGAAACGCGCCGTCTCCTCGGCGAGAATCTTGGTGTGAGCGTATGGATTCAGCGCCGCCACGGGATGGTCTTCCGCAATCGGGAGCCGCTGGGGCTCACCATAGACGTAGGAACTGATCAGGGTGAGCGCGGCCTGATTCTGGCGGCAGTGTTCGAGAACATTCACCGTGCCCATGACATTCGCCCGGTAAAAGGCCTGGGGACTCTCCCAACTCTCCGGCACGTAACTCTTCGCGGCCAGATGAAACACATGGTTCACGCCCGCCATGGGCAGCGAACATGCGGCGATGTCACCGTCGGCACTGGAGTGCTGACGCACCGTGTGGCCTTCCGATTCCAGCGCCGCGACCAGGAAACGCCCGAGGAATCCGGTCGCCCCGGTAACCAGGATTTCATTTTTCATCGGGCAGGAGTTGCTTCCGACGTTCATCGAACTCTTCGACTGCGCGCATGTAATCGTCCACGCGGCCAATATCCAGCCAGTAGCCGGAATGCCGTTCCACATGCACCGGCTCTTTGTGCGCCAACATGTCCAGCATCAGATCGTCGAAGCCGTACTTCTGCCCAGGAGGGATTCGCTGCAGCAGCGCGCGATTCACGATGTAGACCCCCATGCTGACCAGATATTGAAATTTCGGCTTCTCTTCAAAACCAGTGAGCTGGTTCTCGCTGGCGTGCAGCACGCCGTAGTCAACTATGTTCGTGCGCTCCGAGGCAGCGATGGTGAACTTCCTTCCGTGGCTCACGTGTTCGTCGTACAACTTATGCATCGGCAGATCGGTGAGCACGTCTCCATTCATCAGCAGGAAATTGTCGGGAAGGTCCTTGATCAGGCAGAGAGGAGCGATGGTGCTGAGCGGGACGGTCTCGAGTGAGTAGTCGATGCTGATTCCCCATCTCGATCCGTCGCCACAAAAAGCGCGCACGATCTCCGCCTGATAATTCACGGCTAGGGTCACGCGATCGAAACCCTGGCCTGCCAATTGGCGCAGGATCACTTCGAGAATTGGGTATTCGCCGATGGGCATCAGGGGTTTGGGCAAGACCACCGTGTAAGGGCGCAGTCGACTGCCCTTGCCACCCGCCAAAACCACCGCGCGCTTAGACATTGTAGAGGTTGCCTTTATAGCGGCGCAGATTCTCCGGCTGCCTGAACCATTGAACCGTGCGCTCTAAACCTTGGCGCAGCGGAATCCCGGGGACAAAAGCGCTCGCCTTCCGCAGCTTCGAATTTTCGCATTTCAACCGTTGCACTTCGCTCTTTTCAGGGCGGAATCTCTCTTCGGCGCTGACCACCTGAATGCTCGAGCCCATGACCTCGCCAATGAGTTTGACCAGATCGCCCACGGCAATCTCATGGTTGGATCCGATGTGAAAAACTTCGCCTTCGCCGCCTTCCATTTCAGCAATCGCCAGGAAACCGCGACAGGTATCCTCGACGTAGGTGAAGTCACGCGTTGCGGTCAGGTTGCCCAGAGAAATCGTGGATTTCCCGCCGGCGATTTGCACGATGATGCTGGGAATCACGGCGCGTGCCGACTGCCGCGGTCCAAAGGTGTTGAACGGGCGCGCCACCACAACTGGCAGATTGAAAGAATAATGAAAGCTGAGAGCGATGCAATCCGATGCGATTTTCGTCGCGCTGTAAGGCGACTGGGGCTGCAAGGGATGTTTTTCATCGATCGGCACGTATTGTGCCGTACCGTAAACCTCGCTGGTTGAGGTTTGAATAAATCGCTTCACGCCGTTTTGCCGGGCCGCCTGACACAGGTACAAAGTGCCCTTCACATTCGTATCCACAAAGCTGTCAGGAGCGCGATACGAGTAAGGAATCGGAATCAGCGCGGCCAGGTGAAACACGACGTCAATGCCGCGCGTCAGCTCGTCGCAGAGGTGTGCGTCGCGGACGTCGCCGGTGACGACTTCGACGTCTTTGAGGCAGTCGATTTGTTCGAGCCAGCCCCAGTCATTGAATGAGTTGTACTGGCTCAACGCCCGGACCCGCGCCCCGGCGGCGACAAGTTGCTCCGTGAGATGCGACCCGATGAAGCCGTCCGCTCCAGTGACGAGAACGCGCGAATTGCGGAGGTTTGCCATGCGTCTTCTTACCTGCCACGCCCTGTTGGCCGAGATGTCATGAAGGCCGGTACCGGGGATAAGCTTTTCCAGCCCACTTCTTTTAATACATTTCTCGACGAAGCGGGTTAGCTGATGAGCTTCCGGCCGAATACAGATGCTTTATTACGACTCGTGCGTCGTTTATTCTAGCAAAAGGCCTTATAGAACGGTGGGCGCGCTCTTGCCCCGGCACGTTCTCAACTTTATAGCGAGAAACCATGCGCGTCTGGGCGCGCGATTCTGGAATACTATGGTCGGCGTGCATGATTTCGCCGGCTCGATTCATTGCCCGGCGGCCAGAGACGTTGAAGAGTCCATGACATCCATCCGGCCTGACCTCTCGCAGAATACGATGCCGGCAGCATTGGAGCCGCTATTGGTCAGCGTCGTCATCCCAGCCTACAACTCCGCGAACTCCATCGCGCAGGCGCTCGACTCAGTGCTCGCGCAAACGTTCGCTAAGCACGAAATTATCGTCATCAACGATGGCTCGCCCGACACAGCCCTTCTGGAGCGCGCGTTGGAGCCCTACCGAGAGCGCATCCGCTACATCAAGCAGGAGAATCAAGGACCAAGCGGTGCCCGCAACGCCGGCATTCGGGCCGCCCGCGGAAAATATGTGGCATTCCTCGACAGCGATGACCGTTGGCTCGCGAGCCATCTCGCAACCCAGATCGCGGCGCTTGAAGAGAGGCCGGCCCTGGGTTTGGTTTATGCCGACGCCATGCTGACCGTCGATGACGTACCTGTGCGCACCTATTTTCAGTCCTGCCCGCAGACCCATCCCGTGACTTTTGAATCGTTAATCACGGAGGAGTGCTCCGTGGTCACCTCCGCCACGGTGGCGTTACGGGAAGCTCTGGTGACCGCCGGAATGTTTGACGATCAGTTCAGGCGTTGCGAGGATTTCGATCTTTGGACAAGAATCGTGCATTGCGGCTATGAGGCCGACTACACATCCCACGTGCAGATTGTGCATCGCTCTCGGAATGGCCTTTCTTCCGATGTGGAATCCATGAAGCGATCATTGGTCGCAGTATATGGAAAAATGTTAAGCATGCCGGTTTCCCAGGGTCAGAAGGATCTGATCCTCGCCCGGCAAGCTCGTGCTGTGGCGGAACTCCAACTGGAGCTTTGCAAGAAATCATTGCTCGGCGGCGATCCTCAACATGCGCTGGCCGCCGCCAAGTTAGCTCGGCGCGTTTTTCATAATCGACGACTGCGGCTTCTGATTTTTGCGTTGCAAGTGGCCCCGCGGCCGTTTGCGATGATATATCGTCTCTATGTGCGCTTCCAGGCCGGCCGAAGTCGAGCTCGGCTGGAGCGACTGAGACGCAGTAAACCAAGTTCAGAAATGATCGGTGGAATTCCTGCACAAGAACCAACGGGCACCGGGATTCGTTCGAAGTAAAATCGACTAGGGGCAAATAGGCCAGGGGCTCACGGCGAATGATTTATGGCTTGCGGTTTGTTCTCGGGTACATTCTGGGCACGGATAAGGCGGAGCGGAATTTTGCGGTTTATCGGGACGACACCTTCGTCGTCTCCTATCCGCGCTCCGGAAACACCTGGACCCGCTTTCTCATCGCCAATCTGATGTTCCCCGGCGAGAATGTCACGTTCAACAACATCGAGCGCCTGATCCCGGATACGTCTTCGCAATCGAACAGGGCACTCAAGCGCACGCCCCGTCCCCGCATCATAAAAACCCACCAGTATTTCGATCATCGCTATGGGAGAATGATCTACATCGTTCGGGATCCCCGGGACGTCGCGCTCTCCTACTATGACTTTCACCGCAAGTACCGGCAGATCTCCGACAGCTATCCTCTGGAAGCCTGGGTGGAGGACTTCGTCGGCGGAAAACTGATCTCGTCCGACTGGGGCTCCTGGGGTGAAAATGTCGCAAGCTGGCTCTACACTCGCGGCCAGAACCCGGACTTCCTGCTGCTCCGCTACGAAGATATGATCGAGCAAACTCCCCGTGAACTGGCCCGAATTGCGCATCATTTGCGGATTGAAGTCACACCAGAGCAATTGGCCACTGTCATTGAACGAAGCTCAGCCCAGCGAATGCGCGAACTGGAGAAGCTTGAGGAGAACGAGTGGGTGGCAACCAAGAAGCACCGCAAAGATATCCCTTTCGTGAGGGGAGCGGGAGCCGGAGGCTGGCGATCCAAACTCCCTGCGCCATGCATAGCCAAAATCGAATCGACGTGGGGAAACCTGATGACAACGCTTGGCTACGAACTGGTTTCAGTGCCGGCACAGCCGGCGGACGCGATGAGTCGTCAGCAGGAAGTGCCGAGATCCTAGTTCGCGAATCCCACAATGGCATTTCCAAATTGAGCGACCACTTGCAGTGACAGCACTCTCTCCACCAGAATTACCCTTCACAAACGACGCAAGGAGATTCACAGTTGGATAGTCCGAAGCCCAACGAACCCGCAATCGAACCGTCAAAGCCGGACCTCGGGCGCGGGCCAGGGCCGCCGAAACCGGCGTCGCTGGCTTCAAATCTTGCCTGGCGCGCAGCCGCCAACTGGTCCAGCCAGTTAGTCTCGTGGGCGGCGCTGCTGATCGTAGTTCGTCTGCTCTCCCCCTCCGACTTTGGGCTGGTAGGGATGTCGGTGGTGCTTTTCTGGTATCTGAAGTTTCTGGGCGAGTTCGGAATCATGGCCACCGTGATTCGCAACCGCGATCTCAGCGAGGAAGCTCTGGCTCAATTGAATACCATGGGCGTGGTCTTCGGGACAGGGGCATTCCTGCTGGCTTGTCTGCTCGCCTATCCGGCGGCGCGGTTTTTCAAGACCCCCGGCGTAGTCCCTGTAGCCGTGGTGGTCTGCATCGGCCTGATCCCGTTCGGCGCCCGCGCGGTGCCGGAAGGCTTGATGAATCGGGAGTTGCGCTTCAAGTCCCTCACACTTTTCGATGCGCTCCGCGACATCATGAGTGCGGTGTTAACGGTCCTGTTGGCGTGGTTGGGGTTTCGCTACTGGGCTCTCGTGCTGGGGAATCTTCTGTCGGACCTGATCCGGTGCATCATCATTCTTTCTGTACGCCCTCACCGGTACGCCTGGCCGCGTCGCGAAACCTTGCGAGAACCGCTAACCTTCGGGCGGCGCGTCCTGGTCTCAGGTTTCGCGTGGTCCACTTACAACTCACTCGATAACGTGACCGCCGGACGCGTGCTCGGCCAAGCGGCCCTTGGACTTTATGCCATGGCCTGGAACCTGGCCAACATGCCTCTGGAGAAAATCGTTTCGCTGGTCACCACCTTAATTCCCGCCTATCTCTCGCGGG